>Ga0116143_10006578_pt1 | contig 10063 bp, 5 predicted proteins | sample AD_UKC034_MetaG_FD_89745 | JGI IMG/M metagenome (GOLD analysis project Ga0116143, IMG submission 89745) | Active sludge microbial communities of municipal wastewater-treating anaerobic digesters from USA - AD_UKC034_MetaG | ecosystem: Engineered > Bioreactor > Anaerobic > Digestate | place: USA...
GCCGGACCGCTCGTAAGAACCGATCTGCAAACCTTTCAGCAGCATCCTGAACAGTTCAAAGGAAAGCAGGTTGTTATCACCGCATCACTTGAAGAAATTTATACCCATCGGGACGCTTATTCCGGTAAAAAGGTGGAAATCACCGGCACGGTTACCCGAAAAGGCTTTTGGGGCCCTCCAGACTGGGATTTTTTCCTTACCGATAATCAGGGAAGAACGCTTCGTTGTTACGAACGCACCTATCGGGTTGATGCCTGGATAATTCCGGTCATGGCAATCAAGCGAGCTGAACGTGAAAATAGTACGGTTACGGTCGTCGGCAAACTTGAGCAGGACCTGGATATCGAGCTGGATTGGTTTGAGTATCAGGGGCAGCACTATGACACCGATCACCTCCCGGCGAGCGTGCCCCTCCCCTTCATGTGATTACTCGTTTCCGCACTCAATCATTCCAAAAGGCGCCTTTATCCTGTAAGCACGAACCGGTGGAACACGCATCGAAGTTGCTTGGCAGAAGCGTGCTCTCGTATGATCCAGGATCTCTGACCCGGTATCGGACTCCATCAAACCGCAAAGCTCAGAAGGAGGCGAGCAATTGCTCCGCCTCCTTCTCCTTTGAACCAGCTTCGCTCATCTCTGTTTTTCTCTAGGCAACCTCATACCAAAAACGACACAATCGTGATTGATTCACTCAGTTCGGCACGAGAACTTATGGCTGAGCGGTGTTCGAAACCTCATTCGAATACTCGGACCGGTTGAATGCAGTGTCTACTGCCCTGACCACGTAGAAATGTGCAGCACCGCTGACTACGGTTGTGTCGGTGTATTCAGTCGTCGTCGCCAGCACGGTCCCACAGAGGCTGTAGGGACCGCCGGCAGTAGTTGCACGAAGCACCTCATAAGCGTAGATATCCGCGTCCAACCCCGCATCCCAGCTCAGAGTGACCGCATCAGCAGTCACTCCGGATACAATCAGATTTTCGGGACAGAAAGGCGCGACACCGTCATCGGAAGCGAGTACGATTAACTCCCCTGCCTGTGCCGGATCGTATCCATTTTCCGTGCTGTCGAGATCAGCGTAGCCCCAGGTGAGCCCGTTGGTACTGCTGTAACGGTATGCGACATCGTAGGTGCCAATCGGCTCCGGCAGAAGCTGTCCCTGAAATTCATCCTTGTCATCTACATCAGCGCTGAACACTGCGTCAACCCACCTCCAGCTTGCGTTGTTCTCAGGCTGTGATCCATCCGGGCCGTAGCCAACCTGCGCCAAAAGCCCCGGAGTCACGCCTGGCACGTTCGAGATGCCCTGAATCAGGACTTGACTGATGATCGGCTCCGTAGGGGCTACCGCGCTGATCGTGTGGGTAATACTCATGGGAGAGAGCAGGCTTGCCCAGTCGATCAGAAAGAATACGCCATAGTAATGACTCGGATCAGAATCGCTGACGTAATCGCCATCCGGCAGCGTCGCAGTGACGGTTCCAACATTCTCGTACTGTCCCTCTACCGCTATCCCTTCAGCCGTGCAGGTCATTGACTCACCCGGAGCAAGCATGATTGCTGTACAGCTGACCACTGCCCCTTGGCTGTCTACTACCGTAATATCGGTCAGCTCCTGATCGCCCGTGTTAGTAACCACATAGGTCCACTCAACCGGATCGCCGACGCGGAGTATCGGTCCGGCTGGTTCATCAGCATCCTCTCCATTGGTGCTGGTTTCAACGTCTATGCTCTCTTCCGGCGGTGTGGTCGAGCACCCATCGGTGTCATCAAATGAAATCAGTTCACAGCCGACAAGGTACTTCTCCGGATTCCACGAGAGCATACCAGTCTCACAATCAATGTCATCACCGGCCACGAGCATGATCCGAGCGCCCTCGGCATAGTTACCATCTGATTCGATGGGGAAATCACAACTGTCCACTCCTTCCCCCATGTTCATGATATGAACATTGCCGCCCTTGTTTGCAGTCCCGCTTCCCAGACACACAAGGCCCTCTCCCGGCAGCGGGTCGGGGAGATACACCAATGCATAGGAACACCCCGGCTCGACGTGGTGGCCGTTGAAGACAAACCGGAATGCTGTTCCAGCGGCCGTGTACGTCATTTTTCCCCACGCAGATCCCGATATCGGGTCGCCGGTAACGGCGTCCACTTGTGAAAAATAAAGATGCCGGGTGACTGACGATACTCCCTCATCATCGTCCCCATCTATGTCTCCATCCACTGGAGTCCCAGGCCTTATTGGATTAAAGCGGTTATGCCCAGAATTTCCGTTGTTCGGGTTAGGAACTGTATCGTCGCATTCATTGCCGCTATTGCCTCCATGGTGTCCGTTGCTCCGGTTGGTGAATTGATTCAGCGGGTTGGAAGAATTGTTGCCGAAGGCTTGATCGAACCCGATAAACAAGACAACAACTATGGTGATAGCCACTACAATCGAAAATATCCTGGTCATACCAACCTCCTTTTTACATTTCCACCTTGAGCTTCCACTGTAATCAAAAGGGGTCACACGCCCCTTCCCTCGTCTGCAGGAGATTTCCTCTCCGCTGGTACTGTCGGTCCGGTTCCGCGCAGGAGACGTGGTTGACGATGCGATCTCATTGCCGCAGCAGAATTTTTCAGCCGGAACTGCTCCTTCCGAAGATTTCAACAGCACTGGCCGAGCCTCGTTCCGAACGATGTCATTGACACCAGACAACGCTTTACTCGACAAGTATCATTTTCCATGCCAATGGCTGAAGAGCGAGACATAGTAGAATACGAATGATTGAAACCAATGAGTTTTTCTCACTTCAAACAGCCCAGTGGCCGACCCGAGCGGGGGCGATTCCGACTGGTACGCTATCGCTATATCACCATAATGACAACATACATTCATTATGCCGGTATAACGACACCCCCCACCTCGATGGACCATTCTTTCGCCTGCCTTTCTGCGCGCCACCGTCCATCACTTTTTTTTGAGAAACACCATGAGACCTCATGAATAGCTCGGCAAATGCTTTACTGATGAGAGCGAGACTGTAGGATTTATCCGGATTTCAGTGTAGGAAAATTCCGTCACATTACCCCTCTTCTGCTTAAGGCCACCAGCCGAAAAGGACCAACTCAACCGAATGTTATTGGCATGAACCTTTCGCTGAGCCGGTGGACAGTGTGGTACCGGACGTAGCTCAAGAATATTTTGCATTGACATGAACTTGCTTTTTGTAGATAAAATAAGGATACGGCGTGTTGCACTCGCCTCTTTTCTCCACTGCGGGCTCTTTCCCAGCCATGATCAATAAAATCGCTTTCGCATCGCCCATGAATAGAGAAACGGGGTCTGATGCGCAGACTCGTATCAACGTTACCGGAGGACATCAGTATGGATGCAACCAAAGCAATTAACGGATGGCGTAGTATTCGTAAGTACAAGCAAGATCACATACCTGAGGAGATTCTTCGAAAGGTTCTCGATGCTGGAAGAAGATCCCCCTCCTGGGAGAACGTTCAACCCTGGCACTTCATTGTCATTCAGGATGACGCAGTCAAAGAGAAGCTGGTACGACTTGCTTCCGGTCAGAAACATATCGCCCAGGCTCCGGTCGTCATCGCCGTCTGCGGTGATCTCTCCGCCTGGGACAAGCCGAAAAACCGCGAAGCACTCGTAGAACTTGTGAATGCGGGAGTTATAAACGTGCCCCAGGAGGTAATTGACAGCGTCCTCTTAAAAGACCCGGTTTTTTGTGTTGCCGAACATGGTCCGGCTATCATCCTTGGTCGTACTCTCGAGCAGCTCGGAATCGCCTACGGGTTTATGGCTATCGAAGCAGTCAACCAGGGCCTCGGCATGTGTATCGTCGGTGCATTCGGCAATGAGGTGACCGAGTCTTATAAGGAGCTGTATCAGGAGATTCGCGGCCTGCTTGCCATCCCCGAAACGATGTACCTTCTCGCCTTGCTCACCCTCGGTTTTCCGGACGAAGACCCGTCAGCTCGGCCGCGCAAGACCTTTGACGCAGTGGTGTCCCGCGGCAAAGTGGGTCGGCCCTGGTAGTGTGCTGAACCGACAGAGCTCCACCACCGTGTAATAGTGAGAATCGCGTGAAAATCCTTCTCGTTAATTCCAACCGGTATCACCATCCACCGGTCATTCCTCTCGGCATCGAGTATCTCCTCGGCAGTCTCAGTCGAAGCCGACATTCCGCCGCTGTGGCTGACCTGTGCTTTGCGAGCGATCCTTTCATGGAACTCCGCACCGCACTTTCAGATCACGCTCCGGACCTCATCGGGATTTCCATTCGGCAAATCGATTCCGTTCTCTACCAGAACAATGAATTCTTCCTCGACGACGCCGCGCAGTACACTGCCCTCTGCCACGAAGCCGGTCTGCCGGTAGTGCTCGGGGGCAGCGGCTTTTCGATTATGCCGCACGACATCATGGCGTACACGAGGGCCGATTATGGTATTTCCGGTCCAGGAGAAGGAGCACTCATCGACCTCCTTGATCGCCTGGACGCCAGCTTACCCGCTGACCGCATCATCGACGGCTATCAGGCCCTTCCAGGCTCCCGATACGCTTTTGCCCGGATTCAGGCCGGCGAGTACCAGCCTTACGTGGAAGCAGATGGAATAGTCGGATTCCGCACCCAGATCGGTTGCACCGGCCGGTGTTTCTTCTGTGTGGAGGGAACGAACCGGATAATCTTTCATGACCCTCTGTCCGTAGGCAGGGAAGTTCGTGGACTGAAGGAATGCGGATATACCCGTTTCCATCTCTGCGACAGCGAATTCAATATCTCCATCGACCATTCAGTCACGGTCTGTAAAGCGCTCATTCAACACGCCGGAACTATTTGCTGGACTCTGTATATGAAGCCGGAACCCTTCAACCATGCGCTTTTCACCTGGCTCAAGAAATCCGGGGCATCGATGATAACCCTCAGTATCGATACCCTCAGTCAGACTGAGGCCGCCTACCCACAGCTGGGGCGGTTCTTTTCCGAAGCTGCTGCAGCTGGCATTGACGTCATTGTCGATCTTTCGATCGGATTTCCCTATGAGCCTGAAGGATCCGCACAACGCATGCTTGAATTCCTCGATGCCCAGCCTCTTCTGTCCGTCGGCGTGAACTCCTATTACCGCGTCTATCCCGGCACCCCTCTGCATCGCCATATCATGCTCGACACGCAGCTCCAAGGCAAGCTTATCGCTCCTCGGGAAGAAAAAGGATTCCTCTATCCGACCTTCTTCTGTCGTTTTCCCGAGGAAGAGGTGTCCGTCTTGATTGGCGGCAGATCGAAGTTCAGGGTGGAAGGACTGGAAAAAGCAACGAACTATCAGCGGGCTTCAGCGAAAAGCGCATAAAATGAATATGCATATAGCAGCTGATACCGAGTACAAACGGATTCAAATCTGCGCTGCCGAAAGCATCTTCCAGGCATACGGAATCTTTGCAACATTGCCAGCCGATGCGTGACTCCTCACCGTTTTAACACTGGTTACACCAAAATACTGACTGCAGCACTGAATAATACGGGCTTCTCCCTATCGAAGCCGGGAGACAATAAGGGTAACGGGAGATTCAATACCTTTTCTCCAGCGGAAATCATATTCGCTGGTGCTTGAAGCAGGAACACGTGCTATGACTGGAACATTTCTTTACGGCGGCAAATCTGGAATGCTTTTCGTCAGAGCAATCCATACGTGCATGGTTATCGCGATCCTGGGCACGATTCCATGTGCATGGGCTTCCGAGACCTATAACTATCCCTTCTCAGATCCCCTCGTCGCGACTATTATCGGAACACCTCCGGAGTATCAATCTCAGCTTCCTAACGAAATAAGAGCGCGGAACCTCGATTTGCCGCCCCTTGTCGACCGTCCCGTGCCAAAGGTGTTCTGGTACCAGGACCGCCTGCGCTACTCCCTGGCCTACCACAAAAAACCAGCGCCTTTGATCTTCATCATTGCCGGTGCCGGAAGCGACCACACCGGCTCCTCAATCAGTTACCTCCAACGGGTCTTTTTTTTCGCGGGATTCCACGTGGTCTCGCTTCCCTCTCCCCTCCATCCTAACTTTATCGTTACTGCTTCCACCACCGCTGTTCCAGGAAACTTGAGCGACGACTCCCGCGACCTCTATCGGGTAATGGAAGCCATCTGGAGGGAACTGCAGAAGGATATCGACGTGACTGACTTCTTGCTCACCGGCTACAGTCTGGGTGCTGCCCAGGCGGCCTTTATCGCCCACCTCGATGAGCAAAAAGGCACCTTTGCCTTTTCCAGAGTACTTCTGATCAATCCGCCGGTTAGCGTGTTTGATTCCGCGAACCGTCTCGACCGTCTGCTCGACGATAACATACCCGGAGGAATTGATAACCTCAAGATGTTTTACGAAAGCATGCTAGCCAGATTTGCTGATATCTACAAGACCATGGACCACGTCGAATTCGACGCCGACTTTCTTTACAGCATCATGGATCGTTTTCCCACCACGCCAGAGGAGCGCGCTGCCCTGGTCGGGCTGTCATTCCGCTTTTCCGCCAGCAGCATGATTTTTACCTCCGACGTAGTTACGAAGTCAGGGGTCATAGTCCCCCGAAATCAGCAGCTCTCGCCGTTTGACTCATTAACCGACTACTTTAAGGTTACCATCAAAACCTCCTTTATTGATTACTTCAATGAGTTGTACTACCCATTGTTTGCAGCCCATGAACCTTCACCCAGCCGGAGCGATCTTCTCGGACAGTCTAATCTCAGACATATTGCCGGATATCTTACGGCGGCCCACCACATCGGCCTCATGACCAATGTGGACGACATGATCTATGGACCTGAAGACCTGGCATTTCTCCGACAGGTTTTTGGCGACCGGGCCACAATGTATCCGAAAGGCGGCCACTGCGGCAATCTTGCGTATCGGGACAATGTTGAGAAGATGGTAACATTTTTTACGACGCAGCGGCCGTAAGGTCCAGCCTATGGAACAGAATACTTTTCTCTCCTTGACACTAAAGCATTTTGTCATCATTGGAATCATCATCGCTCTCGTATCAGGGTGCAGCATGACCCAAAAGGTGATGGATCCCGTCATCCCGCCTGAGCGACCAGCCGGTGAGATCGTCACCAATGATGCCCCTCACCTGATAGATGTCTATGACCCGCTGGGCGGATTCAACCGCCGCATGTATTTTTTTAACGCCAAGTTTGACCGGTATGTTTTTCTTCCGCTTGTCAATGCGTACACATCAGTTACACCCGATATTGTACAAACGGGCGTATCCAATTTTTTTTCAAACCTTGATGAGTTCAAAACGCTGGCAAGCTCCCTTCTTCAGGCCAAAGGCAGAAAAGCCGCGACGACCACCGCCCGCATCGTTATTAACACCACCATCGGTATTGGTGGACTACTCGATCCTGCCACTGCCTGGAGTATAATCAGGAAGGAAGAAGACTTCGGCCAGACGCTGGGCTTTTATCATGTGCCACCCGGGCCTTACCTGGTTCTCCCTCTAGTAGGACCTTCCACTGTTCGGGATGCATTTGGGCTGGTTTTCGATCGCACGATCTACAACGCAGGGGTTAATGCTCTAATCAACGGAGCGGACCTTCAGTCCCGCGATGAAGATATCCTCAGGACAACGCTCATTGTACTCGAGGCTGTCGATAGGCGATATCGCCTGGATTTTCGGTACTATCAGACCGGATCTCCCTTTGAATATGAGCTGGTCCGCTTGCTGTACCTGGAGAAGCGATCATTAGATATCCAGAAGTGATATGTGCCCGCAGCGTTTTTCTTCACTGCGGTCAAAGCACGCTGTTCCCTTGCCGATGAGCTGCGCGTGAGCATCTGTAACACATGCGACGACGTATTGGTAAGCCCGCGGCGGGCGCTCTCAGGCTCTCGCTGATCTGATCATTCGATCTCTCGAACTCAGAGCAGCATCTTTGGCATTGTTCATTCCTCGCTCTATAAGCCCAACCGGGGCTACACATCTACTACGGCATTCTGGAATGCTTCACCCAATCCTCTCCGACCGTCGCTTGTAGTACTTAAACACTTCGCTGGCAATCATCACTGTCGATGCGCACGCAAACAGGACCACAAAAGTGAGAATCGATACCGGCTCTGTTCCGAGAACATTCTGCATGAACGGAAGATAGAGCGTCAGCACGTGGAGACCGAGCGCACCCGGTATAGCTATCATAAGAAGCAGATTATTGCGCATGGGCACCTGAAATACCGACGCAGTTTCAGATCGGCAGTTAAGCGCGTGAAAGTTTTCAAACAGAACCATGAGCAGCAGAATGAGGTTGCGGTCCTCTTTTTCGGAAAGCCCTTGGGTATGCAGCCAAAACCAGACCGCAAAGGTCACCAGCGCTATAACAGTGCTCATGATAATCGTCTCTTGTGTCATAAGGCGGTTAAAGATCGGCTCGTTCGGGTTGCGCGGAGGCTGTTTCATTAAGCCCGGTTCACCCCGCTCAAAAGCCAACGCCACGTGCTGGATGCCGTTTGTTACAACGTTGAGCCATAGCAGTTGCACCGCCACCAGCGGCAGCGGTATGGCGGCAACCAGAGCAAGCAGAAACAGGATTACTTCTGCCGCGCCGGTAGCGACAAGGAGATAGATTACCTTTCGGATATTCTGATAGGCACGTCTTCCTTCTTCAATGCCAGCTACGATCGACGCGAAGTTATCATCGGTAATGATGATGGATCCCGTCTGCTTGGCTACATCAGTCCCCGAACCCATGGCCACTCCGATGTGGGCTCTTCTGAGTGCAGGCGCATCGTTAACACCGTCTCCGGTAACCGCGACGAAGTGCCCTTGATCGACAAAAGCCGATACTATCTGAACCTTCTGCAAAGGGTTTATCCGAGCAAACACTGACGTCCGTTTTATTTTCTGCGCTAATGGCTCATGCTCGTGCTCCAAGCGGTCGAGCTCAGCTCCGCTAATTAAATCGTCGCGGGATTCTGCTAACCCCAACTCTTTTCCTAACGCCAGCGCTGTCTGAGGATGATCTCCGGTGATCATTGCCACCCGCACTCCTGCACGGCCGCATTCCTGCACTGCAGCTTTTGCCTCGGGTCGCAACGGATCGACAAATCCCACCAGTCCGAGAAGCTTTAGCGGCGGAAAATCCTCTTCGGAAAGGGTTTCGGCCGGCTTCTTGGGCGCAGCTCCCCCACCGGTGGCGACTGCCAGCACCCGATACCCTTCTTGAGCCAGGTGCTCGGCTTCTTTCTCGATACTCTCCATTGCCAAGGGGATCGCTTCCTTAACATGAGCAATCGAGTCGCATCGTGCGAGGATAGCCTCTACTGCGCCTTTGGCTGCTGCTATACTCCCGGCAGATCCATTTTCGTAAAAAGCACCGGCCAATTTTCGCTCGGATTCATACGGAATGTGGTGAGTGATTCTGAAGATGCTCCGGGTGTGCGACGGCGGTTCTCCTGCCTTGTAGGCAAGCGCCAGAAACCCGATATCGATGGGATCCCCTTCACCTCTCCACTCGCTGTTCTCACGAACCAATCGTCCTTCATTGGCCAAAACCGCAGCGCGGGTCATTTCGACTATGCGCGAACGATCATGTTCAGAAACTCTGCTCCCATCAAGGCGAAGGATTTCACCTTCGTCCGAATAACCTTCTCCGGACACGGAATAACGTGTGAATCCACTCTCCTCCGGCAGACTCAGGATCCTGGCGGTCTGTTTATTCACTGTCAAGGTTCCGGTCTTATCACTGGCTATACACGTGCAGCTGCCCAGCCCCTCGACTGCCGTCAGCTTACGGATGATCACCTGCCGGTGCGCCATGCGGATCAGGCCCACGGTTAACGCTACCGTGATAGCTACCGGCAACCCTTCAGGAATTGCAGAGACTGCAAGCGCAACTGCCAAAAAGAAGACTTCTGCCCACGGTGTACCCTGAAGCCCTGATACAATTGCAAAAACCAGCACCGCCCCGAGAAAGATATAGCTGAGCCATCTCACGAATCTATTCATGCGAACAACCAGAGGGGGAGGAGTAGTGTCGGCCGCGCTAACCGCTTCGGATATCTTAC
>Ga0116143_10006584_pt1 | contig 10058 bp, 11 predicted proteins | sample AD_UKC034_MetaG_FD_89745 | JGI IMG/M metagenome (GOLD analysis project Ga0116143, IMG submission 89745) | Active sludge microbial communities of municipal wastewater-treating anaerobic digesters from USA - AD_UKC034_MetaG | ecosystem: Engineered > Bioreactor > Anaerobic > Digestate | place: USA...
AGCTCGAGACCGCGCCGCGTATCGAGCCGCGGAGCCTGGCGAGCGCCTCGATGAAGTAATTGACGGTCGAGCCGGTGCCCACCCCGATTACGGTCCCGTGCTCCACGTATTCGAGGGCTGCGTGTGCCGCCCTTTGTTTTCCGGCATTTCCTGCATTCATCGCCGCCTGCTCCAATAACGGTACCCCGGAAACGACTGTGCCCGCTTTCGCGGGCACCAGTGTCGTCGGACTTTGAAGCCGGCGAGCAAGGAAGGTCTTTCCAAGCTCGCCGAAGGTGTAAAGGCCTTACTTCTTCTTCGCAGCTTTCTTCTTGGCCTTCTTCTTGGCTTTCGCCATGAGAGTCTCCTGTTGGGTTAGTCCGAGGTCGAGTATATACACGCGTATTCAAATTACAAGCAAGCGTGCTTGCATCGAGTCGCGTGATCTGCATCACACGTCGGGCAATCGATCACTCGAGCGAGAGGATGAACTCGTAGTGCGCCTTGGTGAGCGGCATCACCGAGAGGCGACTGCCCCGTTGCAGCAGGATCATGCCGGCGAGCTTGCGCGTCGCGTGCCGGCGCAGCTCCTCGAGCGTGATCACCCGCGCCAGTCGCCGCTCGAGCTGCACGTCGACCGCATACCAGCGCGGGTTCGCGGCGTCGCTGCCGGCATCGTAGTGGGAGTCGTTGCGATCGAAGGCACTGGGGTCCGGATAGCCGGCGCGAGTGACGCGCATCACCCCGACGACGCCGGGCACCGCGCAGCTCGAGTGATAGAGGAGGGCCCGGTCGCCCTTCGCGAAGTCGTCGCGCAGCATGTTGCGCGCCTGGTAGTTGCGCACCCCGTCCCACATCGTCGTCTTCTTCGGGGCGCGCGCGAGGTCGTCGACGCCGAAGGTGGTCGGTTCGGTCTTCATCAGCCAATGGTTCATCCTGTCCTCCGTGCGAAGCGGGTGAGGCCGCTCTCGGTGACGACCGCATCGAGGCGCACGTCGTGCGGGGCGGAAGGCAGCGCATCGACCTGCTGGCAGGCGAAGGCAATGCCGATCAGGCGCGGGCGCGGCACCGCACGCGGTTGCCGGCGGAACGCGAACGCGCGGTCATAGTAGCCGCCGCCCATGCCGAGTCTCACCCCGTGCGCGTCGAAGCCGACGAGCGGCAGCAGCGCGATGTCGAGGGCGGCGGCGCGGCGTGCGGGGGCCGCGCGGCCGGGCTCGCCGATGCCGTAACGATTCGGCCGCAGGTCGCCGTCGCAGAGAGCGAAACTCATCCGGCCGAGCCGGTAGTTGTCGATGCGCGGCAGGTAGATGAGCGCGCCGCGGTGCGCGAGGGCGGCGAGTGCCGCGCCGAGGTCCGGCTCGTCAGCGAGTGCGGCATAGCCCGCGATGTGCCGGCCGCGCACCGTCGGGCCGATGGCCGCAAGGAGATGGCGCGTGATCGCGCGCGACAGGCGGGTGCGGGTCCCGGCGCCGAGCGCGTGCCGTCGGGCGCGCAGTGTCTTGCGGAGCGCGCTAGTCATCGAGGATGGGAAGGAAAGCAGCGCCACCCGCCTGTGCCGGTGCCGGCCGTTGCTCTCGACCGGAGCAACAAGTGGGGCGAGGTGCGGCAGGTAAGGCTTTCCGCGCGAGCGGACATGCACAATTCTGCCGGCAATCCAGATGCCCCATGGGTGTACCAATTAGGGTCGAGGGTAACCCGGCCGACTGTCGAACACCGCAGGTGGCGCCATGGACACTCTACACGAGTCGGCGCCCCGGTGAGCACGCTCAGAGTTCGAGTTGCTGGCCTTCGGCGAGCGCCGATTCGACGCGTTCGCGCAAGGCGCGCACGCGACCACCGAAGTCCTGGTCGAGCCGCTGGCCCTGGTTGCGCAAGCGCAGCAACTCGTTCGCAAGATTGAGCGCGGCCATCACCGCGATGCGGTCGAGCCCGACCACTTTGCCGCCGTCGCGGATCTCGCGCATCTTGCCGTTGAGGTATTCGGCGGAATCGAGCAGGTCGGAACGCTCCTCGTAGGGGCAGGCGACGAAGTATTCCTTCTCGAGGATCCGCACGCTGAGGCGTGCGACTTCGCGTTCGCTCATGCACCGTGCTCCATGGTCTTCAGCCGCCCGATCATGGCCTCGACCCGGTTCCTGACCTGCTCATTCTTCTGCACCAGGGCGGCGCGCTCGGTCGAGAGCGTGTCCTGCCGCTGGCGCAACGCGCGGTTTTCCTCGCGCAACCGGCCGACGATGCCCACGAGTTCGTCGAGCCGCTTCTCGAGCCGGCGCAGTTCGGTGTCGATGGGGGGCCTGGTGTTTTCGCTCATGGAATGACTATGAACCGCGTGGCGCGGCGGGTCAATCGCGCACCGGCGATCAGGCATAATGCACGTCCTATGACGGCGATGGGTTATGCGGAATTGCAGCGCGTGCTCGGGGACGCGCAGGGCCTCACCGAGGCGGCCGAGGCACACGGCACGCTGACCGGGGCACTGTGCGCCGCCGGCGCCTACCGGCTCGAGGACTGGCTGGGCGAGATCCTGCCCGATGGTCGCGCCGACCCGATGACGCGCGAGAGCTGTCGCGCCTGCTTCGAGGCGACCGCCCGCGCCCTGCGCGATGCCGACATGGCCTTCCAGGTGCTGCTGCCGGACGACGACCAGCCGATCGATGCGCGCGCCACCGCGCTCGGCCAGTGGTGCCAGGGCTTCCTGTACGGCCTCGGCACCAGCTCCATCGACGACGTCACCGCCCTGCCGGGCGAGGTCGGCGAGGTGGTCCGCGACCTTTCCGAGATCACGCGTATTGGCGTCGATGCGCGCGAAAGCATCGAATCGAACGAGAGCGCGTATGCCGAGCTGGTCGAGTTCGTGCGGGTCGGCGTACAGCTGCTGTTCGAGGAACTCGCGCCCTTTCGCGTGAGCACAGCTCCCCCGGCCGCCGAATCGCTGCATTGATACCCCGGGCGCCATGGCCAGGCTGAAAACGATCCCCCGCGCGGAGTTCACACGCCGCCGCCGCCAACTGATGCGCCTGATGGGGCGCGACTCGATCGCGATCGTGCCGGCGGCCCCGGTGCGCCTGCGCAACAGCGATGTCGAGTATCCCTATCGCCAGGACAGCGATTTCCATTACCTCACGGGGTTCGACGAGCCGGAGTCGGTCGCGATCCTCGTGCCGGGCCGGGCGCAGGCCGAGTACCTGCTGTTCGTGCGCGATCGTGACCCGGCGCGCGAGACCTGGGACGGCCGACGCGCTGGCCCGGCGGGCGCGACCCGCGACTACGACGCGGACGATGCCTTCCCGATCTCCGACATCGACGAAATCCTGCCGGGCCTGCTCGAGAACCGCGAGAAGGTGTACTACGCGATGGGCGTGCACCCCGATTTCGACCAGCGCGTCGTCGGCTGGGTCAACGGCCTGCGCGCCCAGGCGAAGCACGGGCGGCACTCGCCCCAGGAGTTCGTGGCACTCGACCACGTGCTGCACGACATGCGTCTCTTCAAGAGCCGCGCCGAGCTCGACATGATGCGCGCGGCGGCACGCATCGGAGCTGCGGCGCACGTGCGGGCCATGCGCGCCTGCGCCGCCGGGCGGCACGAGTACGAACTCGCCGCCGAGATCACCCACGAATTCCGCCGCCACAACGCCGATCACTCCTACCAGCCGATCGTCGGCGGCGGCGAGAACGCCTGCATCCTGCACTATCGCGAGAACGATGCAGCGCTGCAGGCCGGCGACCTGGTGCTGATCGACGCGGGTTGCGAGTACCAGAGCTATGCCTCGGACATCACCCGCACCTTCCCGGTCAACGGTCGCTTCACCGCGGCGCAGCGGGCGGTCTATGACATCGTGCTGGAGGCGAACCTCGCCGCCATCGCCAAAGTGCGGCCGGGCAATCACTGGAACGAGCCGCACGATGCGGCCGTGCGCGTCATCACCCAGGGGTTGGTGCGGCTGGGTCTGCTGAAGGGGCGCGTGCCGACCCTCGAAAAGGCGCTGGCCTACAAGCGCTATTTCATGCACCGCACCGGACACTGGCTCGGCATGGACGTGCACGACGTCGGCGACTACAAGCTCGGCGACGAATGGCGGGTGTTCGAGCCGGGCATGGTGCTGACGATCGAGCCCGGCATCTATATCCCGCACTCGGCGCGCGCGGCGCCGAAGCGCCTGCGCGGCATCGGCGTGCGCATCGAGGACGATGTCGTCGTGACGCGGAGCGGCTGCGAAGTGCTGACCAGCGGCGTGCCGAAGCAGGCCGCGGACATCGAGGCACTGATGGGGGCGGCATGAGCGCGGCCGCGACCGAAGTCGATGTCGCCATCGTCGGTGGCGGTATGGTCGGCGCAAGCCTGGCGCTCGCGCTGCGCGACACCGACCTGCGGGTCGCCCTGATCGAGGGGTTCGCGCCGGACGCCGCGGCGCAGCCGAGCTTCGATGAGCGCACGACCGCGATCGGCAATGGCAGTCGCGCGGTGTTCGAGGCGCTGGGCGCGTGGCCGCGCATGGCGGGTGACGGCGGCGTCATTCGCGCGATCCACGTGTCCGACGCGGGTCGCTACGGATTTGCCCGGCTCGTGGCCGCCGACCTCGGCCTCGAGGCCTTCGGCTGCGTGCTGCCGAACCGCGTCATCGGACGCGCGCTGTGGGAGGGGCTCGCGCAGGCACCGCGACTCACGACTTTCATGCCCGCGCGCCCGGTGGATGCGCGCGCGGGCGCCGATCGCGCGTCGCTCGAAGTCGAGCGCGCGGACGGCTCGCGCGCGACACTCCACGCCGCGCTGCTCGTGGCCGCCGATGGTGCGCAATCGACGCTGCGCGCCGCGTTCGGCCTGCCGTCGCATGTCGAGGATTACGGCCAGGTGGCGGTGGTTGCGAACGTGGCGGCCGACAGGGCGCACGACGGCACCGCCTACGAGCGCTTCACGTCGGTCGGGCCGCTGGCGCTGCTGCCGCTCGCCGATGGCAGCTACACGGTGGTCTGGGCGCGCACGCCTGCGGACGCGGCCGAGGCGCGGGAGATGCCTGACGCGCAGTTCCTCGCGCAGCTGCAGCAGCGCTTCGGCTGGCGCGCCGGCCGCTTCGTGCGCGTCGGCAGGCGCGTGACCTATCCGCTCGCGCTCACTCGCAGCGACGCCACCCATGCCACGCGCCTCGTGCTGATCGGCAACGCCGCCCAGGCACTGCATCCGGTGGCGGGTCAGGGCTTCAACCTCGGGCTGCGCGATGCGGCGACGCTTGCCGAAGTACTCGTCGACGCGCGCGCCGGCGGCGCGGACATCGGCGGGGAAGCCGTGCTCGCGCGCTTCGCCGCGGCGCGCGCCGCCGACCGTCGCGGCGTGACCGGATTCACCGACGGGCTCGTGAAGCTCTTTCGCGACGATCGACCGGGTGTCGGCGCGCTGCGCGACCTTGGGCTGCTGCTGTTCGATCTCGCGCCGCCGGCCAAGCGCGTCCTGTCGCGCGTCAGCTGGGGTTTCACCGGGCGCCTGCCGCGCCTCGCACGCGGCCTCGACGTGCACGGCCGTTCCCCCACGGAGCCGCGATGAGCATCGACTGCGACATCGTCGTCGTCGGCGGCGGAGCGGTGGGCGCGGCATTCGCGGCGTTGGCGGTGCGGCAGGCGCAAGTGCCGGCGTCGCGCGTCCTCGTGATCGAGCGCGAACGTCCACCCGCCTGGGAGCGGGCGGCGCCGCCCGACCTGCGCGTGGTCGCGCTGTCGCGCGCGAGCTCGCGCATCCTCGCGGCCGCGGGGGCGTGGGAGGCGATCGTCGCGGGGCGCGTGAGCCCCTACGAGCGGATGCGCATCTGGCACGAGTCGCAGTCGCCGCTGGGCGGGGATGCGCTGGTATTCGATGCGGCGGAACTCGGTGAGCCGAATCTCGGCCACATCGTCGAGACCCGGTTGATCCAGTCGGCGCTGCTCGCCTCGCTCGAGGCGGCGGGCGTCGAGGTGCTCATCGGCAATGTCGCGGCGCTCGAGCTGTCGCCGCGGCACGCCGGAGTCGAGGTGGGCGGGCGGCGCATCAGCGCGCGGCTGGTCGTCGGCGCCGATGGAGCGCGCTCGCGCGTGCGCGAGCTTGCGGGCTTCGTTACGCGCAGGCGCGATTTCCGCCAGCAGGCCATCGTCGCCAATGTCGAGGTGGCGCGCCCGCACGAGCGCACGGCCTGGCAGCGTTTCCTCGGGCACGGCACGCTCGCCTTCCTGCCGCTCGCGAACGGCCAATGCTCGATCGTCTGGTCGGTCGGCGACGATCGCGCGGAGGCGCTGCGCGCGTTGTCGGTGCCGGAGTTCGAGCGTGAACTGACCGCGGCGCTCGATGGCGCGCTGGGCGAGGTGCGGCTGGCGAGCGGGCGGGTCTCGATACCGCTCGCCGCAACGAGCGCCACGCACTATGTCCAGGAGCGCTGCGCACTGATCGGCGACGCCGCGCATACCGTGCATCCGCTCGCGGGCCAGGGCGTGAACCTCGGCTTCCTCGACGCGGCATGCCTCGCGGATGTCCTCGTTGAAGGCCAGCGCGAGCGCGAGGACTGCGGTGCGCTGCGCCTGCTGCGCCGCTACGAGCGCCGCCGCCGCCCGCACAACGAACTGATGAGCGCCGCGATGGGCGGCTTCAACGACCTGCTCGCCGTGGGGCAGGGGCCCGCGGCGCGCCTCGCGCGGCGCGGCCTCGGCATCGTGAACAGGATTGGTCCGGCGAAGCGCCTCTTAGCTGCGCGGGCGATGGGGCTGGCCGGCGAGCTGCCCGCGGCAGCGCGCAGGGCCTAGCCCCGCGGCGATGGATCCGCTGATCGCGGCGGCCGCGCGCGCCCTGTCCGCCGGGGACGTGTTCGGCGCCTTGAAGCATGTCGCGCTGCGCGAGGACCCGCCAGCGCTCGCACTGCGCGGCATCGCCATGGCCCAGCTCGGTGAGCACCCGCGATCGCGCGCACTCTTGCGCCGTGCCGCGCGCGGCTTCGGCGCCCATGAAGAGCTGGCACGCGCTCGCTGTGTCGTCGCAGAGGCGGAAGTCGCGCTCGCCATGCGCGACCTCGGTGGCTCGCCGCGTACCCTGGCGGGCGCCGCGGCCGTGCTCGCAGCGCATGCCGATCATGCCAATGCGATGCAGGCGCGCCTGATCGCGGCGCGCCGGCTGCTGCTGATCGGGCGCATCGATGCGGCGGGAGGGGCGCTCGAGCGGCTGGATTTGCGCGGGCTGCCACCGGCGCTGTCCGCCGTGGCGCAACTGGCCCGCGCCGAAGTGGCGATGCGCTCGCTGCACACGGCCCCGGCGCGCCAGGCACTGGCGCGCGCGCAGGACGCCGCCACTCTCGCCGGCGTACCTGCGCTGCGCGCCGAAGTGCGTGAGGCGCGGGCCGCACTCGATCGACCTGCCGCGCGCCGCGTTTGCGAGGGGGGCGAGCAGCTGCTGCGGCTCGATGAAGTCGAGGCCTTGCTGGCCACCGATGCGCTCGTCGTCGATGCCTGCCGCCATGGCCTGCGCCAAGGCGCGGCCTGGACACCGCTCGCACGCCGCCCGGTGTTGTTCGCGCTGGCGCGCGCGCTCGCCGAGGCGTGGCCCGGTGATGCCGATCGGTACACGCTGATTGCGCGCGCGTTTCGCATCCGCCGCGCCAATGAAACGCATCGGGCGCGACTGCGTGTCGAAGTCGGCCGCCTGCGCGCGCTCGCGGCGCCGCTCGCGCGCATCGCGGCTACGGCTCAGGGCTTTGCGCTCACGCCGCGGCGCGGGCGCGAGGTCGTGGTGCTGCTGCCGCCGATCGGCGGCGAGCAGGGTTCCCTGCTCGCGCTGCTCGCCGACGGCGCACCCTGGTCTACCTCGGCTCTGGCGCTGGCCCTCGGCGCGAGCCAGCGCACGGTGCAACGCTCGCTCGTTGAACTGGAACTCGACGGGCGTGTGCGTTCGATCGGCCGGGCGCGCGCGCAGCGTTGGCTCGCGCCGCCGGCGGCGGGATTCACGACGACCTTGTTACTCCCGGCCGCGCTGCCGGCGGCGTAGATTGTTCACCGGGGAGACAACCCGTGAACAGGAGCCGACATTCCATGAACAGCAACTCATCAAGGAAGGTGGCGTCGACCGGCGAGCGCGTTGCAGAGGTGGTGCGCGAGTACGGTCCATTCGAGGGCGCGGACGCGGTCCACGGCGTTACCTACGACGGCGAGCAGGTCTGGGCTGCCGTCGGTCCGAAGGTGCTCGCCATCGATCCCGCCAGCGGCAAGGTGGTGCGCACGCTCGAGCACAGCGCCGATGCGGGCGCGGCCTTCGATGGCACGCACCTCTACCAGATCGCCGCGGCACGCATCGACAAGATCGACCCGGCAACCGGTGCGGTGGTGGCGTCGATACCGGCGCCGGGCCAAGGGGACGATTCGGGCCTCGCCTGGGCCGAGGGCAGTTTGTGGGTGGGGCAGTATCGCGGTCGCAGGATCCACCAGATCGATCCCGCCACGGGCAAGGTCCTGCGCACCATCGAGTCGAACCGCTTCGTCACCGGTGTGACCTGGGTCGACGGCGAGCTGTGGCACGGGACCTGGGAGGGCGACGAAAGCGAGCTGCGCCATGTCGATCCGCAACGCGGCGCGGTGCTCGAGCGCCTCGCGATGCCGGCGGGCACCGCTGTCAGCGGACTCGAGTCCGACGGCGCCGGGCTCTTCTATTGCGGCGGGGGACCCAGTGGCAAGCTGCGAGCTGTGCACCGGCCGAAGTAGCCGCTCGCCCGCCGAGATAGCCGCGGGTCGGCCGGCATCGCCGCGGCCGCGCGTGCTCAGGCGAGCGGTATCAGGTCGATCTTCGCCGCACAGATGAAGTCGTTCTCGGACAGCCCCTTGATCGCGTGCGTCGTGAAGCTGACGCGGCAGCGGTTGTAGCCCACTTCCAGGTCGGGGTGGTGGTCTTCGAGGTTCGCGATGTGCGCCAGCGCGTTCACGAAGCTCATGGTGCGAAAGAAATCGCGGAACGCGAATTCCCGCCGGATCGATTTCGCGTCGTCCGCGAGCTGCCAGTCCTGATGCAGCGAGCCGCAGTAACGCTCGGCGTCGGCGCGCTCGAGCGGCGCAATGCCGCCTTCGCATGGCACGCATTTTCTCCGGCTGAGGTCGGTCATGGCGGGCTCCGGCGCGCGAATCTGCGCTCGACGTAGCGTTCGACCAGTTCGCGGAACTCCGCGGCGATGTTGTCGCCCTTGAGTGTCACGGTCTTCTCGCCGTCTTCGTAGACCGGCGCCACGGGCCGCTCGCCCGTCCCCGGCAGGCTGATGCCGATGCTCGCGTGCTTGCTCTCACCCGGGCCGTTGACGACGCAGCCCATGACCGCGACGGTCATGTCCTCGACGCCTTCGTAGTTCTTGCGCCATTCGGGCATGCGATGGCGTACGTGGGACTGGATCGATTGCGCGAGCTGCTGGAAATAGCTGCTGGTCGTGCGACCGCAGCCCGGGCACGCGACCACCATCGGGATGAAGGCGCGCAGGCCCATGGTCTGCAGGATTTCCTGCGCGACGATCACCTCCTGCGTGCGATCGCCGCCCGGCTCCGGGGTCAACGACACGCGGATCGTGTCGCCGATGCCTTCCTGCAGCAGTACCGCCATGGCCGAGGTCGAGGCGACGATGCCCTTGGAGCCCATGCCCGCCTCGGTGAGGCCGAGGTGCAGGGGATACTGGCAGCGTGTCGCCATGTCGCGGTACACGGCGATCAGGTCCTGCACGCCGCTGACTTTCGCCGACAGCACGATGCGCCCGGCAGGCAGGCCGAGCTCGCGCGCGCGCGCGGCACTCGCCACCGCGGAAGTGACGATGGCGTCGCGCATCACCGCGTGCGCGGAACGCGGCTCGGCCGCGCCGGAGTTCTCGTCCATCATGCGCGTCAGCAGGTCCTGGTCGAGGCTGCCCCAGTTGACACCGATGCGTACAGGCTTGTCGTAGCGGCATGCCGTCTCGATCATCTCGGCGAACTGCGGATCCCGTTTGCTGCCGCGGCCCACGTTGCCGGGGTTGATCCGGTACTTGGCCAGCGCCTCGGCGCAGGCCGGATGCTCGGTAAGCAGCCGATGGCCGTTGTAGTGGAAGTCGCCGATCAGCGGCACC
>Ga0116143_10006588_pt1 | contig 10056 bp, 6 predicted proteins | sample AD_UKC034_MetaG_FD_89745 | JGI IMG/M metagenome (GOLD analysis project Ga0116143, IMG submission 89745) | Active sludge microbial communities of municipal wastewater-treating anaerobic digesters from USA - AD_UKC034_MetaG | ecosystem: Engineered > Bioreactor > Anaerobic > Digestate | place: USA...
ATTGTGACTGCTGCCCGTCCAGCGAATGGATGGTGAGCGTCACCTCCGCATCGCCGGCCGATCCGGGATGGCTGGAGACCATCCAGAACATTTGTTCGCCATCCGAATTATCCCTCGCCCAAAACGGCTGCAGATACGTTCCCGGACCAAAACCTTGATAGACGTGGCCTGTCAGATTTGCATCAATGTTGACAGGGCAAATGGGCGAGTCGGGGATCGTGACCTGATACCCCACACGCCGACCGTTGGGGGCGATGGAATACACCGCGGACCATATAGCCACCGTGTCGTTGGACGATGGCAATTCAGTGGTTTGGCTCGTGTTGGGGTCATCATAATCCAGTTTAAGATAGGCCACCCCCAGCCTGCCGCCGGACAGCCCGTACCAGTTCGCCGCATCACCATACGTGCCGAAAACCGTGCTTTGGCCAGGGCTCAGTTTGCGCGCATCAGAACTTTCATCAGGGGTTCCGGAATATCCGCCGTCGCCGAACAATTCGATCGACACCCACACATCGTGTTCCGAATCCGCTGGATTATGCGCGCTCCACGTCGTGTGCTGAGACCAGCCTTCCTGCCAGAAGGGAATCATCACATAACATTCGTGCTCAACGGCCGCCCCGCTCACCACCACGGGTTTGTTTCGTTTGAGGTCCACCGTGTACCCAGTGATCACCGTGGGCAACGGTGTGACGCTTCCCGCCGGCGTCGAACTCGGCGCCGGGGTCGGCGACGGAATGGTGACATAGCCATAGACTTGAGAATACAGCGAAACGCGTTCGTTGGGGCCGGGTATGCCCTCGAACGACACCGACACTTCCCCCGCCCCCCGCGGCGAAACGGTGGGGATGGCGGGCCCTCCGCACGTGCCCGGAGCCAGAACAAGTGTAACCGGGGTTGGGATCGGCGTTCCGTCAGCCGAGCGGAAGGTGAATGTGACTTCGGCATCGAGCCGTGAATCCGGTGAGTTGAACGCCATGAAGTAGCTCTCATCTCCGTTCTCATTGACCCAATAAGGAATAGGCACCACGCTCTCCCCCTCGGGTGCTGAACCCGGCGGGATGACCGGACTGCCGGGAAGATTGATTCCGAATCCGGACATCGGCCTGTCAGTTTCAGCGTACGCCAGCGACCAGACCGCGAGCAGATCATCGGCGGCCGGCGGTTCGGCATAGGTCAGCCGGGCCACGGCTGCGCCCCAGGTCTGCCCGCCGGTGTACCATTGGTCCGTTGTTTTGAGATGGATCATCTCCCCGCCGGCGAGTTCCGCGCAGGAGACCGAATCGACAAGTCCAGTCTCATCATAAAGATCCAGAACAGCATCCAGCGCGGTCCTGGATTCCTGGCCCGGACAGTAATTGTAGAAACTGAACAGATTCTGCACACCCCAACCCGCTTGCCAATAAGGGATCAGCACGGTCCGCGCTGATTCAAAGATACCGATTGACTGAAGCAGGGGCGGATACCCCACGCCCGCGGGAAATGGCCCGTCCCCGACGCCGAAGGCGAGGAATCCCATGTTGGCTATCGCGGCCTTGTCAGTTCTGGAATCATCCATGAGCGTGACAGCCCCGCTATTTATATCGAGAAACGCCGCGTTGAACGTGTAAACGCCAGCGTAGTCGGCAGACAGTCCGTCGGGGATATCGAAGACATAATCCCCGCTGTTCGCGGAATCGTCCCACGGCACCAAGCCCTCAGGAAATGATGTGATTTTCACCGGCTGTAAATCATCTTCTTCGTCCAAATAGAGACACCAGATCTCCCCCGCCGGGGTAGTGAGAATGACATAAAGAGATCCCTCGAAAGATCCAGGCATGTTATCGGAATTCCAGCGGAAGATGATTGAGATCGGTTCCTCCGGCTCGTACACCAGATCCAGTGTGTCATAATCGTAATCAAAAACCTCGTAAGAATTCTTATTCGGGATGAACCCGGCGTTGGGCAAATCCCAATTGTCCCACGCCGGCCAAGAGTCAGCGATCCCTTTGAGGGTGTTCAAACATGCCGTCAGCACTTCATCGCTGTCCGGGACTTCGTGGTCCAGAGCCAGCCCGCGCGTCAGCGCCCGTTTCGCTACCGTTTCGATGTGGCTGTCGCGGTCGCGCCATCCGTCAGTCGAAATAATGGCATGGCTTTGATCGGATTCAATTTCTGGCCAATAAATGGCGCTTTCCCAATGCCCGCTTGGTGTGGGGGTAGGATTGTTCGGCCCGCCGTGCAAGCAGACGAAATCGACATACTGATAATAGGGGCGGGGCGTTGGCGAGCCGCTAGGCCCCCCCGGCCTTGCGAAATCATCGGGATTTGCCTGATTGTACCTGTTGATAGCGATCAAGTGCCCATTGTTGTCGTTGTCGCGGATGGTTTGGATAATGTCCTCTTCCAGATCATTCCCGTTTGTGTTCTGCGCTGTTTCATTCATGACGGCGTAGATCAGCCGTTCATGGTGCTCCGTGGCGTTGACAATTTTGGCCACGTATTGCCGCAGATAGGGGCGCAGCAATTCGTTCGTGTAAAAGGCTTCCTCGCCGCTGTAAGGCACGCCTGGGGGCAAGACGCCTGGAGTCGGTGTGGGATTTACTGTCGGCCACACAGCGCTGGACTCGACGCAGTTGGCGAAGGGGCTCTTCGACCACCTCAACACCAAATCGGGATCGGGTGTGGGAGTTAACAAAGGATTGGTCCGGAGGATGCAGTTGTCGAGGAATTCGAGTTCGACCATAATGCCGTTGTCGTCAGCGTAAGCCAAGGTCGTTTCCAGCGCATCGATGTACCCCTGGTTGAAATCGGTCGTCCCCGGATCAGAATCCGGGATCACGTCCAGGCGGAACAGCCGCGGATCGCCGTCGGCATAGTAAAACAGATACCAATCGTTGGCCACCGCCGGCTGGCCGGTTTCGCTGATTCGCCAATAAATGACTGTTGTTACACGCATGAAGTTAAGGCCAGCATTGTGTATGTCGTCGATGAATTTTTCCATTCTCGATGACCATGCCTCGCTATATCCTGCCTGTTCTTGGGTGGGATTTACAATGTCCCTTCTGGACACGCCGCCCAATGAGAAGGGAATGCCTTTGTACAGGAACCTGCCGTCCTCCACGGAGTAATCGTTGAAGCTTGAGGAACCCGCTGACACGATGAAATCGCCATTCGTGATCATCTCACCAATGGGAACCCCCGTTGTGGCTTCGCACGTGGGCAGCATGAAAGAAATCGCCAGGAACAGGAACTTGCCGAACAAAGACAGAAATTGACACACGACAGCTGTCCGAGCAGCCATAGATCCCTCCTATTTCACGTTTTTGTTTTAGATTTTGTGCGTTTTGTTTAGTAATTGGGAATGTAGCTAACCGATTTTACATCAATGTTCCCTACCACCTCCCCAGTGCCCGCGTCCATCATGACGCCATAAAAGTTGATGTCGTTGATGGTGTAAGCGCCCATCGACGGCAGGATGAATTCGGGAAGAACATCCAACCGTGTCGTCCCGCCCGGGACCTTCATGATCTGAAAGGCCAGTCCGTCTCCTGAAGCGGGGTCGTAAAGCTGCCAGCCCGGCCAGAACCAATATTGGCCTTTAAAACCCAACGCGAGAAAAACTGCGATATTTTCAAAGCTTGGGCCGGGATTGTCCAGATACATCCGGACGCCGAATCGGTCGCCTTCCCGGACTTCTATTGGGACGCTGATGCGGACCCCAAGCGGATACTCATCGTGCCAACAGTGGATCGAGCCCTGGTACCCTACGGCGAAGAAATCCCGCGCTCCGCACGGCCAAATCCGGGATATATATGGTCCATCACCCGAGGCCAACGGATTCCATGCCAAGCCATCCCAATGCATCAGAATCTCTTGGTTAAAATTTATCTGTCCGCCTACAGCGAAGACATCGTCCGGATCACGCCCCCACACATCACCAAGGTACCAAGGCGAAGGGAAGGACATTGTTGTCCAAGTATGGCCATCCCAGGATAATGCAGTGTGACCGTTGCCAACTGTGACGGTGAATTCGGGGGAGTAACTCCAGACTCCCCATAGGCTACGCTCTGTGGGCGTGCTTTCGAGAGTCCATTCTGTGCCGTCCCAGCGTGCGATTTGGCCTGGGGAACCGGACGCGACTGCATCTGTTGATGTGCGCATGAAGACATCGATTAGAACGCCCTCATGCTCGAAGGGAACTTGCTGCCAAGATTCTCCGTCCCACCTGAGAATAACAGTGACTCTTGGATATGGTCCGCCGCCGACGGCGAACGCCAAGTCAGGTCCGGTGCCATGAATGGAATACAATGCTGACTGCGTGGGGCTTTCCATTATTCCCCATCCCGATCCGTCGTAACGCAGAATGACTCCCTCATTTCCGACCGCGAACACGTTGTCTCCATTCGTTCCCCATACTCCTTGGAGGTGGTCTGTCACCCCGCCGTCCATGGGCGACCATCGCTGCCCATCGTAATGAACGATTGTTCCGAAGCTGCCCACGGCGAACGCATCATTCTCCGAATCCGCCCAGACTCCGTTAAGGTTCCAACCGGTCACGGTACAGATCGGCGTCCACATTCCAGCGATGCGGTCGGTCACATACCCGCATTCGCCAACGCCTAGCACCCGGCCGCCGGCGATTCTCCCCAAGTTGTACATTGTGCGCGCGCACGTCATCGCATCCCAGGACCAGTGATCGCCGTTCCAGCGCAACACGTACGCGTGGTCGCCGCCTCCGCCGCCGCAGTACACCTCGTCCGCGCTCACACCGCAGATGAACCTTGTGCTCATCTGATCGATGCACGCCGTCTCCTCCCAACTCTGGCCGTCCCAATGATACAACCGCCCGGGATCAAGGCTGCCCACCGCGTGGATGTCATCGCTGGCGCTGGCCCACACGCCGTATAACGGCACTTGGCCAAGGTCGAAGAAGTCCGCCCATTCTGTCCCGTCCCAGCGCAGCACCGTTCCATTATCGCCAGCGACGTACACCTCGTCCGGCCCCAGCCCCCAGACATCGTGCATCCCATGCGCGCCGTGCTCGACATAGGCTTCGCACCACTCGATCCCGTCCCAGTGCAACACGTATCCGGCATCTTCCGCGTCCACCGCGGCCCACATATCGTCCGGCGCCGCGCCCCATAAGCTGGCAATATCCCCTTCGGCCGCGCTCTCCAGCGGACTCCAGCTTGTCCCGTCCCAGCGCAAGATCACGCCGCCTTCGCCGCCCGCGAAGACATCGGCGGCGGAGAAGCCCCACAGACACAAGAGCTTCTGCTGCGTTCCCGATTCCATCGGTGAGCAGACCGTTCCGTCCCAATGCAGGATCACTCCGCTCGTCCCGGCGAAAAACACATCGCTGTCAGACGCGCCCCATATATCGTGCAGGTCTTCCGTGGTCGTCCAGGGGTTCATCAATTCCCAATCCGCGCTAGCGGCCGCCGCGAACACACATATAACAATGGCGGGAAGAGCCAGAAAAGCCTTGTGCATGTTCATCATCTACCCTCCTTGAGATTTCCTCCAGCAACTCCAGGACATGCCCGCATCGGATTGGAACATGTCCCGAACGACTCTTCAACGCTAGCAAATGCGCCCGCTTCTATCCACCTCCAGGTCGGCTGGAACTGACGGTGACGGACAGCTTCCAGAGGGCGTGCCATTAAACGAATCGCCTCATCCACGGATATAATGGATCAAGAACAAAAGACATCTCACAAATGGTCTGGCCTCGGCTCGCAGTGCCCCTTGCTTGTCTTCTTTTCGCTTTGGTTTTGCCGACCCATTCCCTCCTTTCAGAAACACAGCAAATCTGGTTTGTCTGAAGTCGTAACAAGTGTGCAGAAAAAAAAAAGCTGTTTGTCAAGGAGAAAAATGTGGTGGCCGGGCGCCAGGCACCCAACGCAGCGGTGTCTCTCCTCTTCGCGTGCTTCGCGCCTTCACGCGCGTCCTGGAGCAGATCCTGTGGCAGGTTCACGCGAAGCCGCGAAGACCAAGGTTCATGAATCCCCGCCTGCTCGAGCTGCATTCGAGGGGTGCGTGGCACCCGACAACCCGTGACTTGGCAGCAGCAGCCAAACAGCTCCGGAAGTGGCACGCCAGCTTCTCACGCATCGCCCGTACCGCGCTTAAGGACAAACCCGGTCTGGTGGAGAAAATCGGGATCTTGGACCGCTCCGCCGCGCGGCGGAAAGCCGCGCCGGTCAATGGCTCAACTTCGTAGCGTCTTATCGGTGAAACCGTTCCGCTAAACGAGTTTGATTCTGCTGGAACACACCGAACTCAATGTCTTCCACAGCTCCTCGGAACAGACCGAGCCGCTCGAACCACGGCAGCCGATGACCTTCGATTCCGCGTTCTTCGCGGCTTCGCGTGCAGCCTGAAACAGATTCTGCGGCAGGTTCAGGCGACGCCGCGGAACTGCGAAGACACCGTTTATGAATGCATCTGCCATTTGGCGCGGGGGGAGCAGCGAATTCCGGGCGCAGAACGGCGGGAAGATTCAGGAGCCGGTTCGAGATCATCGGCAGGGATGACGACGCGGCGCGCGCGCCGGTGGCCATAGGAAGTACTGGATCATGCTCGCGGCCGCCGGCGTAGCGCTGACCGGATTCATCGGTTCGGCGTGTGTGCCCGCGCTGGGAGTACCTTAGCCCGCCGCGGTCCGCTGCGGTGCCCCCACCCCTTGGCAGGTTATCTCCACGCTTCCTTCTGACGTCACACTGCCTGGCAGGAGGCTACGGCATTCTACGCCGTGGGGCGGAATCTCCACTTCAGTGCTCGATTGCACGTCCCCCGCGGTGTCATAGACAACAATATCTGTCGAAGCTGTAACGCTAGAGGAGTTCTTCAATGTATACCAGCTTTCCCACACATCGTTGCCTGAGGTAAAGGCGTAGTAGTGCGGACTTCCCAGGGAATTCTGGCCGAGCGTCTCGTGCTGCAGGGCCTCCCCTTGCGCAGCGTAGTGCGCGTTGGACGATTTCTTGTACACCCGCGCCACGCTGCCGACCAGCGGGTAGCTATTGCTACCTGTCACTTCCAGGCTGCCCATTCCGTTCGAGAAGAGGGCAGGGGGCTCCACAGTCACTGCCTGGTGCGCGCCGAGATTCAGCGTCACTGTGATTGGCGTGGGCTGTCCCGTTTCAGTTCCCCGGATCGGGTAATAGGTTGCGGTGATTGTAGCGGTCTCATCACCGGGATTCTTGATCGTGTAAATGCTCTTCGTGTTGTGATTGGCGGATGATGATCTTCGATGTAATCGAGCTGTTGATCCAGGTGCCCTATGCTGTTACTCGCAGTCAACCACCAGCTTGTGCCGGGACGGGGAACAACACCCCATGCATTAATCTGCGGTTCTGCCGCGCCAAACCACCACGCCATAAGAAACACTCTCAAAGTATTAAAACCTTGTTCCCATGCCTCGTTCACAAAGGTCGGCCCCCGATCATTCGGGGAAGGAGTTGCGTTTGGCCAGTGATCATCATCGAGCAAGTAAAAGGCTGATTTTCCAACGCGGAGGAAGGGTTGGTAGACCGGTGCCTGCGGCGAGCCAACATTTAGAGCAAAATGCCGGAGATAATCAGGATGGATCACAAATTCCCCAGCTAAGACAGCGCCGTCCAAGAGCAGCTCAGACACCAGTATCCACAGGACAAGGCTACAAGTTAGTGTTCTCATTCTCCACCATCCCTTGAAAGTGATGTCACCTGAAAGAAGGGCCACGTGCCCGCATACTGTCCGAACAGATCCATCGCTGTGATCGTAAATGGCAGGTTGTTGATTTCAACCCCGGTAGGAAGCGGAACTTGCTGGGCATAATAACCATCGCACGCCCGCTCATCCCAGTGCAAGCCATCGTCGAATAGGGGCAATTCGATTCCGTATTCAGAGAATCGGACCCAGACATCCGCCAGATCCGAAAGCCCGTCCCGATCAGCGACTACCGCACCGAATTCCAGGGTCGCTTCCAGGCTTGAGGATGTGCAGCGAACTCCGCCAGCCAGCACCACTGGGACGAAGTCGTCGGTCGTGCGAAACAGACCTGAGGTGGCAATGGTAATGAGAGGATGAGGTCCACCCAGCACGTTAATGGCGTTGCATCTGACGGGTAGCAAAGCCTGAATCTCATCTAGATCCCCCGAATGCAAATCCCAAGTGTAACCTCCGTCGCTGCTTCGCGCCAGCCCATCCGCATAGAGCACCATCTGATCATACGAGCTCACTTCGATATCATTGGCACTAAAGCAAGCGCCTGACGGTACGTTGCGCAGGTGAGTCGGTAGGATCTCGTAAGTAAGCCCGCCATCGGCAGATTTTCGGATCTTCCCACCGCTATGCCAATACAGCGTATTCTCATCCTGCGGGTCCACGATCAACTGCTGAAAGTAAGGTGAGAGTTCCGTCTGCACTGCGCGCCAATGTTCACCCCCATCATCGGAGCGCAGCAAGATCGTCGCCTGGTTGAACCATGGTCCCAGACCGGCATAGATCCGGTCGGGATCAGAGGGTGCGATCACCGCGGTGGTGCCATACAGCCAATCAAAACCCGTCGTCAGCGGTTTCCAGCTGTTCCTGAAATCTTCGCTGCGAAACAGCACACCTCCCCCGGACGGCATCATCGCGCACGCGATCACGCGGTCCGGCCGGAAGGGCGAGGACGACAATGAAAGGAACAGCGCGGCGGGCTGCGGCGGAGTGCCCCAGGTCTCGCCGTAGTCCGTGCTGTGGCTAATGCCGGGGTACCCGCCTGCACCGAGCAGTTGATTCCCCTGCCGGATATGGACCAACAACGCTTCGTAGACAGAGCCGGGGTTCTGCGTGATGTCCCAGCTTTCCCCCGCATCCCGGGTGCGGAACAGCAAGCCCAGGGACGGGACGACGGCATACACCCGCGCCGCGTCCTGAGGATCGACGCAGAACGGCGTGACCTCCTGGCTGAAGAGACCCTTGTGCCGCCGGACCCAAGTGTCCTGTCCGGCCTCCTTGACGTAGGGTCCGAGCGATTCCGGCCGGCACCAGCAGCGTCCAGTCCCCGCCTCGGTGATGATCTCCAGGATCTTGGTGTCCAGGAGCTCCGAACCGAAGCGAATCCACGTCTGCCCCTCATCCGCGCTCCGGCTCACCTGCCCGGTGCCTAGTCCGGAAACAACGATTTCGACTTTGAGGTGAGTTCGTTGGTCCCCGTGGAATGACGGTGGTGAACCGACTTGACGGGCGCTTCATCCCGTCTTACATCTTTCATCAGCAGCGCGGATCCGCGAGTAATCGGGGTTGGCGCGGGCTGGTTGAACAATCTTGTATGAAAAGGATGACCGCCATGCACCACAAAACGCCATGGGTCGCCGGCCGCCAGCGCCGGTTATTCTGGATCAAATTCGTAGCCGCCGCCGCGGCGCTGGCCGGACTTGCTAATTCCGCGCGGGCTGATGATGCGTTCCCGCACTGGGAGTTCCTCGGCCCGCCGTCGGCGCCGTTCGATGCGCTGGCAGTGGCGCCGAGCGATCCGGACATTGTCTATGGCAGCTATCAGAAGTTGTTCTTCGCATCAGCGGATGGTGGGAAGCATTGGCGGTTTCTATTCAAGGCCAGTGCGGTGGTGTCAGGTGGCAAGATGGCTGTTCATCCGTCGCGCGCGGAGGTCGTGCTCTGGGGGGACGATTTAATCCGGTCCACCGATGGTGGCGCAAGTTGGACACGGCCCGCGGGCGATCCGCTCGGGTACCGAGTCGCGTTTTCACCGGCGGAGCCTGATGTGGTATATGCGATCTCCGACTGGCGGGCTGTGTACCGCAGCGATGACGCCGGGGCGAGCTGGCGTGTATCACTGATTGCCGAGGATGCGGGGTCTCTTCTCGATCTGGCGTTGAGCCCGGATTCGGCTGCCATTCTGTATATAGCAACCGACGAGGGTTTTTATGTCAGCCGCGATGGAGGCGCCAGCTTTGCGCAACCCGCCGAATCCGCCTGATCCAGAACCTTTGCGCAACGACAGTAGGCGCCAGACGCCGTAACGGCGCCAGCCTCGCGCATTCCAGCGAATCCGCCAGATCCAGAACCTTTGCGCAACGGCAG
>Ga0116143_10006594_pt1 | contig 10048 bp, 7 predicted proteins | sample AD_UKC034_MetaG_FD_89745 | JGI IMG/M metagenome (GOLD analysis project Ga0116143, IMG submission 89745) | Active sludge microbial communities of municipal wastewater-treating anaerobic digesters from USA - AD_UKC034_MetaG | ecosystem: Engineered > Bioreactor > Anaerobic > Digestate | place: USA...
ATAATACCTCTGTCACAGATAATAGGTTTTTCCATGAATAAGTCTGCTGATTCAATATCGGTCAGAAATAGATTGATTGAAATTTTGAACGTTGCGGGAAACGAGTTTTCTGTTCTAATTGAAACACCTCTCAAAGAACTCGCTGGCAGAATGGATGAAAATACTTTAAACCTGCTGAGCAGTATGCGTAAAGGCGAGGTAGAAATAAAACCGGGATATGATGGAGAATTCGGAAAAATCGAGATTTCAGTTGAATCTGATAAAAGTTCGGATACGCAATCCCTTTTTTGATTTTCTTTCAAGAAAGATTATCTGCCGGAAGCGTTCACTTTTTTTCAGAATCATATCTTTATTGTTACTGCCGTTATCCCTGTTTTACATGCTTTTGATAACTTTGAACAAATTTGCTGCCCGCCCGGAATATTATCCTTTTCCCGTTATAAGCGTTGGCAATATTACAGCAGGGGGTACAGGTAAAACTCCCATGGTACTCCATCTTTCAGAAAAATTGAGAAACTGCGATTATGAAGTGGTAATACTGTCTTCTGCAGCGGGGAAAGCGCAGAAGCATGGCTCTCATTCTGAGCGGGATGATGAACTCAGAATGCTCAGAGAAAAACTGCAAGGAATAAGAATAAGGCCTAAAAACAGAGATAACCTGCGGGTTTTGAAAGAGAGTCAGTGCGTAAGGAAAATCGCAGCTGTTATTGATGACGGTTTTCATACCCACAATATTGGAAGAGATATAGATATCTTAATGATTGATGCGGCAAATCCTTTTGATAATCGCCTTGTTATTCCCTCGGGCCTTCTGAGAGAACCTGCTTCGGCCATAAGAAGGGCCGATGTTTTCATACTTTCCCATCCTTACATGGTTTCCAGGAAGCAGCTTGATTCTCTTGCATTTAAATTGAAAAGGTTAAATAAACCCGTTTATATCATGGATTATGAGATTACCGGCTTGAAAAACGAAAAAAGCAGCCTTCCTTTTTACGAAATAGCAGGCAGGGAAGTTACGGCAATTGCAGGTATTGGAAACCCGTTCAATTTTTTTGCACTTATGTCAGGACTTGGCACGCGAAAAATACATGCTTTTGTATATCCGGACCATTTTTCATACCGTAGAAGCGATATTAAAAAAATTTTATCCGAATTCCGGAAAAACGGCACTTCGCATATAATAACTACCGAAAAGGATTATACAAAGTTAAAAATGTTCGATGAAGAATTGCCGCTTTTCTATCTGGAAATCAAAAGCAGGATAGATAATTTTTATGAAATGGAAGATTTTGACACTTTCATGCTTTCTATGTTAAAATAGAAAATCTTCCAAATAACGTTTGGTCTTTTAGAAATTTACAGTTCGTTACCTAAAATTTAGGATTTCTGATTATCCATGGGGGGATATATGGGATTCGGACCTGTCAAATTTGTAAATGAGAAAGTGGGCGAGCTTCAGAAAAAAACGGAAGGCAGAAAAGTTCTTGTTGCGACATCCGGCGGAGTTGACAGTATGACCTGTGCGACTCTTGCAACAAAAGCTATAGGAAAAAACCTGATAATATTATATCTTGACAATGGCTTGATGAGGCAGGGAGAAACCGAGGAAGTTAACGATTTTTTTGCAAAAATGAAAATAGAGCTGCAGATATGGGACGTGAAGGAAAAGTTCTTTGAGGCGCTCAGGGGCAAGACAGACCCCGAAGAGAAAAGAATAGCGTTCAGGGATGTTTTTTACAAGACCCTGAGGCAGGCGATAAAGAGTTATTCGGCAGAATTCCTCATACAGGGAACTATTGCGGCAGACATAGTTGAAACCCAGAAAGGTATTAAAACCCAACATAATGTTCTTTCACAGATAGGAATAAATCCTGCAAACTATGGATTGAAGATACTGGAACCCTTAAAGGAATTGTACAAACCGCAGGTCAGGCTTGTTGGAAAACAGCTTGGTCTTCCGAAAAAAATCTTTGAAAGAAGACCTTTTCCCGGTCCTGCTCTGGCGACAAGAATAATAGGAGAAGTAGTGCCTGAAAGGGTTGAAAAGGTAAGAATTGCCACAATGATAGTCGAGGATATAATAAAGGACAAAAACGTATTTCAGGTTCTGGCGGTTCTCTTTTCAGACAGAGCCACGGGAAATGTAGGAGGCAAGAGGGTTTACGGAGATATTATCGCCATAAGGGCAGTCGAATCAAAGGATGCAATGACTGCCAGCCCATACAAAATCTCATGGGCTAAGATTGAGAAAATAAGAGATAGAATACTTGCGGAGGTTCCAGGCGTTGTAAAGGTTCTGTACGATGTCACTCCAAAGCCTCCGAGCACGATAGAATATATCTGAAAATTTGCGGATTACAAACAAAAATCAAATGATAAAAAATCCTTTTTACAGCGAAAATTGCGGAATATTCGGTTTATACTCTTCAAAAAATACAGAAACGGCAAAAGGCATATACTACAGTATTTTTAAACTTCAGCACAGAGGACAAAGATATTGCGGTATTGCTGTTTGCGGCAAAGAAATCAATCTGATAACTCACAAAGGTTTTGTAAGGCATACCTTTACCTCGGAAGAGCTTGGTTCTCTTGAAGGCTCTTTCGGCATAGGGCATACAAGTCTAAAAGAAAGACAGCCCGTAATTCTTGTTTCAAGGATGGGCAAATTTGCAATAGCTTTCAGCGGCAATATCATTAACAGCCGTGAATTGCGCGAAGATTTGATGCAAAAAGGCCATTCTTTCAGTACGGAAACAGACATAGAGCTTCTGGGTAAGATTATTTCATGCGAGAAAGATTTTTGCTCCGGCATATTGAGCCTCGGCAAAAAAATAAAAGGTTCATACAGCCTTGTAATCCTTTCAAAAGACGGTATTTATGCTGCCAGGGACCCTAAAGGTTTCAAGCCTCTCATCCTGGGTATGAACAAAAACCATTTTGCAGTTTCCTCCGAATCCAGGCCTTTTGACCTTCTCAATATTGAAATTTACAGGGATGTTAAACCGGGTGAAATAGTTTTCATTGATAATGACGGTATAAGAACGATAGGAAACTGCGAGTGTTCCAGGTCGTGTTTCTGTGCTTTTGAATGGGCATATATTGCCTCAGTTGACTCGGTTATAGAAGGCATACCTGTAATGAAAGCAAGGGAGAGTTTCGGCAGTAAACTGGCAATAAATGACAAGAACCTCCCGGCAGATATAGTTGCATCTGTTCCTTTCTCAGGTATAGGGTGCGCTCTTGGATACCATAAGGAATCGGGTATTAGATACGAAGAAGTTTTTCTCATAGACAGGTTTGCAAGCAGGAGTTACACTCCCTTGACCCAGGAAAGCAGAGATGAAGAAGCCATGATAAAGCTTTCGGTTATAAAATATAATGTAAAAGGGAAAAAAATAGTTCTTTGCGACGATTCTATTGTAAGAGGTACCCAGATAAAATTCAAAGTGAAAGAATTGAAAGAAGCCGGTGCAAAGGAAGTACACGTAAGAATTGCCTGTCCGCCTCTTGTTGCCCCGTGTTTCTACGGAATTTCAACACGTTCATATGAAGAGCTTGCTGCCAAGAAATTTTCTGTCAGGGAGATACAAAAAAAAATTGGGGCTGACAGTCTTAAATACAACTCTCTTGAAGATTTTGTTTCAGCGATTGGGTTGCCTGCGAACAAGCTCTGTCTCTCATGCTTTACTGGAGAAATGGTTAAGGACCATGAAAAGTAAAATAATTCTGGAAACTGGGGAATCTATCGAAGGATTCCGGTTGTCAAAATCTCTTGGCTGTAAAATCGGAAGAATAATATTTGATACAAGAGTTGTAGGATATGAAAAAGTTTTAACCTGTCCGGAATACAGCGATAAAATAGTCTGTCTGTCATATCCACTGATTGGCAATTATGGCATCAATTACGAGGATACTGAAACCAGGAATGTTTTTCCTGCAGGTTTGATAATATCCGAGTTGAGCCTTATGTACAGTAATTACAGGGCTCATACTTCATTTGAAGATTTCCTTTCAAACACAAAGATATGTGCCGTAAGCGGAATCGACACTCAATATATCACGGGAAAGGCCAGGGATAGCGGAAATCTTTGGGGAGCTGTCGTGCCTGGTGATGTGGACATCAAAAAAACACTTTATGAAATCAAGGTAAAAAAAGAGTCTGGCCAGGAAGAATTTCCCCACTGTTATGTCCCTGAAGAAAGAAAGGGCATTCAAGTTGCAGGCAGGCCTGAAATAGCAGTTTTGAATCTTGGATTGAAAAACAGTGAAATATCCTTTCTTGAATCTTCCGGATACGGATTGAAGATTGTGGATATGGATGAAGAAGAAATGTATAGTAAGATTGCATCGTCGGACGCTCTTTATATCTCTTCGGGGCCTGAAAGCTATTCTCTGGTAGTGAGAATATGCGGCCTGCTCAGAAAATGTGTCGGGAAATTGCCTGTTTTAGGTGCGGGCCTCGGGCATCTTGTTCTCGGTATTCTTCTTGGAGGCGAAGTATCCGGCAGTTTTGTCAATCATTACGGAGTTAACCATCCTGTTGTGGATATTAAAACAAAGAAATGCATTATTGCAGAGCAGATGCATAGTTTCATACTAAAGAGAGAAACCTTGAGCAATGAAATAATAAGGTATGTCCATCTTAATGACGAAACCGTTGAAGGATTATTTGATGAGAAATTAAAAGCCATGTCAGTCAGCTTTATACCTCAAAAAGAACAATTTGAGACTTTCTTCTCATTAATAAAGGGATAAAATGGCAGGCAGAAAAGATATTCGCAAGATAATGATAATAGGTTCCGGACCCATAATTATAGGCCAGGCGTGTGAATTCGATTATTCAGGTTCACAGGCCTGTAAAGCCCTTAGGGAAGAAGGATACGACGTTGTTCTTGTCAACAGTAATCCTGCTACAATTATGACTGACCCCGAGATGGCTGAACACACATATCTCGAACCCCTTACCGTTGAGATGTTAAGGAAAATAATAGAAAAGGAGAAACCTGATGCAGTGCTTCCGACCCTGGGTGGACAGACAGGCTTGAATCTTGCAACATTTCTTGGAAGGGAAGGCATACTTGATAAGTATAATGTGAAGGTTATTGGCGCCGATATAAATACTATCGCAATCGCTGAAGACCGTGAACTTTTCAAGAATGCCATGACGGAAATAGGAATAAAAGTTCCCGAAAGCGTTCTTGCCTTCAATTTTGAAGAAGGCATGAAAATAGCAAAGAAACTTGGATTTCCCCTGATATTAAGGCCCGCATATACGCTTGGGGGCACGGGCGGTTCTGTAGCGTACAACATCGAAGAACTCGAGAAAAAACTTGAATATGGATTGGAAACAAGCCCTATCCATGAAGTCCTTATTGAACAATCTGTCCTTGGCTGGAAGGAAATAGAATTTGAAGTCATGAGAGACTGCCGGGACGATGTTGTAATGATAACTTCCATGGAAAACGTTGACCCCATGGGGATTCATACCGGGGACAGCATAGTTGTGGCTCCTGCTCAAACCCTCAGCAGGAAAGAATATGAAAGGCTTGTGGATTATTCAAAAAAAATCATAAGAAAAATAGGTGTGGTCGGAGGAGCGAACATCCAGTATGCTGTAAATCCTGAGAATGGCGAAGTGGTTATCATAGAAGTGAACCCAAGAGTTTCAAGGAGTTCGGCTCTTGCTTCAAAGGCAACGGGATTTCCCATAGCGAGGATTGCTTCCAAACTTGCAGTGGGATTCACCCTTGCAGAGGTAAGCAACCAGCTGATTGGCAAAACAACATGTTTTTACGAGCCTACGGTCGATTACTGTGTTTTTAAGATACCAAGGTTTACCTTTGAGAAATTTCCTTCGGCAGAAACAAGGATAGGGACTTCCATGAAGGCCGTGGGTGAAGCCATGTCCATAGGCAGGAATTTCCGCGAAGCTTTCCAGAAAGGAATAAGGTCACTTGAAATAGGCAGGTTCGGTTTAGGATTCGATGGGAAAGACAGGTGGAATATCGCCCATGAATTTACCGATGAAGAGAAAGAGCTTGTAAGAAAAAGAATATCTGTTCCTGATGATGACAGAATTTTTTATGTCGGATACGCGATTCTTGCTGGTTTTTCTCTTGAAGAAATTTACAGGCTTTCCCGGATTGACCTGTGGTTTTTGAGAAACATCAAGGAAATTGTTGATACGGCGAAAAATATCCACGGATACGAAAATATAGAAAAACTTCCTGCAAATATCCTTGAAACTGCAAAGAAATCAGGTTTTTCGGACATGCAGTTGGCAACGCTATTAAATACGACGGAGCATGAAATAAGGGAAAGAAGGAAGGAGAAGAATATCAATAATGTTTTTAAGCTTGTGGACAGTACTGGCGGCGAGTATAAAGCCGAAAAACCGTATTATTATTCGGCGTACGAAAAATATGACGAGGGGAGATATTCCGTGAAGAAAAAAGTAGTGATACTCGGTGGAGGGCCTAACAGGATAGGCCAGGGAATAGAGTTTGATTATTGCTGTGTCCATGCCTCTTTCGCCTTGCGGGATGAAGGTTACGAAAGCATCATGGTTAACTGCAATCCTGAAACGGTGAGCACTGATTACGATACTTCGGACAGGCTTTACTTCGAGCCGGTCACAATAGAAGATGTTATGAACATCATAGAAAAGGAAAAACCGGAAGGCGTCATATTGCAGTTCGGAGGACAAACACCTTTGAATCTTGCCATACCCCTGCAGAATGAAGGCGTGAAAATCCTGGGCACAAGCCCCGAAGCAATTGATATTGCGGAAGATAGAGAAAAATTCAGGCAGCTTCTCGACAGACTTTCAATCAAACAGACTCAGAATGCCACGGCGACTTCATTCAAGCAGGCCGAAATGATTGCCGCACGCATAGGTTATCCGGTTCTTGTCAGGCCTTCTTATGTACTCGGCGGAAGGGCCATGGAGATTGTCTATGACAGCAATTCTCTTGAATCCTTCATGAAAAAAGCCGTAGACATTTCTCCCGAACGTCCCGTTCTGATAGATAAATTTCTTGAAGATGCCATAGAAGTTGATGTGGATGCCATCTGTGACGGCACACTATGCGTGATTGGCGGAGTAATGGAACATATAGAAGAAGCTGGAGTTCATTCAGGGGATAGCGCAATGGTTTTGCCGCCTTACAGTCTTGCAAAAAACATTATTTCAGAAATTGAGGATTCAACCAGAAAGATCGCCCTGGATCTTAATATAAGGGGACTTATCAACATACAGTATGCCGTCAAAAACAGCGATATATATATACTTGAAGTCAACCCAAGGGCATCAAGAACAATTCCTTTCGTGAGTAAAGTCATAAATGTTCCTCTTGCAAAACTTGCTACCAAGATAATGACGGGTAAAACACTTGAACAGCTTGGATTTGCGAAATCCGTCAAGACCAATTATTTTGCAGTCAAGGAATCTGTTTTCCCTTTTGCCAGGTTCCAGGGCATAGATGCCACTTTAGGTCCGGAAATGAGGTCAACGGGAGAAGTTATAGGAATAGACAGCAGTTTTGAGATGGCTTATGCAAAAAGCCAGCTTGCGGCAGGACAGAAACTGCCTGTTTCCGGGGCTGTTTTCATAAGCGTGAAGGATAAAGACAAGCCTTCAGTCGTTTCTATAGCAGAAGGTTTCCATGAGATGGGCTTCGAACTTTTTGCCAGTTCGGGAACAGGCAGGTTTCTTCTTGAAAAAGGTTTGAAAGTAAAGCTGATACCCAAGGTGTATGAGGGAGAAAGGCCCAACGTCGTTGATTACATGAAGAACAATAAGATATCTCTTATAATAAATACTCCTTCGGGAAAGAAACCTAAAAGCGATATAGTGTCAATAAGAAGCATTGCAGTCAACAGAAATATTCCACTTATAACAACAATTCCTGGAGCAAAAGCTACTATGGTTGCCATAAAGAAAATCAAGAAAGATGACATAAATGTGAAAAGCATCCAGGAATTTCACACAGAATTAAACAAATAGGCAATGTGTAAAACCGGGACCAGATGCCTGCCCTGTCCAATCCGGATTTTCAATATTACGGGAGAATAGCTTGACGGGAATCATCAATTATGGAGCAGGGAATATATACAGTGTTATTACCGCTTTTAAAAAATGCGGAGAAGAAGTTTTTATAATTAACAATCCGTCTGATTTTTCAAAAGCGGACAGACTTGTATTACCCGGTGTAGGCGCTTTCGGAGACGGCATACGCAGCCTTGATGAGTCAGGTCTTAAAATCGCCCTGTCAGGGTCCGTTAAGTCAGGCAAACCATTCCTTGGAATTTGTCTCGGACTCCAGCTGCTCTTTGACCACAGCGAAGAAGGGGATTGCGAAGGACTTAAGCTGATCAAAGGCAATGTCATAAAGTTTTCTTTCCCTTTTTCCGAAAGTATGAAAGTGCCGCATATGGGCTGGAATCAAGTTCAAGTGAAGTATAATGGAAAGGAACTTTTTTTAAATATACCCGACAAAACATGGTTTTATTTTGCCCATTCTTATTTTGCCGCCCCTGAGAAATCGAATACAATTGCTGCCATTACCTACTATGGGCACGAATTTGCCTCGGTGGTCAAAATGAATAACATTGTGGGGGTACTGTTTCATCCGGAAAAAAGCGGTGATTACGGACTATGTTTCATAAAAAACTTTCTGGAGGGGAAATGGTTACAGTGAGAATCATACCTTGCCTTGATGTGAAAGACGGTAGTGTGGTAAAAGGGGTTCATTTTGAAAATCTCGTGGGAGCCGGAGACCCTGTTCAACAGGCATCCTTCTACAGCAGGGAGAAAGCGGACGAGCTTGTTTTCCTTGATATAAGTGCAACAATAGAAGGCAGGAAGACAATGCTGGATGTCGTAAGGAAAGTTGCGGAGGTGGTTTTTATACCTCTTACAGTGGGCGGAGGTATTAATAGTATAGACGATATAGAAAAACTTTTAAAAGCCGGAGCCGATAAAATTTCAATCAATACGGCCGCGGTGAAAAATCCTTCCTTGATAGAAGCCGGGGCGAAGAAATTCGGAAGCCAGTGCATTGTTGTGGCGATAGATGGCAAGAGAGTTGCTTCCCGGAAATGGGAAGTATATATAGAGAGCGGTAAAACCCCTACAGGTCTGGATGTTGTTGACTGGGCAAAAAAAACCGAGCGGCTGGGAGCCGGCGAAATTCTGCTCACAAGCATAGATATGGACGGAACGCAAAAAGGCTACGATATTGAAATGACCAGAACCGTATCTGAAAACGTCAACATTCCTGTTATTGCTTCCGGAGGGGCAGGCACTCTTGAACATCTCTGCGAAGTTGTGAAAGAAGGCAATGCAAGTGCTGTACTCATAGCTTCCCTGCTTCATTTCAGGAAGTATTCAGTAACAGAAATAAAATCATTTTTGATGAAAAGAGGGGTAGAAGTCAGGCTCTGAAATTTTTCCATGGCGGGATATATGGCCGAAGTTTTCTGCAAATGAATATACTTGTTTTGGACGACGGTTTTAAAGGCAATTTGAATCAATCGCTCGGTATTGCCGAAGCTTTTCCTGAAAGCAGAATTGAAATTCTGAAAGTTTCATTAAAAGGGCCATATTACAGGCTGTTCCAGAGGGAAGGAAAATCTCCTTTTGTCAGCAGGCTTTTTGCTTTGTCATGCTGCATAAGGGCATGGTCACTCGGAAGAAGACTTCTTCAGTTTTTCTGTGACGGAAATATTGAAATACCAAGGGAAAAATCGTATGTTATTGTATCTGCAGGTTCAATACTTGCGCCTGTAAACCTCATACTGTCAAAAAATCAGGAAAGAGCCGTTTCTGTGAATGTCATGGTTCCGACTTCATTGCCTCTGAAACTTTTCGATTTTCTTGTTATTCCATGCCATGATTATATAAAACTGAAGAGAAAGAGGCTTAAAAATCTCATAGTAACTCTCGGGGCTCCCAACCGGATAACCGAAACATTCATTTCAGGAGAAAAGAAAAGAATTGAAAAGCTTTTAAATTTTGATAACGGGAAAAAAAATATAGGAATTTTAA
>Ga0116143_10006596_pt1 | contig 10043 bp, 9 predicted proteins | sample AD_UKC034_MetaG_FD_89745 | JGI IMG/M metagenome (GOLD analysis project Ga0116143, IMG submission 89745) | Active sludge microbial communities of municipal wastewater-treating anaerobic digesters from USA - AD_UKC034_MetaG | ecosystem: Engineered > Bioreactor > Anaerobic > Digestate | place: USA...
CACCCTGTTGCACCACCACATACGCCCAGCTTCCGGCAGTAGCCACAGCGATAGCTCGCCCGCCCAACGGCAGGCTGCCCACGCCAACTGGAGCCGCAGGGTTAGCGACATCAATGACCTGAAAGCCGGCCTTGCCTGCCGCCGCAAAGGCGTAGCTGGAGCTCGCGGAGATGGACACCGCCAGCACAAGGTCGCTGAACCAGGGCGACTCTCCTTTGAACACCGGGTTGCCGCGATTGGTGACATCCAGCACCGCCAGCCGCGGTCCGATTCCGACGTAGGCGTAGGGCGCCTTGAGCGCAACGCACGAGACCGCGCCTCCGAGCTGCCCGACCACGCGCATGTCGACCTCGCCTGGCTGTCCAAGAGCCGAAGGACACGGAAGCGGCAAGGCCAGAATTAGTAGTGTCAACAGGAGAATGAGGAGCGTTGCCCTAACAGCGTTGGCGTGGGGGAATTGCGACGATGGTCTCAAGCGTCTGCTCCTGTGTCTTTGAATGGGTGGATGACTACAAGACGTTCCTGGCGTGGATCACATACTCGCAGCGGGAGCGCGGCAATACAGACCCGTCTCGCCAAAGCGCGGGGCAAGTATAGTATCGACTGGGGTTGCTGTCAAGGCGCCGTATCGCCGAGCATCACACCGAAATGCGCTCTCGCGAGAACGGCACGCTGAGCACGGGCAACGAGCACCGTCCGCCGCCCACCATCCAGGGCATATCAGAGCGGCCGGCTTCTGGCAGACAGGCTTGAGGCAGCTGTCCACACCGAATCAAGTCACAGACAAGCTGAACGATAGAGCAGTGGCTATCGGGCGCTTGAAGAAGGGCGGAGATGTGCCGGAACACATCAGGCTGAAAGAGATAAACTTCCTCTGCCAGGGCATTCCACCGCTCTAGCTCCAGACCCGCCCGCTCGACGCGTCCGTGAGCATCCAGCCAGAGGCGGGCGTGGGACCCGAGTGCCCCATGACGGCTCCTAAACCTGTGCGCCAGCAGAGCGCAGGGAGCCCAGGCCAGGCGACTCAAGTCCTGAAGCCTCCCCGGATTAAGGTGGCCTGCCTCCAGGGCCAGCACAAAAGGCTCCCCGCCGACAAAGATCCTGGCCGCAAGCACCGACGCCGCGCGCCCCCTCGCGCCACTGTCGTTCCTCATGGTGTAGACTCCAACTCCGTAACGCGAACTGTCCTCCAGGTAGCGCTGCAGCAGACCCTGATTGTCGTGCAGCACCACCCCGACCTCACCAAAGCCGGCCTGGGCAAAAGACTCTATGGCCAGGTCGATGAGAGGTCTGATAGTCGGTGGCCGGTGACGAGCGGCGGACCGCGTCCCGTTTGAATCCGGAGTGCGAGCAAGACCAGTCGCCAGTAGAACCGCCTTCATTCGTGCCCCCTTCTTGTGGAGGCCACTGGCGAGGTGGGGCAGGAAAACAGAATGCCGGGCTCGGGGCCCGGCTGGTCAAACGCCAATGCGGCGGCAAAGCGCACACTGAGCACCACGACGCAAGGCGTCCAATCGGTGCTCATCGCTCTATCTTCCGCTAGGCTACGAGGTTAGCTGACGGGTTGAGAGGGAAGACTCTCCTACTCGTACCCACGAGATACACCCCAGTTGCTTGGTTCCCCCGTTCCCCTGATGGGGACTCGCCAGAGCCGTAAGACTCTACCTATTCACTTGCCACACAGTATAGCCACAATCGCCCGGCTGTCAACAGTACTGACACTGCCTGTGCAGGCACCAACGAGGGTCAGTCGGCGGGCCTCTCCTGAAGCGTCACCGGCAGCTTGAGCTGCCTACCAGCCCTCAACAAGGTGACCGTGATCACATCGCCCACTACGGTCTTGGTATCCAGAAACAGCGTCAGGTCCTGACCCGAGGTGATCGGCGTGTCGTTGAGTGCGGTGATGATGTCTCCCCCAAGGGGTACCTCCGTCCTGCCGATCCGAACCACCCGGCTTCCGCCCACAATGCCGCCAAGGTCAGCAGGCCCGCCGCGAACGACGGACATGACAATGATCCCCTTCTCGACCGGAATAGCTATCCCCGCTTGTTCGAGCACTTGTTTCACGTCCTTGGTGATGGGAAGAATGTTCACGCCAAGGTAAGGGTGGGGATAGCGGCCCTTCGATATCAGAGCTGGCACCACCCGGCGCACCGTGTTCGCCGAAATGGCAAAGCCAATGCCCGCGCTGGCCCCGCTGGGGCTAATGATCTGAGAGTTGACACCAACCACCTGCGACAGCAGGTCCAGCATGGGGCCGCCCGAGTTGCCCGGATTGATGGCGGCGTCAGTCTGAATCGCCTCGCCGATGAACCGACCGTTGGGGCTTTCGATTACGCGTCCCAGGGCCGAGATGATGCCCAGTGTCAGCGTGCTCTCCAGACCAAAGGGGTTGCCGATGGCCACCACGAACTGCCCCACACGCAGCCGGTCCGAATCCGCTATGGGCAGCGGAGGCGGGATACTGTCGGCATCGACCTTGAGCACCGCCAGGTCCGTGGCTGGGTCCTGGCCGACGACCTGCGCCGGATACCGTCTGCCATCGCTGAATGAGATACTGACCTCATCGGCGTCGGCTACCACATGGTAGTTGGTCACGATGTGCCCCTGGGTGTCGTACACAAAACCCGACCCGCTGCCTTCCTGCGGCACCGGCTGCATAAAAAAGTCGTACTGAATCACCGTAGTACTGACGAACACCACGGATGGCCCGGCGTGGCGGTATACGCCCTCGACCTGCGATTCGAGTTCGTTCGATGCCGCCTGGGACCCGGTGGGCAGCCCGGCACCGGCCGTCGGGGCGGCGGTGGCCGTGGCCTCAAGCCGGGGCAGCAGTGTGGGTTGTTCTATGGCCATTCTGGCCGCGTCGCACGCAACCACGCCAAGCGCGACCACCAACAATAGTACCGCGCGGGCCGCTGTACGAGATCTCATTGAACACCTCCTGCGTCCAGAGCCGCCTTTGCAGGCAACGGGGCTGAAACCGCGCGCAGTATAGTTAGAGCTACTGAGCCGGTCAAGAGTTCTCGGCCAGGGCCGCTCTCGCGGCCCTGCTTTCGTGCAGCACACGAAGGATCTCGCCAGCAATGTCCATCGCCGCGCGAGGCCTTCCCAGACTGGCCGCATTGGCGGCCATCTGCTTCATAATGGCCTGCTGAGGCCCGAACCATCCACTGACCACCTTGGCGATGTGGGTGGGGTCCTCGGCGTACACTCCGCACCCGTGCCGCAGCACAAAGGGCACATTTCCGGATTCCTGGCCACGGATGTAGCCTGTCAGCACCACCGGCAGGCCAAGCGCACAGGCCTCGGCGATGGTGCCCGGGCCGGCCTTAGTCACTACGAGGTCGCTGGCGGCCATCCACGTCCAGATGTCGCTGACATAGCCCTTCACAACGGTAGGTACAGGCCAGGGGTACGACTTGAGCTCTTCCTCCAGGCTTTCGTTTCTACCGCAAATCACCACAAGTTGACCCATGGGCCAGTCAGCCCGTTGTGAGTCCCTGGCGAGCTCAGCGGCGACCGTACGGGCCACAGGAGACATCTGCCCCATGCCCTCACCGCCTCCCACGAGCAGTGCGATGGGCCGATCAGCCAGTTCAAGCTTGCTTCTCAGTTCTGCCCTGGGCAGCTGAGGTCGGCCAAAGCCCGCCCTGATCGGCAGGCCGCACAGTCGTAGTTGGGCCTGTGACAGACCGGCCCGCAAGCCCTGCGCGAAGGCCTCTTCGCTGGGCACGATGCACAGATCCACAGCCTTGGAGAACCAGACCGGAGGGATAGTGACCAGGTCAGTAACGACAGTCACGAAAGGTACGTCCGACCGCGCCGATTTCAGCACTCGCAAGACCACCTGCTGGATGAGCGGATGGACACTGACCACGATGTCCGGCGAATACTTCTTCAGAGCCCGTACCACGGGGAACCGGAAGATCTGGGCCGCCGCCGTCATCAATGGTTCGATGATCTCGCTGCGTTCTCCCGCTTCGTAGAGTATTCTGTATAGCCAGGGAAGGTCATCCACCAGCATGCGATAGCTGTGAGGTACGCTGCTCAGTGGAGGCGGCGTGTAGTGGCTCCACAGGTCCACCATCTCCACGGTACAGGTATCGCTGGCGGTCTCACGAAAGGCCTCTCGCAGGGCCTCGGCGCTGGCGTAGTGTCCACCGCCGCCCGCTTCGGTCATCAGAATGAGAATCCTATCCATCTGCTCAGCTCCGCTCTTGTCGGTCGTCCAAGTCAATAACCCCGGGGGGCAGCTTGGGATGCTGTGTAACCCCGATTATAATCATCATCATGCAAGTCCCAATCAGCACAGGCGCCTGCACCTCCGGCCCGCAGACAGGATAGAGATGGCTGAATACGACCTGTGCCTCGCCTGGTCGTGGGAGTACGACCTGGGTTTTATCGAGCTCCTAAGGAGAGCCTGCGCAGCGGCGGACTTGCGCCTCCTGGAGGTGACTCCGCAGACTCTGCAGGCCGTGATCGCCGGACTCGAGGACCGTTCGTGCACCTTTGGGGCGCTGTTTGACCGCGCGTCAGATTGCGACGAGGCGTTTCTCGGACTGAACTCGTGGGCTTTGACCCGTGATGTGCAACGCCTCAACCGAAGGGAGTTGGCCGTTACCGCCTGGAACAAGGCCGTCCTGCACTCGCTGTTCGAGGCTCGGGGCATACCGGTCCCTCACACCATCGTACTTCGCCCGTTCTGCGAGAAGCCAGACCACCCGGTGATCGACCTCTCCAGCGTCGGGCCGGCGTTCACCGTCAAACCCGCTCGTCAGGGTGGAGGCGACGGAGTCCGATTGCAGGCCACGAGCTGGGATCAAGTCGTCGCTGCCAGGGCCGAGTTCCCTCATGACGAGTATCTGATCCAGCAGAGCATTGTGCCACTTGAACTGGACTCTCGCCCCGCCTGGTTTCGCGTTCTCAATTGCTTTGACCGGGTCTATCCCTGCTGGTGGAACCAGCGAACGCACGTCTACATCCCGGTGACCGAAGAAGAAGAGAGAGCGCTGAACCTGGGTCCGCTGCGCGACATTACGGCGCGCATCGCGCAGACCTGCGGCCTTGAGTTGTTCTCCAGCGAAGTGGCACTGTCGGTCGACGGCCAGTTCTACGTCATCGATTATGTTAACGACCCGGTCGACCTGCGGCTGCAGTCGCAGGCAGTAGATGGGGTGCCAGACTGTATCGTGCAGGCCATCGCAACCCGCATCGTGGACTGGGTCAAGTCATCGGATTCCGGATTGACTGCCCCTGAGGATCCTGCCTGAGCAGCGCTCTGCCTGAAGATACGAAAGAGGCCAGGCACGAGCCTGGCCTCCTGGTTCTTGCCTCGCTATCTCCCCAGATACGCCGTCTTGACCTGGGGGTTTTCCAGCAGCTCACTCGCGGGGCCCTCCAGGGCCACCGTTCCTGTCTCAAGCACGTAGGCTCTGTTGGCGATCGAGAGAGCCATGGCTGCATTCTGCTCCACCAGCAAGATACTGGTCCCCTGGCTATTGATGTCCACGATAATGCGGAATATCTCCTCAACCAGTAGAGGGGACAGGCCCATCGACGGCTCGTCAAGGAGCAAGAGCTGCGGCTTGGACATCAGACCCCGCCCCATGGCCAGCATCTGTTGCTCGCCGCCTGACAGCGTGCCGCCTGCCTGATGGATGCGCTCCTTCAGGCGCGGGAAGCTGGCAAACACCCGCTCCATCGATTGCGTAATCTCCTTGGGGTCGGCTCTGGTATAGGCACCCAACTCCAGGTTCTCCTGCACCGTGAGCGGTGCAAAGATCTTGCGACCTTCAGGAACCTGAGATATGCCCAGCGAGACGATTCTGGTAGCTGAGACACGGGTAAGATCCTGGCCGCGGAAAGTGATGGTACCCTGCCTTGGTCGCAGCAACCCGGAGATGGTCTTGAGAGTGGTGCTCTTTCCAGCGCCGTTCGCTCCAATCAGGGTCACAATCTCGCCCTGGTTCATCTCAAAGTGGACCCCTTGCAGGGCATGGATGGCGCCGTAGAACACATGCAAGTCCTTTACTTCGAGCATAGCAGTCATGTGTTCCTAGTCCCTCCTGCCTGGCTTGCCGCCCTGCTTGCCCAGGTACGCCTCGATCACGCGAGGGTTGCTCGCAACCTGGTCTGCGTTCCCGCGTGCGATAACTTGACCAAAGTCCATTACGGTAATCTGCTCGCAGATTCCCATGACCACCCTCATCTGGTGTTCGATCAGGAGGATGGTCAGCTTGAACTGATCGTGTATGAAATGGATGGACTCCATCAGCGTCCGCACTTCTGCAGGGTTCATGCCGGCAGCCGGCTCATCAAGAAGCAGCAGCTTGGGCCGGGCCGCCAGGGCACGCGCCATCTCGACCCGACGCTGTTCACCGTACGGGAGGTTGCTGGCGATCTCATCCTGTTTGTCCTGCAGGTTGAAAATGCCCAGCAACTCTTGCGCCGTCTCGATGAGAGCGCTTTCCTTTCTGTCAAACCCGCTGCCCTGCCACACAGCCGCGCCCACGCCATAACCCGCGTGTGGATGGAGAGCAATGCATACATTATCGAGGACGGTGAGCCTCGGGAAGATGCGAATGTTCTGAAAGGTGCGGCCAATACCAAGCTGCGTAATTGCGTGCGGCGGCAGGCCGACGAGGTTCTTGCCGTAGAAGGCGATCTGACCCGAGGTAGTGGAGATCAGGGCGCTGATCATATTGAACACGGTGGTTTTTCCAGCGCCGTTAGGACCGATCAACCCTGCCAGCTCCCCCTCGTGTACTGTGAGGTCGAAATCCCTGACGGCCCACAGACCACCCTCAATGCCCTGAGAAGTGACCTGGCCGCCAAAGTTCTTGCACAGCCTGTTGATTTGCAGTACTACCGGCCCGGTTGGCGGACAGGTGGTCATGCGGTCACCTCCTTGCCCCCACCCGTGGCTGAAACAGCGTCACGCGTCTTGCGCGCCCACTTGGGCGCCTTCAAGAATCCCAGTTCAACCCTGCCCATGATCCCCTGTGGCCTGAACAGCATGAGCAGAACCAGGGCAATGGGATAGATGACGAGACGCCAGGCTTCAAAGCCCATCGGCAGCCAGATGCGCATGCCTTCCAGACTAACCGCCCAGACAAAGGTGGCGATGATCGTACCAGTCATGTTGCCCAGACCGCCCAGCACGATAATAATCAGCGGATCAAAGGACTTTTCAGAGCCAAAGTAGGCCGGTGAAAGAAAGGCGTACAGATGGGCATACAGTGCACCGGCGATTCCTGCCAACATGCTGCCCAGCACAAATGACAGCACCTTGTACTTGAGGACGTCAATGCCCATGGCCTGAGCAGCGACCTCATCCTCACGCACCGAGACGATGGCTCGCCCCACGCTCGAGTGAATCAAGTTCCGCATGACCACAGTGGCAAATACCAGGAAAATGAACACCCAGAAGAAGGAGGTCAACATTGGGATGCCGATCATCCCGCGGGCTCCCTTGGTCTCTGGTATCACCTTGTCCGAGTTATTCAACAGGTTCTGCACAATGATGGTGAAACCGAGGGTGGCAATGCCAAAATAGTCCGAGCCGAGGCGCAGCAGCACGACATAGCCGAAAGCATAGCTGATCAGAGCCGCCAGCAGACCACCGGCCAGCGTGGCACCCAGAAGCAGCGCGGCCTTACCAAGGTCAAAGTGAAAGAGACTAACTTCGGACATGGGAATGATCGCCTGAAGGAATCCAGGAAGCTGAAAGGTCATACCGTGGATGGGCAGACTGATGCGGCTGCCGAGCCGATAGGTGATGACGGCCGACGTATACGCTCCAATGGCATAAAAGCCCCACTGTCCCAGCGAGAATTGTCCGTTGAAGCCAAAGATCAGATTCAGCCCGAGACACAGACCAGCCATGATACAGGGGAACATAACCCAGGCTGTCTTGCGGAATTCGGTCATCCGCGGCATGATCACCCACTGCGCGACGAGGAAGATCAAGACCACCACGGCCCAGAAACGCCAACTCTGTCCCAGAAAACGAAAGCCAGTCTTCTGCATCGCCACCACCTACGCCTTTTCCTTCGCTGCCTCGCCGAACAGACCGGTCGGCTTGTACAGGAGGACGAGAATGAGCACTGTGAACACTATGGTGTCGCGCAAAGTCGAGCTGAGGTAGCCAGCAGCCAGGGTCTCGATCATCCCAATGGCCAGTGCGCCAATGAACGCGCCAGGAATGCTGCCAATGCCGCCCAGCACCGCAGCAATGAATGACTTGAGTCCGGGCATCACTCCCAGGAAGGTGCGGATCTGAGGATAGGCCACGACGTAGAGCATACCGCCCGCACCTGCGAGCGCTGCGCCCAACGCAAAGGTAAAAGTGATGACCAGATCTACGTCAATACCCATCAAACGCGCCGTTGGCTTGTCCCATGCGACAGCCCTCATTGCCTTGCCCAACTTGGTGCGATAGACCAGGTAGTAGAGCGTGGCGAGGCAGATGGAACCGACAGCCACGATCACGAACATGATGTTGGAGAAGCTCACCCCGAGAACGGTCCAGCTCTTGAACTGGAGCGGCTGAGGGGCAAAGACGATGAAGTTGGCGTAAAGACAAAGTTTAGAGCCGTGAAGTATTCAAGGAAGAAGGAGATGCCGACGGCAGTGATCAGGGCCGAGATGCGAGGCGCATCTCGGAGGGGCTTGTAGGCAACCCGCTCGATCACCACAGCCAGAAAGGCGCAGATGACCATCGCCACCAACATGCTTACGAGAAAGGGCCAATGAAAGCGGGTGGTGGCGAAAAAGGCAACAAAAGCACCAATCATAAAGATGTCGCCGTGGGCAAAGTTGATCAGCCGGACAATGCCATAGACCATGGTATAACCCAGAGCCACCAGGGCATAGACAAAGCCGAGGCGAATGCCATCGACGATGAACTGCACAAACAGCACTGGATTCTGGAGGGCGCGAAACGCCAGCCAGGCCAGGATGGCCGCCACCACCAGATACACAATCGGGTTGGTGCGCACGCTATTGACCAGATGACTCAGCCGCTTCCGCATACTCGGCTTAACCTCTCCTTCCCTGACCTTCAACAAAGGAGGGGATGACCCGAGGCCATCCCCTCCTCGTAGCCATCTTACGGCGCTACCGTAGCCTCGTACAGAACTTGGCCGCCGCTCACCTTGAGAACAGCGGCTGCCTTGATCGGATTGTGCCACTGATCGTAGGTAATGTGGCCTGACACCGCATCAAAAGAGATCCCCTCGAGCGCAGCCACGACCTTGTCAGGATCTGTGGTGCCGGCCTTGTCGATTGCCGCAAGCATCAGGCTCGCCGCGTCGTATCCCAGAGTAGCCAGCGCATCTGGCACGCTACCGTACTTGGTCTTGTACTTGTTGACCCAATCAACAACGATCTGGCGAGTGTCACCAGGATGGTAGTGGTTGGAGAAGTACCCGCCCTCGACGGCTGCCAAATCAAGATCGGCCGAGTCCCAACCATCGCCGCCCAGCAGGACAGCCGTAATGCCCTTCTGCTTAGCCTGCGCGCCAATCAGGCTCACCTTGTCATAGTAGGTGGGCACAAAAAACACATCGGGATTGGCATCCTTGACCTTGGCCAGAATCGCCGAGAAATCAGTGTCTTCCTTCACGAAAGACTCGGAGACCACAACCTTCCCGCCGCCAGCCTCGAACGCCTTGACGAACTCGTCCGCCAAACCGATGATATAGTCGTTGCCCACTTCGCGCACCACGGCAGCGGTCTTGGCCTTCAGATTCTTGAGCGCAAACCCGGCCATCACCTTGCCCTGGAAGGGGTCGATGAAGCAGGCGCGGAAAGAGTACTTCTTAACGTGCCCGGCGTCGTCGACCGTCACCTTGGCGTTGGTGGATGTGCCGCTGATCAACGGGACTTTCTTGGTTGCGGCATACTCTCCAATCGGAATCGTCTCGCTTGAGCAAACCGCACCAATGATGAACTGGACCTTGTCTTCGTCCACGGCCTTCTTGACGGCGTCAGCAGCGGCCTTGGGGTCGCACTGCGAGTCGCCGAGAACGTACTGGATC
>Ga0116143_10006607_pt1 | contig 10035 bp, 8 predicted proteins | sample AD_UKC034_MetaG_FD_89745 | JGI IMG/M metagenome (GOLD analysis project Ga0116143, IMG submission 89745) | Active sludge microbial communities of municipal wastewater-treating anaerobic digesters from USA - AD_UKC034_MetaG | ecosystem: Engineered > Bioreactor > Anaerobic > Digestate | place: USA...
AGAAGACCAGATGGGGCTGGATCCCAGCAGCCGCAAGGGTTTCACCGCCAAAGCAATAGCCCGTCAGCAGGTTCTTGCTAGCGCGGACAGCAAGGAGACGTGTTGGTCTGTGAGCACGCCTGCTGTTCCGACCAAATAAAGTCGAAAACTCGGTTTCAGCGCTGACGCGGGCTCCAGCGCCACCCCGCGCAATGCAGGTCACGGCTAAAGTCGAAAACAAGAGCAAGAGGTGGAACGGTTTCGCGCGAGCCTTGCGCAATATAGTCGAAAACCACTCTGTCACCGGGTGCGCAACGGCTGACCGACCGACCCACCCAACCTGCCATCTTGCTGAGCGAGCCTACTACGGACTTCCGCTTCCGACCCAATCCTGTCGTTGAGCTTTTTTGAGAATTGTCGTTCAAGAGTCAGAGCCACCAGCCTTGTACCGCCCGTCGTGGAAGGCAGGTTCATTGTCGGGTTGCTCTTCACTTGGAACCTTGCCTCCTGAGGGCCTCTGTCAGACGTTCCTCAGAGCTACGTCGCGCATCTCTTAGAAGATGTGGAACCGGCCATCTCTCGACGTATTCACGCAGATAGTCGGTAAGAAATTGTTTGGCCTTCTCGGGCGAACCATTTGAACGCGACACCTGCCGCAGAAACTCGGGCAGGCGAATCGTATCTGCCTCCACGCACCCCATTAGCCTCTCAAATTCATCGATCGCAACATAGAAAATGTTTGAAAGGGGAACCAATTTCTCAGCTCCTGGGGTATCGAGCACGTGTTGACCGTCGGGGTATAGACGTTCCAATTGCTCTCCACCTCTGACGTACAGCTCCCGGTTCGTCACGACCAATAGAAAGTTCTCGGATGTAGCAGGGCAGCCTATGAATGCTTCAGGAGTCCGCGCCATCGCATCGATCACCTTAACCGCCTTCCTCGCTGCTTCCCTCAGCGCTTTCGTCTTAGCATGAACTGCTTCCTCGCTATCGGTATGAAGTACCTCTTCACCGAAAAGTCCTAACTTGGCCTCGACGAAAACTGTACACCCGTCGAATGGCAGTATGGCCTCTACCGCAGCGGAGGCGCGCCCGAACGCTTCCCACTGCTGAGCCTCGGTCACCATCCTGCACCTAGCTTGGGTCAACAATTCGACTACATATTGCTCGAAGAGCTTACTGAATTGCTCTGAATAGTTCGCTCCATGCGCTCCCAGCCGAAGATGGACGATCTCCTCCATACCCCGCACGAATACAGTGGGGTGCCAGCACTTAAGGCTCCCATCCCTCAATCGAACGATAGGAAAGCGCTTTAGGTAAGGAAACTCAACCAGTTCGTGCCGCCCCCGATTCTTCAAAGCTTGGTCAGACTGCAGTTCTGCGCGGAGAGCTAGAAGGTCCCGGGATACGGAGTCAAGAAAACGGTCTATAGCCGATCCATAGGCTCCGCGCAGCGGGCTAAACCACTCACGGCGAACCGACAACGGCTGGTCCAGAAACGCTCCGTGGAGCGCTAACCCTAGATCCGCGAAGTCTGCTGGTTCCACACCAAACTCCTCAGTAAAGAGTCGCCTCGCACGATGCCCCTGCGGCTGGCGCGCTAGCAAGGCTGGCCAGCGCAAAAACCCCCAAGTCCCAGGGCGCTGAAATTCAAGCTGAGCGGGTATTAGCCCCCGCATCATTAGAAAAACGTTTGAAATTGGTCTAGCACCGTATCCTGCGTCGTGCAAATCCCAAGTCAGCTGGAGCAAGTGCTCAAACTCTTGCTCTGAAATCCGGCGCCCTACCCGGATATTGATGTTTCCGTCCCGTAGCGCCCATTTCACGAGCAGTAGCGTTAACCAAGGAAAGCTCTTCAACTCGTCAACGAGCGAAGCGAAGGGCAAAGAGAGCCGACGCAGAGCAACTTCCACGACAGACGTAGCGCTATACATCCGAAGCTTTATGAAAATCGCCTTGAAATTATCGTTGTATCGGCCATCTCGTTCGAACCTGGCGATCTCAGCAAACTTCCAAGCTAATGGAGAGGAGGGGGAGGTCATTTAGTTTCTTCAATACGAGGTAGTACGGGGGAGTGAGCTCAGACCTTGCATTAGCTCATCTGTCACAGGCTGGACTCGACCCTGACCCGACGGTCGCAGAGGCGAAGGCTGGACGGCTCTTTCTCAAGCGAACCGGCCGTTCGCGAGCAACTTTGTTACCGCTGGCAAATGCATGGGCTGTATGACGGCCCTTCGATTGGACAGAACGGCGTCGACTGTCCAATATTGCCCGCGCCCCGAGCGAAGCCTGGAAGGTTCCGCCGGGAAGCAGTCATAAGTTCTTCGAGTTGGCTTGCTTCCGCAACGCCCAAGGCTACCAGCTCTGGCGGCATTGCCTCTACGTTTCATTTTGGCAGCTCTCGCACCTTGTCGCAGTCTGACGTCGGATGCCGCGCTTCGTCAGCTCAGCTTGGCACGCAGCCCCAGGATGCCCTCGAACGTGGAGGTTCCGACGGTGTGCAGGCCCATGCCCCACAACAAAGCGGCAACCAGGTCGGTCGGCCGCCCCCAGCCTGCGTTGGGCGCCCAGATGAGCAGCACCCCCAGGGCCGCCGCGCTGACGACCGCCGCCCCATCGACCAGATTGTCGAGTACCTTGACGCGTGCCGCGAGCTCCTTGGTGTCTTCGAAAACGGTGTTGGCCATCGCAGACATCAGGGGGCGCTGCTCCCGCACGGCATGGTCCGGGAAGTCGGCGTCCCGCAACGGGGGAGGTGGCATTGCCCCCGGCGGAGCGTTCTGCAAGGGGGCATGTATCGGAAGCATCGCGGCGCGCGCACTGCGATAGGCGTCGCGGGCAGTCTGCAGGTCAGGTGCAGTCTTGACTTTGGCCAATAGGCGGATCCGCGCATCGGGTGCGACTGCCACACCTTGCCCTGGCGCCAATTCCTGCCCGTTGCCCACGGGCGCAGGCGTTATGCGCGCTTCGAATTCTGCGGCCAGCCCAGAGTAGAAGGCCCGACCCGCTATGTCGTAGGCCTCGCGATAGCCGGGATAGTTCTGGGCGGCCAGCAACTCGTTGGCCTGCTGTGCATGCGTACGCGCCCGGCGAAACTCCGCGGCGGCCTCGGGGCTCGCCGTTGCCTCCGCTGCCGTCGCCGCTTCCGCGGCGGCAGCCGTGGCGGCCGCTTGCGCCAACGCGGCCTTCTCCTCGTCGATGTCGCTGGGCAGCTTGGACAAGTCCTCGACCCTCGCCGCATCGAGGGCGGTGGTGCTGTTCAGCGCTTGGCGCCCGGCTGTTAGCCGCTGCTCGAATGCCACTCGCTTGGTTGACTCCATGTCGGTGATGCTGGCCAGCATTCGACGCGCGTTCAACCACTGGGTGAAGGCCGTGACCTTGGTGCCCTCGGCCGCAAGGCGGTCCCGCGCCTTGTCCGACCAGCCAACTGAGGGGTCGCCCGGCATGGTTGCTTCATCGAGGACTTCCGAGATGCGTGCCTGAATGGTGTCGAGCACGGCCAACTCCAGCGGGTCCAGCGCATTCGTCTGGCGTTGCATGACGATAGACGCCAGCAGCCTGGACGCCGCGCTTCTCACCACCAAGCGAGGCCTAACCCGGGTGGACATGCGCTTGAGTAACAAGGAAAACAATGCCCCGATGGCCACAAGGGACGCGGCCCACCAGAGACCGTATCGAACTGCCACCGAAAACTGATGGGGCTTGGCCTTGTATCCATCGGCTGCCAGGTTCAGCTTGCCGATGTATTCCCCGGGCTCCAGCTGATCGAGTTGCAGCGTGAATTCGGCAAGGCCGCCACCCTCGGGAATGGTCACCACCGAAGGGGACACACTCCAACTCGATAGGTTCGAGTTCAGTTTGCCGTCGAGGCCCTCGCCCTTGCGCCCCAACTCGAACAGCGCTGCCGTGACCTTGAGTTCTCGTTCGGGAAGGCCCTTCATCGAGAACTTCACGTTGTCGCGGCCCGGCGTGGACGACACGCGCTGCAACGCACTCACCTCGACCGGCAGTTCCACGGGTGCCACCCGGGTGACCTGGAAGGGCTGAAGCTGAGAAGACTGCGTGCCTATTTTGAACCGTAGTTGCCCTCTGCAGGTGGTGACGCTAGGCAACGTGGCTGTCAGGGCAACCCAGACAGGCGGCTCGGGGTTCAAGATGGTGATTTCGCGGGGAGAAGCTGCGGCGGTTCCCGGCTTGGCGCCATTGCTGGACTCCACCAGACTGGTCGGTACCGCGACTCCGTCGCAATCCAGCGGCATGGAGTCCACGCGTAGCATGCCCGGGGCCGCCTTGGCGTCGTAGGTTAGAGTCAACAGTTGCGAGAACTGCTTGCCGGTGGTCTGAAAGGCAGGGGCCGCCGTGGCGCCCAACTCGAGCACCGTTACCTGGCCTGCGAGGGCAGGCGGCGGTGAGGCGGCTACCGAGCCGGCCGCCAAGACACCTGCAGTTAGCCACCGAAGCATGGTCAGACGGCACAGTCGAAGCGGGGCGGTGTGTCTAGAGTTCATTGGCGTTTGCGCATCTGCCGCAGCCAATGGGTCGTGGTCGCGGCCATCACCAACTCCGGGCCACTCGGGGCCTTCGCAGCGACGGCCGCTGGTGCTATCGCGACGCCTGCAGGCCCCCCTGCCGCAGCTGCGGCGGGGGCAGGGGCAGGGGCGGCAGGCTCTGCAAGCTCGTTAATAGCGCTGATGATGCCGATGACGGCTTCGAGCTTGCCTTCGGCGAGGATGTTGTTGGCCACGACCTGAGCCAGCTCGCGCATCTTCGCGATGGCTTCGTCGACAGTGGCCTGGGACGGTGGGTTGGGCAGAAAGAATTTGGCCATGAAGCGGTTGTGGGCGTCTATCAGTAAGACCTTCTGTGCTCCCAGGTCGCTCGCCAAGGCGATTGCGTCTGCTTGCTGCTGCTTGCTCAGCGCTCCGTTGCGGCCCAAGGCGTCAGCTTGGTCGATAGCGATGCTTAAGGCCTCCTTCGCCCGCCCGAAGCTGACAATGTATTCGTCGACCTTGACTTCACTCATCACGCACCTCGCTGGTTATCGCTAATCTGCCTGGAAGCAGGGGAATGGCCAGAAACGTCGCCTGGACGCTTAGGGTGTTTTGTTCGCCTTTTTCAGCTTGTCCCGGTTTTCCTTGGTGGACGCCACGACCGCCTTCCAGACATCCAACGCCTCTTCGAACTGCGCTCTCGCAGAGCGGTCCTGCCCCAGCACCAGTACCGCTTCGACGGCCTTGGTCAATTTGGGACCGGTTGCGGGCAAGGGTTTCAACAAGCTGGCCATTTCAGCTTCAATCTTGGCCTTTGAAGCCAGAAATGCCTCGTCGTCTGCCAGCAGGCTGTCCGACACGTACTTCATCTGCCCGTACAGGTCCAGCCTTTTCGTATTGCCCGCAGCACTTTCGAAGCGAAGCTGCTGGTTGACCCAGATGTGACGCGCCTCATCCTTCACCCGTGCGGCCGCTACCGTGGCTGCGATGTCGGCGTCGCCGACTTGGATTGCGGTGCGGAACCTCTCGACCTCAGGCTCGACCTGACGCATTAACTGGGCGGTGTTGGCCGCAGAGTCCCGGACCGCCTGGGGCGAGGCGCAGCCAGCACCCAGGCAACTCAACAGGGCCGCGGCCGCCAGAGTAAGTAGGTGTCTTCTCATGGGTGGTTCGTCCCGTAGCCAATCCAAAGGAGCAGCAGCGCGTTGATGCCGCGAGAGATGGTGTCCTCCTTGACGCCTAGGGCCGCCCATTCCGCGAGCAGACCCACGTGGGTACGTATCAGGATGTCCCATTGGCTCAGGCCGTTCTCCGCCAGGTCCAGCTGACGCGTGGTCACCAGCGCCTGCTGCTGCAGTTTCACGCCCTGGTACTGTCCCTGCAGGTGGCCGATGGCGTAGCCATAGTGCGCGATCCCTTCCATCACGCGAGCCCTCGTATTGGCTGGTGCGGGCGCCGAGCCGATGAATAGGGCTTCGATGCCGCCGTCGCCAAGCGTCACGTTGCTCAACGCCGCAGCCGCAGCCTTGTAGTGGTCTGCCTGACGCTCGGTCAGCTGTGCGCGCAAGCGCTGCAGGTCGATTTCCGATGCGTCCATGGCAATCGCGCGATTTAGCGCCTGCTGCTGGAGCTGCTCGATTTCCCGCTGAGCCACAAGTGGGCGCTGCAGGACATCCTCGGCTCTGGACTTCGCCTTGTCCCATGCATCTGCTGTATCGGCCAGACGTTGCAGGGCCCGTCCAGCCCGGTCCTTGTCGGTTTCACCGGCCGCCCCGGCGGCCTTGGGCGACAAAAGCGCGTCCAGGGTCTCGTCAATGGCGGTCTGGCGTTCTTCGGACAGGAGCTTGAGGGAGAACTTGTCGTCTGCGTCCTTGAGCTTGGCTATTGCGCACTTCAGCCGCTCGAGGGACGCGGCCAATCTCGTGCGCTTGGGACCATCTGCAGTAGCGGATGCAGCTGATGCAGGCACCTCTGCTGCGGTTGCAGCTGCACCCAACGCCGCATCAGCGGGTGCGGCAGGCTTCTTGGCGTCGCATCCGGTCGGCGAGTCGGGCGGCTCTGCGTCCTTACCTTCGGCCGAGTTCAGCAACTTCTTGTAGTTGGCCGATGCTGCTCGCACTTCATTTCTTTCGTGAAGCGTTGCCGAGCGCTCAGCTTCTCTCGCAGCTTCCAGCGCATAGAGCGTCTCCAGTTCTGCTTGCAGCTTCGGCATCGCCGCCATGCAGCTCGTGCGGGCGTCGCCAGTCGTATCCGTGCATTTGAGCAGCTTGCGCACGGCTTCCGGGTCGGTCTTTCTTTCTTCCGGAACGCTGTCTGCCGAGGGCCGACAGGCCTCCTTGAGCAGCACCAGGGCGCCCTTCACCATGCTGTCAATGGGCGCTTGGAGGTCCTTGCCCATCTCGTCGGACTTGCCACTCAAGGCGGCCTTGCACGACGGCGCTTCTAGACCAACGCGCTTGAATTCAGTGGCAGCGGTGTCGTATTGACGCCGGGCGCGCTCCTCTCTCGCACGGGCGAGTTTCAGCGCATCGTAGAACTTCCCGTCGCCGACGGTTTTCTGGAAGCCGCTGGCCACTCTTGATTTCAAGCCAGGCGGAAGATTCCCATCCTTCGGAGCCTCAGTCTCGCCTACGACAAGCCCATACAGTTCCGCGTCGCGGCTCAGCAGGGGCTGGCTTTCGAGGTACGCGACTTCTGCCTTCAACAAGGCGGCTGAGCGCTCTCGTTCGGCCTGGATAATCCCTGCCAGGTCGACCTCGGTCCAGGCTTTCTGGGCTTTCTTGCCCTGTTCATCGAGGGATGGGCTATACAGCCGCAATTCGGCGCAACCTGCCAGCACCAGAGTGCCAAGTGCCACCAGCAGGACTCCCCGCTGCGTTCCACTGTTCTTTGCCATCGCAACGCCCTTCTTCTTGTTTATTGGTGGACACAGCCATCGAGAAGCCAGCGGCCTACAACGTCACGAATCTGGCCATTGAGCCCTGCCGCCGCATTCCCAATGCACACGAAGCCTCAGGTCGCTGCGCGGCACCTCGCCAGCCCCTTTCCTGCGGGCCGTGAATGCGAACATACTTATTCATATGTGCCATTCCAGGCTCTGTCAAGCGGCCGCTTTCAACTCGCCGAGTTGCCGCGATTAATCAAGAACGAGGTCGACACCTTGTTCGATTGCGGAGTCCCTCGCGCACGAGTTTCCGAGGTTGCGCTGTGGCGAGGGCGGCCACGACAGGCTGCAGGCTTTCATCTGTAAGAGCCACGGGTTTTGCCCTCGGCGACATGGGCATCTATCCTGAAGAAGGCCGCCAATCGGACGCACGCGACAAGTTCGCGAGTACGCCAGCCAAGGGTATTGGTCCCGCCGGGACGACACCCCGCCCGGCACATGCCAACCGCCGTTACCGGCAGTGCACAAGCGTTCAAACCTTCACTACGGTGGATTCTGTAGAAATCCGTAGACCAGTTGTGCGAAGGCACCGTATCAGGTGCAGCCTGCAAAAGGAGACAAGTTGTGCCAACTTCTCAACTGAGCCTGCGCGCCCGCTGCCACTGCCAAGGTGGGCTAGCGAGCCCACGCCCGTGCCGGGTACCACCGGCGCCGAATGTGCTGACGTCCTTGTACATGGAGTACCTGAGGGAGAATAAGCAGAGGTCGGCAGAGACAAAGCTGTCGTTCATCGACTACCAAGCCTCCATCGGGTTCACGGACCCGTCGGTGAGCGTCGTGGGCATGGACGACAGGGTGCTCGCAGAGCCTGCCGTTGGCGACGGTGTGCAGCTTCTCGCCATACCGAAAAAGGGCGTGCAGGGAACGCTGCGAGTTATGGTGTTGTTGGTCGATTTTCCTGACCGGCCGGGAAGCCTGAGCCCTGCACACTACGAAGACCTGCTCTTCTCCAAAGGGGTCCATCCAACCGGCAGCATGCGCGACTACTATGCGGAGGTCAGTAACGGCAAGGTGGACGTTGTCGGTACAGTCCAGGGCTGGTTTCGCATGCCGCGCATGTACTCAACCTACGTGAATGGCGAGTCCGGGATGGGCCCGCACTCATATCCGAACAATTGCCAAGCCCTGGCCGAGGATGCGGCCAAAGCGGCGGTCGCCGCCGGCGTGGTGTTTCCAGCAGACCTGGATAACCTGCAGACGAGCACGGTCACGGCACTGTTTATCGTTCACGCCGGCCGCGGAGCCGAGAAGGAACAAACCAAGGACGCCCGGGACGCTGAGATCTGGTCGCACAAGTGGAACGCGGCTAACCCGGTTGAAGTAGGTCCCAACCTGTCAGTCGCGACCTACTTAGTCGTGCCTCAGAACTGCCGTCTCGGAGTGTGCGCCCATGAGCTTGGGCACTTGGCATTCCAATGGCAGGACTTCTACGACCCGAACAGCAACAAGGATGACATCTTCTGGAACGGTACGGGAAGCTGGGACCTGATGGCCAGCGGCTGCTACAACTTCAATGAGGCAAGTCCCGCCCATCCGGCTGTCTTGCATAAGGCCCAGCATGGCTGGGTGGCGTTCCGCGACATCACGCAGTCGGAAGTGGGCGTACGGCTCAAGCCGACGACGGCTGCCGGCGGGCGGGCGTGCAGGATACGCAGCAGCGCTTTCCTGCACAGTCAGTACCTCATCCTAGAGAGCCGCCCGCTACGAGGTTTCGACAAGCACCTTCCGGGCGAAGGACTGTTGGTGTGGCGGGTGGACGAAACGAAGGAAATGTTTGCACCGGCGACGCCCGGCATGACCCTCATCCAAGCTGATGGCCGCCACGAGCTTGAGCTCCCAAATCCAGTCATGCAGGGGGATGACTCGGATCCCTTCCCCGGCAGTGAAGGTCAGACGGGACTCAAGGACACCGGGTCCAAAGCGTCCTCATCGTTCCCGGGAATTCGCTCGGGCATTAAACTGCTTAATATCAGCTACGACCCGGCGAGCGGTGAGACAACCTTCGACGTCAGCATAGACGACTCCGTCGCCGGCAACGCACAGTCCCCGGAGCTGGTACAAAAGGTCCTGGCATTCCAGGGCAGTGCCCAGCCCAAGCCACTGCCGGCAGGCGTTATCACAGTAATGGCATCGTCCGTCGGGGCCGCGCCTGTGGCCAAGCGAAGCGCAAGGAAGGCGAATCCAACCCCTGCGGGCCGCAGCAGAAAGCGCTAAACTTCTCGCCCGCTGGCAGCCGCCCTGGGTGAGTGGAAAAGCCTGCGGCCGACACGCGGCAGTTGCCTCGGGTGCGCTTGGCGCCTTGTTTCGTGCGCCAACCATCTTTTTCCGGCCTCGTGGTCCCCTACGACGCGAGTCGGGCAAGCAAGCTGTCAGAGATCTGCCCGTTGTCGGCGGCAGGAAGTGGCCGCCTGCTGTTGGCTGTCCGCGGGCTGGCGACCAAGACGTTGAGGAGGCAAGCAAGGAGGGATTAGACAAAATGAACCATTTTGTCTAATGTCTGCAGACCACCCCCAGCAACGGCGCGGCTTTGCGCCGCGTTTTTTCGCCGAACATTGGACAAAACGATGAGCGACCGCAAACACCTCACCGCGCGCGAGGTCGAGCGCCTGATCACGGCCACCC
>Ga0116143_10006615_pt1 | contig 10031 bp, 12 predicted proteins | sample AD_UKC034_MetaG_FD_89745 | JGI IMG/M metagenome (GOLD analysis project Ga0116143, IMG submission 89745) | Active sludge microbial communities of municipal wastewater-treating anaerobic digesters from USA - AD_UKC034_MetaG | ecosystem: Engineered > Bioreactor > Anaerobic > Digestate | place: USA...
CAACTACAAAACACCAGAAGAACTCTTTGAACTACAATTGGATATCATATATGCAGCTTAGGATATGTTTGTTAAAAGTTATAATTCAGAACTAGTTCAATTTGATATTGCAATTTGTCAAAAGATATTTTTACTTTATCACATGTTTTTGTGATATTCAAGTTCTTTCTACAAAATAGAGTCGCTCTGCAGCGACTCATTATCAGCACTATATACGAACAATCCTAACAGGCTTACTTACCTTTCTCTTTTCCAAAGGTAACCTTGCTGCAATATTCCAGCATGCATCTTCTGGTCAGAATCAGTGCTTCTGCTACCGCACATTCTCGTATTTTCTCACGATTTCCTTTTAAGTGATATTCCTTGACCGTAACAACTCCGCACACACTGCAGCCAATATATACAAGTCCAACCGGCTTTTCTTCTGTACCGCCATCCGGTCCTGCAATTCCGGATACTGCAATTGCAACATCTGCATGCGCAAGTGCAAGTGCACCGGTTACCATTTCATGAACAACCTGGCTGCTAACTGCACCATATTTATCCAGTGTTTTATGCTTTACTCCAACCGCTTTCCGTTTTGCCTTATTTGAATATGTCACATAACCGGATTTGAATATTTCAGACACTCCGGGTACATTAATCAGACGTCCGGCAATCAATCCTCCGGTACATGATTCAACCGTTGTAATTGTCAGTTCATTAGCAAGTAACAGATCGACCACTGCCTTTTCCAATGTAGTATCCTCATGTGTAGTATATACACTGTCGCCAAGACGTCCCTTAATATCCTTTACAACCGGTTTTACCAACGCCCTTGCTTCCTGCTCCTTTGTGGCTCTTGCAGTAACTCTGAGATGAACTTCACAATTCTTGGCATATGGAGCCACCGTGACTGCTCCTGACTGTTCAATCAGATCCTTTAACAGCTCTGCAACTTCACTCTCACTTCGTCCACAGACTTTCACCATGGCAGAGTAAATTACATCCTTCGATTTCTTTTTTAAATATGGAATCACACGCTTTTCAAACATTTCCTTCAATTCAGTAGGCGGACCAGGCAGGAGAATCATGACTTTGTCGCCTTCTTCCATGATCATTCCCGGTGCAGTGCCATTATCATTATCCAGGATAATCGCGTCCTTTGGAATCATCGCCTGCCTAAAATTATTCTCTGTCATCTTACGTCCACGTTTATCAAAGTATGCTTCAATTCGCTGCACGGTTCGTTCGTCTTTTGACATTTTTCTACCCAGTACTTTTGCAGCGGTTTCCTTTGTTATATCATCCTGCGTTGGTCCAAGGCCTCCACTTAAAATAACAATGTCTGAACGCTCCAAGGCCTGTTTAATACAACCGCTCAGTCTCTCCTCATTATCGCCAACCGCTGTCTGATAATAAGTGGTAAGTCCAAGCCCTGCTAACTGGCCTGCCAGATAGGCTGCATTTGTATTCACAATATTGCCCAGTAATAGTTCCGTTCCGACAAAAATAGTTTCCGTAAGCATAGTTGGCCTCCATCCTGCATCTCTGCACTAATGTTGCTCTTTCATTACCTCTTTGTTCTTTACCAGATAATCAATCAGTGAAATTACCGTTAACGCCAATGCAAGCCACATTACAACTGTGGTAAGAAGGGTTAATATTTCAAGATTAAGAATCATCAGAATTACCATAATAATCTGAAAAGCTGTTTTGAATTTCCCCCACCAGCTTGCTGCAATAACAACACGATTATCAACTGCTATCAAGCGGAATCCACTGATAATAAACTCTCTGCTGATGATGACAATGACAATCCAGGCGGGCATTCTGCCTAATTCAACAAAGCAGATCATTGCACTGCTGACCAACAGCTTGTCTGCCAGTGGATCCATAAATTTGCCAAAATTAGTAACTAATTCATATTTTCTGGCAATATAACCATCCAGAAAATCCGTCAGGCTTGCCACAACAAAAATTCCCAATGCGATATACTCACTATAATTTCCTGCATATTCCGTCAGTAAAAAAAATACAAAAAATGGAATCAGAATCATTCTGAGCAAGGTTAATTTATTCGGTAAATTCATCTACCAGTCCTCCTATCAAATCATAATCATCGCTGTCTGTTATCAGAACCTTCGCAACAGTTCCGCTCATCAGCTGTGGCGCATCTTCAATAAAAACCAATCCATCCACACCCGGTGCGTCCATATAACTTCTAGCCACCAGTAAATTCTCATCCGGAATTGTACCTTCCACTATTACGTCAACAACCTGTCCCAGCATCCCCTTCGCTTTATCAAATGCAATCTGTTGCTGCAATTCCATAATCACATCACGGCGGCGATTTTTCTCTTCCTCCGGGATCTGGTCCGGCAGACCTGCTGCAATTGTATCTTCCTCAGCCGAATAGGGAAATACACCCAGACGGTCAAAACGCATGTCACTTACAAAATTCTTTAATCCTTCAAACAGCTCCTTCGTTTCCCCCGGAAATCCTGTAATCAGAGTCGTTCTAAGGCAAATGTCCGGAACTGCATTTCTTAACTGCGAAATAATTCGGATTAAATCCAATCGATTCGTCCTTCTGCCCATACGCTGTAAAATATAGTCCTCTGAATGCTGAATCGGAATATCAAGATAATGACAGATTTTGGGTTCTTTCTGAATAACCGCAATCAGCTCATCATCAATTTCTTCCGGATAACAGTATAATATTCTAATCCATTGCAGTTCTTCTATCTTACACAATTCCTCCAGCAATCTCGGAAGACTCTTTTTACCATAAATGTCTTTGCCATAAACCGTTGTTTCCTGTGCCACCAGAATCAGTTCCCTGACCCCCGATTCTGCCAGCTTCGCCGCCTCTGCTAAGAGCGTTTCCATAGGAACCGAACGGTAGCTTCCACGTACCTTAGGTATAATACAGTAAGTACAACGCTTATCACAGCCTTCTGCAATTTTTAAATATGCATAATACCCACCGGTTGTCGAAACTCTTCGCTTGCCACATACAAGTGTCGTATCAATATCTGCCATGGCATCTTTGGGATGCTTCTCCAAAACGGCATTTAAAACCTCCGTCAGCTGATCAAATGCAGCTGTTCCAATGACCGCATCTACTTCCGGAATCTGCTCATGAATCTCATCCTTATACCTTTGTGCAAGACACCCACATGCAATTAACGCCCTGCACTTTCCATTTTTCTTAAGTTCACCATATTCAATCAGGGCATTAATGCTTTCTTCTTTTGCATCCAAAATAAAGCAGCAGGTATTCACCACAACTGCATCAGCCTCGTCTTCATCGTTCGTAATCTCCATCCCTGCATCATAAAGCATGCCGAGCATCATTTCACTGTCAACAAGGTTCTTGTCGCATCCTAGAGACACAAACATAACCTTTATCCTGCTATCCATATCGTTCCTCATTTTCCTGTAATGCAAAAGAAAGAGAGAATGTGCCAATGCCCCTTCTCTCTCTGTTTTTACTCTTCTCCTAAAATTCTAATCTTAGAACTATTCAGCTCTTCTACTGCAATTGATAATGGTTTCTTTCCTTTGCCATCTATCAGGGGTTCTTCTCCTCCGATTAGCTGTCTTGCTCTCTTAGCTGTTGCCATTACAATCGAATATCTGCTGTTTACAATTGGTTGTTCTCCTGGTTCTACGTCGCTGTTAACGACCTCCATAAGATCTGTGTAAGATGGGTGTAACATAATTTATTCTCCTTTCGCCATGCGTTTTAATTCTTCTCTCACTGTTCTAATTAGTGCTTCATTACGAATCGGTTTGGCATGTGCTGCCTCAATGATGGAATGCGTATCCTGAACACACACTTCAATGGTATCATTGACCACAATGTAATCATACTGCTCTATTCCATCTGCCTCCTGGGCAGCCCGATTCATCCGTTTATTTACCACTTCCATGGTCTCTGTTCCACGTCCAATCAGACGTTTTCTCAGTTCCTGCGCTGAAGGCGGCATAACGAATAGGAGCAATGCGGTCGGATACAATTCTTTAATCTTAAGAGCTCCCTGAATCTCAATCTCAAGGATAACGTCCTTACCATCCGCAAGCTGCTTTTCCACATATGATTTGGGTGTGCCATAATAGTTATCGCAATAACATGCATGCTCTACAAATCCATCTGCCGCAATATTTTTTTCAAAATCTTCTTTGCTTACAAAGAAATAGGATACACCATCCACTTCACCAACACGTGGCTGTCTCGTTGTCATGGATACCGATAATGCATAATTATCATACCGGTTCATCAATTCCTTCACAATGGTTCCTTTACCGGCACCTGCAAAGCCGGAAATCACGACTAATATACCTTCACGCTTCATCTTCATCACCACTTTCTGCCTGATGCCTTGAGACAATCGTCTCCGGTAACAATGCGGAAAGAACAATTTGCTGATTCTCCATGATGATAACAGCCTTGGTCTTTCTTCCCTGCGTTGCATCAATTGCCATCCCGCTGTCTTTGGCATTAGATATCATTCTTTTTACCGGTGCAGCATCCGGATGTACAATAGAAATGATCTTATCTGCATTCACAACATTGCCAAATCCAATATGAATCAGTTTGCTCATTAATACTCCGCCTATTCTATATTCTGAATCTGTTCTCTGACTTTTTCAATATCTGTCTTTAGTTCTATTGCACGATCGGAAATTGCCAAATCAGTGGCTTTGGATAAGATCGTATTGGCTTCACGATTCATCTCCTGCGCAATAAAATCTAACTTTCTTCCAATACTTCCGCCATCGATCAGTGTTTTCCTGGTTGCTTCAATGTGGCTTCGCAAACGAACGATTTCTTCATCCACACAAATCTTATCTGCAAAGATGGTTGTCTCCATAATAAGGCGACTCTCATCAATCTTAACGTCTTCCAACATTTCCTTAACTTTGGCTTCCAGTTTCTTACGATATTGCTCAATAATCTCAGGAGACCGTTCTGCTATAAAATCAACATTTTCCAGCATGCAATCCAGCTTGCCAAGCAAATCCTGTTTTAGATTTTCCCCTTCTTTCATACGGGTCTCAACGAATCCTGCGGTTGCACCGGCCAATGTCTTTTCTAACAGTTTCCAGATTTCCTTTTCATCGATATTTTGCTCTTCCATAGTAAACACTTCCGGATATCTTGAAAGTGTAGATACGCGAATATCATCTTCCAGCCCAAAATCTTCCTTCATCTTTCTAAGATATGTGAGATATTCCGCAGCAACATCATGATTATACTTGATGCTGACATTTTCTTCCGAAAAATCTTCATACGTAATGAAAATATCAACTTTACCACGCTGGATATAATCCTTCAAATAGTTCCGTATCGCAGCCTCGAAGAAATTCAGTTTTTTAGGCATTTTAATGGTTTCATCCAAATATCTGTGATTAACCGCCTTCATCTCTACACTAAATTTACGATTGCCTTCTTCCATCTCGCAACGGCCAAAACCGGTCATACTCTTTATCATGTTCGTCTCCATCTCCCCATTGTTTTACTACACATACTGCTTTATTATAGAACATCCCCAAAATATCGTCAAGGAAAAGCCCCCGAAAAGTCAACAGTCTTATGGAAATTAACACCGACTTGTTTTGCCAGCCATCTTACTGCATTAAAAAGACGTATCCAAGATACTGGATACGTCTTGCGTCGGAGTGACAAGATTTGAACTTGCGACCTCCGCGTCCCTAACACGGCGCTCTAGCCAAGCTGAGCCACACCCCGATCTTATTCAATCGTGAAAATGTTTCAACAGAAATTTCTGTCTTCTGCAAAACTCACGAAATTTATTATAGTAAGGATTATTCCAAAAGTCAATCATTTAATTAATCTTTCCAACACAAAAATATTGTTACCATTCTATCTCTGAAATTGGAGTTGGATTCTCATTGATCGTTATATCACGTACCGTACCGGACTTAAAACGAATCACCTTGTCCGCCATCTGTGCCAGTGCTGAATTATGTGTAATAATAATAACCGTAATCTCATCTTTTCTGCAGGTGTCCTGTAAGAGTTGCAGAATCTGCTTACCGGTATTGTAATCCAATGCACCGGTTGGTTCATCACAAAGCAATAATTTTGGATTCTTCGCAATCGCTCTGGCAATCGCTACACGTTGCTGTTCTCCACCAGATAACTGGGACGGGAAATTATTCTTACGTCCCGACAATCCAACCTTATCCAGCATCATAGATGCATCCAGCGAGTGTGGGCAAATCTGTGCGGCCAGTTCCACATTTTCCAATGCCGTCAGATTCGGCACCAGATTATAGAACTGAAAGATAAATCCAATATCTAATCGTCGATATTTCGCCAGTTCCTTGGAACGGAAATTGTGAACACTCTTTCCATCCACCATTACGGTTCCGGATGTAGCTGTATCCATTCCTCCAAGAATATTCAGTGCGGTTGTTTTGCCGGCTCCTGAGGCGCCAAGAATAACCGCCAGTTCTCCCTTTTCAATTGAGAAACTGGCGCCATCCAATGCGATTATCTTCGCTTCCTTTTCCTGACCATATTCTTTTCTGACATTGTTAAACTCTATAAATGACATATCTTAAAAAATATCCTTTTGAGAAGTAATTGCAATTCCTTTGTCCTTTAATGCCTGTATTGCCGCATCATTATCATTCACGCGGAAAATCATATATGCGGATCCTTCTTTCTTTGTAGAAAGAAATGCATAGGTATATTCTACCGATACACCTGCCGCAGCCAAAATAAACAATACTTTGGACAGACTGCCTGCTTCATCCTGTAATTCTACGGCAAATACATCAGTAATTGTCGTAACAAAATCTGCTTCTTTTAATCTCTGTTCTGCTTCCTCCGGATTCTCACAGATAATACGAACAATTCCAAAGTCCTGAGAATCTGCAATAGAAAGAGCTCTCAGATTAATTCTGTTGTCTGCAAGAAATTTGGTTGTCTCTGCCAGTCTTCCTGCTGCATTTTCAATAAAAATAGAAACCTGTTTAATACTCATCGCCTGTTACCTCCTTAAGTGATTGCTTAATCATGTAACTTTCTCTTATCTACAACACGTACCGCTTTTCCTTCCGATCTTTCAATCGTTTTAGCCGGCACAAGATGTACCTTCGGGCTGATTCCAAGCATGGTCTTAATTGCACCAGCAAGATCCTTCTCTTTCTTGGCAATATCTTTGACTGTGTCTGAGAACATATTGGAGGATAATTCTACGTAAACATCAAGGGTATCAGAATTGTTAACTCTGTCCACTTCAATTCTATAATGTGGCGGATATCCCTGCTCTAACAACACTGTCTCTATCTGGGACGGGAATACATTGACACCACGAATAATCATCATGTCATCACTTCTGCCCATCGGTTTGGTCATTCTGACAAAAGTACGACCACAGGAACATTTCTCCCTGTTTAACACACAAATATCACGCGTTCTGTATCTGAGCAATGGAAATGCTTTTTTGGTAAGACTGGTGAATACAAGTTCTCCCTTCTCTCCATCCGAAAGCACTTCTCCTGTCTCTGGATTAATAATTTCTGCAATAAAATGGTCTTCATTGATATGCATGCCCTTCTGTGCAGAACATTCAAATGCCACACCCGGTCCGCTGCTTTCTGTCAGGCCGTAAATGTCATAAGCCTTGATTCCAAGGTTCTTTTCAATATCTTTACGCATCTCCTCGGTCCATGGTTCTGCGCCAAAAATTCCTGCTTTTAGAGAAATGTCATCCGGAGTAAGTCCCATATCCCGAAGAGTTTCTCCAATATATGCCGCATAAGACGGTGTACAGCAAAGAATTGTAGATTTCAAATCCTGCATAAACTGAATCTGTCGTTCTGTATTGCCGGAAGACATTGGTAAGGTCAAGCATCCCAACTTGTGTGAGCCGCCATCCAAGCCGGCTCCTCCGGTAAATAATCCATATCCGTAGGCAATCTGGCAAATATCTTCCTTGGTTCCGCCTGCGGCTACAATTGCTCTTGCGCAGCATTCATGCCATAAGTCCACATCCTCTTTTGTATAGAAGGCAACAACACGTTTTCCTGTGGTTCCACTGGTAGAATGGATTTCAACGCATTCCTCAATCGGAGTTGCTAACAATCCATAAGGATATGCTTCTCGTAAGTCTGCTTTGCTAATAAATGGAAGCTTATACAGATCCGCTGTCGTCTGAACATCCTCCGGTTTTACCCCTTTTTCATCCATCAGTTTCCGATAGTATTCCACATTTTCATAAACATGTTTGACCTGTGATGCCAAACGCTCATCCTGCATTGCTTTTCGCTGTTCCTCGGATGCACATTCGATCTCAGGTTGGTAATAATTTGCCATAAATGAACCTTCTTTCGTTTTCTTCATATTGATCCGGCAATGTCATCTGTTCGAATCAGATTTACCATAATATCTTCAATATGTATGTGGATAAATAAAAACGCCACGCTGATATTATACGTTATCCTTTTCAAGAAATCAATACCACCGGGTGAGGAATCCCACGTCTGCACTGCTGCCAAATATCAAAAAAACTTCAAAGTTCAGAATCCTTTGAAGTCTTTTATAAGCTGCCGAGCGGAATCGAACCGCCGACCTCCGCATTACCAATGCGACGCTCTACCATCTGAGCCACGGCAGCAACTGAGAGCTTTTTGCTCACCGAGTTATAATATCAAATGTAGCATTCCATGTCAAGGAAAAACTAAGGAAACTGCATTTTTGTCAGTGTTCAGAATAGACACTCTTGTTTTTTGCTTTTTCTCCTAAAAGCAGCACTTCTTTTTCTGTAAAACTCAAATCCTCAAATACTTTCATTGCATCCTCCAGCTGGGCATCATTGATGCAAAAAACCATTCTGGTCTCCTCATGAAAGAATACTTTCCCAAGAAAACTTGGTTCCTGCCACCGCAGGAAATAGGAAACCCGATAACGCTGCAAAGCCGCTTCGATTTTATGTCTGATTTCTATTTTCTCTTCTTCCTGCGTTGCAACAATCTCACAAAAATCAATTTCGTTATTCACTTTTACTCTGGTCATCAAGTTATCAATCATTATGAGTAACCATGCCTTTCTGTAAAACTACATTGCATAACCTGCTTCAAAAGCCAATTTGTTCATTTCTACGGTCTTTGGTGGAACTGTCTTTTCAATAATACGAAGCCAGTCTTCCTTAGCGAAGTTCATCTGACGTGCTGCTACTCCGATAATAATCGTATTAAACACTCTGGAGTTGCCAAGCTTCTTAGCTTCTTCCATTGCATCTACTCTTACAACCTTATATGCTGCAGATAATTTCTCAATAATTCCTTCCGGATAAATACATGCTCCGGTGACAACTGTCATTGGATCTATTCTCTGATCATTCACGATAATGACACCATCTTTTTTCAGAAAGTGTGCATATCGAAGTGCCTCAAGACGTTCAAATGCAATTAACACATCGGCACAGCCTTCTTCCACAATAGGTTCTGCCACCTTCTCGCCATATCTTACAAATGTTACAACAGAGCCTCCTCTTTGTGCCATTCCATGAACCTCGGAAAGCTTTACATCATATCCTGCTGCAGTTGTAATTCCACCAAGGATACGGCTGGTAATTAAGGTTCCCTGTCCACCAACACCAACAATCATAATACTCTTTGTCTGTTCCATTGATCTGTTCCAATCCTTTCGTATTAAGTGTCAACTATTTCTCTACCTTTTCAATAGCATCAAATTTGCAACGCTGCATACACAAACCACAACCGTTACACATCGTATCATCAATCTTTACGGTTCCATCTTCCTGTTTCGTTATTGCAGGGCATCCCGGTACGAGACACATTCCGCACTTCTTACATTTCTCAGGTAAGGTAATGCATTTGTTCTTTGAAATATTGGTCTTAAGTAATGCGCAGGGAGCCTGTGCAATGATTACGGATACCGCATCACGTGCCACTTCTCTCTTTACGGTTTCTTTGAGTAATGCTGTGTCAAATGCAGGAACAACAGATACATATTCCACACCTATTGCGTGGCATAAGTCTACTAAATC
>Ga0116143_10006617_pt1 | contig 10029 bp, 2 predicted proteins | sample AD_UKC034_MetaG_FD_89745 | JGI IMG/M metagenome (GOLD analysis project Ga0116143, IMG submission 89745) | Active sludge microbial communities of municipal wastewater-treating anaerobic digesters from USA - AD_UKC034_MetaG | ecosystem: Engineered > Bioreactor > Anaerobic > Digestate | place: USA...
CTGCTTTCCTACGTCCAGGGAATGGTTGATAAGGACAAAAGACGCGGACGTTTTATCCTGACGGGCAGCCATCAACCGCAACTGCATGAAGCCATCAGCCAGTCGCTTGCCGGCCGTACGGCAATGCTTACGCTTTGGCCTTTTTCCAATCATGAACTGAAACATTATCCGTCGGCGCAGAAGGAAGTTTTTGGTGCAATCGTCCGAGGATGTTTTCCACGGCTTCATGAGGAAAACATTGAATCGCGCAGGTTTTTCAACAGCTATCTGCAAACCTATGTCGAACGGGATGTTCGCGCCTTGATTTCGTTGCGCGACCTTTCGCCTTTTCAGAAATTTCTTACGCTGCTAGCCGGCCGGGTGGGACAGATTGTCAATTTGGCTTCTCTCTCGAATGATACAGGGGTGTCCGCAACAACGATCAGAGACTGGATTTCCGTATTAAAAGCTTCTTATATTGTATTCGAGCTGCCGCCATTCTTTGAAAATATTCAAAAACGTGTGATCAAATCTCCAAAAATATATTTCACGGATGCGGGCCTGGCGGCTTTTCTTCTGGGCATCAGTACTGAGGAGCAGGCCAACCGAGATCCGCTGCGCGGCAATCTTTATGAAAACTTCATTATTGCGGACATTATGAAAAGTGCGCAAAACAAAGGAATTCGGCCGGAGCTGTTTTTTTTCCGCGACTCCCACGGCAATGAAGTTGATTTGCTGATCAGAGAAAAGGGCGCGCTGACGCCGGTCGAGATAAAATCTTCCGCAACTTTTTCTACTGATTTTATTAAAGGAATAGAGCGCTTTCAGGCACTGGGTGTCAAGGGCGTCGCTCCCGGATTTGTCATTTATAACGGTGAGCAGCCGTTTAACGTTCGGGGCATACGCATTTTCAATTCATGGCTGATGGACGACATCTGGCAGAGCCTGACTTCAGGCGCTTGAGATATAGGAATTTTAAATGATCCCGTCAGTTCTATCCAGCCAAGTTCAAAAGGGAGTTGAGGATTTTCTCAAGACAACCTTTCCGGTCTCCACACCGTTCTTTCACGGCGTAATGGAGCGGTTTCTGGGGGAGGATGGCGGAATTTTCAAGGGCCCCTACCTCTCGATCAAGCTGCCATTCAGAACAGCGTCAATTAGCCCGGATTTCTTTTCGGGCATTCCTCTGCGCTTTCCGCCGTACCTGCATCAGGAAATGGCCTTTAGAAGGCTTGCCGGGGAGCAGCCTACATCCACAATCATCGCCACGGGCACCGGTTCGGGAAAGACGGAATGTTTTCTTTATCCGATTCTGGATTATTGCCTGCGGCATCGAGGGGAACCGGGCATCAAGGCCATCATCATCTACCCGATGAACGCCCTGGCCACTGACCAGGCCAAGCGCATGGCCCGGCTCATTCATGACAACCCGAATCTAAAAAACCAGATTAAGGCAGGGCTCTATATCGGCGGCCAGCAGGGTGAGCAAACATCTAAAGTCATGGGGCGTGAGAATGTTATCACTGATCGTGAAACTCTTCGACTAAAACCTCCCGACATTCTGCTTACCAACTATAAAATGCTGGATTACCTGCTGATCCGCCCCAGAGATTTCCCTTTGTGGAAGGAAAACGGGCTGGAGACATTGAAATATCTGGTTGTCGATGAGATCCATACCTTCGATGGAGCTCAGGGAACAGACCTGGCCTGCCTGATCCGTCGGCTCAAAAGCCGGTTGAAATTGGAGAAGGAACGCCTTTGTTGTGTAGGAACGTCCGCCACCTTAGGCGAGAAGGAAACGCTTAAAATCTGCGCCTATGCCGGGAAAGTGTTTGGCGAGACCTTTGCCGCGGATGCGGTTATTACGGAATCCCTTGTGTCTGCAGAAGAATTCCTGTCGGATAGTCAAATCGAGTTAAGCAATGTCATTTCGCCTGAGCGCGCGGAAGCCCTCAGCCCGGAAAGATATGAGAGTGACCAGGCCTATCTTGCCGCCCAGTATGCGCTTTGGTTCGGGGATGCAGTTGATGCAGGCGATGAGACGTGGCCTGTAATCCTCGCCGGGAAATTGAGAAAACACGGTTTCTTCTGGAAACTCCTTCTCTCTCTTAATAACCGCGTTGTCCCGCTCAATGAATTGATTCTACTGTTTGATCGGTTCACACCGGAATTTGCCGATGCGCCCGATGATTACAAACGCCATGTCATGGACAGCATGATCGCCCTGATCTCGGCAGCCCGTGTAAGTAAGGGTAACAATCTTGCGCCATTTCTCAATGTCCGGCTGCATCTCTGGCTTAGGGAACTCCGCCGGATCGTGGGGAATCTTGCCCTTCCACCGGCGCTTCATTTTTCCGATGATTTGAAAGAAGATCAACAGCGTCATCATCTGCCCGTCATCCACTGTCGTGAGTGCGGCGCTATGGGCTGGGGGGGCACAAAACGGGAGCAGGATCAGCAGATCAATCCGGATTTGCAGCATTTTTATTCCGTTTTCTTCCACTATAGTCCCACTGTTGTTGTCCTCTTTCCCGATGATACCAAGGTGGAGGAAGGCGGTCAGGAAGAATTCGGCTGGGTTTTCTGCGGTGATTGTCTGCATGTTGCAATGGGCAAGAACGTCAAGGACGCTTGTCCCGCCTGCGGCCTTAAAGATCACCTGATTCCGGTATTTATGCCAAATTTGAGGCGGAAAAAAAATGACAAAGTGGTGGGAAGCCATGATTGTCCTTACTGTCAGGGTTACAACAGCCTGACCATTCTTGGTTCGCGGGCGGCAAGCCTCACCAGCGTTGTCATCAGCCAGCTTTATGCCTCAATCTTTAATCAAGACAAAAAGCTCCTGACCTTCTCCGATTCCGTTCAGGATGCCGCCCATCGGGCCGGGTTTTTTGCCGCACGCACTTATCGCTTCAATCTGCGTGGGGCTATTCAAAAATTCCTGAATGAACAGACAACTGAACTGCCGTTGACTGAAATCCCCGCAGCTTTTATCCGTTACTGGCGCGAAATTCTGGGAGAGGAGACATTCGTTGCCACGTTTCTTCCGCCGGATATGGCTTGGTTCAACGAATACGAAACATTCGTGGAAACGGGGGAAATACAGACTGGATCAGCCCTGTTCGACGATCTCAAAAGACGCATTGATTGGGAAATAACCAGCGAATACGGTTTCAACAGCCGGATCGGACGCACTCTGGAGAAGACGGGATCATCCGTGGCCTCCGTGGAACAAGACAGGTTCAGGGTTGCGGCGGATACACTTTGCGAGAGCCTTCGCAATGAAATCGGGATTCTACGGGACCTCAATCAGGAAATCGTTTCAAAGTTTCTAGCCGGCCTTCTGAACCAGATGAGGACGAAAGGCGCCCTTTTTCATGTGGCGTTGAATACATATATTGACAACTGGGGCGGTTATTATCTGATCAACAAAATACCTTGGATGCCCAATTTTGGTAAGTTTTCCCGGACACCGGTATTTTTAACAACGAAGCGCGGTACCCGTTTTGATTCTCTCTTCAGCGCAAGTGCTTCAGGGATCACCTGGTACGAAGACTGGATCCGAAGATCTTTTGGCCAAATCCATCCCCAGATACCGGATTATCGAGAACAGATTTTTGGCCTTGTAATTAAGGCGCTCTTTAATAGCGGGATATTAGATGAACGACAGGTGAAGGGCTTCCCCGTTTGGGGAATGAACGCGGAGCATTTGAGCGTAACCTGCCGAGTGGTTCAGTTTCGGTGTCAGGTGTGCAGTCACAATGTTTCGGTCGCCGCCGCTGAAGAAAATCTGTGGCAGGATAATGCCTGCCTGCGTTTTTCCTGCCGGGGCAGGTATGTCCAGGAAGCACCTGCCGACGACTATTACGGCACTCTCTACGCCAAAGGTGATGTGCAAAGAATTTTTGCGGCGGAGCATACGGGGCTTTTGAAGAGGGACACGCGAGAAACGCTGGAGAAGCGTTTCATGTCAGAGAAGCAATCCCCTGGTGCGCCCAATCTTCTTTCCTGCACCCCTACACTGGAGCTTGGAATCGACATCGGCGATCTTTCCTCGGTGATTCTCTGTTCCGTACCGCCTGCGCAATCCAATTATATGCAGCGCATTGGACGATCGGGACGCAAGAACGGGAACGCCTTTAACTTAACCGTGGCCAATGGCCGCCCCCATGATCTCTATTTCTATTCGGAGCCGGAAACGATGATCGTCGGTAGCATCGAGCCGCCCGGATGCTTTCTTGACGCCCCGGCAGTTCTGGAAAGGCAAATGACTGCCTTCTGCTTTGATCGCTGGATTGAGTCGGGTATACCCATAGCGGCAATCCCCGATCATCTCGGTCAGGTGCTTAGCCAGCTTGGCGATTATGGAAACAAGAACAAATTCCCCTTCAACTTCATCTCTTATATTGAGCTTCACCGCAGTCAGATCCTGACGGATTTCACGGCCATGTTTCTGGATTCCCTTACGGACCACTCCCGAGAACATCTCCGTGGCTTTGTTTACGGCACTGTTGACGGCAATCAGGGTTTGATCTATCGCGTAATTGACTGTTTGAACAGTATCAATAAAGAGCGTGCCAATCTGCGCAAAAGGATCCAAAAACTAAATCAACTGATAAAAGAAAAAGAAGGCAATCCGATCAAAGACCTGAATTACGAAAAGGAGATTGATGATCTTTTCCAGGAAAAGGCCGCCCTCAATAGCATCATCAGAAGGATGAACGAAAAGGAAACGTATAATTTCTTTACCGATGAGGGACTGTTGCCCAACTATGCCTTCCCGGAGGCCGGAGTTGTTTTGCAATCCATCATTTATAAACGGAAACTGAAAGCGGACAAAGATGGTAAATACCAGACAACAACTTACGACTACGAGCGCCCGGCCGTCTCGGCGATTCACGAGCTGGCGCCGGACAATCATTTCTATGCCGAAGGCCGTAAGGTGAAGGTTGACCAGGTCAATTTGAGTCTTTCAGAAATCGAGGAATGGCGCTTCTGCGACAGTTGCTCCCATATGGAACTGGCAGCTAAGGGTGAGACGACATCCACCTGTCCATCCTGTGGCAGTGTTCTCTGGAGCGACGACGGACAGAAAAAGCGAATGATACGTATGCGGCAGGTGATGGCCACGACCTCTGATCACGCCAGCCGTATTCAGGATGACAGCGATGAGCGGGAACCGGAGTTCTTTTACAAACAGATTCATCTGGATATGACTGAATCATCTGTGGAAGCCGCGTTCAAGGTCAGCGACGAGGATTTTCCTTTTGGAATGGAATTTGTCCGGAAGGTCACATTCCGGGAGATGAATTTCGGCAAACGGGACAATACCGGAGAGACCCTAATGATCGCCGGAAAGGAATTTCCCAGGAACGGTTTTGCCGTCTGCCGGGGCTGTGGCAAGGTTCAAGGGGGCGAGAAGCCCCTTCATACAATGACCTGCAATAAGAAGGATGCCGATCCTGCAAAAAACATCCTTGATTTCCTTTATCTCTACCGCGAATTCACCTCGCAAGCATTGCGCATTCTCTTGCCGGCAAGACCTCTTTCCTGGACAGACAGGAAACTCCATTCCTTCACGGCGGCCTTCTACCTGGGCTTGAAGAAGAGATTTGAGGGAAATATCGATCATCTGCGGGCGACTATTCATGAAGAACCCTCGCCGGATCACCAATATCGGAAAAGATACCTCGTTCTGTATGACATGGTGCCGGGAGGAACCGGGTATCTGAAGGAACTCATGCAGAATGATCAGCCGCTTATGGACATTTTCCAGATGGCGCTGGATGTCCTGAAGGCATGTAGCTGCAATCAAGACCCTGAAAAGGACGGCTGTTATCGCTGTCTCTATGCCTACCGGAATAATTATGAACGAAACAACACCTCACGGGATACGGCTATCGAGCTATTATCGGAGATCCTCAAATATCGTGATCGCCTGGTTAAAACCGATTCCCTGAAAAACATCTCGATAAACCCACTTCTGGATAGTGCGCTTGAGGAGCGCTTCATCGAGGCGCTGAGATCTTTCAGCACGCAGGATATCGCAGTGACTCTAAGGCAGGAAGTAGTTAAGGGGAAACCTGGCTGGTATCTCAAAGTCAATGAACGCGGGTATTTCATCGTGCCTCAAGTGGAATTGGGATCAGCGGAGGGTGTCGTTGTGCCGTCACGGGCAGATTTTGTTTTTTATCCGGAATTGTCCCGAGACGTTAAGCCGATTGTCGTTTTTACGGATGGGTTCATGTACCACGCCGGGGAAGGGGACAATAATCGCATCGGTAAGGACCTGGCTCAACGGATGGCCATTGTCCGGAGCAGCAAGTATATTGTCTGGTCCCTTTCCTGGGATGATGTGGAAAATAGCATCCATAAGAAAGGCGGGCACTTTGATAATTTTCTTATCGATCGGAGTGAAAAAATCAATGGTCTCCATGCCCATTATGACGCCCAATTCAAAGTCAAGAAATTGGGAACGATACGCGATCAATCGAGCTTTGATATGCTCATGACATATCTTGCCAATCCCGATTCCAACATGTGGCGGATGTACGCCCTCATTCACGGTCTGGTGCATCTTGATTGTATATGCAAGGAAGAGGAGGTTCGTTCCATTGCTGATGGACTATGGGAAGATTTATCCTGGCTTGATGTCCAATTGGATATGAAGCCGGACAAATCAGGTTCTTCTCTTGCCGGGCTGTATCAGAAAAGCTACGAAGATAGCCCTATGATTAAGCTTGTGGCCTACCTAAGCAAGGCTGATTATGGAGAGAACCAGTTTCAGAAAATGTCGGTCATTTGCCGGTTTTTTGATGATGCTGATCTTGCCGACAAAAGCAATTTCAAAGCTGCATGGAATGGCTTCATCAGGATGTACAACGTCTATCAATTTATCCCGGATGCTGTCTTTATCACCACGAAGGGGATTTCTGAAGGGCATTATCTATGGGTAATGTCTGATGAGGCGACGCAAAAGGATCGGATGCCCGACGAATCCGAAACGTTCACGGCACTGCAATCTGTAACCGATGCCCACATTCATCCATTGCTGTCTTTTCTCGTTGAGCATGGATTGCCGCTTCCTGAAGCAGGCTTTGAATTATGCGACGAAAAAGATGAGATTATCGCAACCGCTGAACTGGGCTGGCCGGATAACAAGATCGCCTTCCTGAAAGACGATGAAAAGGAATACACTCAGATATTTACTGCCAAAGGCTGGCGGTCTTTGCTGCTCGATACAGTGGTTGCCCATCCATCAACATGTATTTCCATGTTTAAATGAGGAGAAAACAATGTCCACACCAAAGCAAAAGCTGATTGTTGCCATATCAAACGATTTTTTGAAGTCTTTTTCGGGTATTCCCAGGAAAGAACAGGGCAAGGTACGGGAGTTTTTTGAGAAATTCCGAGTGAACCCCGCGTCTCCTGCCATTAATTATGAAAAAATCCAGAAGGCAAAGGATGAAAATATCCGTTCTGTGCGGATCGATCAGAATTATCGGGGAATTATCCTGAAGCCGGCTTCCGGAAACGTTTACATGCTTCTCTGGGTGGACCAGCATGACAAGGCCTATGCCTGGGCGGAAAACCGCATTTTTTCGATTAACGCAGAGACGGGCGGCCTCCAGGTCGTAAATGTTGAAGAAAAAATCCTGCCCCCAAAAACACCACAAATAAAGGATTCAGGCAAGCACCTGTTCGTTTCTTGCAGAGATGCGGAGCTGCTGCGGCTTGGTGTTCCGGAAATCCTTTTACCTCTGGTGCGCCAACTGAAAACCAAGGATGATCTGGATGTCATCGAAAGCCAATTACCTCAGGAAGCCTATGAAGCCCTCTTTTTTCTAGCTGAAGGATTTTCGATGGAGGACGTCCTCAAGGATCTGGAAAAAGAACAAACACCGGAGGCAGTAGATACCTCTGATTTCGTCGCAGCCCTTGAGAATTCGGACAGCAAACGACGGTTCCATGTTGTGGAAGGGGCATTGGAGCTGGCGGAAATACTTAATTCACCGTTGGAGCTATGGAGAATTTTCCTCCATCCTTCGCAGAGAAATATTGTGGAAAAGGAATATAAAGGTCCCGTGCGCGTTCTCGGCGGAGCGGGAACCGGCAAGACCGTTGTGGCGATGCATCGGGCGCGATGGTTAGCAGAAAAGGTATTCACAAAGGAAAACGATCGCATATTATTCACGACATTCACAAAAAATCTGGCGGCGGATATTAAAGAAAACCTCAGAAAGCTTTGTACAGCGGATATCATGAAAAAGATCGACGTTATTAATCTGGATGCCTGGGTAATCCAGTTTTTAAAAAAGCATGGCTATAACTATAGCCTGATTTTTCAGGACAATACGGGGCCATACTGGCAGAATGCCATTAACATTGCAGGCATGGATATTGACGAATCCTTTTATCAGCAAGAATGGTCACAGGTTATTCAGTCGCAAGGAATAACGACCACCGATGAATATCTGAAAGCCTCGCGGGTAGGGCGGCAGAAAAAACTGACCCGCCCCATGAAACAAAAAATATGGTCTGTGTTTGAGGAGTACCGGGCACAATTGAACGCAAAAGGCCTGAAGGAGATGACCGATGCCGTAAGAGACTCTCGGATCATCCTGCAAACCAAAGGCGACATTTTGCCCTATCAGGCCATTATTGTGGATGAGGCACAGGACATGGGTATGGAAGCCTTTAAACTGATACGGCAGATGATACCGGAATCGCGGGGAGAATTAAAAAATGATCTTTTCATTGTCGGGGATGCTCACCAGCGAATCTACCGGCACAAAGTAATTTTGAGTCGCTGCGGTGTCAATATCAAAGGGCGAAGCAAGAAACTAAAAATCAACTATCGTACGACGGAAGAAACTCGCCAGTGGGCCGTCAAGTTATTGGAAGGCAAAGCCGTTGACGATCTCGACGGCGGCCTGGACTCGCAAAAAGGATACAAATCACTGCTGCACGGTGACTTGCCGGAGATTAAACACTTCAGTTCATTTACTGAAGAAGTGCAGTTTATTGCCTCATATCTGAATAAGTTGATCAAGGAAGGTGTTGCTGTGAATACGGTTTGCCTGGTGGCGAGAACAAATGATCTGCTGAAGCAGTACGAAGCGGCACTTCAGGAAAAAGGCGTTAAAACATATTTGGTCAAACGCAGCGTCGCTGAAGACCGCAAGGCAGACGGTCTGCGCCTGGCCACTATGCATCGTGTCAAGGGACTCGAATTCGATTATGTAATCATAGCCAGTGTCAACGATGGCGTAGTGCCCTTGCAGTCGTCTTCGTTTGGGGATTTATCCTCCGACCAGGCAGAAGAAACCGAGAATTTAGAGCGTGCCCTGCTCTACGTTTCCGCGACAAGGGCAAAGAAAAAGGTGCTGATGACATGCTATGGTGAGAGCAGTCCCTTTTTAATGTTGCGTAAGAAATAAAAGCTGCTGCACAATTACATTGGCTGACATCCCTAAATTTCCGGTGATTGGAGATTTAGGCTACAAACACATTTTTAAAGATAGGGATGTTTGGCAGGTGAACAGAAAAGATAAGTCGGTTATATGGGAAATTGCGAGTACTAACAGGTGAATCATGGAAAATAGAACTGTTAAAACTGAACCTGATCGTTTTCAACGAATACCCCGGTTCCCCTTTCAAATCGCCCTCCCCTCAAGATGTATCCGCGTTTCAGCAAATTCTGCTGGACCGGCACTTCACCGCCATGCTCCGCAAGAGCAAAGGGAGCGACATCCTGGCCGCCTGCGGACAGCTCAGCGGTGCCGCCACAACTGGTTAACCTTGCATATTCCTCAAGTATGCCAAATCATATCTTGACAATAGAACGTTCGTTCTACTATGTCTTTGTGCTTCCGGACGCATTGATTCGTCCGAAGCGAGGAAGACATGTCATTGCCCGCAGCCGAATACCGGCCACGCCACCCGCAAGACTCGGATTATTACCACTGTGTAGAGGACTATTTTGAAGCATTGATGCAGGTCTATGATGACAATTTCTCAAGGGATTACGGCTTCTGGCGGCCTTATATC
>Ga0116143_10006618_pt1 | contig 10029 bp, 4 predicted proteins | sample AD_UKC034_MetaG_FD_89745 | JGI IMG/M metagenome (GOLD analysis project Ga0116143, IMG submission 89745) | Active sludge microbial communities of municipal wastewater-treating anaerobic digesters from USA - AD_UKC034_MetaG | ecosystem: Engineered > Bioreactor > Anaerobic > Digestate | place: USA...
ACTGCAGAAGAAATACAAGGATACGGTGGTCTTCATCGGCGTCAGCCGCGAGGAACCCGGCACGGTAAAGCCCTTTGTCGAGAAACAGGGCGACAAGATGGACTACCGCGTCGCCGTGGACGCTGAAGGCAAGATGACGAAGGGCTACATGGAAGCCTACGGCATCGAGGGAATTCCTCACGCGTTCCTGGTGAATCGGGAAGGCCGCGTCGTGTTTCACGCGCACCCGATGGAGCCGAAGTTCGAAGAAGCGCTGAAGGCGGTGCTTGAGGGCTCGTTTGATCTGGAGAAGGCGAAGGCCGCGCTCGAAAACGAGCGAAAGCTGGAAGAGTTGTACCAACAATACGGCGAACTCGTGATGGAAGGCGCGGACAAGGCAAAGGCGAAGGAGGTGGGACAGCGCCTGTTTGAAGCGGTAAAAGACGACGCCAATCGCTTGAGCCAGCTCGCGTGGGCTATCGCCTCGGCGTCGGAACTGGCCTTCCAGGACCTCGATTTCGCGCTGCAATGCGCCAAGCGCGCCGTCGATCTTACCCAAGAGAAAGAACCCGACACACTGGACACCTACGCCCGTGTGCTCTTCGAGAAAGGCGACAAGGAGCAGGCGATTGCGGTCGGCGAGAAGGCCCTCGCGCTCGTGCAGGACAATGAGGAACTCAAGGAACACATCGAGTTCCAACTGAGCATTTATCGAGGCGAGGAATCGACCGGGGAAGAAGGCGAGGACGGGTAGCCGCCCACGGACTCCCGGGCTGATGCCCCGCGCGCGCCGGGCGGCGGCTCAGTCGGTCGCGATGTGGAATTTCTCCAGCTTGTAGCGTACTTGGTCGCGTGTGATGCCCAATAGGGCCGCAGCCTGGGTCTGATTGCCCTCGGTGCGTTCCAGCGCCTGCTCGACCAGCGACCGCTCGACCTCGCTGAGCTTCAGGCCGCCCGGCGGCAACACCACGGGATGGCGCGTGGCCGCGGGATTCTCGATGCGGCCCAGGACAACGTCGCGCGCCTCGATGGTTTCGCCCGGACTGAGCAGCACGGCGCGCTCGATGACATTGCGCAGTTCGCGGACGTTTCCCGGCCACGGGTGATTCAGCAACTTCTCCAGCGTAGCCTCGGAGAAGCCCGTGTAGGTGCGTCCCAGCTTGCGCTCATACGCTTCGAGGAAATGTTGCGCCAGTTGGGGGATGTCCGACGCGCGCTCCCGTAACGGCGGCACGAGAATGGGCACGGTGCTGAGGCGGTAGTAGAGGTCCTCGCGGAACTTGCCCTCCTCGATGATACGCGCGAGATCGCGATTCGTCGCGGCGACGACCCGGCAGTCCACGTGGATGTCCGCGGTGCCGCCTATGCGGCGGAACGTTTTTTCTTCGAGTACGCGCAACAGCTTTGCTTGAAGATTGGGGGGCATGTCGCCGATTTCGTCCAGGAATACGGTGCCGTTGTGCGCCAATTCGAAGAGCCCCGCTTTCTGGCCTGTGGCGTTGGTGAACGCGCCCTCCTCGTAGCCGAACAGCTCGGACTCGATCAGCGTCTCCGGCATGGCCGTGCAGGTGATGTTCATGAACGGCTTCTCGACACGCGCCGATTCGTAATGGATTGCCCGCGCGATCATGTCCTTGCCGCTCCCCGTCGGGCCGAGCAGGAGCACCGTCGTCGAGTCGCTCGCCGCTACGCGGCAGACCACGTCCTTGATTGCCCGGAACTTGTCGCTATCGCCAATCAGACTCACGACCCCGAACCGCTTCTTCTTCTGGTCGATTTCGGCGGACAACGTCCGCCGCATTTCCTGATTCTCCAGCGCGCGCCGCACCGTCAACGAGAGCTCATCCATGTCGAAGGGCTTGCTCACGTAGTCGTATGCGCCCGCCTTTATGGCCTCGACGGCGTTCTGCACCGAAGAATGGGCGGTTATGATCAGCACCGTCATGTCGGGCCGAAGCCGGAGCCCCTGACGCATAAGCTGAATGCCGTCGCCGTCGGGCAGTTTCAGGTCGATCAGCGCCAGGTCTGCCGGTTGCGCCTTGAGCAGTCGCAGCGCCGATGCGATGTCCTCCGCCTCGAAGACCTGGTGACCATCCGCCATGAGCCGTTCGCGAAGCGACCATCGAATGAGTTTCTCGTCGTCCACAAGCAGTATACGGGCGCTCATGCGCTTTCCTCCTTCGCCAGGTACAGGGTGACCTCAACCCCGGCGTCATTGCAATTCCGAATCTCGATCGCGCCGCCGTGCGCCTCCAGAATGCGGCGGCAGATGGACAAGCCCAGTCCCGATCCCCGGGCCCGTGTCGTGAAGAACGGTTCGAAGACACGTTGCAGGTTCGCTTCCGGAATACCCGGCCCGAAATCACGCACGACAACACGCACGGTGCTCCCGGCATCGGTGGCCTGGATATGGACCCGCGCGCCGTCGGGCGCGGCTTGGCTCGCGTTCTGGATCAGGTTCTCGAGCACTTGCTCGAGGAGCGCCGGGTCGAAAGCCGCCTCGAGCGGCGGGCCGGGTTCAACCTCGATATCGGTGGCGGTCAACCCGCAGCGACCGCGGACCGCGACGCTGGCGTCGCGCAGCCATGCGCGCACGTCCCCGCGGCGAAGCTGCGGCGTCCAGGGCCGCGCGTACTGAAGCAACTGCTGCACCGTCTGCTCGACCCGCGCCACCTGGCCGAGCGCCTCCTCGACGGCGGCGCGGCGCGGGTCCTCTTGCGGCAGACCGCCCCGAATCACCTGCAGCGCTCCGCTGATTCCCGTGAGGGGGTTCCGGATTTCATGCGCCACGGAGGCGCCCAGTTCGCCCACCTCTGCCAAATGCCGGTTGCGAACCATGTTCTCATGCATGCGCCGCAAGTCCGTGATGTCGCTGATGACGCCGCCAATGCGGCGAGGGCGGCCCTGCGCATCATGGATCACGATGCGCCGGTCATGTACCCAGCGGGTCTCGCCGTCAGCGCGCACAATCGGGTATTCCATCTCGAAGCGGCCCGAAGCGCGCAGCAGGCAAAGCTTCTCTGCGACCGTCTCCCGGTATTCGGGATGCACGAACCGAACGAAGGCGTCCGGGCGTCCCACGAACTCGGAAACGGGTCTTCCGAAAAGCCGCTCCACCGCGGCGTTCACGTACAGCAGCGAGCCCACGTCCAGCGGCGCGGACCACACCACGTCATCGAGCGACATGAGGAGCGTCTGGAACCGCTGCTCGCTCTCGCGCAGGGCGTCTTCCGCTTCCCGGCGGGTTGCGCTGTCCCGGCGCAGCCGTTCGACCATGCGATTGAAGGCGCGCGACAGTTGCCCGAATTCATCCGCGCGTTCGGCGTCCGGCGCCGGCGCCAGTTCGCCGCTCTCGGCGATGCGGCCCACGTGGGCGGTCACGCTCGACAGCGGCTCGATCACCATGTGACGCAACAGCAGCAACAGGAGCAGCAGGACGAACAACCCCACTACCCCGGCGCCTATGGCGTCGAGACGCATGGCCGCCCTGCCCTCGACCGTGATTTCGCGAGGCGTCTCCGAGTACAGCACAAACGCGGGCTTTCCCAGAACGTCCGGGATTATGACGCTCACTTCGAGGCGGGAATCGGTCTTCGTGACGGAGAACGGCCCGTGCAGCGCCTGTATCAGCGTGGCGGGCGTATCCGAAGGCGTGCCGCCGGCCTCGAGCGGCGTTAGCCGCATGCGCACCTGCGTCTGCTCCGACAGCAACGTGAGGTAAGAGGCTTCCAGGAACCGCCCCATGACCACCGCGCCGCAAGCATCCCGGACGGCGTCGCGCCTCACCATCGGGCGGGACGCCACCAACATAGGACCGCGACTGGTCAAGAGGACGCCCGCTATGGAACTCTCCGGGGTGGCGTGCCGCAGCAACGGATGCTCTCGCCCCCAGTGCTCCGCCGCAAAGTCCGGCAGTGAAATCGGTTCTCGGGATTTCAGGTCGTACACCGCGCCCCAGACCACCTTCCCGGCGGCGTTAACAAGGTAGAGCAGATTCAGGTTGTTGTCCGCTAAGGTCGCCGGAACAAGGTTGCGTTCCTCATAGGCCGAGGACGGCGCGGCCACGTATTCGCAGATATGCTCCTTCGCCGCCCAGTCGAGACAGAACTGATTCAGGTGCTGTACTTCGCGGCGGAGCGCCTGCACGCAGCGGGCCATGTCGCGCTGTGCCTGTTCCCGCTCGAGGTCCTCGAAACTGGGCTGGATAACCGCCTGCTGCAATAGAAAGTCCAGTCCCGCGTAAAGCGCGATAGTGAGCACGGCGATGCCGAGAATCTTGAGCCGAATGGACACGTACGATTCACTCCCTCTCACGGCCTGGAATGCATCATAGCACGAGAATGGGGCTGTGTGCAGTCGGTTTGCAGCACCCCCCGTCGTGGCGCTGGCGTCCCGCCCGTGATTGAGGACCACGGGCAAGATGCCCGTGCTACGCGTGCTGGGGACTCGGGGACAGGCACGTCTCCCCCGCGAAGCGCGGGGTCGCTTGTGCCAGTCCCCGTCCGTCCTCGTCCGTCCTCGTACTCGTACTCGATACCCCCTTCCCCCGCACGTCGTTCTTGTCAATAGTTTTCCCATGCATTGGAACTGGTACGAACGTTCTGTGCTAAAAAAGTTCTTGACAACGGGAACTACCTGTGCTTTACTAGAATCAGGCAGTCGTACGGACTGCCGAAGAATAAGGCTATAGGGGCCGACGATAGACCGGGGGTAGTTTCGCCCGGGGGGAGTAGACCATGCGAAACGCGATGGTTTTTCGGGTTCGGGGCGTGCTCAAGCGTTCCATATTGTCTCCAAGGCTGTTTGCGTGTCTATGCATCGCTTTCGGGGGGGGCGTGGCGCTTTTAATCGGTTTGCGGCTTGACCGCGCCGCCGCGGAGGCCGAAGGCGAGGCGATGTACGCCGAAGGCGATGCGGAGGCAATCTCAAAGGCGGCTTCAGACATGTTGGCGTTGCGGATGTTCAATATGCGGCTGCCGGACGCCGCCGCGGCTCAACCGTATGAGTACGCGGATTTCGCGGAATTCCGGGACGAGTTCGAAAGCATCGGAGTGGACGTGGCCGAATCACCGGTCCAACTGGTGCTCGAGGCCTGTCTTCCGGATTCGAGGTACGGGACCGGTAAGGCGCTCTATGTGGACGCCGAACCCTATACCCGGCGCCGTGTCACGGGCGCCACGCCGGAAATGGAGAGTACGCTTGAACTGAGTCTTGACTCCCCCGGGAGCTTTGCGCCGCCATGGTAGATTCTCCTTTTCTGAGCGCGCCACTTCGGCGATATCTCCGCGACCGTCATCTCGCGATGCCGGTGCCTGGTCTACTGTGGGCGGTCTTACTGGTCTTCTTTCTCACCGCAAGCGCCGATGCTCGGATAATGGACGTGCCGCGGGAGTACGGGACGATCCAGAAGGCCATCGACGCCGCGGAGGACGGAGACGAAATCATCGTGGCGCCCGGCCGCTACGTCGAAAACATCCACATGCTGGGCAAAGATATCGTACTCCGCTCGACGAACCCTCAGGACTTCGCCACCGTCGAGGCTACAATCATCGACGGCAATCATGCGGGCACCGTAGTGACATTTCTGGGGCTTGAGACAAGGGAATGCGTAGTTAGCGGGTTTACTATAACCAACGGCTGGGCGCACCAAGGCGGTGGATTTCACGGGAGCAACGGGGACTTGTTCCCTGACCTCCCTTGGGCTCGACCGACAATCGAGTACAACATTATTCGCAACAACCGGTGTGGTTCGGATACGCAACTCGTATGGAGCGAGGGAGGAGGCATCTACCGCTGCCGCGGCGTAATCCGCGGAAACGTGATTGTAGAGAATGAGGCGCCCGGTCTTGAGATTTGTGATGACTGGCCGTATGACTGCGAATTCTCCGCGGGCTATGGGGGAGCACTGGATTCCTGCACGGGACTCATAGAACATAATCTCTTTGCGCGCAATCGCGCCAACTATGCCTCCGCGTTCTACGTAGGCAAGGCCACGATTCGAGGCAATATCGTCGTGGAGAATCTCGGCACCTCATGCATTTGGGGCGTCTTAGGCGACGTGTTCGAGGAAAACGTGGTTATCAACAATGAGATCGGGGAACAATCCGGGGCGATCGAGGGGTTTACCGGCGACATCCTCAACAACGTAATCACCGGAAATACAGGCTACGGTCTGTTATCGGTAGCAAAGGATGGCCGTGTCGAGGGCAATTACATTGCGAACAACAGAAACGAGGTGGCTGGAAGCAATTACCAAATCTGGGGCGCCCGCAACGTATGGCGAAACGCCATTGTCGGCACCCGCTCCGATAAGCTAGTCCGCGTACTGGCGGGTTGCAGGGACGTCCGGTACAACGTGATTTTCGATAATGCAAGTTCTGCTCTTGGCGGTTTAGTTCTTGGAGATTGCGAGGACATAATTGGCAACATAATCTGTGCTAATACATTTGCCAGAAGCATATTTGTCCTTTGTCGCGGAAAGTTCTATAACAATACGATCTTCGGCAATTCCACGCAAAATGTGAAGGGGTTGTTCGAAGACAGCCCGAACCTGGACATTCGCAATTGCATCTTCTGGAACAATACCACTCCCACAGGAGTGTTGTTCCCATCTGGTTTAACGCCCATCTACAGCTGCATCGAGAACGACGCATCAGGCGAACCGACGAATATCTCGCTCGATCCAAAGTTCGTGGACCCCGAGAACGGCGACTTCAGCCTCCAGCCGGATTCGCCGTGCATAGACGCGGGGGCCTATGTGCCCGAGGCGGCATTCGATATCCTGGGGCGTCCGCGCGGGTTCGACGGGAGCCCCGAGCCGCGCGGGGACGGTTCGGACTTCGATATCGGCGCGTTCGAGTTCTTCCGGCGCGTCGTCGGCGAGGGGGAGGGCGAAGGCGAGGCGGGCCTCCACAGCGCGGACATCGACGGGAACGGCCGCATTGCGATGCACGAGTTGCTGCGCGTCATCCAGTTCTACAACGCACGGGGGTACCACTGCGCGGAGGGAACCGAGGACGGCTACGCGCCGGGGGAAGTGGAGACGGATCCCATTCCCTGGGTCAACCCACTGGAAGTGGCTCGCTCGCCGTTGGTAGAGGCGTATATGGAGAAACACAACATCGAATTGCCCGAGATACCGGAGGAACACATCACGCTCTGGCGGGCAGTGGTCACGGGACAGTGGCCGAGTGAAACAAAGGCGGACGGCTGCGTTCCTCACTCGAGCGACTACTTCACCCAGGACTGGCGTATTGCGTTGACCGAACTGCTCCGGCTGATCCAGTTCTACAACACTCCCGGCGGCTATCATCCGTGTCTGGACAGCGAAGACGGCTTTTGCCCCGGCGCGGGAGAATAGGAGTCACCACAGAGGCAGAGAGGATACAGAGGAAGCACAAAGGCAGCGGGCAATGAACGCGCGAATATACGAAAACATGCGCGGGGTCTGGCAGGACGGGAGCGTGGTCATCGACCTCGGGCCGCTGCCGGCGTCGTTCGATTACGTCTTCACGCCGGGGACCTCGAGTTGCTCGCGATGGGCCTGCTCGATCACGTGGACATCCACACGGCAACGTACCCGGCGGGCGCGGTGCGCGGGCTGCCGGACTGTTCGGGCGTCATGGGCGAGCCGCCCGCGGCGTACGCGCCGGGGTGCCCGCTCGAATTCTCGGTGCGCATCGAGGCGTCGCAAGTGACCGTGACGGCCCTCGCGCTACGGGTCCAACTGCCGCCCGGCTGGACCTGCACGGACATCTCCGGTCCGGCGTACGCGGTCGGCCCGGAAGACCTCGAAACCTACCCCGCCTCCGGGCTCATCGAACTGGCCTGGGTGCAGATTCCGACGTTCCCCGCGACGGTGACCTTCACCCTCGACGTGCCGCCCGAGGAATCGGGGACCCGCTGGGTCTGGTACAGCGCCGAATTCCGGGGGTTGGGCGCGGCGCAATACGCCACGAACCAGGTGCTCCGCTTCGAGCCTTACGTCCCCGGCGAAGGAGAAGGTGAAGGCGAAGGAGAAGGCGAACCCAGCCCGCCGCCGTGCCCCGAACTGGCCGCCGAACGCACGCTCTACCTCGAGGACTTCCCGTCCCCCGGCGGTGGCGAAGGCGAAGGCGAGGGCGAAGGGCAAGAGCCGCAGTTCCTCTGCTCGATACCTCTTGACGGCGATTCCGTCGTACCGCCGGTCACGACCGACGCCTCCGGGCAAGCCCTGTTCGAGTGGCTTCCCGCCGGCCAATACGTCCGGATCACGATCACTCATGACGTCGCCAATCCGAACACGGTCTACCTGCACGCCGGCGAGCCGGGAACCAACGGACAAGCCATCCTCAATTTTGGCGGCCCGGAATCACCGGTGCAAGGCTGGCTGTCTTGGGAATCGTACGAGCAAGTGGCCGTGGACCACTACATTCAGGTGACCAGTTCGGCCTACCCGAACGGCGAAATCCGCGGCGACATCGACTGCCCCGTGTCCGAGGGCGAAGGCGAGGGCGAGCAATTCCTTCGGTTCCTTGATAGCGAGGGTGAAGGCGAAGGGGAGGACGAGCAATGTCTTACCCCGCAGTTTCACTCCGCGGACCAGGATGGCGATAACCGCATCAGTCTGTCCGAGTTGTTACGGGTGATCCAATTCTACAATGCGGGTTACCACTGCGCCGCTGACCCGGGGGCCACTGAAGACGGTTATGTTCCCGGGCCGGGCGCGAACCATGCTTGCTGCCCGCATGGCAGCGATTACAACAGCGCTGACTGGCTGATAGAACTCACCGAATTGTTACGACTGATTCAGTTTTTCAATTTCGGGGCCTACGGATATTGTCCGGTCGGCATGGCCTGCTTTTGCGCGGACGCGGAGGACAACTTCAAGCCGATAACACTGCCGTGGGACATCCGGCTGCCCGCGTACCTGGATTGCTACATGACGTGTGTGCGCAAGAATGTCGTGAGCGAGGCGCAGAGCGGCGGGGGGCCGCTGGCGACGGTCTTTTCGGTCTTGGGGCCGATCGTGGGGGAAGGAGAGGGCGAAGGCGAAGGGGAAGGGGAAGGGGAAGGCGAGGGCGAGGGCGAGGGCGAGGGAGAAGGCGAGGGAGAAGGAGAAGGGCAGGATGTCTTTGATGCTCAGCATCTTGCGCACACGCTGCTTATCTTGTACGAAATGTATAATGAGCCTGAGTTCATGCAAGCGAAACTGACCGGACAACAGGTGCTTGCCCAGGTGACGACCGGCGACGAGCGCACGTGGGAGGACCGGATGTTCGCGGCCTGGGAGAAGCTGCAATTCCGCAACGAACAGGATGACGAATATGGCCGCTTCTTCACCATTACGGACGGCATCGAATACCTCGGCTGGCCCGAATCTCACCAAGCCCTACGGCACTTGCTTGTCGTTTACCTGCGGCACGCTTGCCGGATCGCGCCGGAGAACCTCGATTTGCTGCGGCAAACGCTCGCATATGCGTATTATCCGGTCCGGGATTGGATGGACCTCTTGCTCCGGGCCAATCAGCTGCCCGTGGCCTGTCCGTCCGAAGGCGAAGGGGAAGGCGAGGGCGAGGAGGGCGTCTGGGTGGCCATGGACGCGGATGAATGGACTTTCGACAACCGTTACTTGGCGCATCCGTTGACGGCCATCGCGCTCGGCGAGGCGTTGAAGGAATCCGCGAACGACAACTACGACTGCCTCGCCCGCGACGGGAAACGACTGTTCCTGGAGGTGGTGATGCCACGAGTGGCGGCGAACGGTTGGGCGGAGTTTCTCAGTCCGAACTATCACGGGGTGCTCTTGGACAAGCTGGAGTTGATGTTCAACCTGATCAGGGACGAGGAAGTCCACGAAGGCGTCAAGGCCCTGCTCGATTACACGTGGTACGACATCGCCGCCAACTGGTGGGAGCCGCCGGAAGCAAGCGGCATCGACCCGGAATGTCACGAGTGCGCCGACGCGTCGAAGGTAATGCTCGGCGCGCACAGCCGCGTGCCGACGTTCGGCACGGACCGGGGCCTGCTCCTGGACACGCTGCGCGCCTTCGGCTGGTACATCGTGCCCGA
>Ga0116143_10006625_pt1 | contig 10022 bp, 3 predicted proteins | sample AD_UKC034_MetaG_FD_89745 | JGI IMG/M metagenome (GOLD analysis project Ga0116143, IMG submission 89745) | Active sludge microbial communities of municipal wastewater-treating anaerobic digesters from USA - AD_UKC034_MetaG | ecosystem: Engineered > Bioreactor > Anaerobic > Digestate | place: USA...
ACCAAGGTTCTATGGTGGTAGGACCCAATGCCCCGTTGCTTGTTGGGGATTACATTTCGAACGTCAGTGGTTTGAACAGTTACCTCGTGTTCTTCATTGAGGTTCCCCCAGGATTACCAAGTGGAACAAGGTTATACATCGAAATATTCGATGCTGACATCGGGGACACGTTTGACCAGTCGCTGAATGAACTGGGTGAACCGATCCTTTCAGATCCGGATTCGCAGGTCATCTACTATTTAGACCAACCCGATGGCGCTCCTTACGCCAACTCAGGATTGATCGGTCCTGATCCTGATGATTGTGACAGCGGTGATTGTTATGACGGAAACGAATTTAATGTTCCTTTAAACTTCACTGTTCTGGATCCAACTCCCGGTCATTGGAGATTGCGGGTTATCATGCAATCAGGTGATGGAACAACCTTTAAGGGCAATGACATTAATTATTTTGAAGTTGCTGCTTTCACTGATCCCATCGAATACAGTTTTAATCTGGATTCCGATCCTGGATGGACTGAGGATCCATCGGGCACTGCTTGGGAGTGGGGTCCGCCGGATGCTGAAAATACCGTGGGTGACCCGACTGAAGCTCCTGAGGGATTCACCAACATCTATGGCTACGCAATCGGTGGGGAATATGGCGAGATCACCAACAGTTATGGAGAATGTCTCGTCGTCAACCCACCCATCGATTTTTCCAGCGCCGCTCGTTACAAAATCAGCTTTCAAAAGTGGTTGGGCCTGGCAGCGGACGACAAAGCCTCGTTTGAAGCATCGATCAATCCATCAGATCCCGGGTCTTGGGTAAAAGTAGCTAGCTATGATTCGACCGCGGACATAGAATGGACTACGTTGTCTTTTAGCCAGCTTGATATTCCCGAGCTGAGACACCAACCCGAAGTTGCCTTTCGCTGGGTGATGGGACCTTCAAACCAAACGGATCATTCATTTGGTTGGAATATCACCGACATCCAAATCAGAATCTACCCTGAGATCAATATCTATGCCTATCCATTCGTGGTGAACGGGTGGGACGGCTCCAGTATGATTTATGATTCCTTTACGTTTTATCCCTATGTCACTTGCGGATGCTCGGTGTACAGCAACGATTTCGACGCAGCTTTTTCAGGCACAACCAACGCTACCTATTACTTTGAAGGTCGCCTAATCGAAGCGGATTTGACTCCGGCATATGAATCATCTTTTGTGAGTTCCACCAGTGCTGGCAGTTGGGCCCAGAACGCGCTGGATGGTTGGAACAGCCAGAATTCCGCCGCCGAATACGGGTTGTGGAGCGAAATGATCACACTGGAAGCACCCGGAACAAGCGAACCAAACAATATCATCAGCCATTATCTGGGTAACTATAAAACGCTGACACCACCGCCTTCCTCCTCACCAGGTGATCCTGGGAACGATGCGTTGCGTTTCTATCTGTTAGACAGCGATTTCCAAAAGCCGCTCAAGCCTTTCATGCTTCAATCCGTTCAGCAAGTGTTGGGCCCTGCACAACCCACGATCAGCGAAACCACCACGATCCGGATCAGCGTAGCCGTTGTGAATCCAACGCCCTACGCCATTACCTTTGATTCGTCGCACCTGATCAAAGTGTATATCCCTGCCTCGTCCGTCGACGGCAATATCACATACGCGGGACATCTCACAGGCGTAATTGACCCGTTGCCGGATGAGCCGTTTTCCCAACCCACTGGTCCCACCAACAGTTATATCGAATGGAACCCCGGCGAACTACCCCCACGGTCGACAGCCATCCTTCGCTATTGGCTGGATGTTACACCGCTCACCACCAATGCTTTTCTGGTCACCGGACAACCCGATCCCACTGGCGTAAATGATACCGGGACTACGGCTTTTTTTGAAGATGAGATGGGCGCCGATTTTCTATTTGGGCCCATTTGCGGACTGTGGGTGCAAGCGGCTAGCGAACTCCCCACCCGGGCGCTCGTTTCCGATTTCGGCAGCGAGTGGGCCGGCGGCGAGCCGGTGCTGCGCTGGGCCACCGCGGCGGAGCAGGGGACCGCGGGTTTCCACGTCTCCCGCTGGGACGAGGCCGACGGAGGGTGGCGGCGCCTCACCGACACGCCGCTCCCGGCCCTGCCGGGCCACCCCCAGGGCGGCGTGTACCGATTGGCCGATCCGGAAGCGTTGCCCGGGCAGACCTATCAGTACCGGATCGAGGAGCTGGACGTTCACGGCAGGGTGCTGGATTACGGCCCGTTCACGGTCACGATACCGGAACCCGCATCGAACCCGGATGTCGTGGCCGCTCCGCCCGTCGACGCATCCGGCTCCCGCACGCCGCACCCGCGGCAGCGGCGGGACGCGGACACGCCGAACGTGAAGCCGGAACACTTTAAAACCGCTGTCGCGGGCAAGACCGCGGCGGGCGGGACGCGGCCCGAGGCGGCGAAGGTGGCGGTGCGCGCCGACGGACTGCACGCCGTAACCTTCGACGCGCTGGCCGAGGCGCTGGCGCTGCCGCGCGCGGCGGTGGAGGCGCTGGCGCATCGCGGACGGCTGGAAATCACCAGCGGCGGCCGGCTGGTCACTTATCTTACCGACCTGGCGCCGGGCGCCATCGTCTTCTACGGCCGGCGGCTGGACAGCCCCTACGCCGACGCCAACGTGTACCGCGTCGCCGTCGGCCGCGGCCGGCTCATGGCCCGGGCGGACGGCGCGCCCCCCGCCGCGGTGGCGCCGGGACTGACTTTCGCCACGACGCAGGACGCGGAAGAGGATCACCTGCCCGCGCCCGCGGTCACCCGCAACCCCGAATCGGACTACTGGTTCTGGGATTACCTGTTCGCCGATCACCCGACGCAGGGCGCGAAAACGTTCACGGTGCCCACGCCCGCGCCCGCCGGCACCGGCGCCGCCGCGCTTGCGGTGCGCCTCCACGGCGGCACCGACACCGGCTTCGGGACGGATCACCAGGTGGCCGTCCGCCTCAACGGGGTGAACGTCGGCACCGCCCGCTGGGACGGCCTGACCGCCCACTCGCTGCGTTTCACCATCGACCCGGCGATCCTGCGCGACGGCGCCAACACCGTGGAACTGGCCGCTCAGCTGAACGAAGGGATCCCCTATTCGCTCGTCTACGTCGACGGGTTCGCGGTGGACTACGTCCGCCAGGCCCGCGCCGACACCGATCGCCTGCGCCTGGCGCCGGGCGGCCTGGCCCCGCACGCCGTCGCCGTGGACGGTTTCACCACCGACGCCATCGTCGTGCTCGACATCACCGATCCGGACGCCCCGGTGCTGCAGCCGGCCGCCGCGGAGCGCGCCGGCCGCAACTGGCGCGTGTGCTTCCGCTGCCAGCCCCGCCACGAATACTTCGCGGCCTCGGTCGGCACCGCCGCCGCGGTGACCGCCGTATCCCCCGACTGGCCGTCCCGGCTCCGCGACACCGAACCCGGGGCCGACTATGTGGTCATCACCCCGCAGAGCCTGCTCGGACCCGCCGAGGCCCTGGCCGCCTACCGTGCCTCCCAGGGACATCGGGCCCTGGTCGTCGACATCGCCGACATCTACGACGAGTTCAACCACGGCCGCTCCTCACCCCAGGCCATCCGCGACTTCCTCGCCTGGGCCGTCGCCCACTGGTCCGTGCCGCCCCGTTTCGTCGTCCTGGCCGGCCGCGGGACTTACGATTACCGTGACCTCGAAGGCTTCGGCGACAACCTGCTGCCGCCCCTGTACCTGGGCACCACCCATGGCCTGGCCGCCGCCGACAACCGCTTCGCCTGCGTCGCCGGCGACGACAACGTGCCCGACCTGGCCGTCGGCCGCCTGCCGGCGGCCACCGCCGCCGAGCTCCAGGCCATGGTGGACAAGATCATCGCCTACGAGGCGCAGCCCGACGGCGCCTGGTCCCGGCGGGCCCTGGTCGTCGCCGACAATCCGGACCCCGCCGGCGACTTCCCCGCCGATTCCGAGACGGTCGCCGCGGAGCTGCCGCCGTGGCTGCGGCTCCGGCGGATCTCGCTGGCCGAGCAGACCGCGCTCGAAGCCCGGGAGGCGCTCGTCAGCGGCATCGCCACCGGCGCCGGCCTGGTCAACTACCTCGGCCACGGCGGCGTGGACCGCCTGGCCGCCGAGGGCGTACTCCGCCTCGACGACATTCCCTCGCTCGCCAACGGCGCCCGGCTGCCGCTGGTGCTGGCCTTCACCTGCGCCGCGGGCGAGTGCACCATCCCCGGTTACCCGGGCCTGGGCGAGGCGCTGCTGGCCCGGCCCGCCGGCGGCGCCATCGCCGTCTACGCCCCCGCCGGATTGTCGGACAACACCGCCGCCGTGGAGCTCAACGCCGCGCTGGCCGCCGAGCTCGGCCGCGGCCACGCCATGCTGGGCGACGCCATCCGCGCCGCCCTGGCCGCCTGGGAACCGGCGGACCCGGCCGCCGGCTACCACCGCGACCTCTACATTCTCCTGGGCGACCCGGCCCTGCGGCTGGTCCGATAGGGGAGAGCGCAGGCTCGACTGCGCTTTGGATGGCGCGAAGCGCTTTGGAGTGCGCAGGCTCGACTGCGCTTTGGGTGGACGCGGAACGCGTCTTTGGATAGCGCGCGAGCGCTTTGGAGTGCGCAGGCTGGACTGCGCTCTGGATCGACGCGGCACCCGTCTTTGGTTAGCGCGCGAGCGCTCTGAAGTGCGCAGGCTAGACTGCGCTTTGGATTGACGCGCAGCGTCGTAATACTTTTCAGCCGTCGCAAATCGACAACCGTTCCGGAATCCAAAGCGGTGTCCAGCCACCGCACTCCAAAGCGCTTCGCGCTATCCAAAGCGGCGTCAAGCCGCCGCACTCCAAAGCGCTTCGCGCTATCCAAAGCGGCGTCATGCCGCCGCACTCCAGACAGAATCGGAAAATATGGTTGACATCACCTTACAATTTAGTTTATATGCCATATGTCAGCGTCACTGAACACGTTTTAAATGTTGAGTTTATGGCACAAAACAGCAAATAATTCAACACGTTCGCATTAGGTATTAACGGCCAAAGATTGTTTTCACGGGCTGTGCGCGACAAAAAAAACTGCAGGAGGGACCATGCGCCCCATACTATCTGGATCATTCCGGATCCGGCAAAACGCCACCCGGCGGGCGGTGTGTTTTCTGGGTTTGCTGTTCGCGCTGACTTCGCTGATCCCGGCCGGCGGCCACCAGTCGCCCTACTGGGCCGCCCAGAACGGAGCCGGCGACGCCCTGGGCAACGGGGACTACGTCAGCGATGACAGTGGATTGAACACCTACTACCGGTACTGGATCGAGGTCCCGGCCGGCCTGACCCAGATGCGCATCTGGATCTTCGATGCCGACACCGGCGGACTCAATGACTTTCAGACAGGTACCACTTGGAACACCACAACCTGGTATGACGTATATTATCCATCGGGAAGTAGATACAATGGTTTTTCCGCCGGGGAAAATTCCGGTTATGATAATCAATGGGCTTATTATGAAATAAATAATCCCACCGCCGGTCACTGGTCCTTGACAGTCGACTCATCCAGCGCGATCACCACCGGCGATGACACCAACGTCTATGGCGTGGCGGCCACAGACACTTCCTCCGGCGCAACCCGGGAACTCAATGTCTACGCCGAATCGTACGTGGGCTACGGCATCGAAGACATCGCCAGCCGGACGTTTACTGTGTACCCATACATGGATTGCGGCTGCGAGGCCGATTCCAACGATTTCGACTACGACAGCGCCGGCAGCATCGCGCTGACCAGCCGCACCGGCGAATACACCGAGTCATTCGGCAGCAGCGAGATCTCCGGCGGGGGCACCTGGGCGAACAATCCGTTCGAGGGCTGGACTGCCGATCTCTCCGCCGACGACTACGGCATCTGGACCAACAGACTCACCATCACGGCGACCACCAGCAACGTCATCACCTATTACATGGGCGCCTATAACGCGGCCGACCCGGCCCCCACCGCCCAACCCGAAGCCGACACCCTGCGCCTGTATCTCCCCACCGAAGCCGGCACCGCGCCGGTGAAACCGTACGCGGGGCAGTACGCCACGTGGATCTCGGGGCCCAACCCGCCCGCAGCGGGTGAGACCACCCGGGTGCGGGTCACAGTGTGGGTGGTCAATCCCACGCCCCACGCCATCACCTTCAACGCGTCGAACACCGTGGATGCCTACATCCCGGGCGGAGCCGCCGTGTACGCCGGCAACGACGCGGTGACCCAGGGGAGCGTCACCGCCGAGCCCGCCGTGGGCGGCTCCGGCGCGGTGACCTGGAATCCCGGCACCCTGGCCGCCGGCGCCTCCGCCTGGCTCTCGTACCAGGTGGACGTCACGCCGACCATCGCCGGACAGCGCGTGGCCGTCACCGGCGGTGCGCCCTCCACCACGATCTATTCATGGAATCTGGACACCAATCCGGGGTGGACCAAATATCCAAATACAACAGAAAACGAGTGGGCTTTCGGAGACCCCGGTGGATCTGGTGGAGATCCAGATACGGCCTATACAGGTCTCAATGTCTACGGTTATAACCTGTCTGGAACTTATGACTCTGACATGGATGAGTTTGCTCTGACCACTACAGCCATAAATTGTTCTCAGCTACAGAACACAGAGTTGCGATTCTGGCGTTGGCTGGGTGTCGAACAATATGATCCTGCAGAATACTGTTATGACCATGCCTACATACGGGTGTCAACCACCGGCGGCGCACCATGGACAGAGATCTGGTCAAACGGCAACACGGATATTATCGATACCTCCTGGACACAGGTCAGCTATGACATCTCAGACTACGCTGACGGCCAATCCACCGTGTACATCCGCTGGGTTATGGGAACAACGGACACGTACGTCAATTACAGCGGCTGGAACATCGATGACATCGAGATCCTGGGAACAACCGACGCCAATAACGGCACCACCGCCACCTACGTGGACGAGACGGGGAACACCACCCAGACGCGCGCCACGTTTACCTTCGGCCCCCTGTGCGGGCTGGTGGTGACCGAGGACGGCTCGGACATTCCCACCCGGGTGCTGCTGGCCGACTTCGGCGGCGTGTGGGCCGGCGGCGAGCCGGCGCTGCGCTGGTCCACCGCGTCGGAACAGGGCACCGTGGGCTTCTACGTCTCCCGCTGGGATGCGGCCGACGGCGGGTGGCGGCGCCTCACCGACGCGCTGCTCCCGGCCCTGCCGGGCCACCCCCAGGGCGGCGTCTACCGCCTGCCGGATCCCGCGGCCGACCGGGCCGCGACCGAGCATTACCTCGTGGAGGAAGTCGAGGCCGACGGCACCGTGCACGCTTACGGCCCGTTCGCCGTGGACTGGGCCGAACCGCTCCCCCGCGACCGCGCGGCGGCCCCGGTGCGCTTCAGCCGCGCCGCCCACCCCGGCCGGCCCGTCCCGGCCGCCCGGCCGGAAAGCGACGGCGCGCCGAGTGACGCTGACGCCTTCAAGGCCGCGGCCGCGCCCGCCTTCAAGCTGGCGGTACCAGCGGCCGACCTGTATGCCGTGGACCTCGGCGCCATCGCCGCCGGGCTGCCCCGCCAGGCGCTCCGGGCGGACCGCCTGGCGCTGACTGCCGGCGGCGTGCCCGTCGCCACCCGGCCGTTCCCCGACGGCCAGGGCTTCTACTTCTTCGGCGACGCCCGGCACACGCTCTACGCCGACACCGACATCTACCGCTTCACCCCGGGCAAGCTCACACCCATCCTGGGGCCTGACGACGCCGCGCCCGTCGCACCCGTCGCCGACGGGACCTTCGCTGAGACGCTGGACGTCGAGCGCGACCGCCTGCCCGCCCCGGCGGTGACCCGCAACCCCGAGTCCGACTACTGGTTCTGGGATTACCTCTACGCCGGGGACCCGGCGCTCGAGACCAAGACCTTCGCCGTGGCCACGCCGGGCGCCGCCGGCACCGGCGCCGCCGCCCTCACCGTGCGCCTCCACGGCGGCTCCGACACCGGCGCCCTCGCCGAGCACCAGGTCGCCGTCCGCCTCAACGGCGTACCCCTGGGAGACGGTTCCTGGAGCGGCCGCACCGCCCGGGCGCTGCGCTTCACCCTCGACCCGGCGCTCCTGCGCGACGGCGACAACCAGGTGGAGCTCACCGCCCGCCGCGGCGACGGCGGCGCCTATTCGCTCGTCTATCTCGACGGCTTCACCGTGGAGTACCAGCGCCGCTGCCTCGCCGTGGCCAATCGCCTCCGCCTGCGGGGGCTGGATGAGGACGTGATCACCGTGGCCGGCTTCGACCGGGACGACCTGGCCGTCCTCGACGTCACCGACCCGGCCGTCCCGCGGCTCCAGCCGGCGACCGTCGACTTCGCCGCCGGCTCCTGGCGCGTGTCCTTCCGCCCCGAGCGCGGCCGCGACTACTTCGCCGTGGCCTGGAGCGCCGCCACCCCGCTGGCCAAGGCCACCGCCGACCGGCCCTCCGACTTGCGCAACGCCGCCACCGCCGCCGACTACCTCGTCATCGCCCCGCGCGCGCTGCGCACTCCGGCCAACCGGCTTGCCGCCTACCGCGCCGACCAGGGGTACCGCACCCTGGTCGTGGACATCGAAAACATCTACGACGAATTCAACCACGGCCGCCCCTCCCCTCACGCCGTCCGCGGCTTCCTGAGCCACGCCGCCACCGCCTGGGCCGTGCCCCCCCGCTTCGTCGTCCTGGCCGGCCGCGGCACCTTTGACTACCGCGACCGTCAAGGGTCCGGCGACAATCTGCTGCCTCCCATCTACACCGGCACCCCCCACGGCCTAGCCGCCGCCGACATGCGCTACGGCTGCGTCGCCGGCGACGACAACGTGCCCGAGCTGGCCATCGGCCGCCTGCCGGCGACCACCGCCGCCGAGCTCCAGGCCATGGTGGACAAGATCATCGCCTACGAAGCGCAGCCCGCCGGTGACTGGAGCCGCCGCGCGCTCGTCGTCGCCGATGATCCGGATCCTGCCGGCGACTTCCCCGCCGACAGCGAGGACATCGCCGCCGGACTCCCCCTCGATCTGGTTGTGGAGCGCATTTACCTCTCCGAGCAGACGCCGGCCGACGCCCGAGCCGCTCTGCTGAACGGCTTTGACGCCGGCGCCGGCCTGGTCAACTACCTCGGCCACGGCGGCGTCGACCGCCTCGCCGCCGAAGGCCTGCTCCGCATCACCGACATCCCGAAGCTCGCCAACGGCGCCCGCCTGCCGCTGCTGCTGGCGTTCACCTGCGCCGTGGGCGAATGCACCATCCCCGGCTACCCGGGTCTGGGCGAGGCGCTGCTGACCCAACCCGACGGCGGCGCCATCGCCGTCTACGCCCCCGCCGGATTGTCGGACAACGCCGCCGCCGCCGCGCTCAACGCCGCGCTGGCCGCCGAGCTGGGCCGCGGCCACGCCACACTGGGCGACGCCATCCGCGCCGCCCTGGCCGCCTGGACGCCGGCCGATCCAACGGCCGCCTACCACCGCGATCTCTACATCCTGCTGGGCGACCCCGCCCTGCTGATCAAGAGGTGAGCGGTGAACCGACCGAACCCGGCCCCGTCACCGGACTGGGCCGCCGTCTATAATAAGAAGGAGGAGCTCGTGAGCCGCTCCATCGCCGGCGAGACGCTGGTGGTGCCCGTGAGCGGGCGGCTGGCGGACCTGCAGCGGATCTTCGCCCTCGAAGGGGTGGCTGGATTCATCTGGGAGCGCCTCGACGGCAAGCAGCCGCTGGGCCGGATCCGCGACGAGCTGCTGGAGCGGTTCGCCGTGACCCGCGACGAGGCGGAACGGGATCTGGGCGAGTTCATCTCCGAACTGAGTGCCGCCGGGCTTATCGCGCGAACATGAGTGTGGAGAGTTCGTGATGTCGGTCTGTCCGTCCAACCAGGAGTACCTGCAGCGTTTCAGCGCCGCCGCCCGGGCGGCGCGGGTGCCGCTGTCGGGAACCCTGGAGCTGACGGCCCGGTGCAACCTGCGCTGCGTGCACTGCTACCTGGGTGGCGCGGTCAGGCGCAGCCGCTCCCGATCTGAATTGGGCAC
>Ga0116143_10006627_pt1 | contig 10022 bp, 10 predicted proteins | sample AD_UKC034_MetaG_FD_89745 | JGI IMG/M metagenome (GOLD analysis project Ga0116143, IMG submission 89745) | Active sludge microbial communities of municipal wastewater-treating anaerobic digesters from USA - AD_UKC034_MetaG | ecosystem: Engineered > Bioreactor > Anaerobic > Digestate | place: USA...
CTTGATCTCCAGCACCCTATCGAACTGGTGCTGCCTGATATCGACTATCCGGCCTCCGGAGAGGTGGCTTCGGAGCATGGTGGGAAACTGAGGAGGGGTTTTGCTGGCCGGGCGCTCAGCCTTAGTGATATGGACCCTTCTGCCCGCCTCTAAGAGAAGGTCAAGCCTGCCCTCGGCCGGGGACTGAACCGAGAGCCAGATCCGGTCTGAGGATTGCTGATAGGCCTTGCCCATGAACCCCCCCCCGATCCGATCCTGAAGCTCTTTGACCATCGCCGCCACGTCCACATTGCTCATCGCCTTCTTCATGAATGGGAGGATCTAGATCAATCGATAAATAGTTGCGGATCGAGATGGGTGGATCGTGGAAGAGAGACCGCCGGATGAGACGCCGTCTGAAGAGAGAGGACCGGAAGTGATGCTGGGTGAAGATGAGCCGCCGGCAGAGAGGCCTCAAAAGAGAAGCTTTCTGGTCGACCTCATGCTCCTCCGCCTGGCAAGGTGGCTGCGCCTTTTGGGCCAGGATGTGGCCAATCCCGAGAGCGACAGCGATAAGGCACTCCTTGGCCAGGCAAAAAGGGAGAATAGGATCCTCGTCACCAGAGATAAGAGGCTCTTTTCATCCTGCTCAGCTGCCGGGGTGGAGGGCATTCTCATCCGCTCGTCCCGGATCTGTGAACAGATCCTGGAGATGGCCGAAAAGGGGATCGCTCTGAGGATAGATCCCCAAAGGTGCACCCTGTGCAACAGCTCCCTTAAGGAAGCTGAAGGGCGTGATGGGGAGATCTGGATCTGTCCCAATTGCCAGAGGCTATACTGGAGGGGTAGCCACTGGAAGAATATGGAAAAGATGCTAGAAGCTCTTCGACTTCGGAAGCATGAAAGAGAAGTCGATAAAGAAGAATGCAAGGGAGAACATAAATCATAATACAAAAATTATATGCATATATTTACCAGATGCGGAAAATAGACATTATAGGGCAAACTGGATGTGCGGCATATGTTATTATCATTATCACTCTGATGGCACTGGTTGCTGAGGTTTGACTCGAATCTTCAGATAATCCGTGAATTCGTTTTTCATCCGGGTCATCGACCAGAGATGAGAGGAGTTCAGGCAGAACTGTGGCTGGTATTGATACTGATTTCCAGGCAGGGTGAATGGATCAGCAGGCGTGAAGCTGGGAGGCGCTGATTCCAACGTCGTCTCCAAGAGGCACCATTGTCCAGACTCGCACTGGTAGACCACCCAGGCATGCCCGTAGGAACCAGCTGGAGAGGCCACCCGGCCCAAAACCACCCGCACGCACTGCTCAGAGATCCCGCTAGCCAGGAGAAGAGAAGCTAAGAGAAAAGAGGTATCCTCGCAGTCCCCTTTTCCGAGCATCAGCGTCTCCTCGGGAAAGAGCCAGAGGTCTTCCAGTCCAAAGCTGCTCTTGTCGGTGACGTAGTCTATTGACCTGGTCACGTAGTCCCAGCTCCGCCAGGCTCTCATGTCGAATGTCCCTGCCTCGCGGGAGGCAGGAAGGGCCATCTCCTCCAGGGCTCTGGCTATTACCTTGCTATGGGTGTGAGATAGCCAGTCCCGGACGTCAGTGGGAATCAGTATGCCCGAGCTGCCGATTACCACTCTCTTATCATAAACGATCGTGTCCCTGACGATCTCCTCCCCTGCCCAGTTACATCCTGTGATCATGATACCCCCAATCCCATCTATGTTAATAATTTTAGTTCACTATATTTAAAATTATCGAAATTGACTGTTTTTGGATATCGATGCTTGCTAAGATAAATTCATTACATATATTTAATAAAAATTCTATGAGATGAGCAAAGCTTGATCAATCTTGCCATCCAATTTGATATTCAACATGGATATCTTCATGCAGGCGGCGCTGGATGAGGCCCGCAAGGGCTCCAGAGAAGGTGGGATTCCCATAGGAGCGGTCCTAGTTGAGGAGGGACGGATCATAGGAAGAGGAAGGAACAGACGAGTGCAGCAAAGAGATCAGATGATGCATGCTGAGATCGACTGCCTGCGCAATGCCCGGCTGACCGGCGGCTATCACAATGCAGTGCTATATACAACCCTCATGCCCTGCTACATGTGCGCCGGGGCAGTGGTCTACTTCGGGATCAAGAAGGTAGTGGTTGGCGAGGCCAGGAGCGCTCCCGCAGCCAGGGACTTCATGCAGGCTCATGGGATAGAGGTGGTGGACCTAGACTGGGCTGAGTGCAGGATGCTGATGGAGGAGTACATAAGCATGAACCGGAAGCAGTGGGATGAGGTTTTGTCGGAGCTGAACCCGGATCTGCTGATCCAGCAGGAAAAATGAAATAAGAGAGAATTGAGAAAGGGAGGCTTTGTGCCGCCCATTGCACTTGTTTTGCCAAAATATTCAGTCAGCCTTCTCCAGATATGCCGCTGCTTCCTCGCTTTGTGTGGCATTATATTGCAGGTAAAGGGAATCATAGCCAGCTTTCTGGAAGGCAAACTGCCAGGTACCAGGTATGCCGCTGATGATGGCGACCCCGGTGGAGTTCGTTGTCCCTGAAAATTCATTTCCATCTCCGTCCTGCCCCGTGATCTGAACATCAGGGAGAATTGGGCCATCCAGACTTCCTTCAAGGACATATACTGCAAGGGCAACCTGTTCAGCGCAAGAGCTCTTTTCAAGGTATGCGGCAGTCTCCTCGGTCTGCGTGGCATCATATTGCAGGTTAAGGTCGTCATAGCCATCCTTCTGGAAGGAAAACTGCCAGGTACCTGGAGTCCCGCTGATAACCGCTACACCGTCGCTGTCCGTTACTCCAGCAAACTCATTTCCAGTCCCATCCGATCCGGTAATGAGAACTTCTGAAAGAAGAGGACCATCAAGGGCCTCCTCATGAACGTTTATGGTGAGACTTATCTGTTCCTGGCATGAAGCCGGCAGGGCCATGCTGCTCAATATCAATAATGCTGTCAGATAATATGCTATATTCATATCGATTTCTCCTTTCAATTTTCGATCTGCAAATTTATGAATTGGTATCCACCATCAGGTGAGCAAAGCTCTTCAGAGTTCCGAAGAGCTTTAGGAGCATCCCCGTACTGGGACCTCGAAATCAAAAGATGATTCGTCGATCGGGGCTAACTGCTTTGATGCATCCCTATCTGTGATGAGAACATGGCAGATATTGGTCGCGTCAGGTATACTCCTTACCCCGCCAATCAATCCCTGCAGAGCAGCAACGCTTTTTGCCTGCATTACTACGAAGAACTGGTACTCGCCCAAGATGCGATAGGCTTCTTTTACCCCGCTGACCTTCCTGAGGTCCAGATAAGCCTCGTCCTCATGCCCGCGAACTACCTTTACCATCGCGAAACCAATAACCATTGTGAAACCCCCACCGCTTTAATCAAACTCCGAAATAATTGGAATTCAGTTTATCTTTGCTCCGTTCACCTTTTGTCATTTAACTCCAAAAAGCGGGCCAGGAATTCTGACTCCTGGCCAACATGATACACGCTTTTTGAAATTCACCTCGCCATGATCCCTTGAATGATGGTTTTCCTGCTCTACCTCGGAGCTGCAATATCATTCATAGGACCCATATTCTGGCCCATGCGGGGATTCTGATCGAACGGATTCCGCTTGTCATCCATCATCGACTTGGGAACGATCTTATCGCTCTGTGGATTCTCCGAGATCTGGCCGCGAGGACCTTCTCTGCAATCCATCATGACCTCAGGACCGATCTTATCATCCTGGCCTGCCTGTGGATTCTTGCAGAACTGATTGGGCTGCTTGCCGTCCATCATGGACTTGGGTGCGCCTCCTTTATTCCGATTCATCCGGCAATCCTGGCATGGATCTTCCCCGCACGAATCTTGCCTGCCATCCATCATCGGCTTGGGGGCAAAGTTACCCTCATAATTATCTGCCATGGCGTTCGTTCGACCCTGCTGCTGGAGATCCGGTGCCTTTTCGCTCATCAGGGACTTCTGACAGGGGGATTCCATCTGCTTTGCACATTCCTTTAGAGCAATTCCATTATCCTGCATTGAAAGGGCTGGGACGATGGAAATACATGCGACCAACAATGCCGCAAATAGTCTAACATATCTCATTCACTATACCTCCACTCAAGATCAACGTCAGCCCTCAGGCTTGAGTTGTCTTGCAGGCAAAGGGAAATCTGAACGATTTAAAAAAGAAGAGCCGGACGAACCGCAAGCCACATCGAACGCTGACCCTAATAGCAGACCAATTAGCGTTTTAAAATCAGATTATAGGTTCCTAATGGTTTTATTTCTAATATTATATCACTTTAGCATTTTTATATTGATTAATTGCTCGTAGTTCGATCTAAAAATATAATAAAATCATTCCAGTCCTCTAATTTCGAAATAGAGATCAAAGAGACATTAATAATCTCTCATATATCGTCTTAGGCTCCCGATCCTGCTAACATTAAAATTTCGCCCAATGCTGCCACCTCTGCCTCCATAGCAAGATGCTTTGTTGCTCATCTCCGCCCCGCGCAGCAGGAGGTGATTTGTGCATTCGATTGTAAGATCGATTCTGAGAGTTGATTTGCCTGAAAGGGGGGATTGCATCGTGATATTCCGTATCATCAACCACAGTAATTCAGTTTCGCTAATCTATTTATCCTAATCCATCACTTCATTCAACATGAAAAGCCCATTCCTCACACCACTCATTCTCATATTGCTGGCTGCGATGTCTCCAGCATCTGCACAGACTGCTTCAGATACAGACTACACCTGCTGGCAGTGTCCCGTCTGCGGATATACCGTCATCCTGACGCCCGCCGAGGCCGAGAGCATTGATCCCTACACCCTCTGCCCGAACTGCTATTCCGCATATGCCGGCAACTTCATTCAAGTCTACTGCTCAGGCTATGCTCCAGAGGACGATCAATCCAACTACCCGGATCAGGATTATGAACCGTATTGGGAAGAGGATGATACGGGCTCGCAGGATTTCAAAGAGCATAACTCAGAAGATAGATCGGGCAATGGCCTTGCGCCTGCTCTGGATACAGGCTCAAGCAAAGAGAAGATCCTGATGGTTCTCCCGCCAGATCAGTATCAAGAAGAGGAGCTGAATGTGCCTCGCGACTACTTCCAGAGCATGGGCTACCAGGTTCATCTGGCCAGCAAAGGGGTGAAGACAGCCACCGGAATGAGCGGCGAGAGGACGGAGGTGGATCTGGACCTTGATGAGGTAAAGCTCTCCGATTACATCGCCGTGGTCTTCGTGGGCGGGGAAGGGATCTACTCCCAGGAGCTGAACCGTGACCCGGACTACCAGAAGATCGCCAAATCGGCCAGCGCACAAAAGAAAATCGTGGGAGCCATCTGTCTGGGCCCCTGGATCCTGGCGGACGCCGGCCTTCTCAAGGGTAAGAAGGCCACTGCATCTGAGACCGACCATATCAAGTCAAAGGGAGCGATAGTATCAGACGATGCTGTGGTTCAGGACGGAAAGATCATCACTGCTAACGGCCCCTCCGCCTCTCAGGAGTTTGCCGAAGCGGTAGTCGCTGCCCTGCAGGCTTCCTCTCCCACTGATGGCAATTCAGATCAATTGGATAAAACCGAAGCAAACGCAGCTGCATCGAGCAATGCAGCCTCTCAGGCTGCCGCCTGGAGGTGCAAGGTATGCGGATACGTATATAATCCAGCGGAAAATGATGGGGTGGCATTCGAAGATCTGCCAGACACCTGGAAATGCCCCTGCGGGGCCCCCAAGAGCAAGTTCGTCAGAGTCTGAAGCCAGGAATCTGGCACAAAACTTTTCTTCCTTTTTTGAAGATTGCCAGGAATGTGAGGATCTTCCAATGCTACCAGCTCACACATCACGTAATCATTGATAATAAAAATATTTTGCAAGATCCTCTACTCCCTGGGATTGCTCTCTATCCTCTCCAGCTCTTCCTCCTGGCTATCTGATAGATCTGCCTGATAAAACTGCTTGTTCTCTGGTAGATCCATCTCGAAGCCGGATATGCTGTCCACTTTCGCGCTCGCATCCTCGATCTCCAGGTCCAGGAGATGGCCTCCCGCTTTGCGATCTAAAGTGATGAAGTGCAGGTGGTAGCCGGGAACATTCACCCCTTCGACATAGTCTGGGCATCTGAATCCGACCACTGTTCCCTCAACATCGTGAAACTCGAATATCTCTTGCCCTTTTATAGCTTCTTCGAGAGGCGGATAGGGCTTCTCCTGGGCGGGCACGCTTCTTGTCTTGACATAGTCGAATGTGCCGTCGATCCTGATGGCGTAAAACAGATTATCACTCTCTAGCGAATTGTCCAGATAGCCCTGCAGCTCGCTGAGGTTATATCTTCCCCCCAGGTTTATCGTCTCCTCGGCATCAAAGAATGTGACCACGGAAAAAGGCGTGATCATGCTATCGCTCAAGCTATATGCGACACCATCGGATTTCACCTGGTAGAACTGGCCGTCAACGGCAACCATCTCACCATCAAGGGCCTGCACAGTCCCCAGCCCGAAATCGCCGCGCTCGCCAAGTTCTCCAAAAGTAATTGTGCCATCATATACCCCCTGCATAAGCGCGCCAATGGTCGAGATCTGATACAGGCTGTCGTCCTCCTCAGCCAGCGATCCCTGCGCCATCATCAGAAAGAGGATGGCAATGGCAGCATATGCACGGTCAAAAGCAATTTTTATATCACTCATGAGTTCATCACTCCAATGAACCTCTGAAAAAATAGCTTGTTATCTATATACTTATCTCCAAGATATTAGCTACTCGCTATATTCTTTTTGGTTCGCACTCCTTCTTTTTAGTTCGCCCTCCAGCAGGGGGGATCATGCCCAAAAGGATGAATAAAAACAGGCTATTCGCTGAATAATTCGCCTTCAATAGCGCAGTATTGCCCCCACGCCGCCAATAGACTGCAGGAACTCATCCTCCTCCACGAACTCCACCTCTGCTCCCGTCCTCTGGGCCAGCTCGTAGAGCTCCTCTAAGACGTTCACCTGAGAGGTCCTGCCGCCGCACTGGGGGCAGATCTCGGGCCGAGCCCCCTCCTGGAAGTGCTGGCATTTTTCGCAGATCCAGCCGGGGACCACATAATCGGAGAGCATGACTAAAGTGTTGACCCTGCCATGAGTCAGAGCATCTCTGACCGGATCGATTCCGTAGGAGGAAAGCTGGCCCTTGAGCACATTGGACTTCAGCTCCTCTGCCCTCTTCTTGCTCACCGAGCGCTCGTAATCCAGGGCCACCTGGTCGCCCATCTTCACCAGCTCGCTGGGAACTGTGCCCATGGGGACATCCAAGAGGCCTAATACCCGATCCCTGACCTGTGGGGGGAGCAATTCCTTGAGCTGGCTTTTCGCCTCACCCGGTCCGGCAAGCACCAGTCCCCTCATCCCCTGCAGGTTATCCAGATTGGCGAGGTCCTCTGCTACCTGGGTGAAGAAGGACTTGATGGCCCCCTTTCGCAAGCGGTCAAAGCGCATCTGGCTCCATCCACCTTTCTTATGCTTGTTCATAAGGTCGATAGAAGAGCGGCTCATCTCTTCCATGATGCGGGAGCGGATGACAAACAATTTGGCCTCCTGAGAGTCGAGCAGCAAAAGGCCCCAGTCCAGGTATTCGTCCCTGAGCCTGGCCAGGGGAAGGAGAAATGGCGAGGTGTCCAGGACCACTAGAGGCTCCGCCTCCAGTCCCATCCGGTAGACGTGCAGGAATGACTCCGGGCTGGAGGCTAAGATCACCCTTGATCTCTCTCCTTTCCAGGATGGCGATTCTATTGCCTCCTGGGCCAAAGAGACGGTCTTCTGAAAGGATTCTCGAAGTTCGGAGGGAAGGGACTTTTCCATGGCCCTGAACCGGGAGGCGACAAAAGAACGGCTGGCGTCCAGGTCCGCCGTGCTGGCGCTTTTCATATAAATCGATAAATATATGTCCATCTCATCGTATATCTCCGCGAGGGCTCCCAGGTCGATCTCGGTGACCGCAACCAGATTGCCGGGGGAGATGCTGGTGAACTCGGGCTTGGGCTGCATGGTTCGATAAAGGGGGGAATGGTAGAAAAGGCTGTCCCATTTTGGGAGATCTATGTGAACATTTTATTATTCTTTATAAGAAATTATAGTTACTGCTTCAAGTTAAGTTATCTTCACTTTATAGCCCTCAGAAGCACAACTTTGAATGTCGTCCAGGATCTCATAGTCATGGATCTCGATGACACGATTCCTGGATTTGTCGCCCTCGGCCGCCTTCTGTGACCCGAAGCTCTCCTTAAATACTCTATTCAGCAGCAAGAGGCCAGCCGCACTCAATGTCAACCCCAGTAGCATTGCCATTTTAATTCCTATATTGAGGATCCAGGATATAAGTAATTAACTCTTCTCCCAACTGAAAAACCGTGGAAAAATGGTATCATTAGATGGAAAACTGGGCCAACAGAATAGAGAGGTCGTGAATCAATTATGGGTTGGTATTTAGGCCTGCCGCAGAATTAGGCCTTATTGAATGCTGATTTGCCCAGAATGTCCTCTCTCGGGCGTGTCCGAGAAACCGCAATCGTTAATCGAGTTCCAGAACTTCAACCTATTTTAGGATCACGACCGAATAGAGAAGAAGGAAAGAAAAAAGAGATGACCCTGAGATTTTCCTCCATGCCTTGCTCTCCTCCCTCCTCTGACCATCGCCCTAAAGCTTGTCCACCTGGGCCCGGACCAGATTATGTACCTCGCCAGGGCTGGCCTTGCCCCTGGTCTTTTTCATCACCTGACCCACGATATAGTTCAGGGCCCTCTCGCTTCCCGCTTTATAGTCCGCGACGGCCGCGCTGCACTCCGCCACCGCCTCCGCAACCGCTCGTGCCACCACATCATCCTCCGCCCGGCCCAGGCCGCGGGATTTGATGATCTCCTGGGGCGAGCTGCCTTTCTTATCCAGCAGGTCGCGGATGACCTCCACCGCCCCGTGCTCGGTAATCTTATTCTCGCCGAGCAGCTGCACAATCTCCACCATATGCTCCGGGCTGAAGCTCTCTATCCCCAGATCGCGGTAGTTCAATTCCCCCTTGAGGACATCGGCGATCCAGACCGCGGCCATCCTGGGCGAGGCCCGGGCAGCCACGAACTCATAGAAGTCGGCCAACCGGATCTCCGTGGTCAATGACTTGGCGTGGTCATCGGCCAGGCTGTACTGCCGGACGAACCTCTCCCTCTTCGAGTCCGGCAGCTCAGGCAGAGCCTCCCTTATGGCAGGAACCCAGGAGGCGATGCGCAGGGTCACCAGATCGCACTCGGGGAAGTAGCGGTAATCGTGCGCCCCCACCTTGCTGCGGATGGAGACGGTGATGTTGCGCAATTCATCGAAGTGTCGGGTTTCCTGCACCACCTTGATGTTCCGCCGGGCCAGGTTCCTCTGGCGGGTGATCTCATAGGAGAGGGCCTTCTCCACTCCCTTAAATCCAGAGATGTTCTTGACCTCGGAGCGGTCGCCGCCCTTCAAAGAGATGTTGGCATCCACCCTCATCGCCCCCTCCAGGGAACCGTCAAAGACGTCCAGGTACTCGAGAATGCTCTTCAACTTATCGAGAAACGCCCGCGCCTCCTTGGGTGAATGCAGATCGGGCTCAGTCACCACCTCTAAGAGAGGCATGCCGCAGCGGTTGTAGTCCACCATGGTGTACTTCGCCTTATCAATGGTCCCGGCATGCACCAGCCTTCCTGGGTCCTCCTCCATATGAGCCCGATTGATGCGGATATTCCTCTCCTGGTCGTCGTCGCCCAGGATCATGATATGGCCGCCTGTCGCCAGAGGATAGTCGTACTGGCTGATCTGGAAGCCCTTGGGCAGATCCGGGTAGTAGTAATTCTTGCGGTAAAAGAGGGTCTCCTCCTCGATCTTGCAGTTCAGGGCCAATCCCACTTTTATGCCGCTCTCCACTGCTTTGCGGTTGATCACCGGCAAAGAGCCGGGCAGGCCCAGGCAGACCGGACAGGTATGGCTGTTGGGCTCGGA
>Ga0116143_10006629_pt1 | contig 10020 bp, 8 predicted proteins | sample AD_UKC034_MetaG_FD_89745 | JGI IMG/M metagenome (GOLD analysis project Ga0116143, IMG submission 89745) | Active sludge microbial communities of municipal wastewater-treating anaerobic digesters from USA - AD_UKC034_MetaG | ecosystem: Engineered > Bioreactor > Anaerobic > Digestate | place: USA...
ATACTGTTGAAATAATCGGTTTGTGGGTTAAAATCGCGTTTTTCGATTGAAAATACTGCTAATTGTTGTAGCAATTGTTTGGTGTCAATGGAACGAATGCGACGCGACATGAAAAACACCGTTAACATGTTGCTCATAAATTTGTTTTTGTCCATGGTTGGACGTTTGTTCAACTCTTCTTCAAAAAAAGCATAAAATTGTTGTTCCTCATTGGTGGGTGCATAGTTGGGATATAAAATCGACTCTTTGGTAATGTAGGATTTAAAGGTTGGTAAAAAAATGGTTGGAAATTGATAGGTTTGTGTAATAGTAAAATCCTTGATGGAATCGGATGTTCCAAAATTGATATCAGCAAAATAAACAAACGACGTGTCACCAGCATTGATGCTATAAATGTGATGTTCTAAATAGGCAACTTTACTGGTGCTGTTGAGCAATACATTTTTTTGGTTGTTGATTTTTGTTTCCAACGTTTTGTCAAAAACACCTGCTTGTTCATTCTTGTATTTTATTTCATACAAAGAATCCAATTGTTTGTATTGATAAGGCTTAATAACGGTTGGTTGTGAGAAGCCCAACGATTCATAGGTGACAGCAGAATCTTTGTAGGAATCTGTAATATAACGTGTTATAGCGTTTTTTCGATTTTGTTCTGCATTTTCTCGTGTTTCTGTAGGAATGTATTTTAACCCACACGAAAATAAAAGCACCAATATCCCCAAAAAAGAAAAAAGACTATATTTCATATCGCATTTTTACCAAAAATAAGGATATTCTTGAATTGAAAAGTGAATCATTGCTATAACTTTTATAGTTTTTAGATTTTTTAGGAGATAACTCAGTGAAACAAGTAACTTTGTAATATGGGACGAAAAAAAGATAAACCACAAAAAGGCAAAAAGAAAACCAATCTTAAAGGAAGTGTTACCGTTGCTATTCGTAAGATTTTTGAAAAAAATGAAGACAGCGAATTTACACATCACCAAATATGCACACTTTTAGACCTTAGAGATGGAGCTTTGCGCCAATTGGCTTTTTCTGTTCTGCAAGATTTGAAAGAACAAAACGTTATAAAAGCAATTAGCCACAACACTTTTAAACTCAATCAACTTTCTACTTATGTGGAAGGTTATTTGGATTTGAATGCCAGAGGAGCAGGCTTTGTTAGTGCCGAAGGTTTTGATAAAGATATTTACATCGATCCGCTTTCTGTGGGGAAATCGTTGGGAGGCGACAAAGTGAAAGTGCGCATCACCCGCATGGGAAAAAACAGGGTAGAAGGTGAAATTGTGGATATCATTGAACGCGAACGCACCCATTTTGTAGGAACCATTCAAATGCACGATAATTTTGCGTTTTTAGTTCCAGACAATTTACGTGCGGGTACCGATATTTTTATCCCCAAAGAAAAACTAAATGGTGCCAAAAATGGCGAAAAAGTATTGGTAAAAATTACCGTTTGGCCCAAAACAGCCGCTAGTCCGTATGGTGAAGTAGTTGAACGATTAGGGCAACGCACAGCTAATGACACCGAAATGATTTCTATTTTGGTTAACCAGTGCATCGACTATATTTTTCCGCAAGAAGTGTTAGCACAAGCCGAACAAGTGAGTATGGAGTTGGAAGAGGAGGAAATTCAACGTCGTAGAGACATGCGCGATGTATTGACTTTTACCATCGACCCTTTTGATGCCAAAGATTTTGACGACGCACTATCGTTCAAACGCCTTGAAAATGGGCATTTGGAAATTGGTGTCCACATTGCAGATGTTAGTCACTACGTGCAACCTGGTTCACCAATGGATAAAGAAGCATTGCACCGCTCCAATTCGGTTTATTTAGTGGATAGGGTAGTGCCTATGTTGCCCGAGCAGTTGTCTAACTTTGCTTGTTCGTTGCGCCCCAACGAAGATAAATACAGCTTTTCGGTAGTGTTTCAAATGACTGAAGAAGGAACTATTAAAAATGTATGGTTTGGAAAAACAGTCATTCACTCCGACAGACGCTTTACCTATGAGGAAGTACAAGAAATGTTTGAAGGCAAGGATGGCGACTACAAAGAGGAATTGGTGTTGCTGGATAAAATCGCAAAAATTTATAGAAAAAAACGATTAAAATCGGGCGCGCTCAACATTGAATCTGAAGAAATGCGCTTTAAGTTGGACGAAGACAAAAATCCTATTGAAGTAGTTATCAAAACTTCAAAAGACGCGCATAAATTAATTGAAGAATTCATGTTGTTGGCCAACCGACACGTGGCAGAATTTATAGGTAAACCAAAACCTAATCGCGATTTTATTCCGTTTGTGTACCGTATTCACGATGAACCTGACGCCGGAAAAATAGAATTGTTTAAGGTGTTTATTGATAAGTTTGGCTATCAATTGGAAAATGCAGATTTAAGCAAAATATCAAAAAGCATCAACGCCTTGTTGGAAGATATCCGCTATAAAAACGAATATTCCATTATTCAATCCATGGCAATTCGTTCCATGGCAAAAGCAGAATATGCAACCGACAATATAGGCCACTACGGGTTGGCTTTTGAGTACTACACCCACTTCACGTCGCCAATTCGCCGTTATGCCGATTTATTGGTGCACCGCATTTTGTTGGAAGAATTAACGCACCAAAAACACAAATACGGAAGTGGTTTAAACGAAGTGTGTAAACAAATTTCTAGAAACGAACGCAAGGCAGCAGATGCAGAACGAGAATCAACCAAGTATTTTCAAACCATTTTTGTGTTAGACAAAATAGGAGAGGAGTTTGATGGCACTGTTTCTGGAATTACTGAGAATGGAATGTATGTTAAAATGACCGAAAACCAGTGTGAGGGGATGATAGCAATGAATCAATTACCTGGCGATAGGTATTATTTTGACGAAGAAAAGTATCGAATTGTTGGTGCAAAAACCAAGCATGAATTCAATTTAGGCGACAAAGTTCGTGTACGCATCTACGAAGTTTCGCCACGTAAACGTCAAATTGATTTGGAATTGGTGGTTTAACCAACTATTTATCCAACATACATGCTTTAATAAAAGTATAAACCAACGGATGAGGTAACTCGCGTGTGGAAGTAATTTGTGGACAATAACTACTTGCCACAAAAAATGAATGGTTTTTTAAACTGATAATTTCTGGATCTTCAAATTGGTTATACGCTTCAATATCAATGTTCGATTCAACCAATTGTGAGATGGCTTGCGGATAAATACTATAACGCGAAGACGACAGCTCATAGGTTGAATGGTGTTCAAACAATTGAATAAACGCATCGGAATGAGGCAAAATAGTAATTTTTTCAAATTTATTGCCTGTAACTAAGTTCTCCGAAATCAATTTGGTGTTATCGAGGTTAACAGAACCATTATTGAGCAATACCTCCACAAAAGTTTTAAATCCTTCGCCAGTAATGAGAGTTGGAATTTTCAAAGCAACCAAAGTTTTGATAATTCCAGCAACATAAAACAAGTTGGTAAATGGCCCAGGAGCAATCCAAACACCATCATATTGTTCAAATTGATTAGGTTTAAATGTTACAGCCTCACTTAATCGCACCCAATAATAATTAATATCCACGTCCAAAAACACCGCTGCATGATCAAGCGATAAATTGGTGGCTTGGTGAGAATAATAGGTGAAATTATAATCGCCAACAATTGCTATTTTGAGGGAGCGACTCATTCGAATCAGCCGAGAAATGCACTATTATCTTTTGTACCAACCTGTATAAACCGCATCAACCACTTCCATAGAGTCAGTAATTGTTGTTTGTGTTGGTACATCTAAGTAAGAATAATAAACGCGAGTGTCAAATTCTACACGAAATTTAGCATAGTCACCATTTTCATCCGATTCAACACCCATTTTAGTGTATTGTGCTGTTCCAATTGTTTTTGATTTCCATTCTTTTCCTGAACCATCTGTAAAAGAAAAAGAAATTCCGCCTAAACCGTTAACTGAAAAACTTGGAACTAAGTTCGGTCCCGACAAATAAAAACTTTCAAACGTAGAAACTGATGGACGCTCTGACGCATTGGCATCAAATACTATGCTTCCATGAGCTATGTTGACTTGTTGTAAAGAATTTGATGAAGAAAATTTAGAATGATAAATTGCACTATCCAACGTGTTAGCATTTACAATTAAATCCACACCTGATGTGCCGGCATATCCATTTACATTTTGAGTTAACTCAATATTTGTACCGTTGATTTTACCATAAAAATGGCTTTTTAAATCAACTTTTGGAGTTGGAGCAGGGATAATTTCTCGTTTGTTACAAGAAAAGAAAGCTATTCCAAGAGATAAAACAGCTACCGATTTTAAAATATAATTCATCGTACTAAGTTTTAATTTTCACAATAATCTAGCCTGCAAAAAGGGTAGAGATTCAGTAAAAATACGAATTATTTTAAAAAAAGTTGCGTTTAGTTAAAAATTCTTAAGCGCGAATCATTTTTTTGGTGCCGTCCATTGCAAATAAACTCAACTCAACAGTGTTGTTTTCCAACGCCGATGCATGCAATAACATTTGGATATAATCCGATGAAAATTGCTCTTCAACAAACATAGAGGCAACTTCTACATCAGGATTTTTTTGCTGTAATTCATTGATTAACAAATTCAACTCCGAAAACGAAATATACATGGAAGAAGAATACGACAAATGATGCTTGGTGGTTTTGCCTTTTATTAATACTTTCGTATCGCTATTGTCATAAAGAACAGTATCAATGCTAAATGTTGTTGTATGTGCTTTCATGGTATTTGATTTTTCAATTAACACTGCAAAGTTCCGATGCAACTACGTAAGTTTTTTACGTTCTAAATAATTTTTAAAAAATGCCCGAATTTCCCCTGTTTCATAAATTGTTGCCGTTTAATGGAAAAATAGACAATCCTTTGGTATTGATTCACGGTTTTTTGGAAAGCCATACAATGTGGTACCAGTTACCTTTAGAGCAATTTCAACGACCCATCCTTTTGCTTGATGTGCCTGGTTTTGGAAAAAGTGAGTTGTTGGACGATGAATTGCCTTCCATCCGCCATTATGCGCAAGCTATAGCACAACTGTTGGAGCACTACAATTTTAATTCGTTCCAATTGGTGGGACACTCAATGGGTGGCTACATAGGATTGGAATTACTAAAAATGACCGAGAAAGCAGAAAAATTAATTTTGTTAAACTCTAATTTTTGGTGCGATTCGGATGCAAAGAAAAAAGACCGTGTGCGTGCGGCGTCTATTTTACTTCAACACAAGGATGCGTTTATTGCAGAGGCAATTCCCAACTTGTTTTTAAACCCAACAACATCCTCAAAACAAATTCACCAATTGGTGGAGGAAGCTAAAAAAGGAGTGGCAGAATGGTATGCCTATGCATCGTTGGCAATGAAAGAAAGAAATGATTTTTCTGAATTTTTAAAAAATAATCCAGCTCGCTTTGAAATTATTCATGGCAAACAAGATGGGTTGATTCCCTTTCAATTATTGCAAGAAAAATGCGGAGCGTGGAAAACACCAGCAATTATTGAAAATTCAGGCCACATGTCGGTTTTTGAACAACCACAAGAAGTAATGGATTTATTAAAGAAATTGTTGAATTAAAAAAAGCGACAAGCAAAAATCGCCGTATCGTCCACATATTCCAACTCGCCTTTCCATTCTTCGAGTTTTGAAAAAATGAGGTTGTTCATATCGTCCATGCTCAACGCATAAAACGAATGAATGGTTTTTATCAAACGGTCGATTCCAAATTGCTCTCCTTCTTTATTTTCCAATTCCACCACACCATCGGTATAAGAAACAATGGTTGTATTGGGTTTTAGCACCACTTCACCCACATTGATAAAGGGCAATTCTTCAAGCATTCCCAAACCTATGGTTCCTTCGGTTAGCATGGTTACGTCTTTTTTTGAAGTCGTCATCACCGGGTGATTATGCCCTGCATTGATGTATTTCAACACACGCGTTTTGGCGTTGTAGTGGGCAATAAAAAAGGTAATGAATTTTTCGCCTTTTGCATTTTTCATCACTTTGGCGTTCAGTTCCTTCACTAAAAACGGCAAATCGTATTTTTGATAAATGAACAGCGTTCGAAGCGTAGCTTGAAAATTTGCCATGAGCATTGCAGCTCCTATTCCTTTTCCAGAAACATCGCCAATGCACAAAATAAATTCATCGTTTCCGAGTGGAATAAAATCGTAGTAATCGCCACCCACCTCGTGTCGTGGAATGTATTTGGCCGAAATGTCCATTTGCTTGTTGGAAGGTAAATCCGTAGGAAACAACAATTTTTGCATCTCGCTGGCTACCTCCAATTCTTTTTTCAACCGCTCTTGAATCACCCGTTGTTTGGCCATGATTTTATTTTCAATTGCTACCACAATAATATTGGTGAGCGTTTCAATAAAACCAAAGTTGTTTTGCACATCTTCTTGGTAAAAATCAATAGGTGAGTTGACTTTCATCAGCAAATAAGCCAATGCCTCTTCTTTGTGATATACCGGAATTACAATGTCAAATTCATTCAACACATCAGAAGTAGAGGAATGAATAAAGGTAATGTCCTTAAATCGCGCCAATTCTTCACCCACATTCAGGGTCAATAATTTTCCGCGAATACCGTTTTTTACCAGCAATTTCCAACTTTCATCTTCTTGCTTGGTAAACAATAAAAAGCGAGTAAAACCCAATTGTTCTTTCAAAATAAACGAATAGATTTCTGTGAGCTTCTCCACACTCGCATTGGCATTAATTGCCGTTGTGATTTCTAAGAGAGAATTCAGCTTAAAATCTTTTTGAAACAGTTGTGTTTCAAGCTCATTTATTTGTTTTTCATACATTATAAACGGTTCAATAAATCGGGTAATTTTTTCAATGCCGCTACCTCTCTAAATTTTGTTTTTACTTCTCCACACGGACTACCAAAATAGGTTTTTCCAGCTTCCAAATCTTTTCCAATGCCCGATTGTGCCAACACCGACACACCTTCGCCGATAACCACATTGGCAGCACAACCAACTTGTCCCCACATAGAAACTTTGTCTTTAATCACCACACAACCTGCTATACCAACATTGGCAGCAAACAAACAATCTTTGCCAACAACCGTATCGTGACCAATGTGCACCATGTTGTCAATTTTTGTGCCTTCACCAATTTCTGTATTGCCCGATACACCAGCGTCTATCGTACAATTGGCACCAATTTCCACATTGTTGTGTATGTGCACCCACCCACAGGTATGCATGCGATCATATCCCGTTGGTTTTTTCTTGTAATAAAATGCGTTGAATCCAATAGTGGTATTAGGTCCAATCATTACATTATCACCAATAATGGTACGGTCTAAAATAACAGCACCTGGATAAATGCGTGAGTTTTTTCCAATCGTTACGTTGTTGCCAATAAATGCGTTAGGATAAATAACAGCTGTAGGATCGATGTGTGTATTGATTCCCACTAATTGTTGTTGCTCAATAATAGGCGTAAAATGGCGGGTTAATTTATTGTAATCGTCAAACGGAGCGGCAGAAACTATCAATGCTTTACCTTGCGGACATTCTACTTCTTTGTCAATCAAGATTGTTGTGGCAGCACTGTTAAGCGCTTTGTCGTAATATTTAGGGTGATCCACAAAGACTAAATCACCGGTTACAACTTTATGTATCTCATTAATTCCAGATACAACGTGGTTTTCATCTCCAACAAACGAACAACCAATCAACGCAGCGATTTCTTTCACCGTATAATTTCTGTCTAGCTTCATACAAAATGTGTTATAAAACAAAATTACTGCTAATTCTACACACTAAAAAAACGCAAGCAGAATGTTTTCCGCTAACAATTGTTAAAAGCGAAATGAATTAAATTAGAACATAGAATTTCAGGCAAATAGTTTGGTTTTTTGAGTCACTTCTATTCACCTCTCAACAATATGTTTCCTAAAATTCAAAAAATACAGTTGATATTTATAATTTTGCAACAAAATAAAAAAACATGTACAGAACACATACTTGCGGAGAATTAAGAATTGAAAATTGTGGTCAAACAGTTACACTTTCAGGATGGGTGCAAAAATCGCGCGACTTGGGAGGAATGACATTTATCGATTTGCGCGATAGATACGGCATTACACAGTTAGCTTTTAACGAGGTGGACAATGCAGAATTGACTGCACAAGCACGTAAATTGGGACGTGAGTTTGTGGTTCAAGCTACAGGTGAAGTAATTGAAAGAGCAAGTAAAAACAAAAATATTCCAACCGGTGAAATTGAAATTAAAGTAACAGCAATCACCTTATTGAATGCTTCAAAAATACCACCGTTTACCATTGAAGACGATACAGATGGGGGCGATGAGTTGAGAATGCAATACCGTTATTTGGATTTGAGAAGAAATCCGGTGTTGCAAAAATTGCAATTGCGCAATAAAGTTGCCTTGGAAACCAGAAAATACTTGGATACACAAGGATTTATGGATGTTGAAACACCATTTTTAATTAAATCAACTCCAGAAGGAGCACGCGATTTTGTGGTGCCTAGCCGCATGCAAGAAGGTCAGTTTTATGCCTTGCCTCAATCACCTCAAACGTTTAAACAATTGTTGATGGTATCTGGAATAGACCGTTACTATCAAATTACAAAATGTTTTCGCGATGAAGACTTACGTGCTGATCGTCAGCCAGAGTTTACACAAATTGACTGTGAAATGGCGTTTGTAGAACAAGAAGATGTGTTGCAAACATTTGAAGGAATGATAAAGCATTTGTTCAAAGCCGTTCGTGGTGTTGAATTTGAAGGCGATTTTCCACGCATGACTTATGCCGAAGCAATGGAAAAATATGGTTCCGACAAACCAGATATTCGTTTTGGAATGGAATTCATCGACCTAAAAGCGGTAACAAGCAATAAAGGTTTTGCCATTTTTGACGATGCTGAAGCGGTGATTGGAATCAATGCACAAGATTGTTCAGAATATACACGCAAACAATTGGATGCGTTGACTGATTGGGTTAAACGTCCGCAAATTGGTGCAAAAGGATTGGTATATGTGAAATACAACACCGACGGAACATTGAAATCTTCGGTTGATAAATTCTATTCGCAAGAAGATTTGGCAGAATGGGCTAAATTGGCAAATGCACAACCAGGCGACTTGCTTTTGGTATTAAGCGGCGACTTGGATAAAGTGCGCAAACAAATGAACGAATTGCGCCTACACATGGGTAACGAATTAGGATTACGCAATCCAAACGTGTTTAAACCATTGTGGGTATTGGATTTCCCATTGTTGGAATGGGATGAAGAGGCACAACGTTTCTTTGCAATGCACCACCCGTTCACTTCGCCAAAACCAGAAGATATGCACTTAGTGGCAACCGACCCAGGTAAAATTAGAGCAAACGCTTATGACTTGGCAATGAATGGAGTAGAGTTGGGAGGAGGTTCTATTCGTATTCACGACCGCACTCTGCAAGCACAAATGTTTGATTTGTTAGGATTTACACCAGAAGAAGCCCAAAACCAATTTGGATTCTTGATGAATGCATTTGAATACGGTGCTCCACCACACGGAGGTTTGGCTTTTGGTTTGGATCGTTTGGTAGCAACAATGGGCGGATCGGATTCTATTCGCGATTACATTGCTTTCCCTAAAAACAACGCAGGAAGAGACGTTATGATTGACGCTCCATCGCCACTTAATGCAGAACAATTAAAAGAATTAAACATCAAAGTAGGCGTATAATTTTTTATTATTGGTCGGTTTTTATCATCACCCCACAAGGTAGATGAACAACTTTTTTGTGCTGTAATGAAGGAGTCATTTTCAATGAATTTGTAAATTTTTGTTATTTCATAAGCTGAGTTTGAACTATTTATTTATTTTCGTAGTATTATGGTAGCAATTGACTTAATTACAGAAGATATTCCGCCACTTACCCACTTGGATACAGGTGAAAAAGCGTTGAGATGGATGGACGAATTTCGGGTTTCACATTTACCAGTG
>Ga0116143_10006632_pt1 | contig 10015 bp, 8 predicted proteins | sample AD_UKC034_MetaG_FD_89745 | JGI IMG/M metagenome (GOLD analysis project Ga0116143, IMG submission 89745) | Active sludge microbial communities of municipal wastewater-treating anaerobic digesters from USA - AD_UKC034_MetaG | ecosystem: Engineered > Bioreactor > Anaerobic > Digestate | place: USA...
ACCAGGGCGGGATATACCATATCCAGGTTGCCTTTGGAGCAAATAAATGCGATCTTGCGGGGTTCTTCTGACATTTTTTCCTCTCTCTTTTAGATGATGAGATTAGACACAACCTTCAGGTTTGCCTAACCCTGAGATTTTTGCCACTTTCTTGGCTGGCCCTTTGGGGAAAAGCGCGAAAAGGTCTTTGGTGCTCACGCCTGAGCCATTGGTGATGGAGCGTAAGGTGGGGGCGGCGCCTTTGACCGCTGCCGCGCTGCGGCAAAATTCGATGACCTTCCAGTGCGCGTCGGTCAACTCGATGCCTTCTTCTTTAGCGAGCTCGACAGCGATTTCTTTGTTCCATTCTGCCGGGTTGGTCAGAAAGCCCTCTTCGTTCACCTGCACGTCAACCCCTGCGATCTTCTTTGTTGCCATGTTTGTTCCTCCTTAGAAAAATTCAGTTAATTTGTTTCAAGAATTTCAGGCGTGGGGGTTCAAGATACCGCGACCTGTTTTTTACCAGCGATGGAATATTCAGGCGGCAGCGGGAAGGGGATACCGCGCAACATGATATTCCAGTAGATCCACTTGAATGAGAGTTTGCCGATGTAGTTGAACCAGCTTTCTTTCAGCAAGGGGAAAGGCCCAATGACAGGGAAGGGATACAGGCCCGTGAGCGGTTCAGTATCATAGCTAAAATCAATGAGCAGGCTCTTGTTGAACCCAGAAAGGATATGACAGGTGGAATGACCGTCGTACTTGTGGGAGAGGGGCCTGCCTTCGAGGGCGTCGAGAATATTCTCAATGAGGGTTTCGGCGGCGTAGTGCACCACTGAACCTGCTTTTGAAGCCGGGATATTCGCTGCATCGCCGATGACCCAAATATTTTCATACTTTTCTGAGCGCAGGGTGTCTTTATTTGTGGGCACAAAGTACAGATCGTCACCCATACCGGAGCGTTTGATCACATCTGACCCCATGTTCGTGGGGATGGAAACCAACAGGTCATATTCGAGCTCGCGCCCATCATAGCCGCGGATGATATTTTTTGCCGCGTCGACTTCCATTACATCAAACTCCGCTTCGGTGTGAATGCCTTTTTTGGTCATCACATCTCCCAGCAGCTTATTGGACACGGGTTTGGTAAATGGCCCTGAAAGCGGCGTAGTGAAGATGAGATCGACCTTATTGCGCATGCCCTTTTGTGTAAAGAAATAATCCGCCAGGTAAACGAATTCTAATGGCGCCACCGGGCATTTGATGGGCATTTCCTTGATGTTGAGCACAACGCGCCCGCCCTTGAAATTCTTAAGGAACTCTCTGAGCGCCATGGCGCCATCGAAGGTGAAATAATCGAAGATGTTCTGCCTCCAGCCATCCAGCATGCCGTCTACTTCTTCGGGGTGAATGTCGGTGCCGGTGGCGATGAGCAGCTGATCGTAATGGATGACCTTTTTATCTTTGGCCAGGGTCACCTTGTTGGCTTCAGGCTCGATCAATTCCACATCTGAAAGGATAAATTCAACGCCGGAAGGGACGAACTTCTTCTTGGGTTGGTACACCTCTTCGGGTTTGTAGTATTCAAAGGGTAAAAACAGAAAACCAGGCTGGTAATAATGAGTCTCGTCCTTGTCGACCAGGATGATCTTCCATTCTTTTGGATCAAGGCGCTTTACCAGCTTGTTCGCCATCATGGTTCCGCCGGTACCGGCGCCGAGAATCAGAAATGTCTTCATGCATTTTCTCCGTAGTGGTTTAGGGTGTGATTTTTTCGTTGACCTGCCGTGCTAAGAGTACCTGGTCTTTCAACTGATCGGCCAGGATGGAACGTAAGATATCCAGAGCGTGGATGATGCGCGCATCACTGAGACGGTAATGGATGGTCTGTCCATCTCGTTCGGCACGCACGATGCCGCGTTCGCGCAACACTTTGAGGTGGCGTGAAACGGTGGGTTGGGAAAGCTCGAGTGAGGCGGCGATCTCGTTTACGCACCGCGGACCTTCGGCGAGGTTGTAAATAATTAAAATGCGGTTAGGGTCCGCCAGTCCACTGCAGACCTGGGCGTGCAGCCTTACCACTTCCTCGCGCAGATTATCGCTCATTGTTTATCCCTGTAAATTACCAATATATACATATACGTTTATGTGAATATATTATACGACACATATAAAAATCGCATATGTGACATTTATCACCATTTGGGCGGAGAATAAGAAACTGCCGCTGTTCAAGGCGGCAGTTGGAGGGTTGCGACCAGGCTATGGGCAATGGTTGCGGCATACCCGGTAAAACACTTCCATCATGGTGCTATCGCCAACGCCGCCGGCATACCGCACCTGAGAGTCCCAGTCTTGGACCGGAACTTCGCGGTAGATCTCACCCAGGAACCTGGCGGGAAGCGAAATCCCTTTAGGTTGCCCCCAGCATGCGATGTAAAGCGTAATCACTTCTGTTTCTTTCACGTTTGGGATGGACAAATTCAGCCGAAAATCTCTCAGGCGCAGGTAATAACCATACCTTTCAAGGAAGTCGACTGAATAGTTTCTGTATGGGGGTGGAATGCGGTTTACCAGCCCTACAGGCGATTTTAGAAAGGGATGGGCAAAACAATAAATAGCCTGCATTTCTGTAGGGGTCCTGGCTGCCGTTATGGATAGCTCGAGATTAACCTCCCCGGCAGGCTCTCTTGGACAGCCGAACATATATGTATCTGTGTATTCTCCCCAATACAGACCTGGAATGGTATCGCAGCGATCGATATGGTTGGGTATGCCGTCACGGTCGTCGTCATCAACTGGAGCGCAGCCGCGCTGAGCGGGCTCACCATGTTCGCCCACGCATTCATCGTCCCATCGATCATGGACACCATCACGATCAATGTCATTCGGATAGGCGGCTTCCTTCGAGCCGGCACCAACACCTCCGGGTTCAGCACCCCCTCCGAAAGCAAAAGGAGAAAAAAGATTCTGACGGGCGATGTCTGCCAGAGGGAGAGTGAAGCGCGGGCAACCGCAATCCGCGGGTGACCCCGCCAACCCAGGGCAGCGGTCTTCGCTATCAGGAACGCCATCCGAATCCGTGTCGCCTGCCAGGGGCAACCCCAACCACTCAAAAAGACCGGGCAGATCAGGCGCCAGGTCAAACAGGTCAGGTATGAAATCCAGGTCAGTATCCACGAGCCAATCGTCTATTGGGCATCCATCGCCGCTGCCAACCCCTGCTTCTTCTGGGCAGCGGTCGACGCTATCTGCCACGCCATCGCCATCGCTGTCCTCGCTCACCTCTAACGGGCAACCTCTGGTGCTTCTGCCACCGGGCTCATCCGGGCAATCATCCTCGGCATCCGCGATACCATCCCCATCGGCATCGCCCTCTGTTACATGCGGGCAGCCCAACGCTTCTCCTGTTCCAGCTTCATCAGGACAGCGGTCAAGGAAGTCAGGAATGGCATCACCATCGCGGTCTACAAACCACGATTCCACCGGGCAGCCGGCGAGCTCAGCCAGGCCGCTCTCTTCTGGACAGAGGTCGGCGCGATCAAGAATGCCGTCGCCGTCCGTATCAGGGCGGGCGTCGGGCGGGCAACCCCCGTCGATCGCAAAACCGAAGACTTCCGGGCAGGCGTCATCGTCTCCTATCAAACCGTCTCCATCAATGTCCGCAGGGTGCAGGCAGCCGTGGGACTCGCTGTAACCATATTCCTCGGGGCAAACATCGATTGAGTCTGGTATGCCATCGTGATCGGTATCAGCGACAGGAGTGACCTCAATCTTCTGCTGGACGATGTTCATCACGCCGCGGGTATTGGTGGCGATAAAAGCGAGTTCGTGATCTCCGGTTAATACAGGCGTCCAATTCCATCTCCCAAGTAAAGAATCGCTTTCACCACTGACACTGCCGTAAAGGAAGCCATCCAGGTACAAATCCAGGCGTCTGATGGGTACACGGCGTTGTTTTGCCATCGCTTGAATGGTGAAAGGGGTAAGGGATGGCGCAGTTTGTCCTTTTACGGGAGAGAGGATATCAATAGAGGGGCTGGAGGTGACGCGCAGGACGTGAATGAAAAAGAGGACTCCTACAAACAGGAGGGCGAGCAGGAGCATCCCCAGGAGGATCCAGAGGATTCGCTTGATAATTGTTTTCTTGCGCTGCAGGGTGGTCATTTTCTCTCCTTCATATCAGGCACATTTTGGTTGTGAAAGTCCGCACGCCAGATTGGGTGAAGTTGCCCGCGCTGTCTTTCGCGATGATGTAAAACTCAACAATGCCGTCCGCGTAGAAAGAGAGGCTGCTGGCGAGCTGTGAGATTCCCAGCGCTGCCTGGTAGGTGGTGCCGCCCGTGTTGCTCATGGTCAGGCTGCGCCATTCTCCGGGGGTGGCGGAAGAGCTGTTTTTGGCGCGGAACCACAACACCACTTCACTCACACCAGAAACATCTGTAACAGAGGCGCTGATGGTATTACTGGCTAAACCGCAGGAGGTGTTATCGAAGATGCTTTCCGCTGATTTGGTGATCTCTGTGATTGACGGACCCTGCGTATCTGGCGGAGATGGAGGCGGCACTTCTGGCGGAGACACGTAGATGGTGAGGCTTTTTTCTATGCTGCCCACGCGGGATTCTCCGCGCAGGGTGTATGTGCTGGAAGCGACCGGGCAGACCTGGCGGCTGTGCATCAGTTCTACCCGCTCGCCGTTCAGATAGGCGCTTTCAACAAAAACCGTTGACCAGCGCAGAAATGTGCATTCTCCAGCGGTCAGCGTGTAAGCGTCTGCGCTGAATTGGATATCTGGCAAAATGGTGGGCGGAGCGGAAGTTGGGATGGCGGTATCCGCCGTCATGGGCAGAGACTTCGCCGTCGGCGTGGAATGAGAAGAAGGCGTTGGTTGGGGGAGCACTTTTAAATAGCGCGCACCCGACACGACGCTATCTGCTGAATACGCCCTCAGGTTGTACTCCCCGGGTAAGGTGGGAACCCAAACGGTTACGCCTTCAAAAATCGTTGATCCGACCTGGTGCATGGGCACTGTTGCCAAAGGGACGGCACTGGAAGAGAGCAGGTTGTACTGGATGAAAACCTCGCTCAACTCATAGTTGGAATGGACCGTGATGGAAACGCTGGTGTTCACGTAGGTTTCCTTTTCAACTGGTCCATCCACCCAGATTGCATGGCCTGGCCCGATCCCTCCGGTGTGCAGACCACAGCCAGCCAGCAATAGCAGCCCCATCAATGGAATGAGGAATCGACAGATTTTCATGTGTGAACCTCCCTGTTGCCTACCCGATCAGGCTAAGCAGAAAAAAGGGCATTGAGAAACAGCGATGTGGGGGTGTTGAGGTCAGGATTGTGGGATTGATGAAGTGCGAGTTACCATTTCTATTATACGAGAAAAAGTGGAGAATTGAACCTGCGAGGTTAACCCGGGTTGTTGCGCAACAACCCGGGGCAGGTAAAAAAAAAGAGGCTGGCGAAAATGCCAGCCTCAGGGGTGAGGTGGGCGCGGAGGGACTCGAACCCACGACCTCACGGATGTGAACCGTGCGCTCTAACCAACTGAGCCACGCGCCCCTGGAGTACATAAAAACCCTGAATATTACAAGTTTTATGGACTGCAGCTCATAAAGTTTTCCTCTTGGGTTCAGAGGCTTTATGTGCTTGGGATTTTATCACAGCAAGGAAAGTTTAACAAGGTTAGAGTCTCATCGCCTGCAATTGAACATACAGGAAATAACCTGCACGGGCTTTCTTTCAAATACATGGATGCGATGGATGTACCAGGTAAGTTTGACAAACAGGAGGATAATGTGGTTGTAATTTATGAGAATCCAGAAATAGCTACATTTTCTACACACGAGAGAGACAATTTCATCGTTTATGCATATACTAATAAGAAAAGAGTATTACTGCTCAATGAGATTGGTCCTTATACCGGAGAGAAAATATTGCCAAACGATGTCGTTCTGTTGATCATAAGTAAGAATGGCTTCTGGTCAATGGATTTCACATCAAAATAGGAATGAGAAACCAGCAAAGAGAAGGGGATGTTGGATCAGAATTCTGAACTAAAAGGGCAAGCACCAATAAGTGATGTCTTGAAATGCTGGGGGAAAACAGACCCTTCAGCGGTTGACCCACAAGTCTTTCATCCGGTGCTTTTTCATATGATCGATGTCGCCCATGTGGCGCAGTTGTTGCTCGGTGCGGCTTGTTCTCCGAAATGGATGAAAATTTTCACCCACATCTATGCAACCGAGGAATGTTTCATCAGTTCATTTATACCGTTCTTTGTGGCTTTGCATGACATTGGGAAGATTTCTGCTTCCTTCCAGAGGATAAACGTTCAACAATGTGAACGTCTCAAACATGAGCATTTTTTATTTGGTCGCTCGAGAGAACTATTACACACACAGGTAAGTAGAAACTTTATCCGCTATGAATGGCCTTCAGACCCAGAGTATGGTTTGGCAGAAAAGAACCGAAAACTCCTCGGAGAGGTGTCAGCGGGACATCATGGTAAATTCATAAGCGCAGGAGAATTGAATTCTGTCAGGTTAAAGTTGCAAAAGGAAGAGCCGCCAGATTGGAAGCAATTACGGTTGACAGCTTTCAACGTATTAGCCGAGCTCTTTGCTGGTGTACCAATTCTTCAAACCCCGATACCGTTAAACATGTCTGCGGCGGTGATGGCACTAACTGGTTTTACGACCCTGTGTGACTGGATTGGTTCAGACCAGCGCTTCTTCGTCCCCTCTCCAGGTACTGACCTTGATACATACCTTGGGTTTTCAAAAAACCGGGCAGAGCAGGCTGTTGCACAAGATGGATTTTTATACGAATATAACAGAGATACACCAACCGCATTTTCGTCTTTATTCCCACTGCTTAAGCCAAGGCCACTTCAATTTGCGATAGACAAGATTCCCGAAAAATTGTTGACCGAACCTGTGCTGGTCATCATTGAAGCCCCGACTGGGGAAGGAAAAACAGAAGCAGCACTTGCCATCGCTCATCGCATCACCCAACTCTATGGGTTTGATGAGTTCTATTATGCACTCCCGACGACTGCAACGTCAAATCAGATGTATGGTAGAGTTCAAAACTATCTTGATGAGCAACTGAAGATCAACATTGGGGTCAAATTGATACATGGACAGGCATTCCTGCAGCAGGATGCTTTACCCATCCGACCGCTCACCAATGACGAAGATCCAGTGCGCGATGTAACGCTACTAGATTGGTTCAACACCAAAAAGCGAGCCTTATTAGCGCCTTTTGGAGTTGGAACCATTGACCAAATTGAACTGGGGGCTCTGAATGTGCGGCATTCCTCACTCCGATTGACGGCTTTATCAGGCAAGGTGATCATCCTCGACGAGGTCCATGCTTATGACACCTATATGACCACGATCGTAACCCGCCTATTGGAATGGTTACGCTCGCTCGGCACTTCGGTCATTCTTCTTTCTGCTACTCTGCCGGAAAAAAAACGGAAAGAACTGCTCAGCGTATTCCATGGTGAAGAAGGGGTCCAGAATATTCCAATGGATTACCCGTTGATCATTGCAGCAGGCCCCCAGACTATTTATGTGGATAATCCAGCAGCCATGCAACCTCAGCGTCATATTCAGATTGATTTTCTCCATTTTTCGGATGCGGAAAATGCCGAGAAGGCAAAGTGGCTCGTTGACCAGGTTTCTGAGGGTGGTGTGATCTGTTGGATCACCAACACGGTCAACCGCGCTCAAGAAATCTTCCAACAGGTTTATTCAACGGTCACGTCAGATGTCGAGGTGTGTTTGCTGCATGCCCGTTTCCCACTTGCCCAGCGTGAGGACCTGGAGAAATTAGTAGTCGATAAAGTAGGCCCTCAAAAAGAACATCGTCCGAACAAGATGATCGTGATCGGAACACAGGTGCTTGAGCAAAGCCTAGATCTGGATTTCGATCTCATGGTATCTGATCTTGCACCAGTCGACCTGCTGCTGCAACGCGCAGGCAGGTTGCATCGCCATTCAACAACAACCAATCGAGGAAAGCATTCAAAACCAGTTCTGTATGTAAATGCACCTATGATTGACGACCTCCCAGTTCTTACGATTGACAAGTATGTTTACGCTGAGTACTTTCTCTGGCGCACTTGGGAGGTGATCAAAGGGCTAAGTCAATTAGTGTTACCTGCAGATTTCCGCACGCTGGTGAAGGAGGTGTACGACGAAAACCCAGTTGATATGACAGTTGAACAAAAGGAGGCATATGATGCTCTTAAACAAAAAGAAGAACTTGCCAGACAAGAAGCGTCCATACGGTTGATGCCAGGACCAGACCCCGATGATTTGTTCACTTCAGTAGCAGCTCGGCTGGTATTCACCGAGAGCGAAACAGAAGCTGGTTGGAGGATCGCCCAAACCAGGTTGGGAGAAAGAAGTCTCAATCTTATTCCTCTTGAAGACCACGGCGATTTCTGCACCTTGCCGGGATCTGATCAACCGTTCAATAAACGGATGGCAGCGAGCAGAGAGGATCAGTTCCAGATGCTTCGACACCAGCTCCGGATAAGCAATCCGCAACAGGTAGTAGACGCGCTGGAGCGGCAGAAAGAGAACCTGCCTGAATTGTTCACTGCATCCGCATTATTACGCGATGTGATTCCACTCTGGCTGAAAAACAGCAAGGCAGAATTAGAAACCTCAAAAGGCAGGTATGCCTTGATGCTCGACCCTCAAATGGGATTAACGATCAACAAGAAAGGAGAGTAATGCATGACTGATGCGGAAAAAGTGAACTTTCATTTCGACCTCTGGACACAGCCCTGGATAGGGCTGGAAAAACTGGATGGCGGGTTTGTGCGCCTCGGGATAGAGGACACCCTGCTTGGTTCGCACGAATTCAGGGGTTTCTTTGACCCATCCCCTCTGGTAGTGGTGGGCATTCATCGTTTACTCACTGCGATCCTGCAGGACATATTTTCGCCCGAAAGCGAGGAGGAACTTAAGCAACTGTGGACAATGCAACAGTTATCCGCAGAAATGCTTACGACATTCCAAGCCAATTACGGGGACCGGTTTGACCTTTTTTCCCAAGAGGAACCATTTTTTCAGAGCATGGATACTTCATCTACACCTGCAAAAGGCGAGAACATCAAATCGGCGGCTTACTTATTCCACGATATCCCGTCTGGAACCGAACATACTCATTATCGGCATGGGGTTCAAACAGACCAGATTTTTTGCCCGGTGTGTGTTGCGGCAGGGATGGTCACGCTGCCTGCCTTTTCCACCTCTGGAGGGAAAGGGATAAAACCCTCGATCAATGGAGTGCCGCCGACCTATGTGATCCCATGCGGAAAAAACCTGCTTGAAAGCCTGTTGCTTTCGCTGGTCTTACCTGGCTACCAGCCACAAATGCGATCGGTGGACCTTGACCTGGCTTGGTGGAAAAGAGAACCCTTGATCCCCAGAAGTTCGGAGGTGGTCAAAGTGGGGTACCTTCACAGTCTCACCTTCCAGCCCAGGAGGGTAAGGTTGTACCCCGAGAAGTTTATGGGTCCCTGCAGCCGTTGTGGCGAGACCATAAGTTGGGGAGTAAGGGAGATGATCTTTGATATGGGCGAGAGTCGGCCAAAGGAATCCCCTCCCTGGTTTGACCCATTTGCGGCTTACAAAACCCCTGAGAAAAAACCACCGATACCGATCCGCCCAGTTGAGGGGAAAGCCACCTGGCGTGAATATAGCAGCTTGTTTCTAAAGGGAAGGGGACAAGCACAGGTTCTTCGTCCTTTATTTCTTGACCAGATCGCCGATCTTCTCGAAGTTGATGCTGGTTCAATTTCATTCAGATGCGTTGGTATGCGCACTGATATGAAAGCCAAAATATTTGAATGGGTAGATACGGGTTTTGAGGTGCCAGGCAACTTATTGCGCGACGAAGATGCCGGTTACATCATTGGTGAAGGGATCAGGTACGCGGGTGATTGTGCCAGTACTATGGCTAGCGTCTTTCGAAAAAAATTTGGCGGACCGGGTAAAGATGCCGC
>Ga0116143_10006638_pt1 | contig 10010 bp, 7 predicted proteins | sample AD_UKC034_MetaG_FD_89745 | JGI IMG/M metagenome (GOLD analysis project Ga0116143, IMG submission 89745) | Active sludge microbial communities of municipal wastewater-treating anaerobic digesters from USA - AD_UKC034_MetaG | ecosystem: Engineered > Bioreactor > Anaerobic > Digestate | place: USA...
ATTTCATCCGGTTGACCGGCGCGGCCGAGGGGAGTATTCGAACCAAACGATTCCACCTTTTTTTCACCAAAGCTGGCCGGAATAAGAGGGGTCCATACCGGCCCCGGAGCGACTGCATTGACCCGGATTCCTTTGTCAGCCAGGTTGAGTGCCAGTGAGCGTGTAAACGCCACAATGGCTCCTTTTGTTGAGGCATAATCTATCAGCTGCGGATGTCCTTCATAGGCGGTAACCGAAGTCGTGTTAATAATGGTGCTTCCCGATTTCAGATGCGGCAGCGCTGCTTTGGTCAGGTAATACATGGAGAAAATATTGGTGCGGAATGTCCGTTCCCATTGTTCGGTGCTGATCTCGCTCAGACTATCGCAGGAATGCTGCTCGGCAGCATTATTGACCAGGATCGACATTCCGCCAAGATCTTTCACAGTCTGCTCTACCGCAGTGCGACAAAAGCGCTCATCTCCCACATCTCCGGAAATAAGAATACACTGGCGATCTTCAGCATTGATTTTTTCCTGAGTAGCACGAGCGTCCTCATGTTCGTTGAGATAGACAACCGCTACATCTGCCCCCTCACGGGCGAAAAGGATGCTCAGCGCTCGTCCAATTCCGCTGTCGCCGCCGGTAACAAGAGCGATTTGCCCTTGCAACTTGCCGGCAGGCCGATACTGTTCTCTCCAGCTGTCCGGCTGTGGAGTCATCTCAGACTCGATGCCCGGTTGTCGTTCCTGATGCTGAGGTGGAAATTGCTTTTCTGCCATGATCTGCCTCCTTCAGAATAGGAAAGGTCCTGTAGTGATCCGGATGACACTATAGCTTCTCGACGAGCCTATAAGAATAGAATGCTCTCCGTATCTTCTGACAAATCATGATGTATTTTACTGCCCTCGGATTACGACTAACCTGACCGCCATCTTCTCTGTCTTATAAGAGCATCGATGATTTTTTGCGGCACCTCAGAGAACATTTTGAGGAACTATTTTCACGTATAATCCTAAGAATTTCGAACGCTTGGTCTGTCTGCATTTCATTGACATTAGAATCCTGCTATACTAATATTACTAGCCAGAGGCCTGATCCTTCCTTTTACTTCAAATCTCGATATTCACTAATTTTTTTCAATTCATCGCTAATGAAAGGAGTACGGTAGTATGGCTATAAGCCCTGATCGCAATAAAGCCATCGACCTTGCGGTTACCCAAATTGAGCGCCAGTTCGGCAAAGGGTCGATCATGAGGCTGGGAAACGATATGCCGGTGGCGAAAGTACCGGTTATTTCGACTGGCTCCCTGGGACTCGATCTCGCTTTGGGTATCGGCGGCCTTCCTCGGGGCAGGATCGTGGAAATATTCGGCCCGGAAGCTTCCGGAAAAACCAGCCTGACTCTGCACGTCATTGCCGAAGCGCAAAAGCTGGGAGGCATTGCCGCCTTTATTGACGCTGAGCATGCGCTGGATATTCATTATGCACGCGCCTTGGGTGTAAAAACCGACGATCTGCTCATCTCTCAGCCGGACACTGGAGAGCAGGCTCTGGAAATCGCCGAGGTACTGGTCCGCAGCGGCGCTATCGACATTCTAACAATCGATTCTGTCGCTGCTCTGGTTCCGCGAGCCGAAATAGAAGGAGAAATGGGAGACGCTCATATGGGTCTTCAGGCGCGGCTCATGTCCCAGGCATTGCGCAAGCTCACCGCTGCCATCAGCAAATCCAGAACCACAGTGATTTTCACGAACCAGATTCGCATGAAGCTCGGCGTCTTTTTTGGCAATCCGGAAACCACGACCGGTGGAAACGCGCTGAAATTTTACGCTTCAGTACGCCTCGATATTCGACGAACCGGCAGTATTAAAGCTGGTGAAGACGTAATCGGAAGCCGCACCCGGGTTAAGGTGGTAAAGAACAAGATGGCACCCCCCTTTAAGGAGGTTGAATTCGACATTATTTACGGCGAGGGAATCTCTCGTGAAGGAGAAGCACTGGATCTGGCGGTCGCCAATGGTATTGTTGAAAAAAGTGGTGCCTGGTATGCATACGGCAGTGACCGCATCGGACAAGGACGAGAAAACGGCAAGCAGTTTTTCAAGGATCACCCGGAGATAATGGAAAAGATCGTCGGACAGCTCCGATCGAAGTTCGGCTTCACCGAGGCCTTGGTTGAAGCAGATGAAGAAGCAGCTCAAGACAGTCATAATGGACAGGGATAATGAGCCATGAAGCTGAATGATGTTCTCAAGACGGCCTTAGCCAAGGGATCGTCCGATATTCACCTTAAGGTTGGAAATCCTCCCATCTTCCGCATCAATGGGGTACTGCGGGCGTTGAAAGACGCACCGCGGCTCACTCCTGAGCTCATTAAGGAAGTTGCCTATTCGGTCATGAGCGACCGCCACAAGGAGCGATTTCAGGAGCATAATGAAATCGATCTCTCGTATGCAGTTTCAGGCATGGGTCGTTTTCGAGTCAATGTCTTTCGGCAACGAGGCTCGATCACTGTCGTATTCAGAATTATTCCTTTCAAGATTCCTTTTATTGACGAGTTGCTTCTGCCACCAGTGATCGAAAAGCTGGCGCTGCGAAACCGGGGGCTCATCCTGGTAACCGGCACTACCGGATGCGGCAAGTCAACTACCCTGGCCTCCATGATCAATCATATCAACATGCATCGAAACAACCACATTATTACTATCGAGGATCCTATCGAGTTCCTCCACCGGGACAAGAAGAGCATCATCAATCAGCGCGAGATCGGCGAAGATACTGATACCTTTGCTCGCGCGCTCCGTTCGTCGCTGCGTCAGGACCCGGATGTCATCCTCGTAGGAGAAATGCGCGATCTGGAGACAATAGAAACAGCCATCATGGCGGCAGAAACCGGCCATGTTGTCTTCAGCACCTTGCATACGCTTGACGCCACGGAAACAATCAACCGGATCATTGCTGTTTTTCCGCCTCATCAGCAAACCCAAATCCGGATCCAGTTAAGCTCGGTACTCGAAGGGGTGATATCTCAGCGACTCGTTCCCAAAGCCGACGGCAGCGGCCGGGTGCCTGCAGTAGAAGTCCTGGTAGCTACTGCACGCATTCGTGAATATGTGCTTGACGAGCTGCGCACCAAACATATCGTCGATGCGATCAGCGAAGGGCATATTCAGTATGGTATGCAAACTTTTGACCAATCGCTCATGGCTCTGCTCGGTCAGGGGCTCATCACCTATGAAGAAGCTTTGCGCCAAGCTTCAAATCCGGATGATTTCGCCCTTAAGTACAGCGGCGTCTCAGCTACCAGCAATACCACCTGGGATAATTTCGCCAAAGAAGAAAACACTGAGAGCCGTGAACAATCCTTTGACGCTGACCAGTCCAACCGCGATCTGGAACTCGACCTCGAGTTGGATTAAAGGCCCTCATGAGTCAGGAAGATGATGGCTATAAGGCCAGGCAAAAAGCTTTCAGACTGCTTGCTCTCCGCAGCCGCAGTAAACAGGAAATCCGTGATAAACTCACCGAAAAAGGATTTGCCTCGCCGGTGGTGGAACAAACCATCAGTGATCTAGCCGGGTACGGCTATCTGAATGACCGCAGCTTTGCCCGGCAGTTGGCGCATAGTTTATTCACCACCAGGAGCTGGGGCTTCCGACGCATCGCCTTTGCTATCCGATCCCGCGGAATTCCCGATGATATCTTAGAAGAAGCAATCGCAGAACTCAGACACGCTCACTCCGAAGAGGAATCTGCTGCGGACTTGATTAAAAGGCGGTTTTCAGGTATTGATTTCAAGACTGCCTCGTTGCCGGAAAAGCAGCGCGTGATCAACTTCCTGCAACGAAGAGGATTTTCCTGGGAAACTATCCATAACGTGACAAAAACATGAAAAAAAGAACTGGAAGTGAAATCCGTAGCCTGTTTTTGAACTATTTCCAGAGCAACGGACACACTATTGTCAAAAGCTCATCGCTTATTCCCAAGAGCGACCCGACCCTGCTCTTTATCAATGCCGGCATGGTCCAGTTTAAAAGCGTCTTCCAAGGGCTGGAAAAGCGCGACTATGTGCGGGCAACCTCAGCCCAAAAGTGCTTTCGCGCCAGCGGTAAGCACAACGACCTCGAAAACGTGGGCTATACTGCCAGGCATCATACGTTCTTTGAGATGCTGGGCAATTTTTCCTTCGGTGATTATTTTAAAAAGCAAGCCATCGAGTACGCCTGGGATTTCCTGATTAATCACCTGGAGCTTCCACCCGAGAAACTTTACGCAACCGTTTATGAAGAAGATGATGAGGCCGAACAGATCTGGCACCGCAGCATCGGGCTGCCGCTTGAACGGATCGTCCGGATGGGAAAGAAAGATAACTTCTGGGCCATGGGTGACACCGGTCCCTGCGGACCTTGCTCGGAAATCATCTACGACCAGGGACCGGCCCTCAGTTGTGGAAAACCGGACTGTGGGGTAGGTTGTGACTGCGACCGTTTTCTGGAAATTTGGAATCTCGTATTCATGCAGTTTAATCAGGATGAGACCGGTCAGCGGACTCCGCTGCCGCGACCGAGCATCGATACCGGCATGGGCCTGGAGCGCATCGCTGCTGTGGTTCAGGGAGTGACGAGCAATTACGAGATTGATCTGATCCGGGACATCATGTCATTCATCGAGGAGTTGGCCGGGATACGGTATGGCCGTGATCCTTCCCATGACCTGTCTATTCGTGTTATTGCCGATCATAGTCGCGCAGTAACGTTTCTCTTGAGTGACGGCGTGCTTCCTTCCAATGAAGGCCGCGGCTATGTGCTGCGACGAGTCATCCGCCGGGCGATCCGCCACGGCCGCAAGCTGGGTCTTACACGACCGTTCCTCTATCAGGCTACCGGAGTCGTGGCCGATATTATGGGAGAAGCGTATCCGGAGCTGCTGCAGGCGCGGAACCTCGTCGCTCAGGCAGTAAGAAATGAGGAAGAAAGATTTCTGGAAACGCTCGAAGTTGGCCTCAAGCTGCTGCAGACAGAAATGGAGAGCATCAAATCCCGCGGCCAGACGCAGCTTTCTGGGGATGTTGTCTTCAAGCTCTACGACACCTATGGGTTTCCGGTGGACCTCACTGCAGATATAGCTCGAGAGAACAGCATCACCCTTGATGAGCACGGGTTCGAACAAGCTATGAGCTCTCAGCGAAGCAAAGCCAGGGAAGCCTGGAAAGGCTCGGGCGAGGAGCGAGTCAAAACTGTTTACCAGTCACTTGTCTCCGCTGGTATCACAACCGTGTTCAAAGGATATGAGACACTGCAATGGAATTCCACCGTTAGCGCGCTTGTTCGAGATGACGCTTCCGTGGAAGCCGCAGACTCAGGCGAGCGCGTTCAGATCGTTACGCCGGAAACGCCCTTTTATGGTGAGAGCGGCGGGCAGGTAGGAGATACTGGTCTCCTGGAAGGATCAGGATGGAAGGCGACTGTGGAAAACACCCAGCGACCGATCCCAGAACTTTTTGTTCATAACGTGGTCGTCACCGAGGGAACGATCAAGAAGGGCGACGCGGTTCTGCTGATGGTGGACAACAAGCGCAGGAAAGCGATCGCTGCCCATCATACCGCGACTCATCTGCTGCAGGCTGCCTTGCGCAGTGTTCTTGGCGATCATGTGCACCAGGAAGGATCACTGGTTACCCCGGAACGGCTGCGGTTTGACTTCACCCACTTTTCACCGCTCAGCGACGAAGAGCTTACCCGCGTAGAAGAAATCACCAATGAGAAAATTCAGGAAAACATCCCGGTAAAGACCGGCTTCCACGCACTGGAAGATGCATTGAAAAGTAATGCCATGGCTCTGTTCGGCGAAAAATACGGCGAAACAGTGCGCGTGGTCGCGGCAGGCGATTTCAGTCGAGAGCTCTGCGGAGGAACGCATACCGATCTCACTGGCGACATCGGATTTTTGAAAATCGTCGGCGAGTCAGGCGTTGCTGCCGGCGTACGAAGAATTGAAGCCGTGGCGGGAATAAGCGCGTGGCGATATATTCGTTCCTGGCAGAATGAGCTGCAGGAGCTGGAATCAGTACTGAAAACACCCCGAAGCGAACTGACCGTCAAGGTGAAAAAGCTCCTCGAAGAAGAAAAGCGCCTGCAGCAGGAACTTTCCAACCTCAAAGCAAAGCTCGCCACCAGTACCTCGCGGGATCTGCTGAGTGAAGTGAAAAGTGTCAACGGCGTGAAGGTGCTGGCTGCCCAGGTGGAGATACCAGATCCCAAGACCTTGCGTGACTTTGCCGATCAGTTACGCACTAAGCTGGAATCGGGAATTGTGGTACTTGGTGCGAAAAGCGCAGACCGGGCCGCTCTCGTGGTCATGGTCACCAAGGATCTTGCCGGCCGCTATGCTGCAGGAGAGCTCATCAAGCCCCTGGCCGAACTGGTAGGCGGCAGCGGCGGAGGAAGACCAGATATGGCGCAGGCCGGCGGCAAAAATCCTGAAAGCCTCGAACAGGCCATTAAAAAAGTTCCCGATGTGATCACCAGCCTGGCGAAGTAGCATGCCGTCAGGATGACGGACACAAAAATACGTTAGGTTCAAGGTGGTTCAGAACCGACACGCAAGATGACAAAGAAAAAGCCTGCGGTGTGTTAATGACACGCAGGCTCAATTGTATGTAAATCTGTCCTAACTCAACTCAGCCAGTCCAGCTCTGGCAGAACTCAGACTGACCATCTCTCGTGAGAGACCACTTTATTCTTCATCATTAAAGGGGTTCAGCTCGCCGAAGATTCCGGTTGCCTTCACCTTATCCATTTCCTTGATCTTCTCCGCATCCTCCAGTAAGTCCTGAGCTTGCACGGCGTAAGGACTCTCAGGGTAATTCTTGACGAGGAGTATGAATTCATCACGGGCTCGATCAGGATCGTTAAGCCGAAGGTAGGTTTTGCCCTGCTGCAGAATAAGCAGGTCCGGACGAGCAAGATACTCGAAATGGCTTTCTCGCGCTTCCTGGTAACGACGCAAGGCCGAAGGATAGGCTCCGGTCTTATAGTAGTAGTTTGCGATATAAAGTACATGCTCGGCAATGCGTCGTTTGCACTCCTCCAACTTCTCCATTGCCGAAGGAACATATGGCGAGCCAGGAAACAGGCTAATAAACCGTTCAAATTGCTTGGCACCATTGCGTGCAAAGGATTGATCCCGGTCGATCGTGCAAAGCTGCTTGTAACTGCACATCCCGATCTGGTACTGCACGTAGTCGCTATATTCGTATGTAGGATGCAAACGGGCGAACTCCTGATACTGGATGAGAGCTGTTGCATACTGCTTCTGGAAGTACTGACAATCGGCAACCTTGAGCTCTGATTTAATGCCCCATTCGTTGATCGGATACCGGCTCCGGCATTTTTGAAATATGGCATATGAGTCAATGTAATTGCCTCTTACGAACAGACTCATTGCTTCGCGGTAAAGTTCCTCCGCCGGCTGGGGAGGCTCATTCAGCGCTTTGGGAGCACTACTGCAACCACTCCACACCACTACCGCTGTACAGAGAAGAACAAGGATACTGTTTTTCATGGCTTCCTTTCTCAGACGATGGACATCACCGTTTTTTCCTGATTGGCAATCTGCAATTCATGCCACACCCTGCAGGGTTTGTCAAGATGACTCAGCGCCTCGCTATGCAGCTCCCAGCTGGGTCAACTTCAAGGCTAAAAGTTCGAGTATACGACCTATAAGTCCTATAGGCCGAATACTCCAGGTAAAGAAAAATAGCATTTCGCCGAATATAGTAGAAAGAAATACCCGGGCAACTTGTTTTTCCCGCACATCGCCGTAACCATATTCGATCGACTATATGAATCCTTATGCTGTTCGTCACCGAAAAAAGGAGGCCCGAAGGCATGAAGAGAGTGTATTGCACCTATCATCCGACTGTACCGGCACAGTGGGAGTGTCCCGACTGCAACCTGCAGTTCTGCGACCGATGCGTGATGAAAAGCGATGTCATTTCCTATGGCCTGAAAAAGACTCATCATCTTTGCCCTAAGTGCCGCTCCTACGCACAGAGCCTGACAGTGGCCAATGTGATCGAACCGTTCTGGGAAAAGCTTCCTCAGATTTTCGCCTATCCGTTGCAGTTTCAGGATTTTCCAGCGCCTTATCATCTCTATCCTGGAAGGATACTACACGGTAGTTTCGTATCACCTCATGGGGTATGTTCTTCTCCAGTACCACGACAAAGTGGGATGGGAGGTTAACCTCGAAGAGTACGTCTCCTCTCGTAATTCTCTCGAAAAACAAAAATCCGGCACCGGCCAAAAAACCGTTCACAACCCGACCTTGGACATGGTCGATGTTATGATCCGCGATGGTCAGATCGAGGAAGCTATCGGTTACATTAGGGAGCAGATCGAAAGCGCACCAACTGACCTGAATCTTGCTGGCCGCTACTACAAGCTCCTTAAAGCAAAGCAATCGGTTCCAGAAATGCTGGAGCATGCCAAGCGCTATCTCGATATTCTTTTTCAAACGAAGCAGGGAGAAACAGCCTATCAGGTCTATACGGAATGTGCAGCCAAAGATCCTCAGTTTACGCCATTCCCGGCTGCACATTTCAAGATTGCCGGTCTCCTGAACAAGAAAGGGAACTACAAAGGTGCGATCAATGCCTACAACCGCTTTGTCAAAGCCAATCCCCACGATGCACAGGTTCCGCGGGCCTACTTTCTCGCTTCCACTATACTGCATGAAAGGCTGAACAACAGCCAAAAGGCGCGGGAGGTTCTCAGCGCTCTTCTTAAACGATATCCCTCACACGATATCGTTCCTGATGTGGAAAACTATCTGGGGAGGCTAAAAGCGTAAGTGGTTCCACGTTTAAGGTTAAGTTTTTGTATACGTCCTATAAGTCTTATATGACCTATATTCCATCCCACATCAGCCTTGAGCCCCTACTCAGCAACATCTAAGAGCCTCCGTGCAATCGTGGCTTCATGCGACTGGGGGTATTTCTGCCCGATCAATCGCAGCATGGTGAGTCCATTTGCCGGAGTGTCGGTCCTGAGAAAACTACGGGCCACTCTCAGCATAGCTGCTGGCATCTTGGGGTCTCCTGGCTGCTTGGCGAGCAGGAAGCGTACGATCTGCTCCGCATCTTGAAGGAAGCCTTGATCAGAGAAAATTACGGAAAGAGCATGCAACAGGCTCGGTTTGAACTGAGGCGGCTTGGCTAGGCGGCAGTACTCCTTGTAGGTCTCATGGAGCCCACACCCTTCACTCCCACGACACAGGTGTGAAAGCAAGCGAACCGCAGTTTCGTGAAAACGTGGGTCCGCAGGGTCCATCTTGTCGATCGTAAACAAGAGATTGAGAGCCTTGCTGTTTTCGGGATCGATAGCCAGTACCCTTTGCACCAGTGTCCGAGCATCGTTAAGATCAAGCTTCGATGTCAGTTCATACGCCTGTTCAAGAAGACAAGCGATTCTTTCTTGAGGGCTTTCGTCAAAGGCAGACTCATCCACAATTTTGCATACCCTCAGAGCCACAAAGCCTAAAACAGCACCGCTGACAAACCCTCCGATATGGGCAAAATAGCCGACCTGACTGAGCTCGCCATGGAGGAAATATTGTAGGATTTCGTTGCCGATCCAGAACGGCAAGAGCGCGATTGCTGCAATCCTGGTCACCGAGAAGAAAAACCCCAGTGAATAGAAGATCTTGATTTTCCTTTTCCCATACAAAACCGAATATGCACCCATCAGACCTGAAATTGCACCAGATGCACCTATGCAGGGAGCAGAGCTCTGCATGTTCGCAAGATAATGAGCTTCCGCGCCACAAATCCCGGCAATTAAGTATAACGACAGGTATGCCATCCAGCCGCAGCCCAACTCCAGTACGCATCCCACCAGCCAGAAGAAGACCATATTGCCCACCAGATGCATTAAGCTTCCATGCAGAAACAAGGAGGTGAAGGCAGCCATCAGGCGGTTGTCCGTTGGAACAAAGCCATACTGAATGAATACTACTGTTGACAGGGC
>Ga0116143_10006641_pt1 | contig 10008 bp, 9 predicted proteins | sample AD_UKC034_MetaG_FD_89745 | JGI IMG/M metagenome (GOLD analysis project Ga0116143, IMG submission 89745) | Active sludge microbial communities of municipal wastewater-treating anaerobic digesters from USA - AD_UKC034_MetaG | ecosystem: Engineered > Bioreactor > Anaerobic > Digestate | place: USA...
AAGGAGGTGCAGGATCACGGGTGAGGAGCAAGAGGAATGACCAGCAATAAAAATGCTCACCAATGCATTGCATTCATGTATTGTGGCTATCTCCTGACTCGATGCCATCGATAGGATCAGCGGTTCATCGGCTGATAGTAGCCAACGGCATCAACTACAAGGTTACGTTATGTGCACTTTGTCTGTTTGTCAACTGGTAAAATTATTGCTGTCAGTTAAAGGAGAAAACTGGACAGGTTTTGACAGATTTAAAGTTCAAAAGTGGACAGCTTCAAAAGCATTGATGGTTACCTTATGGATATCGATCAGTTCATTACCGTACCAGCAGCGCACCTCAGCAGCCGTGGTGCTCAGCGGATAGATGCGCAGCTCGATCGTTTCCCGAGGTGGGGCTTTCTTGACCAAGAGCTCAATGCCGTTGAGCGACAGTTTGCGGTAAGCGTTGGTCATGCGTGTGGTTCTGAGGCAAAAGATATCTTTAGGCGATTGGAAGGGAGCCGGTATGCTGAAGTCTCGAAACAAGCTCTTTCCCTCCTTGAGAGCTCTCTGGAAGCGCACGAACGGAATCTCCTCAGTGGTAGAATGAACCTGTTTATAGTTGTAGCGGTTGATTTCACGCCTCAGGATCGTGAGGCCATGACGAATATCGGTGACCTCTTCTCGCACACAGAGCCTCACCAAGTGATCCTGGAGCCACTGGTAGGGTCGTTCGATCTTGCCTTTGGCCTGAGGCGAGAGGGCATGAATGACGGTAACGTGGCAATCGTTAAGAACCTGCTTCCACTGTGGAGTGGTTTCATCAGTGAGGGTTCGATTGGTGCGCCACAGTGAGTCACGGCCCTGCACGAAACGGAAGATCGAATGCGAGTCGACGTAATAGGCAAGGGGCATGCCGTGTTGCAGCATCACCCGCTGCAGTGCTTCAATGTGCGTCCAGGAGGTTTCTTTCCTCACTAACGCTGCATAGAGAATAAAGCGGCTATAATCGTCCAAGGAGGTAATCAGATACCATTTCTCCTTCGCAGCCGGAGAAAACAGGTGATGAGAGGAATCATGCTGAATGAGCTCTCCGGCATAATCGGTGAGCACTTCTCGATCATGAATACGCCTCCTTGGCTTCTTGGGCAAGTAGAAGCCGTGGTGCTTGGCCCGCTGAATGATCGTGGGCAGCGAGATCTTTAGCTGTTGGTCTGCCAGCAGACAATCCCGTATGAAGGAGTAATTGTATCGGTGAATGGGAATGTCGGCCTGCTCGATCATGTTCTTTTCGATTGTGAGCTGCTCGATGATAGCCTGCTCGGCCGCTGCACTGAGCCGTGATGGTGTGCGGCGCTGATACTGAAGGGAAAACGCGGCGGGATCAGAGCGGTAGAGCTTGAGCAGATCAAAGAATCGTGCTTTCGAGATGCCCAGGATCTGCTGGAGATATTTCCGTTCAAGCTCCTGGCTCAGATATCGTTGAAAAAGATGCCTAACCTGTTCATCGGAAAACTTCTTGTGCAGCTGGCTCATAATCCTGGCCCTCCTTTCTGAGGCTAGGATTATCCCAACGAAGCTGTCCAGTTTTGAACTTTAAAGTGTCCAGTTTTCAACTTTTCCTAACACTGGTAAAATTATTGCGGTTTGGTGTCTTGCGGTCCCAGTGTCGATGTTTTGCGGAGTTTGACCGTTGCATTGCTGCCGGGTGATATGCTCTCTATCGTAGAAAATATGGATAGTAGTGGCAGCTGCGGCCAATAAAAAAAGCGCTTATCACTAATCGCTTGATTTTTAATTGGAGCTGAGGGGGATCGAACCCCTGACCCCTTGACTGCCAGACCGCTCAAGGGGTCTTCCAACGAAGTGGGCATCACTTCGTTGGAAGTCGTCTTGGAAACGACGAAGTAATCCCGGTCGGCGCGGGACAGATGGTTGCGCGTCAGTCACGCCGTTGGCGTGATTATCCCCACGCCACAGGCGGGTTACCCATCAGCTCTTCTGGCCCGCCGAAGGCGGGGCTTTTTACGATGTCGTCAATTTTGGTCACAATTGGTCACAGAATCTGATGGCCGAGGTTCAGAGCAAAAAGCTGGCTAGCCCTTAGTGTTAGGTTTGTTTTGGACTCGCGAGGAAGGCAGGCTGGCCGAGCCTATGCTGAGCAGGCTCAGAGTCAGCGCTTGGTTGACATCACTGATAAAATTGCAGTACCATCGGAACATGAGGACGGAAAGGCTACCCAAACAGACTAGACCGAAACAGAAGCCATACCCGCTTCCCAAGGAGGGCCTATTTCCTCCCAAACGGGTGTGGAAAAAGACTTCTCGGAATTCCTATCCCGTCCTTCAGGAAAGGATCATGAAGGGATAAGCGGGCGATCATGCCCTATCAGACGTTAAGCGGTGATTTACGCACCCTTACAGAAGGGGTGATGTAATAGCCTGTGTAATTGATGCCCACGATTTGAGCAAAGAGGAGGTTGAGGTTTTAGAAAACCTGACACGCCTCTTCCCGGATAGGGGTAAGGGAAAGCCTGCAGCGAAGAAGAGTGGCTTTAGAAGGAGTGCCGGGGCATGGAAGGGATTGAAAGATCCTGAACAGCTAAAGCGATATATCTACGAAAGCCGTGTAATCTCGACCCGGCCCAAGGAATGAGTTTAATGGAATGAGCCAGATCGAAAAGCTGATCGTACAAATCTTAAGCGGCACATCTGATGCGAACATAGCATTCAAAGATCTATGTGGACTTCTCATCCATCTTGGTTTTGAAGAAAGGACAAAAGGAAGCCATCATATATTTAGGAAAGCCGGTGTGGAGGAAAAGGTAAATCTACAAAAAGATGGCCGTAACGCAAAGCCTTATCAAGTTAAACAGGTCCGAGCTGTTATTCTCAAATACAGGCTCGGTGGAGAAAAGTGATGGATAGATACGAGGTAATCATCTATTGGAGCGATGAGGATCAGGCGTATGTAGCAGAGGTGCCGGAACTTCCCGGTTGCTCTGCTCATGGGGACACGTATGAAGCTGCATTATCGAACGCAAGGCAAGCAATAGCTCTCTGGATTGAAACGGCAAAAGAATTCAACGATCCAATTCCTGCCCCCAAAGGCCGGCGGCTTGCCTATGCATAGCTAGAAAGTGTATCGGTCAACAAAAATTGGACACTGAATAAGATATATTTTCACTAGTAATAAGAGAAGGTGACACCTTAAACTCTGTCACCGTTGCGTCTACCCGAGTGGGCCGACTGACGCATAATCAGTATTGGCGGTAGCCCAGAGAAAAGAATAGCTGAGGAAGGACTATAAGAAAGCATGAAATATTACGGGGCAACAAAGACGGATTCGGCTCTCTATACCGAGGGTTTCCACCTGCGGTGAAGCTGAAAAAACGGAACTTACCAAAAGCGAGGCGGTTAGCTGACCTCCAGTTGCATAATAATGATTTATTGACGGGGGGAGAATTCGATAAGCTCAGTGAAACGGTGAAGAACGAACTCAAAAAGCAATCCTATGAGGAGTTATTTAATACGGAGTTGATTGATTGTCTATTTATTACTGTGAGAATGGTGTCTCGGTCCTGGATTCCTACTTGACATTTACTTTACATTCTGAAGCGCAACAAAAAAGCGCTTATTCCTAAGCGCTTGATTTTTAAGTGGAGCTGAGGGGGATCGAACCCCTGACCCCTTGACTGCCAGTCAAGTACTCTCCCAGCTGAGCTACAGCCCCAATACGTGCTTCTGTTATAAAAGTCGATTTTATACTAGTATTTTACCGGCCTGTCAATCTTTTTTCAAGGCTGTTTTTTCAGATCGGCGCGACAGTAATCACGAAAGTTGTTTACGGCGATAAAGAATTCCCTCATCATAATTACCCAATAGTATTGTCCCCTTGGGGTAAGCGAAAGAACCTTACCTTCTTTCCTCAATCCGCCGATGGCAAAGAAGAAAAGCAACTCCGGTAAAAGACCAAGGTGAGCCGGAACCCTCCATTTTTTCTCCAGATCAGCGAGGTCCAACCGCAGGCCGAAAAGCTTCATGAGGAAATCGTAGCGCATTCGGTCTCTCAGGGAGAAATCCCGTTTAGCGGCCAGCGGGAGACGTCCGCTCTTGACCTGATCGATATAATCCTGAATGCCGAACGTGTTCGCGTACGCGGACCCGCCCAGATAACCGAGGGAACCGCTCCCCAGGCCGGCGTATTCGTCGAAGTTCACCACATATTCGTCGATCATGGATGCATTCCGGGAAAAGCACCAGGCAGTAGAAGGTTGATAGTCAGCAGCGAGGTGTCTGATGATAGTCTGATAAAATTGTTTCTCCCGGTGGTAATCAACCGTACCACCGAGCTTCGTTTTTATTTTTTCGCGGGTTGACACAGCTGACATGAGCGGATAATACGTGAGCTGATCGACCTGAAGATCAGTAAGAATTCCGAGATCCCGCTCCAGCGAAGCCTGGGTCTGAAGGGGAAAATTGAAAATCATGTCCACATTCAGCGTGTCGAAACGTCCAAGACTCGCGGCCAGTCGTTGAACAATTTCACTTCCGCTCCCATACTTATGATAGCGCTCCATGGCTCGAAGCAGATCATCATCAAAACTCTGAACGCCGACTGACAGCCGATTGACGCCAAGATCCTTCAAGATCGAGAGGTTTCCCTCGGTCAGATGATTGGGATTTGTCTCTACTGATATCTCGGTAAGAGAGAAGCTTGCAGCGGCGTGCTCCAGAGTGGCTGCCAACTCATCCATAAGTATGGTCGGAGTTCCTCCACCGACATAGAGCGAGGAGAACCGGTACCCTCGGTCCCGGTACAGGGATATCTCCGAGCGCAAAGCTGCGAAGTACGCGCGCGCCAGCGGTTCCTGGAAGACGATGCGATTAAAGGAGCAGTATGGACAGAGTTCCTGACAGAAGGGAACATGCAGATACAGCAGCAGGGGCACGCCCTGTGTAGGGGGAGGAAGCACCAGGGATGCCTCGGGACTGAAGCGGAGATAGCGGGCATTTTGTTTGCGGGCAATACGTGTTATAAAGTCTTCGATACGCATAGATCAAACGTGCAATCATAGATGGGACGGTTAGTAGAAAATGGCAAGTATACTATACAACCTGACGCATTACCATACTGCTGCATTCATACGCCGGCTCTTAGCGAAAAGGGTGCGTACTAGAACATGAATAATAAACGCCTCATAAGGCCACCGTTCCACTGGGTGTTTCTTGGGATTTTCGCCAGCCTCGCCTGGCTCCTGGGCGACGACACCGGGCAGACGCGGTCCGGAAATGAACGGCCTGCTCAGGCTGTGGTTGCCGAGGTCATTGACGGGGATACAATCGAGCTCGTTTCCGGTGAGAGAGTCAGGTATCTCGGCATCAATGCACCCGAGGTGAGGGTGAAACGCGGTTCTCGGTGGGCAGCACAGCCTCAGCCATACGGCAAAGAGGCAACTGCCTTCAATCGTAAACTGGTACAGGGAAAAGAGGTGCAGTTGGAATACGACACCGAAATCGAAGACGATTACGGAAGACTGTTGGCGTACGTGAGGATTGATAGTGTGCTCGTGAATGAGGAACTGGTAAAGGAAGGACTGGCGCTCGTAGATGTGCGAATGCCCAACGTCAAGTACCAGAAGGATCTGCTCCGGTCGCAGAAGAAAGCCAAAACACAGGAAATCGGCATCTGGGCTGCTGCCGCCCGCCACAGGATAGCAGCGGATGATGCCCACCGTCATCTGGATGAGTTTGCCCTCGTGCACGGGACTATTCGCCGCGTTCATAGCGGCAAAGGCAAATGGTATCTTCACTTTGACGGTGATTCACATAATGACTTCACCGCCGTCATTTATCGAGATTACCTTCATCTAATGATTCCGGATGGTGCAGATCCTCGTGATGTATTCCAGAACAAGAAAGCGCAGGTTTATGGTTTCATCAGGCGATCACCGGGACCGGTCGTGGTTATTTCGGCTCCTACGCAGATTGATGTTCTGGAGGAGCCGTAGCGTGGACAGAAGTGGCTGGTGCGCGATGATACATGCGTTTCGCGGCGTTTCGGTCGGTGTTCGGTGCGCACCGTCCGATTCATTTCCCTTCATCGAACCCTTCAACGAATTTCTTTAGGTAGGTGAGATCCTTTTTTTTGATTTTTGTGAACTTGATGCCGGCGTTTAAACGGGTGCGGTTAACTTTTTTTGTGTAGACAACCTCACCACGAGTGGGAATGATCTTTTCCTGTTCAAAAGCAATATCAAGATCGATTGGATCGCCTGGTTTCAAAACATTAGCAGCCTCAATAAGGATGCCTGCTTCGCTCAGATTTTTGACTGCGGCCATACCGGCTGGTATCTCAATTTGATTATTCGTATCGTACTGAATGAATGATATGAGCCGTGAATAGTGGAGCCGCAGATATCGTCGCTTCTCCTGAACCGGGGCCGCGGGTTTCTTTGCCGTGGCTTTTGGAGCAGCTTTGGCTGCTGTGCTTTTTGCTCCACGGCTGCAGCAGACTTTGGGAGGAGAAGCGTTGTTTTTCTTTTGCGTTGTCTTCTTTTTTGTGGTCTCCTTAGTGGTAGCCTTCTTCACGGTCATACTGTGCCTCCGAACAAGGTTAGCGATACATATCTGACGGACTTGTCAAAAGTCCATCTGCTGTGTTGCCTGCGGTCGCTTCTCCTTGCGGCGTATTGAAATATACGCCTCAGTCGTCTCGACCTTGGCGCCTTGCATTCCCGCCTTCTCGGGAACAGGTTCTGGAGCTTTTTACTTCGCCGTATGATGTTTAATTTTTTACAGGTTATTATATTTAGTATTCTGTTCTTTTCATGCAAAAATCAAGGGAAAAGAACCTAATTCCAATTCATATCTTCTTTGCTCGACGTTGACATGCTGAAGAGTTCTGCTGCCATGCTTCTGAGTTGAACTCGGTTGTGACTGCTAAATACTAATCGACACGATGGAGGAATCGATGATACTCGATGCTTGTACCCGCATCTGCGCATTGATCGGCGATCCGGTTGCGCATTCGTTTTCCCCATTAATTCACAATGCTGCTTTTCAAGAAGCGGAGATTAATTGTGCCTACGTTGCCTTTCACGCGAAGAAGGAGCATCTTGCGGATGCCGTAAAAGGAATTCGCAGCCTCTCCATTCGAGGAGTGAGTGTGACTATTCCCCACAAAGTAAGAATTATAGAATTCCTGGACCATCTCGATCCAGCAGCCCGCCAGATCGGATCAGTAAATACAGTGGTCAATGAGCAAGGCGTGCTGACTGGGTATAACAGCGATGGCCTGGGAGCTCTCAAAGCATTTGAGGACCATCGGGTTGATTTATCCGGAAAATCGGTGCTGATCTTAGGTTCCGGCGGTGCGGCGCGGGCGATTGCCGTAACCTTGGTTATCCACACCGGAATCAGAGAACTGTTTATTGCCGGTATCATTGAAGAAGAGGTTGCCACCCTGGTGGCTCATCTTCGAACCATATGCCGCATACCGATAGCGGGCGACATGCTGACACATACCTTGTTTGGAGACAACCCGCCGACCTGTGATGTTCTTATCAACTGCACGCCGGTAGGCATGCATCCTGATGTAGGCCACAGTCCAGTGCCATCAAGCTTTTTCCGGGAAGGGCTCACAGTCTTTGATGTTGTCTATAATCCGGTTGAAACTGCTTTCTTGAAAGCAGCGGCAGCAGCAGGATGCCAGACCATCTCCGGCCTGGAAATGTTTCTTAACCAGGCAACGGTCCAGTTTGAGCTCTGGACCGGAGCCGCGGCGCCAAAAGCAGTGATGCGGAAGGTGGTGAGGGAGTATCTCGGCGTTCAATAGTAAGAAGTAAGAAGGAGATGCCCTCGCTGCCTACCCATATTCTCGCGCAGGGATGCAGAGAGCGCAGGGAAAAAGTGAATAGTGAATAGTGAACAGTGAACAGTAAGGAGTTAGGAGTAAAGAGTAACGAGAAGCAACCCAGGTAACCCAGGTAACCCAATGAACCCAATGAACCCAAGCAACCCAATGAACCCAAGTAACCCAAGCAACCAGGAACAATGAGCATGAATATCGTTCTTATTGGATACCGGGGAACCGGAAAATCAACTGTTGCGGATCTCTTGGCACATAAGCTCCAACGAAATGTGGTGCACATGGACCGAGAAATCGTTGCGCGGACAGGCGCCAGTATTCCGGATATTGTGGCGGCGTATGGATGGGAGCATTTTCGGGATATCGAGTCAGAGCTGGTTCAAGAGCTGGCTCGCCGGAATGATTTTATTATCGATGCCGGAGGCGGAGTGGTAGTACGACAATCCAACATTCAGCTGTTGCGGAACACCGGCCGCCTTTTTTGGTTGAAAGCACGTCCGGAAACAATTGCTGAACGAATCAGAAACGATACGGAACGACCCTCTCTCAGCGGTGTCAAGACCTTCTTGGAGGAGATCGAGGACATCTTAACCGAACGAACTCCGTTGTATCAGCAGGCAGCGGATTATGAGCTGGACACCGATCGAGCATCTCCGGAGGAGATTGCCGAGGAGATCGAAGGGATGGTGCAACAGGATTCAAGGTTCAAAGTTTAAGGTTCAAAGTTGATGGAGTCATTGCACGTGTTTTTTCTTAGAAAACTGGACTTCAGCATTTTTATGCGACAATGAAACTTATGGATTCCCGCCTGCGCGGGAATGGCGGTATGAGAAACTCCTGCTCTCATTCTTGCGGTACAAGGCTTTAGCGCGGGCAGGTTCTAGCGGGATTTGCACTAATTCAGTCATTCCCGCGCAGGCGGGAATCCAGGAACCATGATCGTTTCAAACCTATCCAACGGACGTTGGTAATGAGAGCCATCTCATTACCAATACACATCAACATTCATTGCTGCCTGTGAAAACAACCTATCGATACTGCCGCTGCCGCAGCACTTCGAAGAGCACGACTCCTGCAGCTACTGAAGCGTTGAGTGAGTGGATGGTACCCTTGGTAGGAATGGAAATGAGGAAGTCGCAAGTCTTTATCACCAGTTCGTGCATGCCCTTCCCTTCACTTCCAATGACGACAGCCAAGTCCATCGTGAGGTCGAGCTGATAGAGTTGCCTGGTTGCTTTTTCACTGGTGCCTGCGATCCAGATACCTTCCTGCTTCAACGAATTCAAGGCGGAAACGAGATTGGGTACCCGGCAGACCGGAATATGAGCTGATGCACCTGCAGCGGCCTTGACCGCGGTGCCGGAGAGAGGCGCGGACCGATGTTTGGGGACGATCACGCCATGGCTGCCGACAACGTGGGCGGTACGGATTATTGCACCGAGGTTGTGCGGGTCTTCAATGCTGTCCAGAACAACGAACAGAGCTTTTTCTTTCGATGCCTTCCAACCCGCTACGAGTGTGTCCAGACTTTGGTATTCCTGGGCGGTGACTTCAGCGACCACCCCCTGATGAACTACCGAACCTACGAGAACATCGAACCTGCTCAGCGGTATGCGCTGGATCTTGATACCATGCTGACGTCCGAGTGAAAAGATCAGCTTTCTTTTGCCGGTAAGATCTTCGGTCGGCAAAAAGAGCTGGTGGATTTTTTGAGGATTGCTTTGCAGCGCTTCTAAGACCGGATTAACGCCGAAGATTACGTGGTGCATGATCCATCGGTAATTTTCACGTGTAGGATTGAGAGAACAGGAATCGTCATGATCAGCTGCCCGCCATCGCCTGAACCATGTTCTGCGCTGCCAGGGCCGGATCCGGAGCCTCCAGGATCGGACGGCCGACGACCAGGTAGTCGGCTCCGGCTTGCAATGCTGCGGCCGGACTCAGGGTTCTTTTCTGATCGTCATGTGCAGTAGGGGTGACCCGCACGCCTGGAGTAACTATCAAAAAAGGAGGCGGCAGAATCGAGCGAATGGCGCCTATCTCCTGAGGCGAAGCAACAACGCCGTCAAAACCTGAGGCATGGGCTAAGGCAGCCAGTCGCTTGACCTGAGATTCAACCGGTCCCCTCATGCCAACTTCTTCAAGGTCGGATTCCGCAAGGCT
>Ga0116143_10006642_pt1 | contig 10007 bp, 7 predicted proteins | sample AD_UKC034_MetaG_FD_89745 | JGI IMG/M metagenome (GOLD analysis project Ga0116143, IMG submission 89745) | Active sludge microbial communities of municipal wastewater-treating anaerobic digesters from USA - AD_UKC034_MetaG | ecosystem: Engineered > Bioreactor > Anaerobic > Digestate | place: USA...
CGAATATGGCACGCAGGTGGTCGCCGGCGTCACACCGGGCAAGGGCGGGCAGCTCTTCGAAAACAGGGTGCCCATCTATGATACCCTCGCCGAAGCTGTCCGGGAGCAAAAGGCCGACGCCTCGATCGTTTTCGTCCCCGCCCCCTTCGCTGCGGATGCGGTGATGGAGGCTGCTGACGCCGGTGTCGGCCTGGTGGTCTGCATCACCGAAGGCATCCCCGTCGTGGACATGCTCCGCGTCACGGAGTATCTGGCCGGCAGGACGACGCGCCTGATCGGCCCCAACTGCCCCGGCATTATCACGCCCGGCGGTTGCAAGCTGGGCATCATGCCGGGGTTTATCCACAAACCGGGCAGGGTGGGGGTGGTCTCGCGCAGTGGGACGCTCACCTATGAGGCGGTCGGACAGCTTACCAGTCTTGGGTTGGGCCAGAGCACCTGCATCGGCATCGGCGGCGATCCTGTCATCGGCACCACCTTTCTCGACGCCCTGCAACTCTTCGAAGCGGATAAAAAGACCGATGCGGTGGTGATGATCGGCGAGATCGGCGGCACCGCTGAAGAGGAGGCGGCCCGCTACATCGAGGAGAAAATGACCAAACCGGTGGTGAGCTTTATTTCCGGGCAGACGGCGCCGCCGGGACGTCGCATGGGCCATGCCGGGGCCATCATCGCCGGTGGCAAAGGCACCGCCGCCGAAAAAATGGCCGCTCTCGCAGATGCCGGTGCTGCGGTATGCTCGAGCCCGGCGGAGATCGGCCGTATGGTCAAAAAAATCCTCGCCGCCCGCCGGAATATGTGAAAGCTGGAAAAAAAAAGAGAAAGGCGGGAAGAAAAAAGGGAACCTTTGCCAGGGTGTGCACGTTAGAAAAATAACAGCACTACCTTTCCATTCTTCACCCTCCTTGCAATAAGGGCCTGTGTTCCATCCGGAACCAGGCCCTTGTTGTTTAGAGGAGGTGATAGATCGCGAAAAAATGGAGGACGCTGCCGGCGATGACGAAGAGATGCCAGATCGAATGGGCGTAGGGCTGCCGCTTCCACATGTAAAAGAGTATGCCCACAGTGTACGCGATGCCTCCGTAAAGGAGAAAACGGGTGCTGAGCGGCGGCACTCGGAGGATGATCTGATCGTAGGCGATGAGAAAGGACCAGCCCATCACGGCGTACATCACGGTCGAGAGCACCCTGAAACGGCTCAGATAGATCGAGCGGATGACCACGCCCAGAATGGCCATTCCCCAGATGATGCCGAAATAGGTCCAGCCCCAGGGTCCGCGCAGCACTGTGAGCATGATGGGGGTGTAGGTGCCCGCGATGAGTACAAAAATCGCTGCATGGTCCATGCGCGCAAAGACGCTTTTGGTCGCCCGGTGGGTCATCGAATGGTAGAGGGTTGAAAAGAGGTAGAGGATGATCAGGGTGATGCCGAAGACAGCAAAGCTGACAATGTGCCAGGTGGTCCCTAGCCGGGCGGCGCGGGCGACCAGGATGACCAGCGCGGAGAGGGAGAGTAAAACACCCAGTCCGTGGGTGATGCTGTTGACAATCTCTTCGCCGGGGGGATAATCAGGCTTGCCCCAGCCTGCATGGGTGAGCTTTTCACCAAGCCTGGTCACAACAGTACTCCTTTCTGGTCCCGCATTAAACAGAGTAATGGATAAAATTCCATTGCCGCCGCCTGAAGCATAAAGCGCTTGCCGGAATTATTCCGCGCTGATCCTGGACAGCCCGGCCGGCATTTCGCTATGCGCGTTTTGCCGCTTTTTACTTGATTTTGGCTGCGGGAATGACTATTATTTCTAAATTAAAGATCTGAATCCCGCCGGCAGAACGGCTTTCGCAATTTTGCCGGAATTCAGAATAAGCAGCAGAAGCGATTATTCTGGCGTTTGATACCTCTCGCAGCGTTCAGCTAACCGAAGGAGTCGGAACTATGAGGAAATTAATGCTCTCCATCATTCTCGTGCTGGGTCTGGCAGCCGTACTTTTCGGTCAGCAGCAGAGCACAGTCGCGTTCCACTTCGATTACGCCTACCAAACCAAAGATGTGCCCGAGATTTACAGTAAATTAGGCATCGGACTCGGAGTCACCGGCAAGATCGCAACCTCGTTTCCGATTTTAAGCCTGACCACGGGAGCGCGCTATCTCTACTTCCCGGAGTCCAACGAGGTGAGCAGTGCCGGCAACGTTAAGCACGACTCTTTCGATCTGCTTCATCTCTTTTTCGGTGTGCAACTGGGCAGGGATAGCGGGCCCTATTTTACCCTGGCTGAATGCGGCGATTTTGGCGGCAAGAAAGCCCGCTTTGGCATTGAACCCGGCATCGGCTATCTCGTCTGGGAGGGTCCTGGTTCCACCCGCGTCGATTTTACCCTGAAATACTGCATGGCCAACCTGATGGGCGGCGAAGAGGATGAAGCCGATCGCCATTTCATCATCTTCGGGATGGGCTACGCTTTTTAGCCTCAACTGTAGTCAAACGCTGTTTTTTTACGGGACGGATCAAACGATCCGCCCCTTTTTTATTCACCGTCTTGCCGGTTTGATACCGGGATGCCGTACACACTTGTCAGTGTCAGATATGAATTGGTTCCCACGCGGCCGGACCGATAGCGAGAACTGGCTCCCACGCTGCCGGCGATACGGTGTGACCTGGCGGATCCATTCCATCTCTGATCACCCTCACGGGGCTGTCAGCGGGCACGGGCTCGTTGATACCGGCTGTGCAGATACGCCGGCAGCCAGAGCGAGAGGAGCAGCAGCGCAATGGCCGGATAGTGAAGCCAATAGAGATCGGAATTCCAAAAGTCGATAGTGAAATAGAGCAAAAAGATCACGCAGACGTGCCAGCTGTAAACCTGGAGAGAGTGCCTGCCGATATAACCAAAGGGTCGCAGCAAGCGCCATTTTTCCAGGGAGAAGTGCCTGCCGATGTAGAGAATCACGATGCTCCACATGGTAAAGTGGAGCAGACGCAGGGCTCCGAGGTTCTGCAGACCGGTGAGATGATTAAAGAGTTGACCCTGGTGCGGCAGTGCCAGCCAGCCATGCCGCCAGGAGAACAAGAAAGCGACCATCGGCGCCGCCAGGTAAAGCAGTCTGCGCTGCAAAAGGGGAGAGATCTGCACACCACGGTATTTCCGCAGACCCAGATAGAGGCCGGCGGCAAAGAGCAGCCACCAGGCCATAGGATCAAAGATCGCCCAGTGCATTGGGATGAAGCGGTTAACCAGAACCTCGGCGCGATAAAAGAGGTGCAGCTGGGCTGCCCCCCACATCGCCAGGGCGAAGAGGAGCGCTCTGACGTGCCGCCCCGCGTGCGCTGCGCGCAGGAAGAGAACAGCCCCCAGGATAAAAACGACATAAAGCGGGAGCAAATTGGCGCCAATCGGCGCATAGAATAAAAATACTCCGGCAATGAGGGCCAGGATTTGTTCCTCATAGAACGGAATCATCGCCTTATACCAGAACGGCTTGACCGCAGGGACAGCGTAACTGACCATGAACAAAAGGAAGAAAACGCTCAGGTGGTAGGAATAGATCAGCCGGGCACGGGCGCGAATCTTGCGCCACAAGCCTGGCACTCCCTGCTTTACCAGCGTAAAGCTGTAAACATAGCCGACTACCAGCCCGGAGAGGAAGACGAAAACTTCTGCGAAGCTGACGAAACCAAACAGGTCGCGCACGCAATGCAGATACCGGCCGGGCAAATGATTGAGCGTCATCGAGATGAGCGCGATACCGCGAAGCAGATCGATGCGCTGATCCCGAACGGGCGCGGCCGAAAGAACAGATGCCGGTACAGAAATACCCATCACCTGAATCCGGGTTACTGAGATTAAAATGGACCTGAAGCGACAAGCAGGTTCAGTCTTAATGTTCCGGCGGCACGAATCGAACCTGCATTTCGCCTCATCCGCACACTGAGCGCCTCAAGCGCAAACCTGGCATTTGAATCAGTACCGTGGCGGGTCCTCTTTCCTGACATTATTGTGCTCCTCACCCGGAACATTATAAGGTACGCATTTTTCACCTTTATTACACGTCCTTATTTTGGGGAGCAGTCCAGTGTGCCAGCAACTGCGCAGATCTCCGGATTCTCTTTCCGTTTGCATGGGAGCACTGGACTGTGGATTCAGGGATTCTCCGCCAGCCCTGGTGCCGGCGATCAGCCATGTCCGGCTTTGCTATTTTGGCTGCGCCTTTGCTGATGTGAATTTAAGGGATCACGGTTGTTGAGCCAATCAAGTTTGCACCCAGGCCACTATTCCAGATATTGTAATTAGCCAACTGTATACAACGCCTGTTAGCGATCGTTTCTTTAGGATCATTGATCTTCAAGAAAATATCATAGTCACCACGAGCCACCTCACCAAATACGTTCATATTTATAGAAAAGTTCAAATCACGCCAGGCAGCGGTATTGTCCGCCCTGCTGTTCAGATCAGGCCGCCAATCCCTGGCGTCAAGGTCCGTTAGCGCTGTGTAAGTGCCACAGCCATTCTTGGCTTTCAGAATTATCGACACATTTTTCTTGTTTACAATATTGCCAAAGCCGACGTTCTGGATCTTGCCTTCGAACCTCAGGGTGCCATTCTGTTTTACCCATTCACTTGCTTTAGCCTCACGCAGCACCAACCGGTAACCCAGTCTGTCACGCATATATTCCATTCCGTTTCTGCCGTTATATACCGGGTCAAAGATGGCCGTTCGAGTCACTCCATCGTGTCGAGGCGTAAACGGTACGGTGACATTTTCTTTATTGTAAACAAAATCACACCAAAGTTTATAGGTGCGTTGGCTGTAGCTTGTATTCAGATGAGTTGTTTGAGCATAGGCTGCTTCATAAAGAACGTTCGGAAACCTGGGATAGATATTATCGTCAGAACCGGGTCCAACTGTTTCACCGCCATAGAAGTTATTTTGATTTCTTATCCAGGTTAAAACAGCGTTACGATCATAATCACCCGGATCGCCAGTTCCAATTAATCGAAACCCTTCGGAAAGCGAGCCATTGTCATCGGGCATGGCGCCCCGTGAACCCGCCGAATAACTATCGTTGAACATACCGAATCGCTGCGCCGGTGTTCCTCTCGCCGGAGCAGGCATCAGATTAGTAAAGCTGTAATCGGTGTCATACTCCATGTTATGCCAGGCCATCACTCCACCCGCATGTACCATAATTGAACGCGAAGAGGGAACATAGCCCAGCAGTGCTTTTAAAAGCCAGTGGTACCCCTCCCGCGTTCTGGCATACGAGGACGAGTGCATTTCGCCCCATGGGCCAAAGAGGCCTCCTTTAACAGCCATTATGCACTCTTCGAATTCGCTGAAAACATCTCCAAGCTGCCAAAGATGATATTGTACCCAGTTTTTATCCTCATGACCGGGAATACCGCACAAGTCAGATTCTTCAATAACTCCGCTTTCATACCAAACCCGGCCTTTCGGCGCCCCGGGTTCGCAGTCATGAATGATCTGGTTAAAACTTTTATTATCGACATAGGTATGGCCCCGTCCGTCGTAATTAAACTTTACAATAGCAACAGCCTCGCTCTCTCTTACTTTTTGAAGTGCTGCCCTGACATAATCAAGCGCGGCGGGTGTTAAAGGTTGCGTTGTTCCATACTCCGGCGAGAGAGCGCCATCAGCACTCCAGGGTCCTTTAGGTTTTCCATTGAGGGGGGCATTCGACGAAAAGTTTTTCAGGTCAAATTCCATATAAACGATGCGAGCATTTACAAAGACCGTGGTGCCACTGATAATGGTCGCCAGGTCAGGAAAACCAGGAGTTCCGCTTTCGACTGGAATTACATAGGATTCGGGGCTGTAAAAGCCTCTGTCCGGATTCGGAATATCAACAGGATTCTCCTTATAGTCGAGGGCCTGTAACACCAGCGGGGCTGCGTCTCTGTCATCCGCGCCTCTCAATACATTGTCATTTCCGGGAGCCTTCCCCGCACATGCGACACCCAACATTCCCGTAACCACCAGACCAACGATTAACATGATTTCTTTCACTCTGAATACTTTTCCCATAACCTGACCTCCTGTTTATGGCCTTGCAGGTTTTTGTCTAAAAAATACCTTGATTAGGGCTCTAAATACCATCGGGGATTTGCATCATTGTAAGCCTGCAGCGCAGTCCAGTTAGCACGGGAAGAGGTGGCTCTGCTTACGTTGTCCAGATAAACTCCATCAAATCCCATGTCGACAATTTTGTCGATGGAGGATCTGCCCTCCGGAAAAAGGGAATGATCGTAGCCGGGATTTCTATACGGGCTGCCGCCTCGTACAATAATGTCTCTCCACTCAGGATGCCACCAGATCGGGGTGGCTTCATCGGCATATTGGCCGGAGTAAGCCGACCATAGCATCCAATTCGGGATACCAACCTCCCAGAATCTCTCGCGGGCGGGTATAAATCTGCCATTCTCAACCGCGCCGTGGAGGAAAGATCTTGGATCCGGATTAACCATGACCGGATCGGCAAACCACCGGTACAATTCTGTCGTGCCGATACTCAAATATGCAATAACCAGCCGCCTGCCGCCCTGGGGTTTCCATTTAAGGATTTCAACCTCTTCCCTGGTAAGAGAACCCCCGTCAAAATGCGCATCAATATAAAAAGCATCCCACTCTGAAGCCGCGAGTTCCTCAATATAGGCCTTCCTGCCTTCATTTTGAGTGTAGCCTTTCGCCACCCAGAAAAAGTCCCATTCAGTCCCGTGGTCAGCGATCGCTTTAGCAACCACCTCGGCCGTGCCGGTGGGTTGAAAACGTCCGCCTTTGAAAGGAACCAGATAGCCGGCAGTGGTGGTAATATTGAGACGGCTGGCGGGATTGATTTCCCAGTCCGGCCAGTTTGTGTATTTGCCGGTGCTGATCATATACAGATGGTTTTTAGCATCCTTCATCTTGTAAACATTGTTGCTGTTCAAGGTATGCGCTATGCCGGCAGGTATCGGATGGTGGATAATATTGTAACTGTTAGAGGAAGGCGAATAGATGGGCATATAGCCGGGGTTTCCTATCCCTGGTGACTGATACACCTCCGCACTTAACCGCGGGTGCCAGAGAATATTATTATCGGCAGCAATTTTCTGGTTCTGAGCCACGATTGGCACGGTGCTTCCATTGGTGTTCGCCGTACCCTTGATGCCGACCCTGGACAGGTTGGCCAACCTGTTAACAGTAGTAGCGCTGAAGTTTTCAATCCCCCAGCCATCGAGCAAGTTAAGAAGATTCCAGTCGTATGCATTATCCGCATTTCCATCAATATGGGCATATTCCAGTGTGTCTTGCGGAATAATCTGAAAACCCGGATTTCGAGTCTTCGCCTTGATGGCAACCTCCATGATTAAGGCCTGCATCTTGCGGGCGCGTCCGACAGCACTGACATCATCAGGATCACCATAATACTCTTCAACTTTCGCATTCAGTTCTGCTATCGTGCGGCCATCCTTGGGTATCCAGGGTGGATTCTGGTTGGAGTCACTGACAGACAGCCTGGGTTTGGGATTACAGGACAGCAGAGCCGGAGCAGCTCCCATTGCGGCGGCTGCAAGCAGGCCGGTTTTTAAAAATTCTTTTCTATTCATAACGTATCCTTTATGGTAGTCGAACCAATCAGGTTGGCGCCAAGGTCAGCATTCCAGCTATTGCCCTTATTTGCAAACCGCAGGCAACGTTTGTTAGCGCTTTGTTCTTTGGGATCATTGATCTTCAAATAAATATCATAGCTCCCGGCCGGGACGCTGCCAAACGCGGACATTTTAGCCGAAAAGTTCAAGTCACGCCACGCAGCTGTATTTTCGGCCCTGCTGTCCGGATCAGTCAACCAATCCCTTGCGTCAAGGTCCGTAAGCGCCATGTAGGTGTTGGAGCCATCTGTGGCTTTCAGAATTACCGATACATTTTTCCTGTTCACCACATTGCCAAAACCGACATTCTGGATTTTCCCTTCGAACCTCAGGGTGCCATTCTGTTCTACCCATTTACTTGCTTTAGCCTCACGCAATACCAGCCGGTAGCCGAGTCTGTCACGCATATATTCCATTCCGTTTCTGCCGTCATAGACCCGGTCAAAAATTGCCGTTTTTGTTGGTCCGGTAAATGGAGGAACTGTCTCTTTACTTGAGGCCGGGAATGTAACCGGTTTAGTGACATTGGCTTCATTATAGATAAAATTACTCCACCGGGAATAATTACCATGCCGCATATTCAACGCAGTTGTCCGGAATTCACGGGCTTCTATAATAGCGCCCGGCATATTTCCAAAAGCGTTATCGCCGATCCCGCCTTCAACCTGAATAATGGTGTTCCGCTTGTAAATCCAGGAGAGAAATCTGAAACGATCATGCGGGCCATGAAATCTGCCACTGTTGCCATAATTAGCCGCATAGCTATCGTCGAAAAAGCCAAAACGCGCCTCCGGTGAGCCCTTGGGCGGAACCGGCATGGTCTCTATATTGGCAGCGCTATAAGTGGTCCCGTATGTGAGGTTATACCATGCCATGAACAAGCGCTGATTTGTTAAAAGAATACGCGAAGCGGGAACAACGTCCAGATAGGCATCTAAAAGCTTCTTGCCAGCATTCGCACTCAGAGCCATCGGTGATGAATGCTGTTCGCCCCATGGACCAAACATGCCTGTTTTTACACACATGATGATGTCTTCGAATTCATGGAAAATTGGTACAAGCTGCCAAAGATGATATTCGATCCAGTCTTTGTCCATATGACCGGGTACATCGCACATGGCCGATGGATTATTGGACGTAACGTAGGCTGGTTCCGGGCCGTGAATGAGTCCTTCGGTGAGATTCAGGTGGGGATACTTGTGGGGTTCAATATAATTAAACCCGTTACCGTCATAAGAAAATTTGACAAACGCTACCCCGTTGCCATCTCTCACCTTTTGAAGCAGACCTCTGATATAATCGAGCGCAAACGCCGTCAGGGGTTGAGTTTTTCCTGTTCTTGTGGCTCCGGTGCCCGGGTCTGCAAACAAACCATCATCCTTGTAGCCAAAAGCATCTTTCGCCGAGAGGAACGCGTTCGACGAAAAGTTGCACAAGTCAAAACACATAAATGAGATGGCAGGAAGGGCAGAGACCCCGGTACCGCCAACGTATGGGTTAGTGTTTTGATTAACACCATTATAAAATTGAGTCTCTTCGATATCATCACCTTCCACAGGCGGCACCTGTCTTCCATGATAGAGCACAGAATTTGCGTCAACCGGAACCCGGTGATCTACTTCAGGCGTGATACCAAACGGAGAATTAGTCACATTAACCGAATCCGGTGATATATTCTGCCAGCGGCCTCTGTATGCGCCCCTGTCCGGATTCGGAATATCAACAGGATTCTCCGTATAGTCGAGAGCCTGCAGCACAAGCGGGGCTGCTTCTCTCTCACCGGCACCCTTCAATGAACTGTCGTTTCCGGGCGTTTTCTCCGCACATGCGACGCCCAACCAGCCTGTCACCACCAGGCCAGCGATTAAGATGACATCAGTCACTCTGCATGCTTTTATCATAGCCTGACCTCTCATGTAATTTATTAATGGCACAAAACAGGTCCGTTTTAAAAAAAAAAGAACACCCGAATCCATGCTGAAATCTTAAAATTGTTGCCGTGTCGCCTTCACGTCATACGAAGTGATTCGCTAAAAAATATAAAACAACAAAACGAAAGGACAAACAACAGGTAAAAGTAAGCTACGAAACCAAACGATATAAAGCAACGTCTTTCAAAAGTTTTTGTATGTCTGCACAATCTCTGCATCAGATCGGTCCATCTTCGTTTCATTCCTGGCTGTAAAAGCTGTGTACAGCATGGCAATTTTTACGCTCACAGAACGGCGCCTTGCTGTCTGAAGCAGGTTGAGAAAATGACAAAACAGCCATTGGTAAATCAGGCAGAGTAATCTACTGATTATGAATCTAATCAGATATAAAAAGGCGCTGTCATTAGCGCCTTTTCAGATAAAAAATCG
>Ga0116143_10006644_pt1 | contig 10006 bp, 7 predicted proteins | sample AD_UKC034_MetaG_FD_89745 | JGI IMG/M metagenome (GOLD analysis project Ga0116143, IMG submission 89745) | Active sludge microbial communities of municipal wastewater-treating anaerobic digesters from USA - AD_UKC034_MetaG | ecosystem: Engineered > Bioreactor > Anaerobic > Digestate | place: USA...
CTGGTTAAGGTGACGATATTCCCGCCGATGGTAAAAAAGATGATCGAAGTAGGCGAAAACACCGGAAACCTTGACATCATGCTGACCAAAGCAGCCGACTTTTACGACCGCGAAGTAAAAGAAGCTCTCGATGGTCTGACGTCAGCCCTTACCCCTATTCTTACAGTATTCATGGGTATCATCATCGGCACCATTGCCCTGTCGGTTTTCATGCCCCTCTTCAAAATGACCCAGAGTGTCAAGTAAGTCTTATAATGCTGGCCACTGAGGCATAGCTATGAATTCATGGACATTTCCGAATTCCATCTATGCCCAGATAGCCGCTGCTCAACCTGATCAGGCAAGAAAAGTGAATACTCCATGAAAATGTTACTTAAAAACGTCAGTCACATGTTCGTAATCTTAGCCTACAGGGAATCTCCTTACCTTGAAGAATGCATACAATCGCTCATTGACCAAACAGTGAAAACGAATGTTATAGCAGCCACATCAACCTCATCAGAATATCTCGAAAAAATCTGTGCAAAACATCATATTCCATTAAGAATTAACGTAAACCCGGCAGGAACGATCAGCGACGACTGGAATTATGCCTATCGAACCGCAGAAGCTGACTATGTAACCCTTGCACATCAAGACGACATCTATCGCAATGATTTCACAGAAAGGGTCTTTACCGGAAATAATGATTTTTTGATCGCTTTTACCAACTATTACGAAATCAGAGAATGTAGAACGATTAACCGGAACTTAAACCTGTTTATCAAGAGATGCCTGTTATTGCCATTTTACATAAGACATATCATTGCCAATCAATTTATTAGAAAGGCTGTCCTTGCTTTTGGATCACCAGTGTGCTGCCCTTCTGTTACTTATAACAAGAAGGAAATCGCTAATTTCAGTTTTACCGGCGCCTACAGCATAAACATGGACTGGCTGGCATGGCTTGCCCTTGCACGAACTCCTGGGAGCTTCAAGTACATCAGCCAACCATTAGTATATCACCGCATTCACGCTTTTTCGGAGACTTCCGTGGGGCTAAAAGAAAACAGACGACAGCTTGAAGACCGATCAGTACTTCAGAAAATCTGGGGGCCCCGATTAGGCAGAATTTTAGCTCGCATTTACAGTTGCGCTTACAGGTCAAACAAATGATAACTGCAGATTAAAAACGCAGATCTCATATCTAATCAGCATTACATTCACAGAATTTGCCACAACAGAAGAATGTGTTATCCTCTCTATAAAATCGAAGAGTTTAAGAAAATATGCTAACGAGCCCGGTTCAAGATATGGCAAAAACAACTCTTGTTATAATTCCCTGCTATAACGAGGAAGCCAGTATTCAAACGGTTATAGAAGAAGTTATGGCAATATTGCCAGACTTTAAAATTCTGGTGATTAACGACTGCTCAAAGGATAAAACCTCTGAAGTAGCGCGTAAGACAGGCAAAGCTACAGTAATCGATCTGCCGGTCAACCTTGGAGTTGGTGGAGCTGTACAAACCGGATTGAAATTCTGTATGAGAAACCAGGCTGAGTTTGCCGTTAAACTCGATGGTGACGGGCAACACGATCCTGAATACATTCAGGCAATCATACAACCACTCTTTGAGCATAAAGCTGACATAGTTATAGGCTCAAGGTTTCTCAAGGAAAACACCGGTTTTCAATCAACGTTTCTGCGACGGCTTGGGATAAGGTTTCTTCAGTTAGTCTGCCGGTTATTGACCGGTCAGAGAATCACCGACCCGACCTCAGGGTTCAGAGCCTATAATCGCCGGGCAATCGAATTCATGGCCAACCACTACCCTTCTTTTGATTACCCCGAACCGGAAGAAATAGTGCTTGCCAGCAAAAACGGACTGAAAATGATCGAAGTGCCTGTGCAAATGCGTGCGAGAAAGGCTGGCGTATCAACAATATCTTCGGCAGTGTCTGTCTACTACATGCTCAAAGTGACTCTTGCCATGATATTTATTTTTTTGCGCAATCCAGAAAGAGAAATGAGCTGAAAATGATATTCGAACATATTGAAAAAATCCAGATCATATCGATAATAGGCAGCCTCGCTTTTCTTGTTATGATTGCCAGATTGATCAAGAACAGCATGCTTAAAGAAGCCTACTCCATACTATGGCTTATCTTTGCTGCAGTATTTCTTGTCTTCTCATGCTGGAAAGATGGGCTGGACTATTTTGCAGCGATGGTCGGCATATATTACCCGCCAGCCATGCTTTTTCTAATTCTGATAATCGCCCTGATTCTAGTGTTGGTACAGTTTTCGGTGATCATATCTTCTCAAAGCGACAAAATAAGAGCTCTTACTCAAGAACTCGCATTACTCAGAAATGAATTCAGAAATTCCAAAAAAGATACAGGCAAAAGCTGATACGGGGCAACAATTGTCAGCATGCTTTAAAAGCTTGTTCCTGCTGGCTACAGCATCATTCTGCTCACGGGTTTATATGCTTTCGAAGGAAAATCTTTTTTCGTTCAGCAGCTACGCTCTTCGCGGTATATTTGACGATCTGACCATACCTTTCGCAATAACAGCTCTGGCAATGTATGCCGGAACCAGCAAGCTCTACAAATTCTCTTACTATATCAATCTGGCAACTGCTCTGTTAGTCTGTTTCGACTTCAGGCACTTCACACAGTTCGCAAGCAGAATAAACCGTGACATGCTTCAGCAGGAAATTTTTCTCTACTGGCTGCGGAGCGGCAGAACATTTTTTATTCCTCTGCTCATCGCTTTTGCAGCACTTCACAAATGTTTGATCAAAAAATTTGTCAACTTTTGCCAACCTGCTTTAATGTCAAGACGAGCTGGAATCTTTCTTGTTACAGCCTTTCTGCTGATAGTTATACAAAACCTGCGTCCTGAACTGTTACCGAGAGTCAACAATGATGAGTGGGACCGATATCTTGAAATTACCGCATCGCTAAATCGATGTCGTCTCAATAATTCATCTTTTCATTGCCTCTTCTCGTTGACTCTTACAGATATGGCTGTATCACCGACACAAATATTCTGGGAAAGCTCATTTCCTGATAAATTTCCAGCAGAGTTCGATGAGCTGGCTGCCCGCAAACAGAAATTTCTTACCCTTCAGGCAAAAGAAAAACTCTGGTTGCATCAGGGCTTTCATGAGGCGGGGGAAGAAGGAAATTCCATAGAGGCTGTCACAAAAGCCTTTGCCGCAGACTATACAGGAGTAGAAATCGATCTTCATTACATAGAGAGCGAGCAAGAAATTATTGTCAGTCACGACATGCCTGCCAGATTTGACAGACAAAAAATTCTGACACTTGACAGACTTTTTCAGGAATCACCATTTAATCAGAAAACCTCTTGCTATCTCTGGCTGGATTTTAAAAACCTCAATTATGGCAATGCATCAGAAGCTCTGAACCTGCTTGCAGCAATAGTTCGCAAGAATTATTCAAGCGAGCATGTTCTGGTGGAATCAAGCAATCCATTCATGGTCAGAAAAATTAGCCAGGCAGGGCTGAAGGCTGTCTGGGGAGTATTTTATGGGCTTAGTTCTGCAAAATTCAGCACAGACAATATCGAAATTATAAAAACCATGGCTGTACTTAGCCAATGCTCGATGATTTCATTGCCATGGCAGGTCTACGATGAACAGGCAATAAAGCTGCTCAAAGATTTCCCGACTGCCGTATACACAGTCAACGATACCAATGAAATCAAGAAATTTCTTACTATTCCATCGGTAAAAATAGTTCTCACTGACCTGACAGATTTCAGGCCTGAAAATGAATAATAACAATACAGCAGAAGTCTGCTTCATAGACTTCCCATTCAAGTTATACTGCGCATCCATTCTGGTCAACACATTATATGTGGCATTTGTTCTTGAGCCTGAAATCGACTGGTATTTTTCCCTTGCGATGTTACACGGCTTTTTTAACAGTCTTTTTTTCCCGCTTATAATTATTTACCTTGCTGGCAAAACCATCAATCATCGAATATTGCCCGGGCGTCTGTCAGCTCTGCTGATTTTGATTGCCAGCTCCTTACCAATGATAGATACAGTTCACATAAGGTCGACGATGACCAGATTCAGCTGGTCTGTATGGCACGATTTAAACTGGTATGCGATAAAAGCAACCATCTTCAGTGATTCATCATATCTTATGCTTATCAGCTTACTCCCGGCGGTGATGCTGCTCGCACTCGTGCACTTCAGAAAATCCACGAAGTCGGTGAATACATTTGCAGGACATAATTTTATCGAATATGTGGGAAATGCCGTTTTAATCATTCTTTTCTTCAAGCTTTTTTTCCCGGTTGAATATTACCAATCAGACAGCCGCTTCACCCCTCGTGTTGAAAAAGCAACCGGCCAGAATATGATACTCAACACACTTGCAAATGGTGCGACTGCTGGATTTTTCAGTATTCCGGCGGCGGCAGCCAATCAAACAGGCAGAAAATTTCAGCCATATTCTGCCGCTGAAAGGGCTGAACTGACACAACTTGGGCTGCTGCCTGCATATTCAGAGAATAAAAACACACCAGAACCAGCATACGACCGTATTGTATTACTGGTTTTTGAGTCACTGGCAATGGAATACTTTCATTCTTATAACCAGTCTATCCCGAAAGAAACCACTGATTTCTTCGACCTGCTCATGTCTGAGAATCCATACAGCACTAATCACTATACCTCTGGAACTCCCACTCTGAATGGGTTATACGCGATTCTATGTTCAAGAATCCCTTTCATTAAAGGACAGACGCTCTCCTCTGGTGAAAAGAGCTTACCCCATATCTTCAGATCAACAACATCAGGAAATTCCTGGTTTGTCCGTGGAGTAAGCAAATTTTACGGAGGCGAACACCTTATCATCAAAAAAAGACTCGGGTTCAACCAGCTTATCGCCTATGAAGAGCTTGCAAGCGAATACCCAGAGCCTCCTTTAAACGCCTGGGGATATCGCGACGACATAGTTCTTGAGCGAACCCTCAGACTAATGAAGTCTGAAAAAGAAAAAAAATATCTGATTCTGGCCAGTCTGATCGATCAACATCAGCCGCCACATTATTGCGGAATCGAACGAGACAGGCTACCCAAGGCTGTAGCTGACCACCCCAGCCCGATAATTCCAAGCATATACTGGGCTAACCACCTGCTGCGGAATTTTATTACCAGTCTGGAACTGGAGGGATTATTAGATGAACGGACACTGATTGTTGTAACTTCCGACCACTACCCTCTGGCCGGCTATGGCCACAAAGAACTGGTTCAGGCATCATCCTACGATACCCTTGGTAAAATTCCACTGATCTTCATCTCAAAGAATCATGCCCCATTTGCGGCATTCGATAAGACGAAACTGAGCTGCCAGCTCGACCTGGCACCGACACTATGCCATCTTGCCGGGATCGAGATTCCTGAATCTTTTCTTGGGCATAACCTTCTCAATCCTGCTTCACCAGACAGAACTATGGGTTTTTTCAACGATACGTTAATCTTGAGAAATAGTTCTGAAGAAATAGCAGTGGATGTCAAGGCGCCAGACATCCAGAACGATGCAATGACAAAATGGATAAACAATCTTTTCGTAACAGTGCCAGACAGACTCTGATCATATCGCCGGGCTATTCTGCCAGAGCCTCTTCCCTGCTGACAATCTCAAGATTCGATGATACATCATGTCCATCCAGAACATCAGATTCACTAACGGACAACTTTGCCAGTTTTTCGACCCCATCAGCATCTTTGATAGCAATTTTATAAAAGGGTTCTGTTTGTATCCGCCCCCGGGTATAGTCTGTCGAATACGGCAGGATAACCTCAGTCATCTCCTTGGCCAGACATTTCTTCTTATACAGGAACTCTATTTCACCTATCGTCAAACCGATCGAAACAACGATTTCTGACGCGTTATGGTTAGCCATATTGAGCCTCGCACCAGAAACCTTCTCAAAAAGAACATAAGGAGACATTGTCTGGCTGTCACTTTTCGCACCATAAACAACTCTGAAATGAGACCCGGTTTTAAAACCGGCGCGGGGCGTTATAGCCAGATTATCCCGCAACCATTTATAGAAAAAATCTTCTGAATTTTCGTTAGAGGTTTTTACATCATAACCCAGCACGTATTCTGGCTTTTCTGGTAAAGATTTAAAAGTTGACCAGTATTTGTAAGTCTCTTCTGGAAATATTCGAAAAGTCGACATGTAAATGTACCTGATTCGGTATTTTTCACACAATCTTAGGGCTTCTTCTTCCGTCTTAGAGGAGAAAACATCAGCCATGGTCTTATAACCCCACATGGCATTATTAACTACAGATGGACGTCTGGCATAGTACCCAATAAAATTTCCCTCATCCCAGTAAGACAAAATTCCGTATTCGGGCTTATCATCGTCGTAATAACCTGAGGTTTCGGGGGTGTTGTCCCTTATCCAGTTGAATGCTTCTACCTGCTCCTTCGACAAAGTCGAAACATTCAGATTTACAAAATAGCCCTGCACCGACTGCAGAACAAACAATGGTAAAAAGAACAACAGCAACAAAATGACTCGTTGTTTTTCGCGGGCAAATTCCAAATTCATCAGGCGCCATAAAAGATGGTAACTGACCGCGAGGAAAATACCAGAACCGACTGTGAGCCAACGGATAAATCTGATCTGTCTGAAGGCAAGGAGCAACATGAGCGTGATCCAGTAGCGCAAAAAATCAGCTTGAGGCTTTTCGAGACAATCCCATTTCAAAAACACAAAAAGAGGCAACAGGATAATTCCATATCCGAAAAAACTCAATACACCTTTAAGGTTGGCATGATTATTTACGAGCTTTAGCAGCTCCAGCGACGGAAGCATTTCGCTGATGGTCTTATGAATGTGATCTTTCTGAAAAAGAAACCCGGAAGCCTGCAGCAGTTGCTCCTGAAAGACAACTGCAAGAAAAGCACAAGCCCCTGCCAGCCAGAACAGGCCAATCATCCGCGAATAGCCTTTAGTTTTCAGACTAGAGAGTAAAAAGCAACTTAAACCTCCAATTGCGATACAAAATGGTTGAAAATAGCTGTATTTGGATATAGAAAACAGCTCACCTGTCATATCGATACGCAAACACATAATCAGATTAACTGCAGCAGCAGTAAACATTGTTGAAAAGGCGAATTCTAGATAAGATAAAGCATCTTCCTGATCAGCCAGCCACAGATAAAAACCATATACAGTAGCAAACAGGAAAAACAGCGGCGAGCCGGTCCATGTAGCGGGAAGAGCAACAGCAGCCAGACAGCCGGAATATTGCCAGACCCTATCGCCTGTTCCCGACAATAGGAGGTAAGAACAGATCCAAACCCAGATCAGAAATGAAATGAGGAAGTCATAGTCAAGCAACAAATAGCCGCTGATAAATTTTGCTGCACCGCAGGGCAACATGAAAAAGCAGCATAGGATGAAAAAAGTCATTCTTTTAGACAGTCGACTGGCTGTGTACACAAGCATTACCGCAGTAAGCCAGGTAAAAAAAACAGGAAGCATTCCAGCAATTTTTATCGGATCGATCCCACAATCAGGAAATAAAGAAAAGAATGCTACTACAGTGTGATATAAAAACCAAAGATAAAATGGGCCAAAGCCATGACGAACCTCGTATGGATAGCACGAATAGTTGTCGTGCTCCAGCACTCGACCCTTGAGTATAGACTGTTCCAGCAGACGGGTAAAAAGAACGGAATCGGGGTCGCGTTGAGCGAACTGCCCTGACAACGGATACAATTCGAATAAATGGGCACTTAACCAAAGCAATGAAACAGTCGATAGTATAACCAATATAGTTATTCGTAACTTGAAGTTAGTCATGAAAAAATTAATTCCTTGAACTTTTACTGGCATGATTATACACTTCTAAAGTTCGCGTGACCATAAATTTAGGCTTGACATTCCCGAGTTGCCCACTATATTGCACATAGCAAACCGGGAGGAGGGTTTTATGAAATTGAAAAGATCGGGCTTTACCCTGATGGAAATCATGGTAGTTATTATCGTTATCGCAGTTCTGGCATCAGTTGCCGGTCCTATGATCGGCTCTATAACAGACCAGGGCCGCGCATCTGCCACCAAGTCAAAACTGTCAGGTCTTAAAAGTGCTCTTCTGACTTACCAGAGTGATGTGGGCCGCTTTCCATACGTTGGATGTGCAGACAATTCACAAGTTGCGAAAGCATACAATGAGGCAGACGCAAAGCTTCTTGGTGACGCGATGAATGTCAATGTACTGGTAAATGAACAAATAGGCAATGGTAGTGATGCTGCTTCGAACTTTAGAATCAAGAACTACAATCGCAGATGGAAAGGTCCATACATGGATTCCGACCCGTCAGACTTCATGCTTGACTCCTGGGGAGTCAAAATTAAATACCAGGCTCACAAAGCTAAAAACAACATCTACCTCTGGTCCAGCGGTCCAGACATGGCACACGGCGCGATAGAAGATGCAATTAACGTTGAAAAGACCGAGTCAGGCAAAGAAGACGATATTGCAATAAGTATTGCCCGCACAAGAAAAACATTTAACTGAATGCAGTTAGCGAGCTTATATTGGCAGAAGTCCGATCTCTGACTTTTCCGCTCTCCCTTCAGCACAGGCTGCAACACACAAAGTTGCAGCCTGTGCTGGTTTAAGTTGTTCTTCAGGTATGTAAAAGATGGCCGAACAAGCAGCATCAGAAGGTTTTGAATCATTTGTAGCCGTTGATATCGGCTCGTTTTCGCTGAAGTTTGCTTATGTTCAGAAAAACGAGAATGGCGGCTTCGTGCTCAAAACCCTGGCACAACTGAATATTCCGCCTTACGAGCAGGAAATCGACGCCGAAAAGCGCGAAACCATGAGCAAAGACGATGTGCGCGAGCACTGTCTCAAGGAACTACGCCAGTTCTTGACCACACATATCACCGAACTGCTCTACGATAACGAAATTGTCACCAAACGTGCGATCACCTTTGCTTCAAACCGCGAAGTGACGATTCGCTGCATCGAGATTCCACCCGTTGTCGAAGCAGAAAAACTGCCCGACGCGGTTACCGCTGAGGCCAACAAACAGATGCCCTTTTCTATGGGCAATGCCGTTCTTGGTTACCACGTGCAGGGCGATACCATGCGCGACGAAAAGGCCCTCACCCAGATCATGGTTGCAGCCCTGCAAAAAGACATCATCGACTACATCAACCTCAACCTCAAAGGCGCAGGACTTGCCAACGAAGGCATTCTCACCATGCCGCAGGCGCTCGAACTGGCGCTGGAAAAGCAGATGGCTCCATACGCCTCGGGCGACAAAAAGGTCGGCATCATCCACTGCGGAAATTCTACCACATCGGTAATGATCTACAAAAACGGCAAGATCCAATTTTTCCGCGACATCAACATGGCAGGCGCAACCATTACCGAGGCCATCTATGCCGGCGGCGAAGTCGATGGCCAGCAGATAACGTTTAAACATCTCAACGAAGCCACCGAACTGAAACACAAACTTGGCGTCATGCCGCCGGACGAGATGCAGGAATTGAAAGGTGCGGAGAAATTCGCAGCACAGAAGATATTTGAAACAGTAGAAAAGATTTTTCAACATATTCAGCTGTCAATCAGCTTTTACATCTCACAAACCGGCGAAACCGGCCTCGACAAGATCATTTTAACCGGCGGCTCAGCTGGCATGAACAATTTTAAAGAGTTCATTGAAGAAAGCCTCGAGGTATCGACCTCGCTTGCACAGCCTTTTTCGCGAATGACCATAGGCGAGATCAAATACGATGAAGAAAAGCGTGAACTCGAAGCGCCTGCCCTGACGCCGATTTTCGGCACCGCTCTCTACCAGGGCGAAAAAGAGATCATCAATTTCATCGACATACTTTTCCCAAATCGCAAAACTCAGAGCATGAACATTTCCGGAGTCAGCTCCAAATTTGGCGGGAATCTTTCCGCAAAACTTTTCGAGCTCGACGAGACCAAGCTGAGAATCC
>Ga0116143_10006648_pt1 | contig 10001 bp, 7 predicted proteins | sample AD_UKC034_MetaG_FD_89745 | JGI IMG/M metagenome (GOLD analysis project Ga0116143, IMG submission 89745) | Active sludge microbial communities of municipal wastewater-treating anaerobic digesters from USA - AD_UKC034_MetaG | ecosystem: Engineered > Bioreactor > Anaerobic > Digestate | place: USA...
GACTGACGATACCATTGACGACACCGTGGAGATTTTGAAGCGGGATGGGAAAGTACAATGCGGAGACCACATAGTGAACACCGGCACCATGCCTCTGCACCGGAAACTCAGGACCAATATGCTGAAAGTGACGGTGGTGGATTAAAATCTTCAAACAGAAACTTTCGTTACATCCTGATCCGATCCAATTCGCCAAAACAATGAACTGTAAATCCTATAAACCCCTGCTCCAAAGGACTGCCATCTGGATGTCAGGGCTTGTGTTCGCGACCTTACTGGTATTCAGTCCGGAGCTGCATGCCCAAGAGCCCAATAAGACTCAGGAATACGAATCGAACCTGATCGATGCAATGAAGGAGGAGCAGATTGGCAATCCCGAAAAAGCGATTGCCATTCTCGAAAAACTCCGTTATGAACCCGGTGTGAGCGGCACGGCAAATTATTATCTGGCCCGGATTTATGCCAAGTCCGGCCGGATGGAAGAAGCCCTGATCTGCATAGACATAAGCACTAAAGCGGAACCTGAAAACAAGTGGTTTCTGGTAATGAAGGCCAACCTGCTCGAAAAAACGGGCCGCAATGATCAGGTAGCCGCATGTTACCAGCAACTTGCACGGCCGGAAGCCAACAATTACAACTTTTACGAAAATGCAGCTCTCTATTATATGAGAGCAGAAAAACCAGTGCAGGCCCTGCATATGATGGATTTGGCACACCAGGTGTTCGGACCGGTCCCGGCACTTATTCTGAGGAAGGTCGATTTACTTCTGCTTCAAAACAAAACGAAGCAGGCCATTGAATCCCTGAACCTATCGATCGGAGATTATCCCAGACACACCGAACTCTATACAGCGCTCGCAGAGATCGACCAAAAACAAGGGAAGACCCGCGAATACAGTCAAACACTGGATCGCCTGAGGGCTGTACAACCAGATCACCCTCTGTTGAGGCCCGCTGAAGAGCCCGTAAACAAAGAGGCCGATGCAGAGCAATTTGAACAAAAAATAAAGTCGCGGGAATGGTCGCTGGATGAGGGAATACAATCCCTGATCCCTGCCACCCAGGATCTGAATGAAAACAGCCCCTCTGAAAAGGTACAACAACTGCTTCAGAAAGCGAGGCTCCTGTCTGAGGTATATCCGGGAGATCCCAAGCCTTATGCATTGATGGGAGACATCTGCTTTCAAACCAATCAAATATTACCTGCAGCCGGCTATTACAAAAAGTCTTGCAGCCTGGGGCAGGTGCCTTATAGTGTATGGGATCATCTTTTATTCACCCTGTACCAGCTCAATCATTGGAACAGCCTGATTCGATATGCCAATCAGGTTCTTGAACTCTATCCCAATCAGGCCTATCCCTATTTTGCACTGGCAGAAGCCTTTTACCGCAACGAAAAAACCAATGAGGCAAAAGATCAGATCAACCAGTATCTGATCATGGCTCGAAAACAGGACATCAGAAGGGCGAGTGGCCTGGTCCTGCTGGCCAAAATACAGGCAGTCCTCAAGGATCAGTCCGGTTCGGAACAAAGCTGGAATAAGGCTCTGGAAATTGCAGATTCCAGAGATTACGTACAAGCTGAATTGCTTTTGCACAAGGCCAGAACCGGTCAGCCTTACGAAGTCAGCACCATGGAGGAAATCAAAAAATCCAAACTGCCTGTATATCACTACAGCCGCATCCTGGCAGAGATAATGCTGATTCGTGGAAATTTCAGGGAGGCTGCCAATCAAATCGATGTCTGTCTTTCAAATACCCTGGGAAAATCAGTAGACAATTATCTTCTAGCCGCAAAAATTTACCACAAACTAGGTAACACGGATCAGTCTCGAAAACTACTGGAAGAGGCGAGAGCCATTTCCGAAGAACCCCATATCTTCAATCCCGATAATTTGAAACTAGACTAATGATCTACAGATTTTTGATATTCTTCTTTCTGGTCTGCAGTCTGCTTGGAATATCCTCTTGTTCCAGTTCCAAAAAAGGGATGGCAAATGGGGATCTATCCAGAACAGCTGATGCAGCGTCGCTTATATCCAGTACGAAGGTAGAAGGTGCGTGGCAAGCTTTGCTTTTCAAGGGTTCGGCTGACATCGATCATCCGGATTACAGCGGATCGGTGCAGGTGCAACTCATCTGGAAAAAAGACAGTCTGATACAGATTGCTGTGCGAAAATTCGGCTTTGAAGTTTCCAGAATACAGATAGGAATGGACAGTGTCACCCTGCTGGACCGGATCAACCATTTGTGGGACCGCGTTGCAGTCGAAAAATGGGCAGCTCAATACACCAGCACGGGCAGTTTCGAATGCCTGCAAGACCTGCTGCTCAGGGGCAGCTGTCTTCCCGATGGATTCCAGTACAAGCTGGATAAAATGAGCGAAGGAAATATCATGCTCTCTGCAGATACGATGGGCCTGAAATGGAGCAGCATATTTGGATCCAGGGGCTACCATCCTGTTTTGACTGAATTCAACGGTCAGGGTGCCTTGTTTCAGGCCAGGGTCAATGGATATTCATCCTTTGCTGATAAAAAAATACCTCAGCTCTGGCAGATAAATTTTAGAAAAGGGGAGGACTTCCTGTCCATGCGTCTGAACTGGTCAGAGATCAAAGAAGATCCCCATCCTGCTTTTAAAATAAACATCCCTTCCCATTATACCCGCGATAAAATGCTATGAGAAATTTTGCATCTGAATCTTCAGGGAGCCTTTTGCGCAGTTTTCTTTTTTGGTTGGGCAGTATGCTCATCCTGAATGGCCAGAATCAGCTGCCTGCAGAAAAGAAAAACCTTCTCAAAAAACAACTCGGCCGAACAGAAGAGATTTTAAGAAAGAGTCTCAGCGATCAGGCATCAGCCTGGAAAAACATACAGATCCTGCAAAAACAGGTAGCCAACCGAACAGAATTGCTGGGTACCATAAACCTCGATCTCGCAGAACTCCAGAAAGAACTTGCAAAACTTCAAAGCGAGCACAGGGAAAGTCTTGAAAAACTGGATCGCCTTAAAGAAGAATACTATGCCATTCTCAGAAAAAAATGGATGTACCAGCAGTCCGTCAATCCTTCCTATGGTGTCAGCGGTGCATCCGATCTTCAACCGATCGTTCTGCATCAGGTGTGGACTGAGCAACTCAACAGGGAAAGGAAAAGAAAATACGAAGAGTTTCGTAAATCTCAATTGAGCGTTCTGGAAAGGAGAAAGGAAATAGAAAGAAGAATAGAGGAGCAGAAAAATCTTTTGAGTTCAAAGGACAGCGAAATTCTGAAACTGCAAAAAGACCTGGAAGAACAAAAGCGACTCGTGAGTAGTTCGGAATCAAAACAAAAGGATTACCTAAACCAGATCAGGCATTACGAGTCTGAAATGAACAAGCTCGAATCCATTATCAACAGCGGCATCAAGGCCAGTCCCCCTGAAAAAATTTCAGTTCTGGAAAACATTCAATCCCGTTCAGCGGGGTGGACTTTCCCTTTGAACGATGGTCTGGTCATTACGCGCTTTGGAACCCAGTCTGACCCCAACAACAAGAATCTCCGGATCAAGAACAATGGTGTGGACATAAGATCCAGGAACCAGTTTGTTTCTGCTGCCAAAGATGCTGAGGTGGTACAAATCCGGGAAATGCCCAATGGCAGTTATATCGTCATGACCAGGCAGGCAGACCTGTACATGGTGTATTCAAATCTAAGACAAGTATTGGTCAAACCAGGTGAGAAAATTCAGGCTGGAAGCCATATCGGGACCTGCCGTCCTGCCGGTGACGGAGAACACGAACTTCATTTTGAAATCTGGAAAGGCAAGAAACCCGAAGACCCTGTGCGATACATCGGTCAATGATCCGAACTGAAGCAGGAAGGCTAGTCCAGATCCAATTTTATATTTTTACCACTTCTCCAAGTTCTGGTAAATGAACCGGATTGAAGCCGTTTCCTTCCAAAAGGGTCTTGAAGGCTTCCCTAGATTCATTTTCTCCATGCACCAGGAAATTTTTGACTGATGTATTCTTTTGATTCTGCAAAAAATGAAGCATCTCCATTCTGTCCCCGTGTGCAGAAAACGAATCCATTATTTCGATCTTGGCATTGACATTTTTGATCGATCCAAACATCTTGATGTATTCTGCACCTTCCCTCAGGATGGCACCCGGTGTGCCCGGTGAGCAATACCCAACAAAAAGTATGGTGTTCTGTGCTTTGTCTACATTGTTGAAAACATGATGCTTGATCCTGCCTGCATTAATCATACCTGCGGCAGAAATAATGATGCAAGGCTCTTTTGAATCATTTAATTTTTTGGATTCTTCCACGTCATGGATGTAATAGAGTCTGTTGAATCCGAAGGGATCCGGATTTTTCAGAATATACTGATGCAATTCATAATCAAAACATTCCGGATGAGCCCTAAACACTTCGGTGGCATTGACTGCGAGAGGGCTGTCCACATATACGGGAATATCAGGCAACAAACCTTCATGCTCAATCTGATCGAGCAAATAGACGAGCTCCTGAGTACGTCCCAGACTGAACGCCGGAATGATTACTTTCCCTTTTCTGTGGACACAGGTATCCTGAATGATTTCCAGAAACCTCTGTTTCTCCATAGGTTTTTCCAGATGGTCACGGTCTCCATACGTGGATTCAGATATGACCACATCGGATGGGATCATCGGATGAGGATCCAGGAGGATGGGCCGATCCGGACGTCCGATATCTCCTGTAAAGGCAAAACGAAGATCATCACCTCCCCTTTTGATTCGCAGGTTGACACTGGCAGAACCCAGGATATGTCCAGCATCCGTAAAAATGAGGTGTATGCCGGGTGCGATCTCGACCAGGCGGTCGTAGTTCATGCCGATAAAGGATTCCATGGCCTTGACCACATCTTTGGAATTGAAAAGCGGTTCTCGCTTTGTACCCTTGTATCCTTTGTTCCGGCTTTTTTTATCTTCCAGTTTCAGATTGTAGTACTCCACGTCCTTTTCCTGGATGTGTGCAGCATCCATGAGCATGATGGAGCAGAGATCTCTCGTGGCATGTGTACAGTAAATATCTCCTTTGAATCCGTCTTTCACCAGTTTGGGTATGCGTCCCGAGTGATCGATGTGCGCATGAGAAAGGATCATCAGATCGATCTCCCTCGGATCGAACAACCAATCCGCATTCATTTGATCCGAATGACGGACCTCGCCCTGAAAAAGACCACAATCCAACAAAATTGTGAATCCGTCATCGAGGGTGATCAGGTGACTGCTTCCCGTCACTTCTCCCGCTGCGCCACAAAACTTGATCTTCATTTTGATTATTTATTTTGAACTTCAAAAAATTAAGCCAACATTTCCAGGCCTCTTCTGATTCTGGAAGCTGCCTCCGATGCCCCAATGGCTTTTAACATCAGGTAAACATCCGGACCCATCGGGGTTCCGGAAACCATGACGCGGATTGCCGGCAGAAATTCGCCCATTTTCAAACCATGGGTCTGCATAAAGTTCTTGAACATGGGTTCCAGACTTTCTTTTTCGAAAGGATCAGTGCAGGAAAGCTGATCTGCCAGATCCAGAAATGCCGCATTCCATTCACGTTTCCACTTTTTGCTTCGAAAGTCCGGATCCACGGCATCAGGAGCCTGCACTACAAAAAGGCCTGAACTATAAAACTCGGGCAAAAGGGTAACTCTTTCGCGGTACATGTCGAATATATCGGCGGCCTGTTTCGATAAAACCGACCTGTTGTGTTTGAGAAATTCTTCCTGAATAAGTGAAACGGCCTCAGATGGTTTCAGATTCTGTATATAATGAGCATTGAACCACTTGGCCTTTTGATAATCAAACCGGGCGCCTGATTTGACGATTTTTCCTATTGAAAACGCTTGGATCAGCTCTTCCAGATTGAATATTTCCTGATCCGTACCGGGATTCCAGCCCAACATGACCAGAAAGTTGATCAAAGCTTCAGGCAGGAAACCGGTTTCCCGGAAGCCCTCGAAATGCTCTCCTTCCTCTGGCTTCCAATCCATCGGGAAAACCGGAAATCCAAATTTGGCACCATCTCTTTTTGACAACTTACCATTTCCCTCCGGTTTCAGTATCAATGGAAGGTGGGCGAATTGCGGCATTTCCTCCTCCCAGCCAAAATAGCGGTACAACAAAACGTGATGTGCGGTACTGCTCAGCCATTCCTCTCCACGGATCACATGACTGATCCGCATCAGGCGGTCGTCGATCACATTGGCCATATGGTAGGTGGGCATACCATCCGATTTCATCAAAACTTTGTCATCGAGTTCCTGAGTCGCGAACTCCACTTCTCCCCGGATCAGGTCTGTGATCTTTACTTTTTCTCCTTCCGGTACTTTGAGGCGGATCACCTCTGGAACTCCATTAGACCTCATTGCTGCCATCTCTTCCGCCGTCAGTGTCAGACTGTTCTTCATACCCATACGGGAAAGAAAATCATAGCGCGGCATTGGATTTTCAGGAGTAGCCAGACGTTGTCTCATCGCCTCAAGCTCTTCGGGCGTATCAAAAGCATAATAAGCGCGACCTGCCTCCACCAGTTTTCTGGCGTAATCCATATAGATTTCCTTGCGTTCAGACTGGCGGTACGGCCCATACGGACCACCTTGCTCAGGACCCTCTTCCGGGATCAGACCAACCCATTCCAGAGACCTCAGGATGTAATTTTCCGCACCCGGCACAAAACGTGCCTGATCGGTATCTTCCACCCTGACGATAAAAGTCCCTCCCTGCTGACGTGCAAAAAGGTAATTGTACAAGGCAGTGCGTATCCCTCCAATGTGCAGGGCCCCTGTCGGGGAAGGAGCAAATCTGACTCTTACAGGACTCATCGGTAATAAGGGTTATTTTTTGATTAATAAACTATTATACAGGAATTAACAGCACGCAAGAAAGCCGGACTTAGCTTTGTGTTGAATTCGCTCAAAGGCGTAAAAATAGTTAATCCCCCGTCAACGAACCTCATGTATCTCAGCTTCACTCCAAGGTTTCTACAGGACATTTTTCCGGATCTCATCTGGAGGGTGAACACTTTGGATCGGAAGATTTTTCTCACATTTGACGATGGCCCCATTCCGGAAGTCACTCCCTGGGTGCTGGACACCCTGGCGGCATTTGATGCAAAGGCCAGTTTTTTTTGCGTCGGACAAAATGTGGAGCGCAATCCTGAGATTTTCGACCGGATCGAGTCAGAAGGGCATGCAGTCGGAAGTCATACCCATCATCACCTTTCGGGCTGGGCTACCAACAATCTGGATTATATTCTGGACATCCGCAAAGCTGCGAGACTGTGCCACAGCAAGCTTTTCAGACCTCCTTACGGACGCCTCAGACCTTCTCAGGTCAAGTTCCTCAAACATCACTATCAGATTGTCATGTGGGATGTATTGAGCGGAGATTTCGATCCCGATCTGAGCCGTGAGGATTGTCTAAACAATATACTCAAAAATGCCCGTGAAGGGTCCATAGTCGTCATGCACGACTCCATCAAGACCTTTGAAAAGTTAAAATACGTACTTCCTCGTACGTTGGAACACTACAGCTCGATTGGATTCCGGTTTGAAGCACTGCAGGGTGCTTCCATGGCCTTCTCAGGCCGCATGCCCGAATTGGTGAATCAGCTGTGAATGGCCCGGTTGGCGGTTGCCTGAAGCGCAGCCTCGCGGACTGCCTCAGTATAGGTAGGATGGGGGTGACAGATGCGCGCCATATCTTCAGCAGATGCGCCAAATTCCATCAAAGCCACGGCCTCCATAATCATATCAGCGGCCCTTGCTCCCAGAATGTGAACGCCCAGTAAGCGATCCGATTTTTCATGTGCCAGTACTTTGACCAATCCATCCAGGTCCATACTTGCCCTGGCCCTTCCCAGCGCCTTATAGGGAAACTTACCTACTTTGTAGGGAATTCCTTTTTCCTTGAGCTGTTCCTCCGTGGCCCCCACAGCAGCCAGCTCCGGCCAGGTATACACGACATTGGGTATCAGATCGTAATGAATATGTGGTTTATGACCTGCCAGAACCTCAGCCACATAGACTCCTTCTTCTTCAGCCTTGTGAGCGAGCATGACCCCCTTGATCACATCGCCGATTGCGAAAATATTTGAAGCATCCGTCCTCAGATCCTCACCTACTATGATCCTGCCCTTTTCATCCAAACGGATCCCGGCTGCTTCAGGTTTAAGGCCCTCCGTGAAGGGCTTGCGACCAATGGAAACCAGGCAATAATCTGCTTTAAGAGAGTGGGATTCCTTTCCATCGAGGCTGGAGTAGTCGATTAAGGCGTGCTCTTTATTCGGTATAACCGAATGCACCGACTTGGATAGATGAAAACGGATACCCAAACCGGCTAATGACTTCTGAAGCCCCTGGGCACAATCGGCATCCAGGCCTGGCAAAATGCGGTCCATGTATTCGATCACATCCACCTGTGTACCAAGACGGGCATAGACAGAACCCAGTTCAAGTCCGATCACACCTGCCCCTACGATGCAGAGGGATTTCGGGATTTCGCCGAGAGAAAGAGCTTCGGTCGAACTGATCACTCTCTTTTTATCAAATTGGAAAGAAGCCGGAATATTCGGTTTGGAACCGGTGGCAATAATTGCATTCTGAAAAATCAACTTTTCCTCCTTGCCATCCGGGGTCTTAATATTCAGGGTCTTGGCATCAAGGAAAGAAGCCATGCCTGTGATGACGCGAATCTTGTTTTTCTTCATCAGATATTCGATCCCCTTGGTGTTTTGCTGCACAACTTCTTCCTTTCTTTTAAAAAAACGACTTACATCCAAGGTTGGCTTTTCGATCTGAATTCCATGCGCGGAGGCTTGATGCGTTGCCTGATGAAATAATTCGCTGCTGTCCAATAGCGCTTTTGAGGGAATACATCCCACGTTCAAACAAGTACCGCCGAGCGTATTGTATTTTTCGATCAAGGTCACCTTCATACCCAGCTGGGCCGCACGTATAGCTGCCACATATCCACCGGGTCCTGACCCGATGATTGCCAAATCAGTTGTTTCCATTTTGCAATTTCATTAAGACAAGGTAAAAACCCTGAAACCAGCAATTGGTTTCAGTTTGAGGATCGCAATATTCTACCCACTATAACTGAAGACCCTATTCGCCGGAAGGAGGCTTATTGATATTGGAAGCGTTATCATCACCTTTGTTTCGATCCTGACCTTCGCGCGGTGGCCTGTTCTGCTGGTCGCGCGGTGGCCTGTTCTGCTGGTCGCGTGGTGGCCTGTTCTGCTGGTCGCGCGGTGGTTTGTTTTGGCCCTCGCGCGGAGGTCTGTTTTGCTGGTCGCGGGGAGGCCTGTCTTGGCCCTCGCGCGGAGGCCTGTTTTGTTGGTCGCGTGGAGGCCTGTCTTGACCCTCGCGCGGAGGTCTGTTTTGCTGGTCGCGTGGAGGCCTGTTTTGTGGATCACGCGGAGGTCGGGGGCCTTGCTGGGTAGCATTTCCGTCTTCTCCTGAACCCTGACCCTCCGGTCTGGGTTTTTTCTTTTTCTTCTTCTTGCGCTTCTTCTCTGCAGGTAATTCAATTGCACCGGTCACATCGACGAACCGGTCTTCGGGTTTGACTTCAGGTGCTGCCTCTTCCGTAGCCACTATATCCTCAGGGTATTCGCCGCGATCGTTCATCGCTTTGATCCTCCTGACTTCGTCCGGCAAAAGAGGCATGACGATACTTCTGCCGCGGGATGGTTCATACAGGTAGTAGACCACTCCTTTGAAAATGTCTATTTTAACCAGGGTGGCCACCCCATTTTTTGCTTTTAACTTTTCTACGTCAGAGGGGTACTTTTCAAGTTCCTCGATGTAAAGATCCAGTTCGTAATTCAGGCAACATTTGAGTCTGCCACACTGACCAGAAAGTTTGGACTGGTTGATGGCTATGTTTTGATAACGGGCCGCTGTGGTATTGACGGATTTGAAGTCTGTGAGCCAAGTGGAGCAGCAAAGCTCGCGGCCACATGAGCCAA
>Ga0116143_10006650_pt1 | contig 10000 bp, 6 predicted proteins | sample AD_UKC034_MetaG_FD_89745 | JGI IMG/M metagenome (GOLD analysis project Ga0116143, IMG submission 89745) | Active sludge microbial communities of municipal wastewater-treating anaerobic digesters from USA - AD_UKC034_MetaG | ecosystem: Engineered > Bioreactor > Anaerobic > Digestate | place: USA...
ACCCCCATCGGGAATTTGCGCGACATTACCCTGCGCGCATTGGAAATATTGTCTGCGGTCGACTGTATTGCGGCTGAACACATTCAGCATGCGCAAAAGCTGCTGGCAGGGCATGCTTTGCATACCACGTCTACCCGTATCATGCCATTACATCAGCATAACGAAGGCAGCGCGGTGGAGAAAATCATTGAACTGCTGGAGAGCGGCAAATCGGTTGCCCTGATCTCCGATGCCGGTACGCCGGCGATTTCCGATCCGGGCGCCTTGCTGGTGCAGCAGGTACTGGCGCGAAGTCTCCCGGTCGTGCCTATTCCTGGCGCCAATGCGGCGTTGTGTGCTTTGTCCGCATCCGGTCTGATTGCACCGCATTTTTTCTTTTATGGATTTTTACCGGCAAAAAGCGGGGAGCGTCAGCGCAAGCTGGCCGGTTTGAAAACGCTATACGCCTGTATCCTGGTTTTTTATGAAGCACCGCACCGTGTACTCGAATGTGTTGCGGATATGGTTGCCGTATTGGGTACCACCCGTGAAATCACGTTTGCCCGTGAACTGACCAAGCTATTCGAGACGATTCATACCTGTGCGCTGGGAGAAGCGCTGGACTGGCTGCAGGCCGATGAAAACCGGCTGAGAGGCGAGTTCGTTCTGTTGCTGGCGCCGGCAGAAGAACCTGGGCAGGAGGACATCAGCCCGCAAGCTGTACATGCGCTTGCCATCCTGCAAAGAGAACTGCCTTTGAAACAGGCGGTGCAACTGGCTGCAGAAATTACCGGTGAAAGCAGAAAAAAGCTCTATGCCCGGGCGCTGCTGGAACGAAAAACGGAAACATAGACAATTATCCACTCGCAATGATCATGAGTCACAATCTTTTTCTTTCCTGCGATTAAACTCGCGATAAATGCTCGGCGCCACGCCGACCCAGCGTTTGAAGGCGAGATTGAACGCCGGGAGTGCCGTATATCCCAGCAGGCCACAGATGTTGCTGATGGGAACATCGGTCGTTTCCAGCATCTCGCATGCAAGTGATTCCCTCACCTTGTCCAGGATCGCCGAAAAGCTGGTGTTTTCCTGCTGCAGCAGGCGTTGCAGCTTCTTTGGACTGAGTCCCAGCGATACCGCGAAGTACTCGAGATTGCACAGGCTGGTATTGAGCACGATCGGGATGCCAGCGGCGACGGTTGCCGCGACCGACTGATCATAGAGCGGCATCTTGGCAATCCGGTAACGCAGATAGAGATCGAGCAATGGCTCGAGTCCGGCCAGGCGGCCATTGGTCGGTCGATTGAGATATTCATGCGGGAATACGAGCTCGTTGTGCGCAGCTTCGAACTCGACCGGGCAGTCGAAAAGTGCTTCATGCGGTTGCGTGTCACAAGGACGGGCATGGCGGAACCGGATGAGATGGGCTTTTTCATCTGTAGCATCGATCACGGTTCTGGCCATTCGGTAGAATGTAGCGACCAGTCCTTCTGTCTGCTGGCGCGGGGATTTTGCCAGGGGATCCTTCAACAGCCGCACGTATGCGAACGGGCCGCCGTCCCTGATCAGTAACGGAACCCAGGCATTCGTGTAGTAGCGCGCGTAGCGCTCGCATGCGTCAAGCCATTCTTCAAAGGTGTGCGTGATCTGTGAAAGAAAGATTGCTGCTCCTGCGGTGGGATAAGTATTCGGCAGCGAAAAAGCATGATCCAGGCCGAAGTTCGGACGTCCTAGTTCCTGCGCCGCAAGTTCGCAGAATATGCCCTGGCGGGGCCAGGAGATGAGTATGTCGGGATTGCTGAACGCTTCCCTTGGCAGCCCTGCCTGGTCGGCCAGGGTATGGAGATCACCACCGGATGAATGGACGAGATCATCGAATCCAAACAGGCAATTCGCACGGATGTAGGGCTCTCGCCGCCCAATCATTCTTTTGTCTGCCAGAAATCTTCTCCTTCTTTTTTGGGCCGCACCTCTACCTGATGGGCGCGAACAATCGTGAAGGGAAGAAATATAGCGGATAAAACCTGCATCGGAATCGCAGGTAGCCCCTTGATTGGGCTTCAATGTCTCAAATTATGAAGTATAAGGGGATGAAAATTAAAGAATCCCGGCGAAGCACTTAATAATCCCGGACCTCATAACGATTAAGAATTCGGTGACAACCGAAAATAGTATCCCGTTTCGTTATGAAAAAGATGTGCCCGTATGAAATTTTCCACAATCCTTACCTTCCTGAGTGGTACCACCTTCGTATATCCTGCCGCATTTGCGCAAAGTATCATCGCCAGCGGTAATATTCTTCCCGGTATCCCGGCGCCGCCTCTTGCGCTATGGCAACCTGCCAATTTACGTGTGGGCGTGAATGCAGCGGGCACGCTTTCCATTACCGATGGTGGTATGGTTGCCGGTCCGGGTCAGGCGCTCCTCGGCTCTGCCGTTGGTAGTTCTGGCACGGTGATGGTCAGTGGTAATGATTCCCTGTTCTCCACCGTATTGCAAATGCACGTGGGTAGTAGTGGCACGGGCACTCTCAAGATTGAGGACAGGGGCACCGCCAATATCGGTACATTCCTTTATATCGGCCGTTTCATTGGTTCCGATGGCCTCGTGACTGTGAGCGGCGCGGGATCGAGGCTGACCAACGGCAACATGATGCAGGTCGGTAGCGAAGGCACCGGCGCTTTGATCATCGAAGATGGTGCAACGGTGAACAGCACGAACGTGACCCGGATCGGCTGGAGCTCGACAGGTATAGGTACGGCTATCGTTCAGGGTTCCGGTTCAAGCTGGACAACGAACAACTCGATGTCCGTGGGTTTCGGCGGCTCTGGCAGATTGCTGATCGTAGATGGTGGCGCTGTAAGCAATGTCGAAGGCTTTGTCGGCCGCGAGACCGGATCGACCGGCGAGGTGACGGTCTCAGGCGCGGGTTCTTCCTGGTCGAACAGCGGCGCCCTCATTGTAGGAGCACTGGGCAACGGCACGCTCACCGTCTCAGACGGCGGCATGGTTTCGAATGCAACCGCAGGTATTGGCGTCGGTACAGGCCGCCAGGGCGTGGCCCTGGTTTCTGGCGCTGGCGCACGCTGGATCAACAGCGGTGATTTAACCGTCGGTACCAACGGCAGCGCCACCCTGACCGTCGCAGACGGTGGCCATGTTAGTGTCGGCGGCAGCAACGGCATTGTTCATGTCGCTACGGGCGCGGCTTCAAATGGCGTGGTGAATATCGGGGCTGCGGCGGGTAGTGCGCCGGTCGGGGCCGGCACGCTGGGCGCCGCCGAAGTTCGTTTTGGCGACGGCACCGGCAGGCTTAATTTCAATCATACCGATAGCGCCTATCTCTTCTCACCCGTCATCACCGGAAACGGGGCGCTCAATCACTATTCCGGCACGACCATCCTGACCGGCGACAACACCTATAGCGGTTCTACGATGATTGCGGGCGGTGTGCTCCAGCTCGGCAATGGCGGCACGAGCGGCTCGGTCACCAGCGACATCCAGATCGACAGCACAGGAACACTGCGCATTGATCGTTCAAATGACTGGACCTATGCAGGTATCCTTTCCGGGACTGGCGTCTTCGATCAATTGGGCACCGGTACGACGATGCTCACCGGCAACAGCGCTGCTTTTAACGGTACGACGACGGTTACGAATGGCCGTCTGATCGTTGGCATGGGCGGCTCCGGCGCGCTCGGCGGAACGATCGACGTGCTGAACGGCGCCACCCTCGGCGGTTCGGGCACGGTCGGCAGCGCCGGGGCCGACGTCACTATCCTTGGCGGCGGTGTGCACGCGCCGGGTAACAGCGTTGGCGTTCAGACCATTGCCGGCAACTACGTCAATTACGGCACACTGCGAATCGACGGTACACCGGCGGGGACGGACATGCTCATTGTGCAGGGTGGCGTCGATATTACCGGTGCCACCCTCGATCTCCAGCTTTCTCCTCCTGTGACGTCGGGTTGGAATATCATCAACGGGCCGTTCACTATCATCGACAAGCAGAGTGCCGGCGCAGTGGCTGGCAGCTTCGGCGCGATCAACAACAATCTGTTGTTCCTCGATCCATACGTGAATTATGCTGGTGGCGATGGCAACAACGTTACCCTCGAGCTGCTGCGCAATGACGTTGCCTTTGCATCGGCCGCGCTCACTCCGAACCAGATCGCGACGGGCAGGGGAATTGATACGCTGCCTTATGGCCACCCGATATGGAACACGATTGCGCTCATGAGCGATGAGGTCGCCGTGCGCCGGAGCTTCGACTTTCTTTCGGGAGAAATCCATGCCACTGCATCCGGCGTGCTGCTCGAAGAAAGCCGCTTTCCGCGCAGAGCAGTCAATGACCGGCTTCGATCCGCGTTTGACACAAATACCGACACTGCATTCTGGGCACATGGCTATGGGGCCTGGGCCGGTTGGCAGAGTGATGGCAACGCTGCCTCCCTCAAACGCGATACTGGCGGGTTGCTCCTGGGCCTCGATGGTCAGCTTGGCAACTGGCGGACAGGCGTCATGACCGGCCGTAGCTGGACTGGTGTGACGGTTGCTGACCGGGCCTCGACCGCCGAGGCCGGAACGTGGTATGCCGGTCTCTATGGAGGCACCCAATGGGGCGATCTGGGCCTGCGTCTTGGTTTGTTGCATGGCGAGCATGACATCGACACCCGGCGCACGGTTGCCGTCCCCGGTCTTTCCGGAACTTTGCGCAGTACTCATGGTGCGAGTACGACCCAGGCTTTCGGAGAGCTGGCTCACACCCTCCATTTTGGCATTGTGCGCTATGAGCCATTTGCTAACCTCGCCCATATTCACACACGTTCGAACAGGTTTACCGAAACCGGGGGCAGTATGGCTCTGGCCGGCCGACGCAGCACGATGTCTGCGACTGTCATGACGCTGGGCCAACGCATCGAAGCTGCACATGTTTTCCGCGGGACAGGCATCAGAACCGTTGGCATGATCGGTTGGCAGCATGTTTGGGGTGATGTGATTCCGCGTTCGACCCATCGCTTTTCCATGGGTGATCCCTTTACCATCGCCGGTACGCCACTCGCACGCAACAATCTGCTGGTCGAGGGCGGGTTCGAATTGTCACTGGGCAGGCGTGCGGCGATTGGTGCCAGCTATACCGGCCGCTTCGCACATAACGGGCATGATCATGCCGCTACTGCAGTGCTGCGCATCGGTTTCTGACGATTAGCGACGATAATATGTGCTTTTTTAGCAAGCGATCTGTTGTCACCGCTCGTCATTAGTTTTTGCGCAATTCTTCAGAGAACGGGCGGCATCATGCCGCGATGAAATATCCATGCAACCCCGTAAGCAATCGGGGCAATGATGCCGAACAGCGCAATTGCATAGAGTAATGCCAACTTCCCCATTCCTTTGAGCTTGCTGAAGTCAGTTATGATGCCGATGCTGATAAAGGTGAGCATGAACATCATGTTACGCATTGGCCCCTCGACTGCGGCAGCAGCTTTATGCAAGGTTTCAGCGGCTTCTGATCCGCTGGAGGCGAGCATGATGTACGAAAACCAGACCAGGAGATAACCCAGTACAAATTTCGGGAACCGGTGCCAGATTTCCATCAGTCCGATTTTGGACTGGCCGGGTTTGCGTTCTACTTTATATACCCACACCAGCGCCAGAACGAAGGCCCAGACACCGATAAACATATCGATCCAGATTTTCGTGGTCAGTGATGCCATCAAAATCCAGCCTTCTTTCCATACGATGCCCAGGTTGGCCTCGGCATTGGCACGCATCAATTCATCCAGCATGGCTCCGGCAGCTGCATCGGCACCATCCGTCTTGACTGTCAGCCCCAGAGCGGAGCCGTTGACGATAGGCTGCTCCGGTGCTATTGCCGTATAAAACCCCGGCAGGATGATGAGTTCGAACATGGCGAAGATCACGACCAGAATCGAGACGAATGCCGGAAGTGCCGGGCGGGCACGAATGGCACCGGCGGTGGCGATGGCAGCCGATATGCCGCAGATGGAAATGCCGGAAGAAAGGACCGCTGCGGCATCACGTGATAAATGGAATACTCTGCGGCCAAGCGCATAGACGATCGGCCAGAACAGCATATAGGCCACAAAGGTAGCGGCAACTCCGGTCATGACCAGCTCTGTAATGAAACCGGCTGCTTCGATGGACATGACGCCGATTTTGATACCCAGGAATACGATTGCCGTTTTGATGAACCATTCCGGTTTTGCTGCTTCGTTGAGAAATCTGGCGGTATTTTTGAAGAAATTGCCGATGACGAGCCCGACCAGCAACGCCAGCAGGTAAGAAAAACCGCTGCCGAGAGACAATCCCCAGGACAGGCCATATTTGTCCATTTCATAGACAGAGGCTTTGAAATGAGCTTCATTGCCGATGATCCAGATGACCCAGGTCATGATGAAAAGAATGGTCCAACCGATAAAAAACTGTTTCAGGTCAAATTTCATCGACCATGCTGCCAGACAGGTCAGGGCGGTAAATACCAGATAAGTCACCAGTAACGATAATGCCGGATGCCATTCCGGCTTGCCACTGGATTTCAGTACGCCTTCGATGGAAAATTTTTCCCATACCCAGGTTTCGGGTTTGGCCATCCAGCCGGTCAGCTCCAGCCCCCAGAGCGAGCTGACACTTGCCATGAACATGATCAATCCCAGCCAGACTGCCCACCAGTCTTCCGTTCTGGCCATACCTGAATACCATTTGTCATTCATTGCATTCATTTCTTGCTTGTTTCCTCGTTTTTATTGCACCACTGATACAGGTGATTTCAAGTCCAGACGGATGTAACGGTTGAAGTAATGGTAGGCGTATTGGCGTATCCAGGCGGGAATGCAGCTATGATCGAAAATCATGAATACTGTCACGCAGCTATTTTCCGGAAATAATTGCCTGTCCAGCAGATACCGGATCAGAGCCTGATCCAGTTCCGCCAGGGTTTGTCCGCAAGCTTCGAAGTCCTGATGGTATGCGATCCATTTGATCCCATCATGTATCAACCGAACTTCCAGATCAGCTTTCATTTTTGTCCCGGAAGGAGGAACCAGTCCACCAGAATACCCAGAATGACCAGTGCCGCGATACCGATTCCTATACTCCACAGGCACAGGCTGGTTTCCCAGCTTTCCCAGGGCTCGGGCTCTCCCAGCACGGACTGATCGGGTAATAATCTGCTCATGTCATTCTCAAGAGACTGATCGTAAGTTTCATTATCTGCATCATTCGTTGTCGTCATCGTCGTTCTCACATAGAAAGAGAAAGTATTCCTTTTCAGAAGGATTCATTTCATTCACATTTGGTCGAGGCAGGCTTCCGGATTTTCCGGGAAGGATGTCATCCTATCCCGCATGATCGGCGTTTGATTCGCACAATACGTATCTCGCACTGGCCAAAGATGTAGGGCGAAGTTACCTTTCAACCTTATCATAAATAATCTCGTATCCGGAAACGAAAGAAGCTTGTTTATGGATCATCCTGTTTCTAAAGCAGTGCAGCTGAATGAGGCTGAAACAGGATGATGACCCTCTGATAGTAGCGTATTACATGAAAATACGAACAAAGTCGGGTGGAACCGGAATTTATTCCAATTGATTACCGGAGAAGTTTGTTTAGTCCGGGATGGGTTGTTGACAATGATTCTCATTATCTGCTATTTTTCGAAAAAATCGGATTTGCATATAAATGTTTCTTGTTGCAGTCGGCTGATTGGCTGACAGTTTCAAATTTCCGATAAATATTTTTTCACGGCCGGGAAAGCATTCTCTGGTTTTCTACCCGGCCGACACTTTCTGCCAGCTTTCGCCTGTTTTTTGCCAAGCCAGCCTCGTATTTCGATATTGCCAGCCAGACCCTGTTTTCGGTCCGCCAGCCCTTGGGTGGGAACCTCTGCACGAATCCCACATGGCCGCACACTGTGTTTTGCGGATGGAATGCAAGGCGAGTGAGGTAGTGAATGGTGACCCCTTCACGACGAACTCAACGCTGCAGTCCGTCTGCAAAATCAGTGCCCTCAGGGTTGTGGCAAAATCACGCGCTCGCTGTGTCGTGCGCCTCGGCATCGTAGAATAACTACGACCTTCGTTGCGCTCCTTGCGATCATCATGATTTTGCCCGCAATGCGGTTCATGGAGGATTCGTGCAGAGGTTCCTTAAAAATCCGTCAGTACATGTCGTGCTGTCAGTTTAATTTCAGGAGCGTAATCGTATGTTGTCTTTATGCAGAATCATCATCAGTCTCTTGCTGGTCGGCTTGAGTGGTCAGGCTGCTGCCGATATTTCCAACAGCCCGAATCCTTATGATGCCGGGTATGGTTTCGATACACCGGATGAGGCCGGCTGGGGTGGCTGGATGCGAGGTGGTGCAAGTACGCTTTATGCCGAGTGGGATACCATTTCCGATGCCAGTTATGGTGGTAGTGGTGATCGGACAGCTGCGCCTGATATAGGTACCCATAACGTGGCTGATGCTTATCTTAGTTGGAACCCGGGTGTTTTTGTCACCAGCACGGGTAATCTCATTACCCCTAGTGTAGTGCAAGAATTCTTCATTCGTATATCGCCCGTATCTTTGTTCAGCGGCCCGCTCGTCGTTGCATTGCAGGTCGAGATGTGGGGAGATGAGCCTGCTGCGCCTCTGCTCAATGGTCTTGCTGCATCCAGCTGGACCAGGACTTTCACGGGCACTTCCGTGACCGATCATGATTTGAACCAGTATCTTGGGCTGTGGTATTTTGCCAACACGGTAAATCATTTCGAGTTTGATCTTACAAATCAACCGTTTATATCGCTTGCGCAAGTGGCGGTGGATATCGCCCAGGTATCGGAACCGTACATGCTGGCTATCATGCTGACTGGCCTGATTCTGATTGGATCGATGACACGGTACCGCAGCAGACCAATCTGAGGAGCAAAGTTTGCGTGATGTTCCGGATTCCATGACGTATGCCACCCGGATGACATATAGTGGCTGATTCTTACTTTGAATCAGCGAGGCAACAAATTGAACGACACAGCAGACAAGCTGACTTTTACCCGTCCGGATGACTGGCACCTGCATTTGCGTGACGGTAACGCCATGCGGTCGGTGTTGCCCGATACCGCCCGGCGTTTTGCGCGCGCCATCATCATGCCGAACCTCAAGCCGCCCATCGTGACGACTGAACAGGCAGCTGCCTATCGTGCCCGTATTCTGTCTGCTTTACCGGCTGAGCTGGCGGGGCGGTTCGAGCCGCTGATGACGCTATACCTGACGGATACGACATCACCCGAAGAAATTACCCGGGCTCAGGCAAGTGGTATCGTGCAAGGTATCAAGCTTTATCCTGCCGGAGCGACCACACATTCCGATGCGGGTGTCACGGATATTGCACGTTGCGAAGCTACGCTGGAGAGGATGGAAGAGCTCGACATGCCTTTACTCGTGCATGGAGAAGTGGTCGATCCTGCAGTGGATGTTTTCGACCGGGAAAAAATTTTCATTGACCGGGTACTGACGCCGCTACTGCAACGCTTTCCCGGGCTGCGAGTGGTATTCGAACATATCACTACCAGAGAGGCAGTCGAGTTTGTACAGACGGCTCCAAACCGGATTGCTGCCACGATTACCGCACACCACCTGATGCTGAACCGGAATGCTTTGTTTACCGGCGGGTTGCAGCCGCATCATTACTGTCTGCCGGTACTGAAACGGGAAATACATCGTCAGGCACTGCTGGAAGCGGCGACCAGTGGTCATTCCAGATTCTTCCTCGGTACGGACAGCGCACCGCATCCGGTCAGAGACAAAGAATCGGCCTGTGGTTGTGCGGGTATTTACAGTGCTCATGCAGCCATCGAATTTTATGCCGAGGTATTCGAACAGGCTGGCCGGCTCGATCGGCTGGAGGCTTTTACCAGCTTTCACGGCCCCGATTTTTATGGTTTACCACGCAATACCGATCGGATTTCCCTGATCAGGGAAAGCTGGCAGATTCCGGAGCAGGTCGAATTGGGTGAAGAAAAA
>Ga0116143_10006651_pt1 | contig 9998 bp, 6 predicted proteins | sample AD_UKC034_MetaG_FD_89745 | JGI IMG/M metagenome (GOLD analysis project Ga0116143, IMG submission 89745) | Active sludge microbial communities of municipal wastewater-treating anaerobic digesters from USA - AD_UKC034_MetaG | ecosystem: Engineered > Bioreactor > Anaerobic > Digestate | place: USA...
ATCGCTATACCAGGTATAGGTACTTCCGCCCACAGGTGCGTTAACACTGGGTGGTGTAATGGGTTTTCCCACACAATACGTTGCAGGCGAAAACGAAATAGACGGTGCTGCCGGAATAGCATTGACTGTTAACGTAACCGGTGTGGCCGGGCCTGTACAGTTTCCGCTATTTGTTTCTACTACATATACCGTGCGGACTACCGGTGCCACCGAATTGAAACCCAATGCCAGGTTGGTAGGATTTTCACCAGTGGTAAGTAGTACCGTAAGGCCTGCATCGTTGAACCAGCTATACGTACTGCCCACCACCGGTGTGGTAATAACAGGAGGCGTTATCGATTCACCTACGCAAAACGAGCTTGGGGTAAATGTAACACCCGGAGCCACCGGAACGGCACTTACTGTTAGTGTAACCGAGGTTGCAACTCCCTCACAGCCGCTGGCGTTTTTTTCCGTTACAAAGATGGTGCGAACAAGCGGTGCTACACTGGTGAAACCTAACACGGCATTGCCTGGGTTAGTACCGGTAGTAAGGATGGTTGTCAGGCCGGCATCGCTGTACCACGTATAGGTGCTTCCTCCTACCGGAGAATTAACCACCGGTGGTGTAATTACATTGCCTACACAATAACTGGATGGACTAAAGGTTATTGCGGGTGCCGCAGGTTCAGGATTTATAGTTAGTGTAACGGCTGTTGCTACGCTTGTACAATTGCTGCTGTTCGTTTCGGTAACAAACACTGTTTTAGTAGTGGCTGAGGCACTGCTAAATCCTAATTGAACATTAGTAGGTGTGGTGGTTGTGGCCAACAGGGTGGTTAACCCGGCATCGTCATACCACTGGTAGGTACTGCCTCCCACGGGAGTAGTTATTACGGGTGGTACGATGGCATCGCCCACGCAATACGAACTGGGTGAAAATGTTACTGCCGGTGCTGAGGGAACGGCACTCACTGTTAAAGTTACGGCAGTTGCCGGCCCGGGGCAGCTATTTGAATTTGTTTCTGTTACATAAACCGTACGCACCGTAGCCGATGCGCTGCTAAATCCTAACGCAGCATTGGTGGGTGTGGCGGTAGTTGCAATTACGGTTGAAAGGCTTACATCGCTATACCAGGTATAGGTGCTTCCCCCTACCGGGGAGGTAATAACAGGGGGTGTGATAACCGCCCCCACACAATAGGTGGAAGGAGTAAAGGTTACTGCCGGGGCAGCCGGTGTAGGGTTAACAGTTAATGTTACCGGTGTAGCCGGGCCGGGGCAATTAAAGCTATTTGTTTCTGTAACAAATACTGTCTTTGTAGTGGCTGCAACCGTGGTGAAACCCAGTTGTGCATTGGTAGGAGTAGCTGTGGTAGCTAAAAGTGTGGTTAACCCGGCATCGTCATACCATTGGTATGTGCTGCCACCTACCGGAGTGGTAATGGTTGGTGCCACAATGGTTTCGCCTACGCAATATGTATTTGGTGTAAACGTAACTGCCGGTGCCGCAGGAACCGGGTTTACATCTATGTTTACCGAACCGCTTACTGCACTGGCCGGGCAACCATTTACATCGGTTACATTGGTAAGTGTATACGTTGTATTCACTAACGGTGCAACCGAAAAATCAGCACCACTTGTATAACCGCTTACGGTACCTAAGCCTGTAACGGTAAGTGTAAAAGGCCCTACCCCACCTGTAATATCAACCTTTAGCGTGGTTGATTCGCCTGCACATACCGGGCTGGTGCCTGTTAAACTCAATACTGCATTTGATGGCGGAGGTGGTTCCAGCACTATAATGGGGCCGAGGGTTTGCGAACAATTAGTTCCGTTATCCGTAACTACTACGGTATAATCACCTGCAGAAAGGCCGGTAATATCTTCGGATGTGGATGTAAATCCATTCGTTGCTGTCCAGGCATAAGAATAACTGGAAGTACCTCCGGTTACGGTAATTGAAATTTGGCCGTTGGGTGTGCCGCAACTGGTACTATTAACCGGAAAACCGGGTGTAACACTTGCGTTGATATCCGTTGTGCCATTGATAATAAAATTACCATTGAAGTCGGCAGGGTTTCCATCCTGCACTACGATAACATAAGAACCCGGCTTCAAATTTGGTGCAGTAAAAGGAACGCCCAGCGTAAGCGGAATACCTACCAGGTTGGTTGGGCCAATAATAAAGAGGCTGATGGGTGGAATGCCCGATGTTACCGTTACATTAATGGATCCATTATCCAGCGTGCCATCCGTTCCGGGATTACCACTTCCGTCCAGCAAATCGCGGCAAGCATCTTTCTTATCGGATAAAACCACGATGGGCGCCTGTGCAAACACATCACTTGCCAGGGCAGTAACACCAAGCAGCAACGTCAGGAAAAAAAAGCGGGGGAGTAAACGTCTTTTCATTTAATCCTGATGGTTAAGTGCCTGGTACAACCTTCCTTGCTTCTGATGATCAGGTTATAATCGCCTGCATTCAGCGCGGTAATTTTGGTTTCTGTAATATCCAACCGGTTGTTCTTGCTATCTCCGCAAAACAGAAAACTGGTATATGTTTGATTCTTGTCTTTAAAATTCAATTCGAGTTCGCCATTTGCCTGGCTGTTGGTGGTGTTCTTCACTTTGTACGTAACCTGTATTTCATCGCAGGGACTTACCGGTGCAACCGGCTTACTATCGATCCGTAAAGGAGACCATGCAGCAAAAATAAATAAACTGCAAGCGAGGTATTTAAAACCAACCATATCAAGCAAAAAATTAAATGCAAGGTAGCGGTTTCCCACAGTTCTTGCAATACTACTTTACCGTTCGGGATGCACGACACACGCATCCTAACATGCAAAGCACAGGGATAAGAAATACATTACCTAATGTACGTAATGTTTTCGTGAAAAAATCAGGATTTCTAAAACCGCTTTGCCAAGATTTCGCTCAGGATAAATGCCTTTCGGAAAGAGGTTGGGTTGCGTAGTTCCTTTACCAGGCCGGTGGCTGGCGATTGCTTTGTATTGCGATTATACCCCTTAAACTTTTCGTAGCTTACCACGGTGTCTTCAACATGCATTGTTTCTTCGAGCGAGGCCCGGTTAAATGCTTCTGACTTTGCTTTTTCGTAGGTGGCGTAAATTTCGTCTTCGGTTTGGTAAGATGCTTTCTCCAGGGGTTTCTCTTCTTCCTCCAGGTCATCATCATAATCCACATAATCAACCTGTTGCGATTGGCTTACCGGTTTATAGGGGGATGGTTCAACGGGTTTTGATGCAGGTGCTTTTGAGGCCTGGATTTCGCGCAGCAGGTCTTCAAACGAAATTGGTTTGGATTCTTCGGGGCTATTGAAATCGGGTTGGTTTTGGTTAGGTTCCGGTTTCTTTTTGGTAGCACGCGCAATAAGGGTAACTACGATAACAGCCAGCCAGATCCAGAATTCAAGATTATCGAACATGATTTCAAAGGTATTGAAATAATTGGAAAACCGGTGTTTTTACCTGGTTTTCAGACGGTATAAAATGTGGATGAAATGAGCATTGCTCCTTTTCCAAATGCCAAACCTCCGGTTATCTTTGCCATCTTAATTTTTTTACAACCACTTAATTCTTACAGGTTTCATGCAGTTATCGAAGTTGGAGATCAAGGGCTTCAAGAGTTTTGCCGATAAAATAGTGATCAATTTTGACGAAGGGATTACCGGTATTGTTGGGCCAAACGGATGCGGTAAATCAAACGTTGTTGATTCGATTCGTTGGGTATTGGGCGAGCAGAAAACGAGCGCCCTGCGTTCTGAGAAGATGGAGAACGTAATTTTTAACGGTACCAGCCAGCGTGCACCGCAGCAGATGGCCGAGGTTTCGCTTACCATTAACAATACAAAAAACATTTTGCCCACTGAATATTCGCAGGTAACCATTACCCGCAGGCTTTACCGATCGGGCGAAAGCGAATATCTTTTGAATGGGGTAACCTGCCGCCTGAAAGATATTACCAATTTGTTTTTGGATACGGGGGTAGCTTCTAACAGTTATGCCATTATTGAGTTGGGCATGGTGGATGATATTTTGAACGACCGCGATAACTCGCGCAGAATGTTGTTTGAAGAAGCTGCCGGAATTTCCAAGTTTAAGAAGCGCAAGAAAGAAACGCTAAAGAAGCTGGAAGATACCGATGCCGACCTGGAGCGTGTAGAGGATTTGCTGTTTGAGATTGAGAAGAACATGAAGAGCTTAGAGAAGCAAGCCCGGCAAACCGAACAGTATTATAAAATTAAAGAAGACTATAAAGAAAAGAGCATTAACCTGGCCAAGGTGGTGGTGAACAAACAGAAAGACACCCTTACTTCGGCACAAAAGCAAATTGAACAGGAGAACGATCGTAAAACCAAGCTAACAGCCGAAGTGGCTGAACGGGAGGCGTTGATTGAAAAGTCGAAAGCCGATTTGATTCTGAAAGAGAAGACCCTCTCCTCGCGCCAGAAGTCGATCAACGAATTTGTTTCTAAAATCAGGCAATACGAAAGCGAGAAACAAATTAAGAATGAGCGGTTGCGTTTTTTGAACGATCGGGTAAACAACCTGAAAGAGCAAATTGACCAGGATAAGAAGAGCAATGAACGGGCACGTTTTAGCATACAGAGTTTGGAAACCGAACGCGACAGTGCCCACCAGATACTGAAGGAAATATCGGATAAGGTGGAAGCGCTAAAGGCCGACTACGAAACCCAGAAGGCATCTACCTATACCATGCAGGGCGAAGCCGATGCGCTGCGGCAGGTTTATCGCGCCAAGCAGGAAGAATCATTTCAGTTGAATAAATCGCTGGAGATTCGTGAGATTCAGATATCTTCTTTTAAACAGGAACTGGAGCGCACCACATCTGATACTTCGCAACAGAGCGCCAGCATTGCTGAGTTTGAAAAGAAGACGGTGATTTTGGGGGAAGAGATTCAACAGAAAAATTCTTACCTCGAAAAACTGAAACGCGAAGAAGAAGATGTGCGGCAGCGCATCGGATCGTTGGAGAAAACCATCGACATGATTCGCGAGGAGATGACTGAGACGGGCCGTAAACTGGATGCCCGCCAGAACGAGTTTCAGCTAACCAAATCGTTGGTTGAAAACCTGGAGGGATTTCCGGAGGCAATCAAATTTTTGAAAAAGAATGTGGGCTGGACCAAGAATGCCCCGCTCCTATCCGACATTCTGGCTACCAGTGAAGAATATCGGGTAGCTATTGAAAACTACTTAGAGCCATTTCTGAACTATTACATTGTAGAGCACGAAGCAGAAGCTTACGAAGCCATAAACATTCTGAGCGATGCCAGCAAGGGTAAGGCTAATTTCTTTATCCTGGATTCGTTCGAGAAGTTTAGCCCCGCGCCCATTCAGATGTATGCCAATGCCTTTCCGGCTACGCAGATAATTGAGTTCGATCCGAAGTACAGCAAGTTAATGGCATACATACTCGACAAAGTGTATGTATATGAAGGCGATGTAAAAAATTTGCCTGCCGATGAAAACACGTTTATTACCAAGAGCGGCAAAGTAACCAAGCGCAGGTTTAGCCTCTCGGGCGGATCGGTTGGGTTGTTTGAAGGTAAGAAGATTGGCCGTGCAAAGAACTTAGAGAAGCTTGATAAAGAAATTAAAGAGCTGACCAAAAAAGTAGAAGACATACGCCACTCGCTGGTGGACCGGCAACGCGAGCTGGAGCGCTTGCGCAACAACACCCTGAAGCAACAGATTGAAGAAGCACAGAGCGCCATTAAGCTGGTGAATGATGAATACATTTCGGTGCGCACCAAGCAAGAGCAGTTTTCTAACATGCTAAGCAGTGCCGATTTGCGCAAGGAGGATATTATTGAAAAAATTGAAACCCTTAGCCAGGAGATTGCCGAGCTAACGCCTAAAGCAGAACAAGCCCACCTGGAGCTTGCGCAGCAGGATGAAAAGCTAAAAACCATTACGGCCGAGTTGACGATTCAGAATGAATTGCTGAGCCAGAAATCATCGGCCTTTAACGAGCAAAACATCTCTTTCCACCAGCAGGAAAACCGGGTGAAGAGTGTGGATCAGGAAATCCGCTTCAAGCAGGAGTCGATGGAGCAGAGCAGCACACGAATTGCGGCCAACACCGAAGAGTTGAAGAAAAACGAAGACGAAACCCGCACCATTATTGAAACTACCCAAAGCAATGATGAAGACCTGCTGGGCATGTATGCCGAAAAGGAAGAGATGGAGAAAGGGTTGAGCGAAGCCGAGAAGGAATATTATTCGGGCCGTGGGGAGGTGGACCAGTTTGAGAAAGACCTGCGGGAAGTACAGCACCAGCGCCAGAATATTGATACGCTTTTAATGGAACTGCAATCGCAGCTAAATGAAAGTAAGCTGCAGCTAAATTCGGTGAAGGAGCGTTTAAATGTTGAGTTCAACATTGATCTGGATAGTGTACTGGCCAATGCCACACCGGAAGAAGCAGAACAACTTGCTTTGTTTGATGAAGAGAAGCTGCGGGCCGATGTATCTAAAATTCGCGAGAAGCTGGATAACATGGGACCGATAAACCCGATGGCTATGGAGGCCTACACGGAGATTAAGCAACGCAATGATTTTATCATTACTCAAAAAGATGATTTACTGAAAGCGAAGGAATCGTTGTTTAGCACCATAAACGAAATTGAAGGGGTGGCCAGCGAAACCTTTATGCAGGCGTTTCAGCAGATTAAAGATCATTTTATTCGTGTGTTTCGCTCGCTTTTCAGCGAGGGCGATGATTGCGATTTGAAATTGGTTGATCCTGCCAGGCCGCTCGAATCGGACATTGACATTATTGCAAAGCCGAAAGGCAAGCGGCCGTTAACGATTAACCAGCTATCGGGTGGAGAAAAAACGTTAACCGCTACTGCCCTGCTCTTTTCTATGTATTTATTGAAGCCTGCACCCTTCTGTATTTTTGATGAGGTGGATGCGCCTTTGGATGATGCCAACATTGACAAGTTCAATAACATTATCCGTACCTTCAGCAAGGACTCGCAGTTTGTAATTGTTACCCACAACAAGCGCACGATGACAACCACCGATGTGATTTATGGTATTACGATGGTGGAGAAAGGAATTTCGCGCGTGGTGCCTGTGGATTTGAGAGAGCTGGCTTAGCAACCGAAAGGTAGCGCTGAAATAAGGAGGAGGTTTTCGTAAAAAACGAGAACCTCTTTTTTTTGCCCCATGCTGGCTGCAAATAACCTTCTAAATCGGCTTTTTCGGCATATTTTAGCCCAAAGGGCCGCTTATTATATCCGTTTATAAACGAATATAAACGGTTATTATACGATTAGTGGGTTTTTCCTTTTCCATATTGCAAACATGAAGCCGGTTGAATTAACTCCGTTATGGCATCGGGATATGCACTGTATTGCCATTCGCAATTTAAGCAATGAAGCCAACAGGATTGTGCGCAATTTTCCCGGAAGGAAGTACAGCAAAACGCATGGCTGCTGGTATGTGGCGTACGCGCCTGCCACACTGGATTTGCTTTACCAGCGATTATCGGAAGTAGAAATGGTTTGTATGCCCCGGTTATTTGAGGGCAAAGGGGGCCCTTTACTAAAGTCTTTACCGCTGCCCGCGGGCTACCGCGAGTGTTTGGTGCGGCTGCGGTATAGTGAAAGTACGATTAAGAATTACGAGAGCCAGATGCGCCTGTTCCTGGCGTATATTGATCCAAAACCCATAACCGAAATTACGCGCGATACCATTGATGCGTATATGGTTTACCTGGTTGAGGAAAGACGTGTTTCTGTTTCGACCCAGAATACGGCTATTAACGCGATTAAGTTTTACTTAGAGCAATTACACAAAGGCGAGCGCACCTTCTACTATACCGACCGGCCCGCGAAGGATAAAATTTTACCGGAGGTGCTATCGGAAGAAGAAATGCAACGGCTATTGCGGGCAAGCAGCAACATTAAGCACAGGGCCATTTTGTTTTTGTTGTACTCGGCCGGGCTTAGAATAAGCGAGTTGTTGAATTTACGCTGGCGCGATGTGGATGAGCATCGCATGGTTATAAACATACGCAGCGGCAAGGGGCGTAAGGACCGGATAACGCTATTGAGCCGGCACACGCTGCACTACCTGAAGCACTACCTGGAATTGTATGGGCCGAAGGAGTGGTTGTTTGAGGGGCAGGATGGCAACCAGTACTCTCAGCGCAGTGTAAATAAATTTATTCACAAATACTGTAAGATTGCCGGAATAACAAGAAGGGTAAGCGCCCACACGTTGCGCCACAGTTTTGCCACGCATTTATTGGAGCACGGCACGGATTTGAGGTATATACAGGCTTTGTTAGGCCATGAAAGCAGCACAACGACAGAGCGTTATACCCATGTAACCAAACGTGGGTTTGAGAAGCTGACGAGTCCTTTGGATTATTTAGCCCAAGCCTCTAACTTAGATGCCAATAAGGGCATATACGCACCTCAGGGCGTATAGCCGAACGTTGGCGGTCATTTAGTAATAAGTATGGACTTACAAATAACAAGGACAGCAGAACAACTGACAATCAAGTTCGCGGACGAGATTGACATCCCAAATCGTTTTAAGAGACGGCTGACTAAGACGACTAAAATAAATACCGACAGTTTGGTAGAGATTAGATTTAAAAAGCACGTTGACGCTTGGACTAATCTGATTAATTCAATAATAAAAGGAACAAAGGACAAAGAACAAGCATGAAGATTTATAAGAATTCAACCGCTGGTTAACGAACAAGCAAGCCGACTAATTGACTGCGAAGACTTCGTTGACTTTTTGGACTACTTAATTAAAAGGCGAGACATTGATAATTGTGAGGATGAAGAGTTGGGCAAATTGTGTATGCTCCAAACAGCATTTCAAAGACAAGTTGAAAAAAAAATAGGTAAAGAATGAACTTTGTTGCTGTTGACGTTGAAACGGCCAATGCAGACTACTCAAGCATTTGCCAAATAGGAGTTGCCGAATTTGAGAATGGGCATTTAATTAATAAATGGAGTTCCTTAATAAATCCTGACGACTATTTTGACCCTTTCAATACTTCAATTCACGGAATAAAAGAGTCTGACGTTCAAAAATCACCGACTTTTGACCAAATCTATTCCGAATTGCAAAATAGACTATCAAATAAAATTACTGTTCATCACATGCCATTTGACAGAGTGGCAATTAGTAGAGCTTGTGAGAAATATGGCCTGACTGTACTGACACCTAAGTGGCTCGACTCAGCAAAGGTTGCAAGACGGACATGGGAAGAATTTGCTTATCGTGGATTTGGTTTAGCAAATATCGCTGAACACCTTAGAATCACATTTGACCATCATGATGCACTTGAAGATGCAATTGTTGCAGGGAAAATAATTCAAGAAGCTTGCAAACTAAAAAGTGTAGAGTTAGCTGACTGGTTTGATAGAATTAGCAAGCCGATTAACCCAATTTATTCTGGTCAAAAATTAGAGGGAAATCCCGAAGGTGCATTTTACGGAGAAAATATTGTATTCACTGGGACATTGTTCATGACAAGAGGAGAAGCCGCGAAATTAGCAGCAGGTGTTGGGTGCAACGTAACAAACTCGGTGACAAAAGAAACGACTTTGCTTGTAGTTGGGACACAGGACACGAATCGACTTGCTGGCTACGAGAAAAGTTCAAAACATAGGAAAGTAGAAGAACTTATTAAGAAAGGTTTTTATATAAAGATTCTTTCAGAGAAGGATTTCAAAAAGATGATTGAATACTAAACGCCCGCCAACAACGTGTTTATGCCAGCTTGGGGTTTTAGAGTAAAATTGTAAATCGTTTTCTTAATTTAGTGTCACAACGGTGGACGATTTGACTAAGGTCGTGCTTGTCATGCTTCGCATTTAACAAGCACTCCTATTCCCAAGCCGTCATAAACACAAACGTTGCATGCAATTGGGTCGGCTTCGTGGACAGTTACGACAAACTGATTTAGATAAATGAATTTTGAACTAATACTATACG
>Ga0116143_10006652_pt1 | contig 9998 bp, 5 predicted proteins | sample AD_UKC034_MetaG_FD_89745 | JGI IMG/M metagenome (GOLD analysis project Ga0116143, IMG submission 89745) | Active sludge microbial communities of municipal wastewater-treating anaerobic digesters from USA - AD_UKC034_MetaG | ecosystem: Engineered > Bioreactor > Anaerobic > Digestate | place: USA...
GGTTTCGTGAATGTCTTCGACGGTCTTGATAAAATGAGACTGACCTAAAATGAAGTTGATTGGCTCAGGTTTGTTAATTTTTATAAGCTTCAAGTCCATGTTTTTGCTCCTGGCATTTTTTCTCATTTTAACATGAAACTGGTGTGCAGGTCACTGCCACAGAATTTATCATTAATTTACTGGCTGATTATTATGGGTTTGTTATATTACAGGTGAGTTGAGGTAAAATTCATGCATGCCTGCGAGCGTGCCCACAAAAAAACATTCATGGATCCCAATCATCCTGCTGATGCTCATCATCGGGTTAGCAGCATCCTGTGCCCCGCGCACTGGTCCCCGCCCTTCCAGCCCTGTCGTGGATATCACACCCCTCCCCACCCGGCCAACTTCAACGCCCCGCCCCACTTACACACCCACCGTCGCCCCTTTAGGCAGCCTTGAAAACCCGCTGATCATGGCGCTGATTGCTCTCGAACCTAGCCGCTTGCAGTTAAACGCTGCGGATGAATTAGCCGCTTACCTCGCCAGCACCACCAATATCCAGGTATTGCCAAGGTTCTTTGAAGATTACCTCACTTTGGAAGAAGCAGCCATTAAGAACGAGGTGCATATGGCTTGGCTAGGACCAATCGAATACCTTCTTGCTTCCGAAAAAGGATTACTGGAAGCTAGCCTGGTCAGCAATCATCTGGGGGTAACTGCTTACGGTGTGCAATTTATGGCAAATCGTGCCTCTGAATTTAGGGCTTATTTCAAAGAAGATGTCCAGCAAAGCACTGCTTCTAATAAAACTGCCCTGGCGCAATTTTCTGGGCTGATCCCTTGTTATACAGACGAAACTTCCTTGGCAGGCTACTGGGTGCCCCAGGGACTGCTGAAAGACGCCAGCGTTCCCACCGAAAAAGCTATCCTAACTTTGTCCACCGCTGCCAGCCTGCGCTCGCTCTACATCACCGGCATATGTGATTTTGCCACTACTTATGCTTACCTTGGTGACCCACGCACCGCTTCAAACATCCTCGAAGACCTGCCAGATGTGAATGAGCGCATCCTCATCGTCTGGCGCTCAGATGCCATCATCCCCAACCTGAACCTCTCCTTAGCTAAAACAGTCGATCTGCCAACCCAGGTGATCCTCAGGGACACCCTGCAGGATTATGCCCGCACACCTGAAGGGCTTGCCATCTTGACCAATGCCAATGACTATGAAATTGCTGCCCTTGAACGCGTAGATGACAGCGCCTATACAGACTTGCGTTACCTGCTCTCCATTCAACAATTACGGCTTTATAACCTCCTGGACGATAATTAACCCCCCATGACATTAGAATCACGCTTTGTCAGAAGGTTTAGAAAACTTGCCCGCTTGCTGGTCATTGCCAGCCTGGCGATGACTTTCCTAGTTGGCGGGTTGCGGGTTGCCATGATCCTGGATACGCGCGGCGAGGTAGTTACGATTGCAGAAGCCGAACCAGCCCAGGCTGCGCTTGTGCTTGGTGCTGGTTTGCTTCCAAATAAAACCCCCAGTGCCCCCCTGCGCGACCGCATTGACACAGCCATCAATCTCTACAACTTGGGAAAGGTAAAGAAACTGCTCATGAGCGGGGATAATCGCTTTGTTGAATACAACGAACCGGAAGCCATGCGCCAGTATGCACTCAGCCAAGGTGTACCAGACCAGGACATTGTATTGGACTATGCTGGCCGGCGTACCTATGATAGTTGCTACCGCGCCAATGCCATTTTTGGCTTGGATACGGTTATCATCGTCACCCAAAACTACCACCTACCCAGGGCATTATTCCTCTGCAACCGCCTAAACGTAACTGCCACTGGCGTCCCCGCAGACCAGACCCGCTACCTCAGAAGCCGCTATAGTTTCTGGCGTGTGCGCGAAGTGATTGCATCCCTGGCCGCATTTTATGATATTTACCTGCATAAACCCCTGCCTGTCTTGGGCGAATACGAGCCCATCTTTCCAGGGTCATTGCGCTTCCCGACACCCGGCATAAATCTTGCACAGTATTAATGAAGGACCTCAAAATGGATCGAGACCAGGCTTTAAGTATTGTTAAGAAATATGTCAAGAATGAAAGCCTCATCAGGCACATGCTGTCTGTAGAAGCTGCCATGCGTTTTTACGCCCGCCAGTTCAACCAGGACGAAGAGAAATGGCGTGTGGCAGGCTTGCTGCACGATTTTGACTGGGAGATTCATCCAACCATGGAAGAGCACCCCTTGGCTGGCGAGCCTATCCTCAGGCAGGAAGGCGTGCCTGAAGACGTCATTCGGGCTGTCCTGAGCCATGCGGACCATAGCGGTGTCCCACGCGAAAGCCTGATGGAAAAAGCCTTGTATGCTTGTGATGAAGTCACCGGTTTGATTACCGCGGTTGCCTTAGTGCGGCCTTCGCGCTCCCTATTTGACCTAGAGAGTAAATCGGTGAAGAAAAAGTGGAAAGATAAAGCTTTTGCAGCAGGAGCGAACCGCGAGGAAATCGCCCAGGCTGCCCAGGAATTTGGCATCGAATTATGGACCCATGTCGATAATGTCATCATGGCCATGCGGGAAATTGCTGCAGATTTGGATTTGGTTGGGAATATCGAAACACATTAGATGGAAGTGTAAATGGCATTAAAAGGGAAAGGCTTATTTGTCTGGCAAATTCAACGCTGTGAAGGTGGCGACGTGGAACAGATTGCCATGCAAGCCCAAGATGCCGGCTTATCACACTTGGTCATCAAAATTGCTGATGGGACCTTTGCCTATAATTACAACTTCGATAAGAAGGTCGATTATGTCCCCCGCCTAGTGCAGGCTTTGCGCAACCGCGATATTTCGGTTTGGGGGTGGCACTACATCTACGGCCAGCACCCAGAACAGGAAGCAGCCCAGGCAATTAAGCGCGTCAACCAATTTTCATTGGATGGCTATGTTGTCAACGCTGAATCTGAGTTCAAATTCCCGGGAAAAGCTGGCACTGCCCGCATTTTTATGAGCGAGCTGCGCCAGGGATTGCCTAACACCCCCATCGCCTTAAGTTCTTACCGCTTTCCCAGCCAGCATAAAAACTTCCCTTGGCCTGCCTTCTTGGATGGGGTTGATTTTGTCATGCCGCAAGTTTATTGGATGCGTGCCCATCACAACGCATCAGCCCAGTTAACCCGCTGCGTAAGCGAATACAAAGATCTAGCGCCTCACTTGTCTATATTCCCCACTGGGCCAACCTTCAAAGAATGGGGGTGGATCCCTTACGCTGAAGAATTAGTAGACTTCATGAACCAAGCCAAAAAACTGCAGTTGGATGGGGTCAACTTCTTTGCCTATGACCAAGCCCGGCAACCGCATATGCAGGAACATTGGCAGGTCATCCGCAATTTTGACTGGCCTTTTAAGCTTACTTCCAAAAGCATTGTGCAGGACTTGTTCCGTGCCATCAACACCCGCAGCTACGACGATATCGTCGCCTTATACCAGCCAGATGCCATTTTAGTCAATTTACAAGAAACACTCCAAGGAAAGGAAGCCTTGCGCCAGTGGTACAAACACCTGGCAGAAGATATGGCTCCAAACGGGCGCTTCATGGTTATGTCGCTCGAAAACCAGGCAGACACCATCAGTTTTGATTGGCGCGCGCGCCTCAGCAACCCGAATTTTTCCCTTTTCGGCCGCGATACCATAACCCTAATAAATGACAAGATAAGCAGCCATTTTTCATTGGTCAGCCCTGAGCCTTTTGACTTGTAATTTTCACTTTTAATTCCTAAAAGAAAATCCCCTACCCATTGATTAATAAAACCAGCCTGGGTCATTATGTCCAGGCTGGTATTTAATTTGAACTAAATTCGGCTACGCAAGATATCACATTAAAGGCAAGATCTATTCGCCCTCCCAAAAGGTTGTCATGTCATCGATGCTGGTAAAACCAATTATCTCATCTCTTGCCTTGACATCAAACAGGCTCTGACCATTTGCCATGCGGGTACGTTTTGCTGCATCGCCAACTTTAAACAAACGGCTGGCTGCCCTACGGAAATGGCAAATGCCTTTTTCGGTCAATTTACCGATCATCTGCACCACCAATTGGTCATCACCGTCCAGCTTCCAGGTGATTACACCCTGCCCATAACGCCCTTGCTGCGGGAAATCCTTAGCTTCCATGCGCTTTGCCTTGCCGGTTCTGCTGATAACGATGATGTTATCGCGCAGGTGCAGAGCGCCTGCACCGATCACAAAGTCATCTTCTTTGAGTTTGAGGCCATTCACCCCCGCCGCCACCAAACCCATCGCACGCACCTCCTCCTCTGAGAAGCGGATGCTCATACCCTGGGCAGTACTGAGTAAGATATCTTCTTTGCCGTTGGTAATAAAGACAGTGTAAAGCTCATCGCCTTCGTTGACCTTAGCCATGGTGAAACTTGAAGCTGAAGGCCCCGGCAGGTCGCTTATCAACGAACGCTTAACCATCCCCAAGCGGCTGACACTGAAGATATAACGCTCCGGTAACTCAGCGGTATCCATCGGTACAGCAAACACCTCGACCAGGGTATCACTTTCAACAAGCGGTGAGATCTTATGGACTTTTACGCCTTCATCCGGCGAACTTTGCACGGGGATGGATAAGGCATGGATGGCCGCTGCCTTGCCCTCGGTGGTCACCAAGAAAATCGTTTGGTGAGAGTTTGTACGGATCAGGTTCCAAGGCGCCTTGCTCCCGCCCATACGGTAGGGTTTGTCATCTACTGTGCGTGAAATCCGGCCGTCATCGGTCAGCGCCACCCAAAACACTTCCATAGGCATGACATCTGTCTGGGTCAGCAATTGTGAAGCTTTTTCACCTTCGCCAAGTTGGATGATTTGGGTACGCCGGGCATCACCATACTTAGTTTTGACTTCCTTAAGTTCATCAATCACCACTTGCCGCATCTTTTTCGGTGATTTCAGGAGTGCTTTTAATTCAGCAATCTTGGCAGATACCTCTTGGTATTCAAGCTCTATTTTCTTGCGTTCCAAAGCCGCCAAGCGCCTCAAAGGCATATCCAAAATCGCATTAGCCTGCACCTCATCCAGCTTATAACGCCGCATCAAGTTTTCACGCGCTGTCTCCACGCGCTGAGAGCGCCGGATGATATCAATAATTTCGTCCAGGTTTTGCAGGGCAATCCGAAGCGCTTCCAGGATATGCAATCGCTCTTGGTTCTTGCGTAATTCATACTCACTGCGCCGCCGGATGACTGTTTGGCGGTGCTCAGCAAATACTCGCAGCGCCTGCTTGAGTGAAAGCTTGAGCGGGCTGCCGTCCACTAAGGCCAGGATATTGACCCCAAAGGTATTGTGCATGGGTGTGCGTTTATAGAGGATGCCCAAGATGTTTTCTGGGTCTGCTGTCTTGCTCAGTTCGATCACAATGCGCATGCCCTGCCGATCAGATTCATCGCGTAAATCAACAATACCCTCTAAAACGCCATCGCGGGTCAGCTCGGCAATGCGTTCTATGAGCGAGGATTTATTGGTCATAAAGGGCAGCTCAGTGACAATGATGCGCATACGCCCTCTAGACATCTCTTCCAGGCGTACCTTTGCGCGGATCTGGACGCGCCCGTTCCCACTGCCATAGATTTGAGCTAAGGGCTCTGAGGTTTCGTCCTGGATGATCAGCCCGCCAGTCGGGAAGTCTGGGCCTTTTACATAACGCATCAGGTCTTCCACAGTGATGTCTTCAATCTTGTCCCAGTTTTCCAGCAGCAGGATCAAAGCGTCCGTGATTTCGTTCAGGTTGTGTGGCGGGATATTGGTGGCCATGCCGACTGCAATACCTGAGGCACCGTTTATCAGCAAGTTTGGAATGGCTGATGGCAATACCAGTGGTTCAGTTAAAGTGCCGTCAAAGTTATCAATGAAATCCACCGTCTCCATATCCAGCTGGCGTAGAATATCTAGCGCAGGGTTGGTGAGCCTGGCTTCAGTATAGCGCATCGCTGCGGGTGGATCTCCATCCATGCTGCCAAAATTACCTTGACCGTCCACCAGCGTATACCGCTCAGAGAAATCCTGGGCCATCCTGGCCATAGCATCATAAACTGCCATATCGCCGTGGGGATGATACTTGCCCAAAACTTCACCGACAATCCTGGCAGATTTCTTATGTGGGCTTTCCGCCCTTAATCCCATATCATACATAGCATATAAAATGCGGCGTTGAACTGGCTTCAGCCCGTCCCTAGCATCTGGCAACGCCCTGGAGACGATCACGCTCATGGCATAATCCAGGTAAGATTGCTGCATTTCAGTGTTGATGTTGACTTTTTTTAATGACCCAAGATCCATTGGTACTCCTTTGCCTGCTAATCAAATTATTGATGAGCTTTTAGAAATTTACATCATCCTGATGATTAGCAGCATAAATATAGCATAAAAAAACCCGAGGCAAACCTGCCTCGGGTGTTATTTTGACCGAAATTTTACCTAATCTTCCGAATCCAGGTCATCAGAATCCAGTAAATCATCTGTGTCTGGTAGGTCCGAAAAATCGTCATCGCTATCATCAAAGTCGTAATCATCTTCCTCATCAAGATTTCCAAAGATATCTAACTGCTCGACTTCAATATTCGCCTTGCCGGGCTGCACTTCGCCGATTTCCTCGTTGAACCGACCTGGTTCAAAGCCTGTGCCAGCAGGGATCAACTTACCGATGATTACGTTTTCCTTCAAACCGTAAAGCGGGTCTTCCTGGGAGGCAATCGCCGCGCCGGCCAGAACCTTAATGGTATGCTGGAACGAGGATGCCGAAAGGAATGAATCAGTGCTGAGCGAGGCTTTAGTGATACCTAGCAAGATATCAACGAATCGCGCTGGGCGCAAGCCCTTAGCAATCATTTCCTCGTTGATTCGGCGGATTTCTAAGCGGTCCACCATGTCCTGGGGTAGGAATTCTGTGTCACCAGGGCGCACAATTTGGACTTTGCTGAGCATCTTGCGGATGATCACATCAAAGTGCTTGTCATTGATATTCTGACCCTGGGTACGGTATACCTGTTGGATTTCTTTCAGCAGGTACATTTCACAAGCATCACGCCCATTGATGCGCAGAATGGTATGCGGGTTCAAAGAGCCTTCAGTCAGGGGTTCACCTAGCTCAACCTTCTGACCTTCGCTAACAATTAGACGCGAGGTTGAAGGGATTTCATAATCTTCTGATTCACGGATTTCATACGAGACGATAACTTTACCGTCCTCAATACGAACACGCCCGCCATGCTGCGTGGTAATGGTTGCTTCCTCATGCGAAGCCACCACGCCGCCCACTTCAATTTCGCCCTCATCCTCAACCATAACCTGCCAATCTGCTGGGATGTCATACACATCCGAAACCATCTCGCTGTGTTCCACACGAACCAGGCGTTGATCGGCAAATTTTTCAGATTGTATGATATGTGCTGTGCCCATAATATGGCTGACTATTGCCTCACCTTTAGGCATCTTGCGGGCTTCAAATAACTCTTCCACGCGGGGTAGACCAGTGGTGATGTCACCACCAGCCGCCACACCGCCGGTGTGGAAGGTTCGCAGGGTCAGCTGGGTGCCTGGCTCGCCAATAGATTGGGCTGCCACGATACCGACTGCAGAGCCAAGGTTGACCATCTTGCCGCGCCCAAGATCAATGCCATAGCAGCGTGCGCAGATCCCGTGTTCTAACTCACAGGTCAACGGGGAGCGCACTTTGATCTCAGGAATGCTTGATAAAACAATTGCCCTGCCGATCTCTTTGCTGATCAGGTCATTTCGCTCTCCAAGCACTTCACCAGTCTGGGGGTCAACGACCCGCTCAGCTAATAAGCGCCCGTAAATGCGTTCAATAAACGGCTGTCCAGCAACATCATCTGCTTTGCGCAGGATGATGCCTTCTTCAGTACCGCAGTCTTCGCTGTTAATAATCACATCTTGGGCAATGTCCACCAGGCGGCGGGTCAGGTAGCCGGCGTCTGCTGTACGCAACGCGGTGTCTGCCAGGCCTTTGCGGGAACCATGCGTGGAGATGAAGTATTCCAGTGCATTCAAACCTTCGCGGAAGTTTGAGCGAATAGGCATGGGGATAATACGCCCAGCCGGGTCTGCCATCAAACCGCGCATACCTGCTAACTGTGATATGGGGCTGAAACCACCCTTGGTAGCGCCAGAGTTGGCCATCGTGGCTAGGTTACCGTAGGGGTCCATGTGAACCCGCACAGCATCCGCCACTTTCTTGGTCGTATCCTGCCAAACCTCGATGATGCGTTCATTTTGTTCCTGCTCGGTCAATAGTCCGCGCCTAAAGTCACGCTGCACCTTTTCAACGTCAAGCAGTGCTTGCTGCACAATCGCCACTTTTTCGGGCGGAACGGTGATATCTGCTACGGCTAGGGTAGAGCCTGAACGAGTTGCGTACTTAAAACCAATATCCTTGATTTTATCTGCCGCTTCGGTGGTGGCATCCTGGCCAGAGACCTCGTAAAGCTCGGCAATGAGATCGCGGATGCCGCCTTTTTCAAGGGTCATGTTGCAGAATTGCATCTCTTCAGGCAGAATATCATTGAATATTGCCCGGCCAACAGTGGTGGTGATAATGCGGGTTTCTGCAACTGGCAGTCGGTTGCCCTCGTCGTCATAATAGGTTTTTGTGCGCAGTTTAATATGGGCATGAACATCTAATTGCCCAAGCTCAAAGGCCATGATAACCTCTTCAATATTGCCAAAAACGCGCCCTTCTTCAACCTTGGCATTTTCATAATCCATGGTCAGGTAATATACACCTAAGACCATATCCTTCCCTGGGCTGATGATTGGCTCGCCGCTGGCTGGTTTTAGCAGGTTCTTGCTGGCAAGCATCAGCTCGCGCGCTTCAGCGACTGCCCGGTTTGAAAGCGGCACGTGCACAGCCATCTGGTCACCGTCAAAGTCAGCATTGAAGGCTGTGGTTACTAAGGGGTGCAGTTGTATGGCACTACCCTCGATCAAAACAGGTTCAAAAGCCTGGATACCAAGCCTGTGCAGGGTTGGCGCACGGTTTAATAATACTGGCCGTTTTTTGATGACTTCTTCGAGCACTTCCCAGACCTCGGGACGGTTGCGTTCGATAAAACGCTTGGCGCCTTTGATATTGGAAGTGTAACCATCATTGACCAGGCTGGAAATCACGAAGGGTCGGAAGAGCTCCAAAGCCATTGATTTCGGCAGGCCGCATTGGTATAACTTCAAATTAGGGCCAACCACGATTACCGAGCGGCCAGAATAATCCACACGCTTACCAAGCAGGTTGCGGCGGAAACGGCCTTTCTTACCCTTGAGCATATCGCTCAGGGAGCGTAGTTCACGCCGGCCGCGGCGGGAAAGCATCTTGCCGCGCTGGGAGTTATCAATTAAAGAATCTACCGCTTCCTGGAGCATGCGCTTTTCGTTGCGCACAATCACGTCCGGTGCACCTAACTCCAACAAGCGCTTCAGGCGATTATTGCGGTTGATGACACGCCGATACAAATCGTTGAGGTCAGAGGTCGCAAAACGACCGCCGTCCAACTGCACCATCGGGCGCAAGTCTGGCGGGATGACTGGGAGTACAGTTAAGATCATCCACTCAGGACGGTTAGTCGAACGTCGGAAGGCTTCCACCACTTTTAAGCGGCTGGTAGCTTTCTTACGTTTTTGTTTACTGCGGGTGGTACGGGCTTCCTGCCATAATTCTTCTGCCAGGACATCCAAATCTAAGCGCTTTAAGATGTCATAGAAAGCTTCAGCGCCCATATCAGCCTTGAAAACCTGCCCCCATTTGGATTTTAATTCGCGGTAGCGTGATTCACTCAGGAAAGTGAACGGTTGCAACTCATAGAGTTCATCGCGCGATTTGGCGTTTTCAGTTTTTGTGATCGCTTCCTGGTCTTCCAATTGGGAACGCAGGCCATTCATCACTTCTTCTGCTTCAGCGCGGATTGTTTCTTTTTCCATCTTGAGACCTTCAAGCTTGA
>Ga0116143_10006656_pt1 | contig 9993 bp, 10 predicted proteins | sample AD_UKC034_MetaG_FD_89745 | JGI IMG/M metagenome (GOLD analysis project Ga0116143, IMG submission 89745) | Active sludge microbial communities of municipal wastewater-treating anaerobic digesters from USA - AD_UKC034_MetaG | ecosystem: Engineered > Bioreactor > Anaerobic > Digestate | place: USA...
CGACAATAGGAAAGCTTTCGAAGCTTTACTCCGGAAAAGGAAACAAAGTTGTACTCGCAGCTTGTGATACGTTCAGAGCTGCTGCGGTTGAACAGCTGAGAATCTGGAGTGAGAGGGCGAATGTTGATTTCATCAGCCAGGGTCAAGGAGCAGACTCAGCTGCGGTTGCTTTCGATGCGATAAGTCATGCGGTGAGCAAAGGGAAAGATATCGTCATAATCGACACTGCGGGGAGATTGCATACTCGAAGCAATCTGATGGAAGAACTGAGGAAAGTGCATAGAGTGATCGGAAAGGCATCACCCGGAGCTCCGAGTGAAGTTTTGCTTGTTCTGGATGCTACTACTGGACAGAATGGCCTGGTGCAAGCAAAGAAGTTCAAAGAGGCAGTCGACGTTACCGGAATTGTGCTAACTAAACTCGATGGCACGGCAAAGGGAGGAATAATCTTTGCAATCGTCAAGGAACTCGGAATACCGGTGAGATACATAGGCGTCGGAGAGAGAGAAGACGACTTGAAGCCTTTCGACAGCAGGGAATTTGTGAACGCTCTTCTATCTTCCGGGGAAGAGAGTTTAGAGGAGGTTTGAAATGGGTTTTACGCTGAAGAGCAGTTATGCACTGAGAGCGCTTTATAAGATGGCGAAGTCGGCCCGCGAAGGAAAGGAAAAGCTCTCGCTTATGGAGATCGTTCAGGGTAATGAGATCCCAAGAGACTTCTTGGAGAAGATCTTCGGAGAGTTGAGACAGGCGGGAATAATAAAGGCAGTAAGAGGCAGATACGGAGGATACTGTTTGGCAAGACCGGCCAATGAGATTCTTCTGAGAGACGTGATACTCAAACTCGACCGACCAATGAACTCGTATGCCTGTCTTCAGCAGAACGGCAAGTGCCTTGAAGATCCCGACTGCACCGTAAAGTATGTATGGTTTAAATTATATAACGCAATGATGAGGGAATTGGGTTCCATGACGCTTGAAAATCTTCTTATTTACGGCGACAAGATTAGCGAGACTCCCCCGGGGTCCTATAAAATATCTGAGAACCCTGAGTAGCAGACTATGAAAGGAGGGGCGCCTGTCTCCAAATGACCGGAGTGACTTGGCGCTATTTGAAGATGAAAGCCGTCTATCCAGGTTCTTTCGATCCAATAACGTATGGACACATTGATTTAGTCGAAAGGTGTAGCGAAATCTTCGACGAAGTTGTTGTACTGGTTATGGAAAACGTTAACAAGAGACACTTCTTCAATCATGAAGAAAGAATTGGGATGGTTAGAAGGGGAGTGTCTCATCTAAGAAACGTTACGATAACAACTCACAGCGGTCTACTCGTTGATTTTGCCAGAGAAAATGATGTTAAGGTAGTCATTCGTGGTCTTAGGGCTGTGTCTGACTTTGAGTTAGAACTTCAGATGGCCCACGCGAACAAAGCAATGCTTCCTGAACTTGAAACCCTCTTTCTCATGACTGAGACCACAAACTCCTTCATATCTTCGTCCATGGTGAGGGAGATTGCGGCGTTCGGGGGAGATATTTCAAAATGGGTTCCGCCCTGCGTACGAGAAGAGTTCAGAAAGAAACTCGAAAGATGACTTAACATCGCGGAAATTAATGTCGGCTCAACTGAGTTATAATTTTCCTTGGAGTTTTAGTGGAGGAGGACTTAAAAGATGGCAAATATTACCAGTGATATGGTAAAAAAGCTCCGTGATGCCACTCAAGCAGGCATGATGGATTGCAAGAGAGCATTAGTCGAAACAGATGGTGATTTCGACCAGGCAAAGGACTATCTGAGAAAGAAGGGTATACTCAAGGCAGATAAGGTTTCGGGAAGAGAGACGGCCGAGGGACTCGTTTACTCTTATATTCATCACAATGGCAAGCTCGGCGTGCTACTTGAGCTAAACTGCGTAACAGACTTTGTGGCAAGAATGGAAGAATTCAAAGAACTCGCGCATAAGATCTCTCTCCAGCTTGCAGCAATGGGAGCCAGATTCATTTCCCGAGAACACGTGCCTCAAGAAGTCATTGATAAAGAAAAGGAAATATATGCAGAGCAGATGAAAGAAAGCGGAAAGCCCGCCAATATTGTTGAAAGAATTGTTGAGAGCAAGCTCGAGAGTTTCTACAAAGACAACTGTCTTCTCGAACAGGAGTACGTATTTGAAAGCGGGAAAACGATAAATGATCTTCTTATTGAGCTTATTGCGAAGACCGGAGAGAACATCAAGCTCAGCAGATTCGTCCGCTGGCAAGTCGGAGAGTCAGAAAACTGAGTTAGGAAGGTGAGCCCGGTGCTCACCTTTTTTATTGGAGGTGCTTATGTATAGGAGAGTACTCTTGAAACTCAGCGGCGAGGTCTTGAGCGGAGAAGGTGCGAGAGGATTTGACTCTGACAGAACTGCATTTCTTATCGAAGAGCTCCGACCTGTAGTTGAAAAGGGGATTCAGCTCGCGATAGTTATCGGAGCAGGCAATATTATAAGGGGTCGCGAGCTTTCCAAAATGAGAAGCTCGAGAGCCGACGAACTGGGAATTCTTGGCACAATAATGAATTCACTCTACCTGAAGGAATCTCTCTGCATGAATGGGTTTGAAGCGATTGCGATTTCTTCGGTTGCAGGAATTCCGTCTCTTATCGAGCACAGGTACGATACAATAGAAGATGCCCTTAGCACGGGAAAGATTGTTGTATTTGGCGGGGGCACATACCTTCCGTTCTTCACAACTGACACGGCCGCTGCAGTAAGGGCGGTGGAAATTGGAGCAGACGTTCTCATTAAAGGCACAAAGGTTGACGGAGTGTATGATAAGGACCCGAAAACTAATGAAGAAGCCAGAAGAATTGAGAGAACAACATTTTCCGAGGCGATCAAGAGCAGATTTGAAATCATGGATATAGAAGCCTTTTCGATTTGTCAAAGGTACGGCCTGCCAGTCAGAGTAATCGATTTCTTTACCAAGGGCAATCTATTCGATGCTATAATTGGCGGGAAAACAGGTACGGTAGTTTTACCTGATTAGTGGAGGTGGAAAATGTACGCTCAGATTGTAGATCTAATAGCGAGAGAGGTTCTGGACTCACGGGGAACACCTACGGTTGAAGCCGAAGTCTGGTTGGATGACGGCGGTCATGGAAGAGCAATCGTCCCTTCGGGAGCGTCAACAGGCAAGTTTGAGGCCCTTGAGCTCAGAGATGGGGATAAGAAAAGATTCCTCGGGAAGGGAACCCTCAAGGCAGTTGAGAATATTAACGAAGTGATAGCTCCAGAGATTGTCGGTATGAATGCACTTGACCAGATCACCGTGGATGCTGCTCTTCTTGAGCTTGACGGAACAGAAAACAAGGACAAGCTGGGGGCCAATGCGATACTTGCAGTATCAATGGCCGTTGCCAGAGCCGCTGCCGACAGCATAGATACTCCGCTTTATAAGTATCTTGGTGGCGTCAATGCCAAAGCGCTTCCTATTCCTTTCATGAATATTGTGAATGGCGGCAAACACGCCGACAACAACCTTGATATACAGGAGTTCATGATAGTTCCTGCAGGATTCAGTCGTTTCAAGGATGCCCTCAGAGCGGGAGTAGAGATTTTCCATAATCTAAAGAAGCTCTTGAAGGATGGCGGGCACTCAACTGCAGTAGGTGATGAAGGCGGTTTTGCTCCGAGTTTTGAGAACAACGAAGCTGCACTGAAGTACATCATCAATGCAATAGACGCGGCGGGATACAAGGCTGGGGAAGAAGTGATGATCGCTCTCGACAGTGCAGCCAACGAATTCTACAATGAAGATAAGGGCCTATACAATATCGATGGAAAGGAGTTCACTCCTGACCAGCTAATAGAATACTATTCAGATCTGACAAAGAGATATCCAATAATCTCTTTGGAAGATCCATTTGCAGAAGAAGACTGGCAGAGCTTTGCCAAATTGACTGAAATGATTGGTGATAAAGTCCAAATAATCGGAGACGATCTCTTCGTGACCAATATCAAGAGGCTCGAAAGAGGCGTGAAGGAGAAATCCTCCAATTCGATCCTCATTAAGTTGAATCAGATCGGATCCGTTACTGAGACTCTAAACACAATAGAGTATGCGCAAAAGCACGGGATGACTTGCGTGATCTCTCATCGCTCAGGCGAGACCGAAGACACTTTCATCTCTCATCTCGCCGTCGCAGCTAATACAGGTATGATAAAGACCGGTTCTGCTTCAAGAACGGATAGGATAGCAAAGTACAACGAACTTCTGAGGATTGAAGAAGAACTTGGTGAGCAGGCCGAGTATAGAGGAAAGAGCTCCTTTTATAATCTTTGACCTATTTATATGGTGACGCGGAACCGTTACGGTTCCGCGTTTTCATTGGAGGCGGAAAGATGTTGCTAGATATAATTGGGCCGGCAATTGTCGGTCCGTCGAGTTCTCATACGGCAGGTATGGCTAGGCTAGGCAGAGCCTTCAGATCCCTCTTTGCTAGAACGCCTACGGAAGTTGGTTTTGTCCTCAATTCTCCCCTGTATGCAACCTTCAGGGGACACGGAACCGATAGGGCCCTCATAGGCGGCATAATGGGAATAAAGGAGTCCGACCCGCAGCTAAGAGATTCCTTCCGGATTGCCAAAGAAAAGGGAATTTACTTCACATTTGAGGAAGAAGATATGGGCGATCTTCATCCAAACACAGTTAGGATAAACGGAAGTGCAGGAGGTATATTTCTGAGCGTAACCGGCGCGTCTGTTGGTGGGGGTTCAATTAAGATTACTGCAATCGATGATTTTGACACCGATGTCACGGGAAAGTACCCCTCACTGGTGATTCTGAATGCAGATGTTCCCGGGGCTCTGTCACAAATAGTTGGGGAGATTTCATCAAGCGACATGAATATCAGCAATCTCTTCCTCTCACGAGTCGATCCATTTAGGCGCGAGGCATTGTGCGTTGTTGAACTTGATAATGAACCTGATGCCCGTCTGCTCAGCGTAATTAAGAGGTTGAAGGTGGTCATGAAAGTATCCTATCTCGAAAGGCTGGATTCAATGATATGATAATGAAATTCGAAGACCTGGTGAAGGCCGCAAAAGATTCGAGGACTCCGCTGGATAAAGTGGTTTCCGATTGGTATATGATGAATACGGGGAACGATCCGAAAGCTGCTGAAGAGACTGCGAAAGAGTTAGTAAGAGAAATGCTGGGTTCCTATCATAGCAGACTCGACAGGCCTGAGAAGTCTCTTACCGGCTGGGTTGGAGATAATGATGCAAAGGCAAGAAGTCATGTGCCCGAATTTCTCAGTCCGCTGGTTTTCTCGGGAGTGAGCATTGCTCTTTCGATGTCAGAACACAACGCAAGCATGGGAAAGATAGTTGCTTGTCCAACCGCGGGAGCATGCGGAGTGGTCCCCGGAGCTCTCCTTTCTCTTCATCTGAATCGAAGCATTGATCTTGACATCCTTGGAAACGCACTGCTTGTTTCTGGAGCTGTGGGGGAGAGAATCAGGAGAAGAGCATCGATTTCTGGCGCTATGTCTGGCTGCCAGGCAGAAGTTGGAACTGCCACTGCGATGGCTTCCGTCGCTATTGTCTATGCGACCCACCCTGAGGATTATTCCGCGCTAGAAAACGCCCCCGCTCTCGCTCTGAAGTCATTGCTAGGACTAGTCTGCGATCCTGTTGGTGGCTTCGTAGAGATTCCATGTGTAAAGAGAAATGCTTTTGGTGTATCGATAGCCTTCACCGCGGCGGAGCTTGCATTAGCCGGAATAAAGTCTGCCATCCCCTTTGAAGAAGTTGCAGACTCTCTTGGAAGAGTAGGAAGAAGATTGCCTGAAGAGCTTAAGGAGACTGCCAGAGGAGGAATTGCAATTACTCCGACGGCAAAGAAGATGGTAGCGGATTTCCTGGGCGGAGAGCATAATGCATCATAATTAAATCTACTCAAGAGAGAGTTGACAATAATGCCTGATAGGTTTAGAATTGCCTTGCCCTATTCTCGGTTTGAGGCGCAGCCCATTCCTGGATATGAGGATTATATTAGGAGGCAGATACATGGAAGTCAACAGACAAGAATTGGTAAAGGAATTCCAGATCCACGAAAACGACTCCGGTTCAACCGAAGTACAGATTGCAATATTGACTGCAAGAATCAGGCATCTTACCGAGCATCTTAAGAAGCATCCAAAGGATTTTCATACCAGAAGAGGACTTCTAAAGCTTGTCGGAAGACGAAGAAAGATGTTGAGATACATAAAGACCAAGAAGCCTGAAGTATATCTTGAACTCATAAGCAAACTCGGGCTGAGAGGTTGATAGAGTAGAAATCGCTGGGAGCGGGATACCGCTCCTTTTTTGCGTGGATTTCGCACAGCTGATATAATTGGTTATTTGATGAATTGAAAAAAGAGGTGTTATTGTGAGTTACAAGAGATGGGAAAGGGAATTCTTCGGCCAGAAACTCGTTATAGAAAACGGGAAGATGGCTAAGCAGGCGGACGGTGCCGTTGTTTTGAGATATGCCGATTCAGTCTTGCTTACTACAGTAAATGGAAATGAGAAGGCAATGCCCGGAACTGACTTTCTACCGCTAACTGTTGAATATCAGGAGAAGTTCTATGCCGCCGGAAAAATTCCGGGGGGGTTTCTAAAAAGAGAGAGTAGACCTAGTGACAACGCGGTTCTCTCTGCGCGGATAATTGACAGACCTATCAGGCCTCTCTTCCCCGATGGAATGAGAAACGAGATCCAAGTTATCATAACCGTTCTCTCGGCCGATCCGGATAATCCTCCCGACATTTGGGGAATAACGGCCTCTTCACTGGCACTGAATATTTCGCCTATTCCCTTCGAAGGAATCGTTGCGGGAGTTCAGGTAGGCTACATTGATGGAAAATACGTTATCTTCCCCTCTGCGGAAGAGCTTGACAGATCAGAACTCGATATAGTAGTTGCGGGAACCGAGAACGCAGTCGCGATGGTTGAAGGAGAGGCAAAAGAGGTCTCCGAAGAAGTTATGGTTGGAGCTTTGGAAGCTGCTCATGAAGCGATTAAGTCTCTTGTGGCCTTTCAGAAGGAAATCATAAGCGAGTTCGAGATAGAAAAGTGGGTAGCTGAAATTCCTGTAGCTCCCGAGGGCTTCCTCGAACCATTCAATGCAATGGTGGACAGAGAAAAGCTTGCCGCGATCATGCTAACCTCCGGCAAGAAAAACAAGGATAGAGCTCTGAAGACATACAGAGACGAGCTGATCGAGCTCTTCACTGAGAAGGCAAAGGAAACTTGGTCAGAAGAAGAGATCGAAGCGAATACTGGTTTTGTAAAAGATCTCTTTCACGACATAGAGAAAGAAGTTATGAGAAAGAGAGTTATAGAAGACGATGTCAGGATGGACGGCAGAAAACACAACGAAATCCGTCCAATCACCATTGAACTCGATCTTCTTCCAAGGGCTCATGGTTCCGCTCTTTTTACTAGAGGCGAAACTCAGAGTCTTGGTATTGTCACTCTCGGAGCCACGATGGATGAACAGATCGTCGATACTATGTTTGAAGAGGGTTCTAAGTCGTTTATGCTTCACTACAATTTTCCTCCCTTCAGCACAGGAGAAGTCAAGAGGCTTCGCGGCCCCGGCCGGAGAGAAATAGGACATGGTCATCTGGCGGAGAGATCCCTCAAGAACATCGTTCCCAAAGGTGAATCTTTCCCCTACACAATTAGGGTTGTCTCTGAAGTTCTTGAATCGAATGGCTCCTCTTCGATGGCCACGGTATGTTCTGGATCACTGGCATTGATGGCTGCAGGAGTTCCAATGGAAAAGCATGTTGCGGGAGTGGCAATGGGTATGATTCAGGAACCGGAGAAAACCGTCGTTCTCACCGATATTCTTGGAAATGAAGATCACATGGGTGACATGGATTTCAAGGTGACAGGCACACGCGACGGAATCACAGCCTTCCAGATGGACGTCAAGGTCTCGGGAGTATCCAGCGAAATAATGACAAAGGCACTAGACCAGGCGAGACTTGCGAGGTTGAAGATTCTTGACCTTATGAATGAAGCTATCTCAGAACCGAGGAAATTCGTCTCTGACTATGCTCCGATTATCAGAACAATCAACCTCCCATATGAGAAGATCGGAGAGATAATCGGACCTGGAGGAAAGGTAATAAAGAAACTCTCTAGCGAGTATGACTCGACTATCTTCATAGATGACGAAAAGTCCCAGGCGAAAATCGTCGGAAGCAATAGAGAGAAGCTTGACCAGCTTGAGAAGGTCATTGACGCGATAATATCTGAAGTCAAACCCGGACAACTCTTTACGGGAAAGATTACCAGAGCAGAAGCCTACGGGTTCTTTGTAGAGCTTGCACCGGGAAAGACCGGTCTTCTTCATATTTCGAAGATGGGCGCTAACGGAAAGGACTTCTTGAAAGAGCACAAAGTTGGAGACACTATTCCGGTTGAGATTGCAGGGACTGATCAAATGGGCAAGATAAGTCTGAAACTCGAAGGTGTAGAGGTTACCGAAGATAAGCGTAGAGACAACAGAAGACCTAGTCCCAGAAACGACCGAAATCGAGGAGATCGAAACAGAAAGTAGGAAGTTGATGAATAATCACTATCTTGAACTGCCAAATGGTGCAGTTATTATTGGAGAGCGAAAGGAAGAGACGAGAACCGTCTCAATGGCTTTCGCAATGAAGGTAGGCTCCGCTGATGAAGAAGACTCCATCAGCGGTGTTTCTCATTTTATTGAACACGCTCTCTTCAAGGGAACTCATAGAAGAAACGCTTTTGAGATAAAGGAGCCAATCGAAAGAATCGGAGGCAGTCTCAACGCATACACCGGAAGAGTCTCTACAGTATATTATGCGAAAGTCCCAGATACATGCGCTTCTGAAGCGTTGGAAATTCTCTTTGATTTGATCACTTCGCCTCGCTTCGATGAAGCGGCTCTTGATCTTGAGAGAGGAGTTATTCTCGAGGAGATCGCCTCGGCAGAAGATGATCCCTACGACAGGATATACGACATGACTATAGAAAAAGTCTGGGATAGGGATTTTGGCAGGCCGATCCTTGGTTATCAAGAAACGATAGAAGGGCTGGAGAGGAGCAAAGTCTCCAACTTCTACGGCCAAAACTATGTGGCTAACAACGCGATCTTTGCAGTCTCAGGTAATTACGGTGATGAGTTGCTGCGAAATGCGGAAGATAAACTTCTCTCTATGAAGAGCAACGGACATACATCCCCAGTGAAATCTCCGGTGATTGCCGACGAGCCTCTCTGGATTGTCGAAAGAAGGAAGGACCTTCAGCAGGTTCACATTTTGCTGACGAGGGATGCCCCCGGCAGGAAAAACAGAGCGGATTTTGATGCGTTCAAGATTTTCAACACTCTCTTTGGCAGTGGCATGAGTTCCATACTCTTTCACAACATTAGAGAAGAACTGGGAATGGTGTATAATATTAATTCGGAGTTTGTTTCTTACTCTGATTCTGGAGCCATTATGATAAATGCCACCACAAGTCCGAAGAACCTCGATAATCTTGTAAGCTCATTGAAAAAGGAAATGGATAGGCTGATCGTCCATGGAGCAACGGAAGCACAGTTCAACTACGGAAAAGAAAGGGCGAGGGGCAAACTCCTGATGTCCACGGAAGGAACGCTCCTGACTCTCAGCAGATTCCTGGATGATGTAGTGATTTGCGGAAAGCCTGATTCTCTAGAAGACTTGATTGCGCGGATAGACCGTCTCACGATCGATGACGTAAATGCTTCGATCAAGAAGCACATTTCCGGCAGATGGAATGTGTCCCTCCTTCTCCCCGAAAAAAAGCTGCAGTCGACATTTCTTTCAGAAGAAAGCTTTGAAATCTGAGCCAATCCGCATGTATTCACGCAAAGAAGTGACTAAGGAAACGAACCTGTAACTTGACAGTGGGTAGGGGTACTGGTAATATAGGAATTGCTGACGCGAAGTTAGCGTTAGTGGTA
>Ga0116143_10006657_pt1 | contig 9992 bp, 5 predicted proteins | sample AD_UKC034_MetaG_FD_89745 | JGI IMG/M metagenome (GOLD analysis project Ga0116143, IMG submission 89745) | Active sludge microbial communities of municipal wastewater-treating anaerobic digesters from USA - AD_UKC034_MetaG | ecosystem: Engineered > Bioreactor > Anaerobic > Digestate | place: USA...
GAAAAGGCCCCTTCGGTCGAGACGCCCGCCGGCGATTTCTTCGCCTGTGGCATGGGCCGTTACACCTCGGTCAATTCACTGGCGGTCTGCGTGAATCCCAAGAGCGGCTTCAACTGCTACTGGCTGATGCCCTTCCGCAAGAGCTGCAAGATCACCATGACCAACATCGACGACAAGGACATGGTCCTGTACTACCAGATTGACTATACCCTGGCCAAGGTCCCCAATGACATGGCGTACCTGCATGCGCAGTTCCGCCGGGTCAACCCGCTGCCCGACAAGACGGACTACACCATCGTCGACGGCATCAAGGGCCGCGGCCACTATGTCGGCACATATATGGTCTGGGGCTCCAACAGTCCCGGCTGGTGGGGTGAGGGCGAGATCAAGTTCTTCATGGACGGTGACAAGAAGTGGCCCACCATCTGCGGGACCGGCACGGAGGATTACTTCTGCGGCTCCTACGGTTTCGAGAATCCCGACGGCGAGGGCTACAAGACCTTCAGCACGCCCTATGTCGGCATGCCGCAGCATTTCACCGTCGAGAATCAGCCGCGATTCGGGCTCTACCGCTGGCACATCATGGACCCGGTCCGCTTCGAGAAGAACCTGAAGGTCACGATGCAGGCCCTCGGCTGGCAGAGCGAAGGACGCTACCTGCCGCTCAAGGACGACCTGTCGAGCGTCGCGTTCTGGTACCAGAGCGAGCCGCACGCCGCGTTCCCCTCGTTGCCGGAGAGGGACGCACTGAAGAATTGATTCTGTCGCGACATCGCCAACGGCTGGCTGTGTAATCTGTCAAATCAGTGGCTGAAGAAATGAGCAAGTCCAAGACAATCGAATCGGCCTACCAGGCCGCCAAGGAACGTTACACCGAGCTGGGCGTGGACACCGACGCTGTGGTGGAGCAACTCGGCGGGATCGCGATTTCGCTGCATTGCTGGCAGGGTGACGACGTGGGCGGGTTTGAGGGCGGCCCCGATGCCTCCGGCGGCGGCATCATGGCCACCGGCTCCTACCCCGGCAAGGCCCGCACCGCCGATGAGCTTCGGGCCGATCTCGACAAGGCAATGAGCCTGATCCCGGGGCCCCAGCGGCTGAATCTGCACGCCATGTATGCCGAGACCGATGGCTCGGTCGACCGCAACGAGCTGGGCCCGGAGCATTTCACGGCGTGGATCGACTGGGCCAGGGCCAACGGCATGGGGATGGACTTCAACCCGACCTACTTCGGCCACCCCTGGGCCGCCGACGGCCTGACCCTTTCGCACGCCGATGAGGGTATCCGGCGCTTCTGGATCGAGCACGGTATCCGCTGTCGGCGGATCGCCGCGGCCATGGGCAAGGCCCTGGGCAGTCCCTGCGTCAACAATCTCTGGATTCCCGACGGCTACAAGGACATCCCCGCGGACCGCAAGGCCCCGCGATCCCGTCTGCGGGAGTCGCTCGACGAGATATACGCCCAGCCGATGAATAAGTCGCACGTCCTCGACGCCGTCGAGAGCAAGCTCTTCGGCATCGGCTCGGAGAGCTACGTCGTCGGTTCGCACGAGTTCTATCTCGGCTACGCGCTTTCGAAGAAGCTCCTGCTGACGCTCGACACCGGGCACTATCACCCGACCGAGGTCGTCTCCGATAAGCTCTCGGCCGTGCTGGAGTTCGTGGATGAGGTCCTCCTGCACATCAGTCGCGGCATTCGGTGGGACAGTGACCATGTGGTCATCCTGTCCGACGAGCTTATGGAGATCGCCAGGGAACTGGTCCGCGGTGACTATCTGGACCGGGTACATATCGGGCTGGACTTCTTCGACGCCAGCATCCACCGCATCGCCGCGTGGGTGATCGGGACCCGCTGCACGGCCAAGGCCCTGCTGATCGCCCTGCTGGAGCCGACCGACCGTCTGCGTGCGGCCGAGTTGGCGGGCGACTTCACGACCCGGCTTGCGATGTTCGAGGAACTCAAGACCCTGCCGTTCGGCGCGGTCTGGGATTATTACTGCCTGCGGCAGGATGTTCCGGTCGGCCCCGACTGGCTGGCCGAGATCAGAAAATACGAGGCTGATGTAACGAGCAAGAGAGGTTAGAATCTGAAAGGGATGCAGATGGCCGGCGAAATCAGCACCGCTATCAAGGGCATGGACAAGCTCTATGAATTCGAACGCGAGCCCGTTTCGCAGGACAAGCTGCAACCGGCCAAGCATTTCGCCGGGGTCTTCGCGGGCGAGCACGTCGCCGGCACGGAGTTCGTCATCGGGGGCCTGTTCGTGGCCTGGGGGGCGACGGCGCGCGACATCTTCCTGGGCCTGCTCGTGGGCAATCTGCTGGCGGTGCTGACCTGGACGCTGGTCTGCGCCCCCATCGCGGTGCAGACCCGCCTGACGCTGTACTGGTACCTGCGCAAGATCGCCGGTCCCGTCACGACGACCCTCTACAATATCCTCAATGCCGTTCTGTTCTGCATCCTGGCCGGGTGCATGATTACCGTCTCGGCCTCGGCGGTGCGAATCCCGTTCGGCATCCCGGAGCAGACCGGGTGGATCCCCGGTGATTTCCGTTTCGTGATCGTGGTCGTCTGCGTCGGGGCGGTCGTCGTGACGCTGGCGATTCTCGGTTTCAAGCGGCTGGCGCAATTCGCTGAGGTCTGCTCGCCGTGGATGTTCCTCATGTTCATCGCCGGGGCCGTGGCCATGCTGCCGGACCTAGCCAATCGCGTCCTCGCCGGTCAGATGGGCAGTCTGGACGACTTCTGGACCATCGCCAACAAGGCCATCTGGACGGGCACGACCGATGACGGCCGGCCGACGGCCATCGGGTTCTATCACGTGGCGGCCTTCGCGTGGATCTGCAACCTCGCCATGCACGGCGGTCTGAGCGACATGGCCCTGCTGAGGTACGCCCGGAAGGCCTCTTACGGCCTGTTCAGTGCGTTCGGCATGTTCCTCGGACACTACCTGGCGTGGATCTGCGCCGGGATCATGGGCGCGACGACGGCGCTGATCCTGCAAAAGGGCATGGGCCAGCTCGACGCCGGGGGCGTCGCGTATCAGGCCCTCGGCGTGATGGGCATCGTGGCCGTCATCCTCGCCGGCTGGACCACATCCAACCCGACGCTCTATCGGGCCGGACTGGCCTTTCAGGCGGTCACGCCGGGCTGGCCCCGTTGGCTGGTGACGTTGATCGCCGGCGCGATCACCACACTGATTGCCTGTTCGCCGTTCGTATTCACCAAGCTGCTGGATTTCGTCGGCTATTACGGGCTGTTGCTCATGCCCGTCGGGGCCATCGTCTTTGTCGAGCACTGGATCTTCCCGAAGATCGGCCTGACGCGGTTCTGGGTCTCAAAGAAGGGCCAGACGTTCAGTTGGCCCGCCCTGGTGGCGTGGGTCATCGCCATTGCCGCCGCGCTGATCCTCGAAAAGACCGGCACGCTGCACCTGTTCTTCCTGTTTGTGCCTGTCTGGGCGCTCACGGCCGTGCTGTATATCGTCTTCGCCTCGATAGCCGGCGCCCGGGAGAAGTTCCCCCAGGAGGCCCCGAAGGAGTCCGCGGCACCCGTCCAAGCGGAGCCGTACAAGGAGCCTTCGGCGGCGGAACTGTACAAGTTCCCGCCGCCCAAGGTCAAACCCGACCCCGTTGTCTGGATCGCGGCGATTGTCTCATTGTTGTGTCTGGCGGCGTGTCTGATCCTGCCGCTATGGGTGTACAAGGCGGGGACCGCGCGATACCAAGACAACTTCATACTGTTCAAGAAGATACTCATCTGGCCCAGTCTGATCTACTTCATCGCGGGGACCATCTGGGCCGTCAAGAGGGACAAGGCAAGACCATAGACCCAAGACTCACGACTCACGCGACAGGCAATAGGACGGACGCCGCTGAAGGCGGCTTCAACCGATAAGATGCGCAGTACGACATACGAACGACGAAAGGCACTCATGGACAAGGCTTTGGCGGATCTGATCCGCATCTCAAACGTGACCGGCGTTGATAAGACGCTGGTGCAGGGTGGTGGAGGCAATACGTCGGTGAAGACCGCCGACGGCAAGTACATGTACATCAAGGCCAGCGGCACGGCCCTCAAGGACATGGACGCACGACGGGGCTGGCGACGACTGCGGCTCGAACCGGTTCTCAATATCATCACGGACAAGTCCCTGGCGAAGCTGCCCGCGAATGTCCGCGAGCCGGAGGTCGTCAATCGCCTGCTGTTGGCCTGCGAAGACGATGTGACCAGCGGGGCGCGGCCGAGCGTCGAATCGCACCTTCATGCCTATCTGGACCGCTGCGTCATCCACCTGCACCCCATCGTAATCGCCTCGTATGTCAACGCCAGGGGCGGCCGGGCCGCTATCGAGAAGGTCTTCGCCAACGAACGTCTGCCGCCGCTGTGGATCCCGTATATGGACCCCGGCTTCATGCTCGCCCGCAAGGTCTGTGCCCTGGTGGCTGGTTACCAGAAGCAATACGGCCGTAAGCCCGCCATCATGATCCTGGCCAAGCACGGCCTGTTCGTTACCGCCGCGACCGCCGACGCCGCCCTCAAGCTCGTCCACAAGGTCATCGACCTGTGCGGCGGACCTCTCAAGGCGCTCAAGATTCAAAAGGCCAAGACCCCTTCAGCGGCGGACATCACCGGCGCGAAGCTCGCCATCCGCAAGGCGTTGTTTGACGCCACCGGACAGCGGCTGCCGGTTGCGTGGCTTGGCCTGGCCGAGTCGGTCAGGGCCTTCATGCGGCATAAGGACGCTGCACGGCTTGTGGCCACGGCGGCGCTGAACCCCGATGAGCTGGTGTACGCCAATGGGTCACCGTTGTGGGCCGACAGGCCTGACGCCGCCACCCTCACCCGCAGGCTCGCCGCAAGACTGGCGGCGGGCAACAAACCCGCGGCCGCTTACGTGGTCAACGACTTGGGCCTGTTCGTCGCGGCCGACACGCGGACCGCCCCGATCATCGCGGAAATCGCCGAAGGCTCGTTGTATATCCGGATGCAGGCCGCGCGAATGGGCGGCGTCCTGGCCCTGACCGGCCGCGAGCGAGATTTCATCAACAACTGGGAATCCGAGGCCTTCCGCAAGCAACTGGCCTCCGGGGCCGGGGCCGGGCAGGTCAAAGGGCGTATTGCCGTCGTCACCGGGGCCGGCAGCGGCCTGGGACGCAGCATCGCCGTCGGGCTGGCCCGTGCCGGCGCGATGGTGGCCCTTGCCGACATCGACACGGCCGCCGCCAAAGAAACCTCCGCGATGATCGCGGCCGAAATGCCCAAAGCGGACGTGCGAACGATGACCTGCAATGTGACCGATGAGACAAGTGTTCGCGATGCCTTCCAGAGCGTGCTCGACGCCTGGGGTGGGTTGGACATCCTCGCCAACGCCGCGGGCGTCGCGCCGCCGTATGCGCTGGTCGATATGCCCGTGGACAAGTGGCGGCAGGCGCTGGAGGTGAACCTGACGGGCTATTTCCTTATGGCACGCGAGGCCGCCCGCATCATGGTTGCGCAGGGCATCGGCGGCAACATAGTCAATATCAGCTCAAAAACGGGCCTCGACGCCAGCAAGAACAACACCGCCTACAACGCCACCAAGGCCGGCGAGATACACATGGCCCGCGGCTGGGCGATGGAACTGGGGGCTCACGACATCAGCGTCAACTGCGTCGCGCCCGGCAACGTCTTCGAGGGCTCTAGAATCTGGAATCCCGAATACATGAAGGTCTGCGCCAGAAAATACGGCATCAGACCCGAAGAGGTCATCCCCTACTACACCGCCAGGCAGGCCATCGACCGCGAGATCAAAGGCCAGGACATCGCCGACGCCGTCGTCTTCCTGTGCTCGGACCAGGCCCGCATGATCACCGGCCAGACCCTCGTAGCCGACGGCGGCCAAGTCATGGTGCGCTGATTTCGTATTGCGCCGTTCGTCGCCGCGAACACGATTCGGGATTGTCCGTTATCGCCCGCGCACGCCGCTCTGCCAGCCCCGACAGGGGGCAAGACACCCAGGGTGGCGGTCTTTTCCGGTTTGTCCTTGCCTTATTCCCCGGCGCGGTGTATAGTATTAGGTTCTTTTTGTGGCAGCTTTTGGGCGGTCGCCGAAACATTCTGGCCGGCGGGTGGTAAGTCCAGTCGCCAGGCCAACTTAGAGGAGATTTTAGCAGTATGGATTTCGCCATCGTTGACAAGCGAAAAGAGCAGACGCCGAAGATCAAATCGCTGATCGACCGCAAGGTCATCACCCTCGACCAGGCCAGAGACTGGCTGCGGACCATCTACGAAATCCGCTTCTTCGAGGAGAAGGTGTTCGACCTGCTCGGCGAGAACATCATCAAGGGGGCCTCGCACCTCTACGCCGGCCAGGAGGCCGTCGCCGTCGGGGCCGTCGCCGCCATCGAGCGGGGCGACGTCATCGGCTCGACCCACCGCGGTCACGGGCACTGCGGGGCCATCGGCAACAAGTACGCCGACGACGAGGCCGGCCGCCGGAAGCACTGGAACCAGATGATGGCGGAGCTGATGGGCAAAGAAACCGGCTACTGCAAGGGCCGCGGCGGCTCGATGCACATCGCCGAGGTCGAAAAGTGCAACAACCTGGGCTCGACCGGCATCGTCGGCGGCAACCAGCCCCCGGCCGTCGGGGCGGCCCTGGCCGAGAAATACCGCAAGACCGGCAAGGTCGTCCTGTCGTTCTTCGGCGACGGCGCCTGCAACACCGGCACCTTCCACGAGTCCATGAACATGGCCTCGACCCTCAAGGTGCCGCTGGTGGCCATCATCGAGAACAACCTCTACGGCATGAGCGTGCCGTTTTCCGGCAGCGAGGTCGATGGGACCTTTAAGGCCAGCAACATCACGGACATCGCCGAACGGGCCGTCGCCTACAACGTGCCCGGTATGATTGTCGACGGCCAGGACGTCGTCGCGGTGTTCCTGGCGGTCGGCGAGGCGGCCGCGCGGGCCCGCAAGGAACACCTGATGACCATCCTTGAGGCCAAGACGTACCGCTGGTACGGCCACAGCCGCAGCGACCCGCGGGCCTACCGCACCAAGGCCGAGGAGAAGGTCTGGCACGACCGCGACCCGATTACGGTCCTGCGCGGCAAGCTGACCTCGGAGGGCCTCTGCACGGAGGCGGAACTGGACAAGATTAAGGACACCGCCTTCAAGACCATCGAAGACGCCACGAAGTTCGCCATGGACAGCCCTTGGCCGAACCCGGAGGACGTCGCCAAGGACGTGTACGTCGAAGAGACGTATCCGGCCGAGATGATCGCCCGCGAGAAGCAGACCGCGGCCCAGGTCATGGAGGCGACGCAGGCCTTCGAAGCGGCCGTGGCGGCGTCCGCGGCCCGCACCAAGAAGGACAAGACCGATGAGGCCCGCGGCGTCATCAAGGGTAAGTACGGCATGGACGTGATGAACATCGCCCAGGCCGTGACCGCTGCGCAGGACGAGGAACTCGCCCGCGACCCGAATGTCATCGTCTTCGGCGAGGACGTCGGCCTCTACGGCGGCGCCTACCAGGCCACCCGCGGACTCGTGCAGAAATACGGCGTCGGTCGGGTCATCGACACGGCTATCTCCGAGGCCGCCATCGCCGGCGCCGCCGTTGGCGCGGCCCTTCGCGGGCTGCGGCCCGTGGCCGAGATCATGTACGTGGACTTCGTCACCATTTCGATGGATCAGCTCGTCCACGTCGGGGCATACAACCGATACATGTTCGGCGGCAAGGCCAAGGTGCCGATGGTCCTGCGCACGGAAGGCGGCGTCGGCCGCTGCATCGCCGCCCACCACAGCGAATCGCTCGAAGCCTGGCTCGTCCACGCCCCCGGCCTCTACGTGGTCATGCCCTCGACCCCCTACGACGCCAAGGGCCTGCTCAAGGCGGCCATCCGCAGCGACAATCCGGTCGTGTTCATCGAGCACAAGGCCACCTACGGCCAGGTCGGGCCGGTCCCTGAAGGCGACTACATCATCCCGCTGGGCGTCGCCGACATCAAGCGGCTCGGAACCGACGCCACCATCGTCAGTTACAGCCGGATGGCGATGTGGTGCCTGGACGCCGCGAAGATCCTCTCCGAGAAGCACGGCATTAACGCCGAGGTCATCGACGTGCGGACCCTCAAGCCCCTCGATATCGACGCTATCGCCGCTTCCGTGCGTAAGACCGGCAAGTTGATTACCGTCAGCGAGGGCTTCGGCATGTGCGGCGTCGGCCGCGAAATCACCGGCCGCTATATGGAATATGAATTCGAGGATGGCTCCCACGGCTTCGATTACCTCGATGCCGCACCGGTCAACATGGCGGCCCTGGACGTGCCGCCGCCCATGAGCGAACCGCTCGAAAACGCGAGCATCCCAAGCGTCGAGCGAATCGTCGAGGCCGTCCGCAAGATCTGCTGAAGCCGCTTGACGCGAACATGAGGTTCACCGCGGAGCACGCTGAGACCGCGGAGGACTCCTGGTATGAGATTTCTCGGCGATCTCCGCGGTCTCCGCGGTGAAACAATCGGGGTAACACCAGATGGCAAAAGAAGTCAGATTACCGCAGTTGGGTCAGACCATGGAAGAGGGCACCATCGTGGACTGCACGGTCAAGGTGGGCGACAAGGTCAGCAAGGGGGACGTGATATTCGAGATCGAGACCGACAAGGCGACGCTGGAGATGGAGTCGCCGGGCGAGGGTTTCGTCAAGGCCATCCTTGTCGAGGCCGGCCAAACGATTCCCGTCGGCGACCCGGTCATGGTCCTCGGCGACAAGGATGAGACCGTCCCCCAGAGCTTCATCGACAGTCTCAAGGGCGGCGCCCCCAAGGCGGCCGCGGCAGCACCGGCGGCTGCGGCAGCCCCCCAGGCCGTTGCACCCGCCGCCGAGCCGACGGCCGCCGCCAAGGTCATCGCCTCGCCCAGAGCCAAGAAACTGGCCGCGGATCTCGGCGTGAATATCGCCACGGTCAAGGGCAGCGGACCCGGCGGCCGAATCACTGAAGAGGACGTCCAGACCGCCGCCGGCGCCACATCCACCAAACCCGCCGCGGCAGCACCCGCCGCTGAGGCCAGACTCGGCGCCACTGTGGCCGTCAACCGACTCCAGAAGCTCACGGCCGAGCGAATGCTCAAGTCCAAGCTCGAAATCCCCTGCTTCTATCTGAACGTCAAGGTCGATATGACCGACCTGGTCGCCCTGCGGGCCCGCTACAACGAGAGCGGCAGGGGCAAGGTCTCCTTCAACGATTTTCTCATTCGTGCCGTGGCCCTGGGCCTGGACAAGTTCCCGATCATGACCGGCCAGCTCGCCGGCGACAAGATCAAGCTGGCCGAGCGGATTCACGTGGGTCTGGCTATCTCGGTGCCGGACGGCCTGGTCGCGCCGCTGATCAAGGACGCCGATAAGAAGGACGTTCCGACCATCGCCAAGGACGCTTTGGCCCTGATCAACCGCGCCCGCGCCGACAAGCTGAGCCTCGACGACCTCGAAGGCGGCTGCATCACGGTCAGCAACCTCGGCGGCTTCGGCATCGAGTCGTTTACGCCCATCGTCGTTCCCGGCCAGTGCAGCATCCTCGGCGTCGGCAAGATCACCGACACCTGCGTGCCGGACAACGGCAACATCCTCGTCCGCAAACTGATGAGCCTGACGCTGTCGGTCGATCACAAGGTCGCCAACGGCGCCTACGCCGCCCAATTCCTCGATTTCGTCAGGAAGCAACTCGAAGACGCAGCGTCATTTGGACTGTAGAGACTCTGGACACACGACGCATGACTCACGACGCGCGACGGTAGACTCTTGTACGGGTCAGTGCGCGCTGCGCGATACGGTATACGAACGACGATAGACGACATACGAGAAGGAGTCCGCAGGATGGCTAAGAAGATAGAAGCTGTGAAGTTGCCGGGTATTCGCAAGGCCACACCGAAGGTCCCTGTTATCGGCGTCTTCGCCACGAGCGACCCGCGGATCGACACCGACAGCCGCACGCGGTGCCGTAACATCGCC
>Ga0116143_10006660_pt1 | contig 9990 bp, 9 predicted proteins | sample AD_UKC034_MetaG_FD_89745 | JGI IMG/M metagenome (GOLD analysis project Ga0116143, IMG submission 89745) | Active sludge microbial communities of municipal wastewater-treating anaerobic digesters from USA - AD_UKC034_MetaG | ecosystem: Engineered > Bioreactor > Anaerobic > Digestate | place: USA...
TCTGTGAAACGGTAAATTGCACCGGTCTGCTGCGAATAGATATCCGCGTATTTTCTGAGACTGCTGTCGCATGTCGCATACAAAACGTCATCTATGTAATAGTTTAAAAAGAACCTCCTGCTTTCACAGTAATCAATGATAATATCCGCATGCCGGCTGTCCAATGGATTGTGATACAAAATGGCCCTCTTTTCGGCTTCCATGAGTTTAACCATCGCCCCGTTATATGCTATAAGAGGGCAGTCTATGCCGAGAGCGGCGGCAAAAGGAGCCACACAACCGGTCATTCTTCCTGAAGCAAGCACGACAACTCCGCCCTTTTGTGAAAAACTTCTGAGGGCTTTAGCATCTTTTGCTGAAATGCTTCCGGTGTCGTCAAGAAGAGTGCCGTCAAGGTCAAGAGCTATAAGTTTATACATGGTTGAATAAAACAGGGACAGGGGAATTTTGAAATCCTGGTTCTGCTATGTGCCCTGGCCCGCAGATTGAATATTTTAAATTTGTATTGACAGTTGTTTTTTATCTATTATAATTTAAAAAACAGTATTTGCAAAAAACATGCAAATAAGGGAGGCGCAAAAATGAACTTTTCAGTAAAAAACGGACAGAGGTTCCTTTTTATAGGAGACAGTATAACCGACAACGGAAGAAGAACTGACCCCTTGATGCTTGGAGGCGGCTACGTGAAGATGTTCAAGGAAATGATGCTGGCAAATATGCCCGAAATCAAGGTTGATGTGATAAACAAGGGCATAGGGGGCAATACCCTGCTTGACCTCGAAAACAGGTGGACAGACGACATGATGTATTTGAAACCCGACTGGCTATCCATCCTGATAGGCATCAACGATGTACACAGGGTTTTCAGAAAAACTGAAGGATGGGAAGAGCTGACTCCGGATAAATATCTTGAAAGGTACAGAAAACTGCTCGGAATGACAGCGGAGAAAACGGGCTGCAAGGTTATAATACTGGAACCTTTTTACATAAGCACAGACAAGACGGACTCTCAAAGAGGAACAATTCTCAGAATGCTTGAAGATTACAGGAAGATTTCAGCCAGGATGAGCAAGGAATACAATACGCTGTTCATCAGAACACATGACATTTTCCAGAAACATCTCAAGTACAGGGAAATGGAAACTTTCTGCGGAGAACCCGTGCATCCAAACCATACGGGACATATGATAATTGCCCAGGCAATATTCGATATCTTGAAGAAATGAAAGGCATTATAGACTTTCACGCGCATGCTTTTCCTGATTCCCTGGCATGCAAAGCTATAAAGGTACTGGAAGAAGAAGGAGGAATAGCCGCAAAGCTTGACGGCAGACTATCTTCTCTTCTTGCATCCATGGACAGGTCAGGCATAGAGAAAAGTGTTGTATGCTCCATTGCGACAAAACCGTCTCATTTTGAATCCATATTCGAGTGGTCAAAAAACATACGTTCCGAAAGAATCATCCCCCTGCCTTCAATCCATCCGGATGACAACAAAGCAGAAGAAAGGATAACCATGATAAAAAAAGAGGGGTTCTCCGGACTCAAAATGCATCCCTATTACCAGGATTTCGTCCTTGACGAACCCAGGATGCTGCGTATCTATGAAAAGGCATCTCAGGAAAACCTTCTGCTTGTCATGCATACGGGTTTTGATTTCGCATTTGAAAGAATAAGGAAGGCAGACCCGGAAAGGATTATCAAAGTCGTAGATATGTTCCCTTGTCTCAAGCTGATACTTACCCATCTCGGAGCATGGGAAGACTGGGATGGAGTCGAAAAGTTTATCGCGGGCAAAAAGATTTTCATGGAAATTTCTTTTTCCCTTGAATTCATTGATAGACAAAAAGCCAGAAACATCATTCTCAAACATCCCCAGGAGTACGTGCTCTTCGGAACGGACTCTCCCTGGACAGACCAGGAAAAAACTCTCGAATTGTTCAGAAACCTGTCTCTCGGGGAACGTCTTGAAACGCTTATTTTGAGAAAAAATGCTCTTTCCCTTCTCAATCAGCCGGATAATTGATAATAAGGACTGTTTGTTATATACTTAATGCCATGAAGATAATATCTTTTTCAAACCAGAAAGGCGGAACAGGCAAAACCACACTTTGCGTAAATATAGCCGCGGCTCTCGTCAAAAGCGGCGAAAGAGTTCTTCTTGCAGACCTGGACCCGCAGGGCAATGCCACAGTCAGCGTGGGAATAAAATTGAAGCCGGAAGACATGACAATGGCCGAATTTCTTCTTGAAAAAACACGGCTGGAAGATGTGATGATTGACAGTTATCTTGGAGATTTATCCGTCATACCATCCAATACGTCGCTTGCCCACGCCGAACTCGAACTGGTTACAAGGAATAAAAACCAGTTTTTCCTGAAAAAAGCCCTCGAAAGCAGCAGGGATATTATAAACTCATTCGATTTTGTCCTGGTAGACTGTCCGCCTTCCCTTTCCCTTCTCACTGTAAACGGTTTATGCGCATCAAGCCACGTAATTGTACCCATACTGTGCGATTACCTTTCTCTTGAAGGATTGTCCCACCTGATGGACACGGTCGGAGAGATAAAAAAGAAACTTAATCCCGGGCTTGAGATACTCGGCATTCTGCCAAACATGATTGACAGGAGACTAAGGATAACAGAAGAGAGCCTTTCACTCCTGAAGCACGAATTCGGCGATTCCGTTTTTAAAAACGGCGTCAGCACATGCAGCAGGTTAAGGGAATCCCCTTCATTCGGGAAAGCAATATTTGACTATGCGGCAAGTTCCTCGGCTTCCGAAGACTTTCTATCCATAGCAAAGGAAATTAAAAGGAGAATAAAATGAACAGGCTTGGACCTCAGGCAAAAAAACTTTTTGATTTTTCTTCCAAAAAAGAGAGTGACACCGGTAAAAAAAAAGAGGCCAGTAAAAAATACACATTTATACTGCCTACAGGGCTTATGAAACTTGTAAAACACGCCGCGGTGGAACAGGAAAAAACTATCTCACAATGGCTTTCTGAAGCTATCAGGAAAAATCTTCACTGAAAATATTTTTCTTCGTAAAAACAGTATTTATAGCCTTGACGTTCCCAAAAAAAATTCCCGCCTGAGTCTTGACTAAACCGCGTTTCTGTGATAGTATAATATTATGCCTACTAAAAAAGAGATAATCAATATAATCAAACACGTAGGTCTGTGGGATGCAAAATCCATAGAAGGAGCCCTCGAAGAACAGGAAAAAACAGGAGCGCCCCTGAAGGAAATTTTCCAGAACAGGGGGATGTTGCCTTTTGGAGAAATATCTCCTTCTTTTTATTTCCAGATGGGGATTGTCCAGAGAGAACTTCCTGCCCGCGAAATACCTGCGGAAATACTGTCCATGATTCCTCCCAAAATAGCCAAGTCTCACAGGATTGTACCCTGGGAACACAGAGAAGACGGCAGGTTTATCATTGTTTCTGACAATCCCATAAACATACTCTCTTCAGAATACTTCAAAAATCTTATCGGTTCCGACTCTGTAAAAACAGTCGAAGTAATTATCACGTTTCCTGAAGAAATGGACCAGCTGCTTGACAAATATTACGCCCAGGAAGAGATGGAAGACCTCAGCCAGATGCTTCAGGATGCAAGCAGCGCAACAGTTGACCTTGACACTCCTGCAGAAGAAGTCATCGACATGGAGGATGAATCTCTTGCCCTCCAGGCGCCGGTCGTAAAAATAGTCAACCTTGTTTTCGTCGAAGCGTTGAGACGCAGGGCAAGCGATATACATTTTGAACCTTTGGAAAAAAAGTTCCGCGTAAGGTTCCGAATAGACGGACTTCTGTACGAGGTCGTGGCGCCGCCAAAAAGGATTGAAAGGCCCGTTCTGGCAAGGGTAAAACTGATGGCAAAGATGGACCTCGCCGAAAAAAGGCTTCCCCAGGACGGCAGGATAATGCTTGATATCGGCGGCAAACCAATAGACTTCCGCGTATCTTCCCTGCCCGGGATATACGGCGAAAGCATTGTTTTGAGAATACTTGACAAGACATCCATGATGAAAGGGCTCGAGGAACTTGGCTTTCTCGATGACGACCTCCAGTCATGGAACGCCCTTCTCCAGTACTCAGGAGGACTGGTACTGGTCACGGGTCCTACCGGTTCCGGTAAAACGACAACTCTTTACGCTTCCCTGCAGACCCTCAACACCATGGACAGAAAACTCATGACGGTCGAAGAGCCGGTAGAATACCAGATACCGGGAATAAACCAGTCTCCTGTCAATTCAGAAATAGGACTGACATTTGCATCTATTTTGAGAGCTTTCCTCCGCCAGTCTCCCGATATAATTCTTGTTGGAGAAATCAGGGATTTTGAGACCGCAGATATAGCCTTGAGAGCTGCCCTTACGGGACATCTTGTATTCAGCACGCTTCATACGAACAACGCACCCGGAGCTATAACCAGGCTCATAGATATGGGCGCGCCTCCTTTCCTCATAGCATCGTCTGTGCAGGGAGTCATGGCACAAAGGCTGGTCAGAGTACTGTGCCCTTACTGCAAAGAAAAAATAGAACCCGACGAAAAGCTTGCAAAAACTCTGAAAATTCAAAAAGGCGAAGAAATCAATGTCTGCCAGCCCAAAGGGTGCAACGAATGCAATTTCACCGGTTTCCGCGGACGGAAAGGCATATTCGAAATATTTGCAATGAACGATACACTGAGAGAGCTGACTCTGAGAAGGGCCAGCGTAAGCGAATTAAGGGAAGCTGCAATACAAAACGGCATGCACATGATGATTGATGACGGCCTGCGAAAGGTTAAACTCGGAATCACTACTCTTGATGAAGTGTTAACTGTTACCGGAGATTAGAAATGGCAAAGAGTATAGAAGAATTGCTCACGCTGCAAATAAAGGAAGATGCTGCAGACCTTCATATAAATGTCGGCGTTCCTCCCATATTGAGAATGCACGGAGGTCTCACAAAAGTGGGAACTGAACCTGTTACCCCTGAAGATGCGACCAATTACATGAAAGCGATAACTTCGAGGGAACACCAGGAAGAGCTTCAGAAAGTCGGGGGGACAGATTTCGGTTTTGCCTTCAAGGACCTTGCAAGATTCCGCGTAAGCGTTTTCAAGGAACGAGGCAACATCGCGATGGCCCTGAGACTTATACCGTACAAATTTCTGACGTTTGAAGAAATAGGCCTTGAACCTGAAACAATGAAATACCTGCTGACCCGGCCCAGGGGTCTTATAATGGTGGTAGGACCTACCGGTTCGGGGAAGACAACAACGCTGGCATCCATGGTTAACTGGATGAACGAAAATCTCAGCAGCCATATAATAACCATAGAAGACCCGATAGAATACTACCATACACACAAGAAATCCATCATAACTCAAAGAGAACTTGGAGTCGATGTGCCGACCTTTTCCGAAGCACTCAGGAGAGGGTTGCGGCAGGATCCCGACATATTCATGGTAGGCGAAATGAGAGACCTTGACACCATTGAAGCAGCTATTACGGCGGCAGAAACGGGACATATAGTTTTTGCAACCCTGCATACAACGGGAGCATCAAGAACCGTGGATAGAATCGTGAACGTTTTTTCCGTTGCCCAGCAGGAACAGATAAGGGTCATGCTTTCTGTTTCCATACTTGGCATCATATCCCAGGTACTGCTTAACCGTATAGACAAGAAAGGAAAGATTGCCGCATTTGAATTGATGATGGTAACCACGTCCATACAGAACCTGATACGCGAAAGGAAGACTTACAGGATACTTTCCGAAATCCAGACCGGCGGAAACATGGGTATGGTAACCATGGACGCTTTTCTTACAAAGCTCTTCAGGGAAGGCAAGATTAGCTATGAAGACGTTATGACTTATTCATACGACCCGATATCAACCAAGGCTGAACTCGTGGCGCAGGGATTGATAGACGAATCCGCGGCAGTAAAAAAAGAAGGCGTTATCAAGAAATGAAAATAGCCAGAGGATAAAATGGAAGAAAAAAAGCTTTTGGGCCAGATGCTTGTTGACGAAGGGCTGATTACACAGGACCAGTTAAAAACCGCTATTGAAAGCCAGAAACAGACGGGACACTTTCTCGGCAGGATACTGGTAGACCTGGGCTATATAGAAGAAAGAGACCTTAAACGCCTTTTAAGCATCCAGGCCGGCATTGAAATGGTCGACCTCAAAAATGTTATGATAGAGAAGAAAGCCGTTGAGGTTTTCCCTTCCGCACTTGCCAAGACTTACAATGCCATCCCCATATCCCTTGATAAAAACGTCCTGACGCTTGCCGTTGGGGATACATTGAGCCTCAACATACAGGATGATATATCTTTTGTTCTCGGCTACAAGACGAAAATGGTTCTGGCAGACGAAAACGATATCAAGGAAGCAATCGAAGTCCACTACGGCAAGGAAATAGAAACAATAGACGACCTTGTGAAATGGCTGGCACAGGATATAGAGGAGTTGGAAGAACTGGAAGCCATAGCAAGCCAGGGCGAATATGCCACGATAACTTCTCTTGAAGAAATAGCGTCGCTTCCGCCCGTGGTAAAACTTTTCGACCTTATACTTCTGCAAACCGTAAGAGACAACGCATCTGACGTGCACCTGGAACCGTTTGAGGATGATTTCAGGGTAAGATACAGGGTGGACGGAGTCCTGTATGACCTTGTTCATCCGCCCAAGGGACTTTCTTTTGCGCTTTTCTGCAGGTTCAAGATTATGGCAGGCATGGATATAGCAGAAAGAAGGCTGGCACAAGACGGAAGAATCGAATTGTCTATCATGGGAAGGGCTGTCGATCTTCGTGTAAATACCGTTCCCACGGTTTTCGGAGAATGCCTTGCAATAAGGGTGCTTGACAGGGGTAAAACTATCTTTGACCTTGCAAACCTGGGGTTGAACGAAGCCAACAGGGGAAAAATCGAAACGATAATAAAAAAGCCCAACGGCATAGTCCTGGCAACCGGACCGACCGGTTGCGGCAAGACAACCACTCTTTATGCCATACTTCGGACGCTCAACACTCCCGATGTTAAAGTCATAACGACCGAAGACCCTGTAGAATATATGCTTGAAGGAGCCCTCCAGGTACCCATCAGGGAACACATAGGACTCACTTTTGCAAGGTGCCTGAGAAGCATCCTCAGGCAGGACCCCGATATAATCCTGGTCGGGGAGGTAAGAGACTTTGAAACGGCACAGATGGCAATACAATCTTCTCTTACAGGACACCTTGTCTTAAGCACCCTGCATACCAACGACGCTCCGAGCACCATCATGAGACTTATTGACATGAAAATAGAGCCTTTTCTTCTTTCTTCGACGATAGAAGGCGTAATTGCGCAGAGATTGCTGAGAATGCTCTGCACAAGGTGCAAAGAAGAATACAGTCCTTCAAAAAAGGAACTTATCGAAGTAGGACTGTTAGAAAATTCAGAAAAAGTAAAAGATATGAAGTTTTTCAGGGCTAAAGGATGTCCCTTTTGCAGAGGAGGCTACAAGGGAAGAACTGCCATATTTGAAATACTCACGCCGACCGAGTCTTTCTGGCAGTCAGTTATTGAAAAAAGACCTCTGGGCGAAATCAAAAGAATAGCCGTTGAAGACTGCAAAATGAAAACTCTGCTTGAAGATGGACTTGACAAGGTAAAAGAGGGTATAACATCATTGGAGGAAGTTGCGAAAGAGATTCACGGATACTAAAGGATAAACGCCATGTGCGGTGCGCATAATACCTTATGGCAAAATTGAAATTCAGATAAATATATCCGTACGGGAGGTTGTAAAATGGCACAGTTCCAGTATAACGCAATGGATACAAGCGGAAAACCTGTAACAGGAACTATTGACGCCCCCCAGATGCAGGAAGCGATATCGAAACTAAAAGGAATGGGGTTTTTTGTAACCAGCGTAGCTCCTGCCAGAACCGTAACGACATCCCAGAAAAGCAAAGAAAAAGCAAAAGCAGCCGCCCCTGTGAAGAAAAAAAGCAAAGGGGCAGGCATTTCAATCGGCGCTGCGAAAATCAAACCTAAAGAATTGACCATTATAACAAGACAGCTTGCAACGCTGATTGGTTCGGGACTTCCCCTGCTCAGGTCATTGAGAGTCCTGAGGGAACAGAGAAAAGGCGCGGCAAGCGCGGTGCTGGCCAAGCTTTCCGATGACATAGAAAGCGGTGCCCTCTTTTCAGAAGCCCTGGCAAAAAATCCTGGAAGCTTTCCAAAAATCTATGTATCCATGGTAAAAGCAGGCGAAGCCGGAGGCGCTCTTGAAACTGTACTGACCAGGCTGGCTGAATTCATGGAAAAGGAAGCAAAGTTGAGAGGCAAAATAAAATCGGCCATGGCGTACCCGGCAGTTATCATGGTTGTTACAGTAGGCATTCTTTCATTCATAATGCTCAAAATAGTCCCGACCTTCATAGATATATTTAAAGATATGGAAGCCGGAGCTCTGCCAGGACCAACAGTTCTCCTGATGAAAATATCTTCTTTCATGACTCAGAAACTGTATATAATTGCCATTTTTATCGTTGGAGTAGTCATTCTGTTTAAAATTATGAACAGGATTAAATTTACAAAGTTCTACATAGACAAAGTAAAAATGAGGATGCCCGTTTTCGGCCCTGTCGTATCAAAAAGCATAGTGGCAAGGTTCGCCAGAACTTTTGCAACCCTCATAGCAAGCGGTGTCCCTATCCTGCAGTCTCTCCAGATAGTGAGAGACACCACGGGAAACGAAGTGGTATCAAAAGGTATAAACGAGGTGAGAAACAGGGTAAGGGAGGGAGAAGGCATTGCAGGACCCATGCTGAAAACAAAGGTTTTTCCTCCCATGGTAACAAACATGATGGCAGTAGGAGAAGAAACCGGCGCAATGGACGCCATGCTTGAAAAAATAGCCGAGGCTTACGAGGCGGAGGTCGAAGCGGCCGTGGCAGCAATGACTTCAATGATAGAGCCGATGCTCATTGTTTTTTTAGGAGGTATCGTAGGGTTCATCGTCATATCGTTGTTTATGCCCTTGATAAAACTGGCCATGGGACTCTCGGGAGGTTAAGGTATTATCAGGGAGCGCGTTTGCAGCAACATGAAGGAGGTGAAAGATGGCAAACCTGAATATTCAGACGTTAAGAGCGGCTACACTGCCGGGCAAGAAACATGGATTTACGCTTATAGAACTGCTTGTCGCTATCGCAATTATCGGGATACTGGCAGCATTCCTGCTGCCCGCCCTTTCTACTGCAAGAGAGAAGGCAAGAAGGACAAACTGCATGAATAACCTGAGACAGTTGGCAATAGCATTCGAAATGTATGCGGACGACCATTATGAAAACTTCCCCGACCTTCCGGACGGACTTTACAAGGGAGAAAAATCCATCTTTAACGATTATGTGAATGTGACAAAAATTTTCTGGTGCCCTTCCAGTGTTATAAAAAGAGGAAAAATTCCTGACGATATCACGGATAACGGAATCACGGACTATCGCAATTCTGCTTACTGGAACAACTGGTATTCAAGCTATGCTTTCACTTTCGGGTTAACGGCTTCAAATAAAGCATCATGGCGGGTCCCCCTTATCAGCGACAGGGGCATCTTTAACGGAACCAGAGAAGACAATGCTGCTTTCCTGGGCAAGTATGACAACCTTCCCGCTGACACCGACCTGTCAGCCGGAAACCATGTTTGGGGAATAAATGTCCTCTATATCGACGGTTCCGTTGAATGGGTGAACAATTCTGACATACGTTTCCCGTGGGAAGACATGTCATTGCCCATACCTGAAGATGACCTTCCCACTGTTGCCTGCCAGAAGAACGGATTCTCCACTGTAGTCGATACCGTTGCAGAAAGAACTTGCTGGGGACATTAATGCATGGATTGCACGGTTGAACATTTATAGCAGTATAAGTTTTTGACATTCAGAAAAACTTTTGCCAATGATGATAAAAACTTTAAGAGAGGAAAAAATGGACAAGCA
>Ga0116143_10006662_pt1 | contig 9990 bp, 7 predicted proteins | sample AD_UKC034_MetaG_FD_89745 | JGI IMG/M metagenome (GOLD analysis project Ga0116143, IMG submission 89745) | Active sludge microbial communities of municipal wastewater-treating anaerobic digesters from USA - AD_UKC034_MetaG | ecosystem: Engineered > Bioreactor > Anaerobic > Digestate | place: USA...
TAGGCGCCGACGCGGTCTTGATCACCGCCGGCACATCATCTCTCGACCCGGTGGAATTCGCGGGCAGAATCGCCCGGAAAAAAGGAAAAGTAGTTATTGTCGGAGCCGTTCCTACCGGCTTCAGCAGGGAACATTACTATAAAAAAGAACTCGACCTGAGGATGTCATCATCATACGGACCCGGAAGATATGATCCGAATTATGAAGAAAAAGGAATTGATTACCCGGCCGGTTATGTAAGGTTCACAGAAAACAGGAACATGCAGTCGTTCATTGACCTGCTGGCCACCGATAATCTAAGCCTGGATTACCTGATCACCCATGAGTTCCTGCTGAATGATGCACCACAAGCTTACAGTATGATCCTGGATAAATCGGAACCGTTCGCCGGAATTCTGATCAGGTATGATGAAGAGAAAGAACTGAAAAGCGATCTTACTTTCCCGAAAGTCAATCACCAGGCACAGAATCCGGAAGTGGGATTCATCGGTGCGGGAAATTTTGCCCAGAACATGTTGCTGCCCAGGATGAAAGGGAAGTGCAACTTCGTGAGCATTGCCACGATGAAAGGTAACGAATCGGTTTATGTCGCAAAGAAATATGGTTTTACCCGGGTAGTGGATTCCGCGGAAAAAGTAACCGCGGACCCGGAAGTCAACACTGTTTTTATTGTAACGCGCCATGATACGCACGCGAAGTATGTGATGGACGGACTGAAAGCAGGTAAGCATGTGTATGTTGAGAAACCACTGGCGATGAATGAGGGGCAACTGGAAGAGGTCCGTGAATTATATCATTCGGTATCTGCAACCGATCCGTCAAAGGTCCCGATGTTGATGGTCGGTTTTAACCGTAGGTTCTCACCCGCGGTAGAAAAGATCATGAGCCTGTTTTCCAAAGATCAGCCCAAGGCAATCCAGGTCAGGATCAATGCAGGCAGTCTGCCGCCGGAGCATTGGGTGAATGACCCGGAATTCGGAGGAGGAAGGATCGTAGGTGAAGCCTGTCATTTTATCGACCTTGCGATGTTCCTTGCGGGAAGCCCGATTACCTCAGTATACGCCCGGGAAATGAAAGATCCCAACAACATGAGCAACACGGTTTCCATCACCCTCGACTTTGAGAACGGAAGCGTAGCCGGATTGACCTATTTTTCAAACGGAAGTAAGAAATTATCCAAAGAATCGATTGAAGTATTTTGTGGCGGAACCGTTGCAGTCATTGATGATTTTAAAACTCTTCAATTGTTCGGAAACACGGTTAAAACATTCAGATTTAAAGGACAGGATAAGGGCCATGCCACACAACTGGCCCGGTTTCTTGAAGCGGTAAAGACCGGGGCGCCATGCCCGGTTCCATTCCATGAGAGCTATCTCAGCATGTCAGCTACGTTCAAGGTCCTGGAGTCGCTCAGCAGCGGCCGGGCAATCAGCTTAAAAAGCCAGGCATAATGAATGCTGAAATTATCGTTTCGCTGGAGAAATTAAGGAACTACGTTGAAAAACGTGATTTTGCAGGGTACGACTTGTACGACACGTTGTTGTCGCCCCTCCCGTTTCATTGGTTAGGCAAATGGGGTCCGGTTTTGGCCACCCAATTTCAGAAGCGCAATCCCATAAATATCCGGCCATTATTGGGAATTCCACAGCAAAGAAACCCCAAAGGAATTGGCTTGTTCCTCCATGCATATTCTTTGATGGCACAGGTGGAAAAGAATTCAGGTTATACCGAAATGGCGGAAAAACTTTTCCATTGGCTGCTTGAAAACCGATCAACGGGATATTCTGGCAGTTGCTGGGGGTATAACTTTCCCTGGGCAGGACCTGAAAAATCCATAAAGGCCTACACTCCTTCATCGGTTGCAACGGGCTTTGTAATCCGCGGCATTCATGAGTATTACCGCTTGTCGGGGGATCAGGCAGCCCGGGACATTATTCTTGATACAACGCACTTTGTCCTCAATGATTTGCCTCTGACAGAGGACGCCACTGGTATTTGCATAAGCTATACACCGGTTTTGAAAGATGTTTGCTACAATGCAAGCCTGCTTGGAGCAGAAATCCTTGCAAGAACATATAGCCTCGGGGGCAATGAGAAATACAGGGAAATGGCATGCAGGGCTGTTGATTTCGTGGTTGCAAGGCAACGGGGTGTTGGCCGCTGGAATTACAGCCTGAACCCGGTCACAGGGACAGAAAGAAAACAGGTTGATTTTCACCAGGGATATATTTTGGAATCGCTGGATATCATCGCCGGGCTTTGCGGCAGCATGTCCAACAAATTGAAAGAAGTAATCCGTAAGGGATTGGAATTTTACGAAAAAGACCAGGTATTGCCTGATGGTCGGACAAAATGGAGATGGCCGGAGGTTTGGCCGGTTGAGATCCATAACCAAAGCCAGGGCATCATTACTTTTTCTAATTTATCCTCTTTTGGTGAGGATTACGATTTGCTGGCATCGAAAATTGCTTCGTGGACCATTGAAAACATGCAGGATAAAAAAGGCTTTTTCTACCACCAGGTTCATCCTCATTACAAAATTAAAATCCCTTATATGCGCTGGTCACAGGCTTGGATGACACTCGCTCTGGCCACGCTGGTAAAAAATAATACATAATAAAATGAAAGTTTTATTTTTTCTTGGACACCCTGCACATTTCCACCTTTTTAAAAACACGATCGCCGATCTCAGGTCCGGGGGCAACCAGGTTTTTATCCTCAACAAGAAAAAGGATGTTCTTGATGATTTATTGAAGAAATCAGGATTTGATTTTTACAATGTCATGCCGGAAGGAAGAAAAGACAGCCGGATCGGAATTGCAACCGGTTTGCTGAAGCGTGACTGGCGCTTATTCCGTTTTTGTCTGCGTCACCGGCCTGATATCATGACCGGCACATCGGCTGAAATCAGCCATGTGGGCAAGCTGCTGGGCATCCCTTCTGTATGCGTGAACGAAGATGATTTCAACGTGGTGCCATTGTTCAGCAAACTGGGATATCCATGGGCAACAAAGATCCTGGCTCCTGATCCCTGCCAGACCGGTAAATGGGAACATAAGACCATTCATTACCCGGGCTACCACGAGCTTGCCTACCTGCATCCTGACCATTTTACCCCTGACAGGACGATTGTCAGTCAATATATTGATCCGGACCGAAATTATTTTATAATCAGATTTGCCAAACTTACCGCGCATCATGACCGTGGCATCAGAGGCATCACTACAGATATTGCCCAAAATCTTATTGATATTTTGAAAGATTTAGGCAAGATTTATATCACTTCAGAAAGAGAACTCGAACCTCAGTTTGAGCCTTATCGCATCAGTATCAAACCTGAACATATGCATGATGTCATGGCTTTGGCTGCTCTCTATATTGGTGATAGTCAGACAATGGCTGCCGAGGCTGGTGTTCTTGGGGTACCATTTGTAAGATTCAATGATTTTGTCGGAAGAATTGGGTACCTGAATGAATTAGAATTAAAATACAAACTTGGCTTTGGTTTCACGCCGGACCAGGTTGATGAAATGTTATCCAAAGTCCGCGAATTAGCATCCGGAAAAAATATTAAAACTGAATGGACGGAAAAAAGAACCCTTATGCTTTCAGAAAAAATTAATGTTGCTCAGTTTCTGACAAGCTTTTTAGAAAACTACCCGGACGGTCTGAAATCCTGAAATGATGATTGAATATAAATCATTATCCGTTTAACATCAAAATAATTAAGCTTTTGGATTTCACTCTTAAAACATACAAACAACTCCTGTCCTCGCTGATCGCGCAGGGTCACACTTTCCAGACCTTCGCTGAATTCCTGGAGAATCCCGCTTCGAAATGCATCATCCTGCGGCACGATGTGGAGGCGCGCTATGGTAATGCCCTGAAATTTGCTGAAATACAACATGAGATGGGTGTCTTCGGAACGTATTATTTCCGTTTTCTGCCGAATCATTTCGATAAAGAGATCATCAGGAAAATCGCCTCATTGGGCCATGAAATCGGTTACCATTATGACGATCTTTCGCATTGCCATGGCAACTACGAAGCCGCCTTAAAACGCTTTGAAAAGAACCTGGCTACCCTGCGTGAAATCGCCCCGGTAAAGACCATCTGCATGGAAGGGGCACCGCTTTCGAAATGGGACAACCGGGAGATGTGGAGACAGGGAGACAGGGAGAAGGGGAGAAGCGGGGATGTAGTCGGCGGTCGGCAGTCGGCGGTCGGTGGTCAGCACTCAGAAGTGGAACATTGGAACCCTGGAACCCTGGAACAATCAACCCGTAACCCGTATCCCGTAACCCGTAACCCGAAACACTACCGCGATTACGGAATTCTGGGCGAACCCTACTTCGACATCGACTTCACCCAGGTCCTCTACCTGACCGACACGGGAAGGAGGTGGGACGGGGAGAAGGTGAGTGTGCGCGACAGGGCAAATTCCAAATTCCAAGCACCAAATTCCAAACAAATTCCAAACTCAAAATCAAAAATTCAAAATAAATCAAAAATTCAAAATAAATCAAAAACTCAAAACTCAATAACTCCAACTCAAAACTCAATAACTCAACCTCAAACCTCAAAACTCAAAACTCAAAACTTGAAGTTTCACAGCACTTCAGACATAATCAACGCCGCCCATCTTCTCCCCGACCAGATCATGTTCACCTTCCACCCGCAGCGCTGGACGGATGACCCAATCCCGTGGGTGAAGGAGTTGGTGATGCAGAATGTGAAGAATGTGGTGAAGAGGTTAGTGCTGATGACCCGGGGCATAGAGCGTAGGGCATAGAGCTTGTGGCTTGCGGCTTGTGGCTTGCGGCTTGTGGCTTGCTGCAACTCATAACTTAAGATGATAGTAAATAGTCTTTATTTATTCTCAGTAGAGTGAGAATATTATGTATCTTTATCTCACTAAAGTGAATTATAATTGTGAAAGATTTCAGGCAAATAGTCGCTGAACAAAAGGATGAACTGAGCATTATTTTAGACCAGGGTTGGGTCCCGAGGGACCATGAGTCAGCCATTGACCCTGATACCAGGCTTGCCCGGATCATTACGGGTGTCCGCCGATCGGGAAAGTCGACATTAGCCCACCGCCGGCTTAAATCATTACATTATGCTTATGTGAACTTCGATGATGAAAGGTTGGCCGGTCTCCGGGCCGATCAGTTGAACCCGTTGCTCGAAGCACTGTATGCCGTCTATGGGGAATTCTCACACCTCCTCCTTGATGAAATTCAAAATGTCGAAAACTGGCATCTTTTCGTAAACCGCTTGTTGAGGAGCAATATTCGCATCATTCTTACCGGATCAAATTCAAAATTACTTGGTCAGGAATTAGCAACACACCTCACAGGCCGCTATGCAGAAACAAGGCTCTTCCCATTTTCATTCAAAGAATTCCTGAGGTCTCAGCATATTACCTGGACATCTGCCGTAACAGCCAAAGAAAGGGGTCTCCTTCTCGGAAATCTTATTCAATATATGAATTCAGGGGGGTTCCCTGACTTGATCACAGGAAAATACGGGCCTGATTATATTAATTCTTTGTTTGATGCGATCGTTACCCGCGATATTGTTTACAGGTATAATCTTAAATATGTCAGAACATTCAGGGAGATTGCCCTGTATCTGACCAGTTGCTACTCAACCGAGATAAGTTATAACAGGATTAAGAAAATATTTGAACTTGGAAGTGAGAATACTGCTAAAAATTATGTGCATTATCTCGAAGAAGCTTATTTAATATCCTGTTTACCAAAATTTTCATTTAAAAAACAAGAAAGCGTACGCTACAGGAAGGTTTACCTGATCGATACTGCATTTGCAGGGCAAACCGGTGAGGGTCACTCCGTTAACTCGGGCCGGCTTCTCGAAAACCTGGTTTATCTGGAATTGGCCAGGAACGCTTCCTGGCTTCGCTATGAATTGTTTTATTTTAAAAAACAGGTTGAAGTGGATTTTGTAATCTATAGTAACCGCAAAGTGACTGAGTTAATACAAGTAGCTTATTCCATCGCGGATCAACGAACACTGAAGCGCGAAACCAGGGCCCTGATCACAGCAGCAAAAGAATTGAACCCTGAAAAGCTTACCCTGATCACTTTTGATACAAAACATGATATAATTGAAGAGGGAATGAATATCCGGATCGTTCCGGTTCTGGAGTGGATGCTTGGATTGAGTGCTGAGTGATTAGGGTTGAATGTTGAGTTCCGGAATTATATTTAGTTCAAAGTGTAAAGTCAGGCTCGTGCTGGAACCCTGGAACAATTAACAATTTAACAGTTTAACAATATAACAGTTTAACAGTTTAACAGTTTATCAATGAAAATAATTTCCGTCGTCGGCGCAAGGCCGAACTTTATGAAGATCGCCCCTTTTATAAAAGCGATAAACGATTACAATCAAGCCTTCTTCCCCCCGAATGGGGGGATTGAGGGGGGTGTTCAACATTTATTGGTCCACACCGGCCAGCACTACGACATCCGCATGTCGCAGGCCTTCTTCGAAGACCTGGGCATCCCCGAGCCGGACATCAACCTCGAGGTGGGCTCGGGCACGCATGCCGAGCAGGTGGGCCGCACGATGATCGAGTTCGAGAAAGTGCTGCAACAGGAAAAACCCGACTGGGTCGTGGTGGTCGGCGATGTGAACGCGACGCTGGCCTGCTCGGTGACGGCCAAAAAAGAGCTTGTGAAGGTCTGCCATATCGAAGCGGGGCTGCGCTCGGGCGACATGGCCATGCCCGAGGAGATCAACCGCCTGGTGACCGACCGCCTGGCCGACCTGCTGCTCATCCCCGACCGCATCTCGGGCGATAACCTCCGCAAGGAAGGCGTCCTCGAAGAAAAGATCGGCTTCGTGGGCAACATCATGATCGACACCCTCGAGGCGAACCGTGAACGGGCCGCCGCACTGGAGATTCTTGATATTATAAATAGCAATATCATTCAACATTCAACATTCCTGATTCCTGATTCCCACCTCACCCCCTTACCCCCCGACCCCCTAATCCCCCTCTCCTTAAGGAGAGGGGGCCAGGGGGAGAGGTCCGGATACGCTGTCATCACTCTCCATCGCCCTTCCAACGTCGACCGCGAAGACGTCCTGGTGCCGCTGTTCCGCTTCCTCGCCGATGAAGTGGCCAGTACCATGCCGCTGTTCTGGCCGGTGCACCCGAGGGCCCAGAAGATGATGAAGCAGTTCGGCATCTGGGACGAGGCCATGGATAATCCAAACCTTGTCATGCTGCACCCCATCGGGTACCTGGAGATGCTCCGGCTCAATATGGAGGCACGGATCCTGCTGACCGACAGCGGCGGACTGCAGGAAGAGTGCACCGTGCTCGGCACCCCCTGCCTGACCATGCGATGGAACACCGAACGGCCGGTGACGCTCCGGGAACATGGCGGCGCCAGCGTGCTGGTCGGAAATAACGTGGAACGGATCAAAAAAGAATTCCTCGACACGCTGAAAATGCCAAGAAACCCTGTACGGCCGGAACTTTGGGACGGGAAGACGGCGGAGAGGTGTTTGGAAAAAGTTTTGAGTTTTAAGTTTTGAGTTTTGAGGTTGAGTTAGTTAGTTGTTGAGTTATTTTTGATTTTTGATTTTGATTTTTGTTTGGAATTTGGTGCTTGGGATTTGGAATTTGTTTTTGATAGCCAGTCTGAAGATTCCAACTCCAACGGGTAAATCCGTTGGTTCCAAGATCGTTCCAAAATATCAACCGACGGATTTACCCGTCGGAGTTTCGCCATAACCTTTCAACCGACGGATTTACCCGTCGGAGTTTCGCCTTAACCTTTCAACCGACGGATTTACCCGTCGGAGTTTCGCCATAACCTTTCAACCGACGGATTTACCCGTCGGAGTTTCGCCATAACCTTTCAACCGACGGATTTACCCGTCGGAGTTTCGCCTTAACCTTTCAACCGACGGATTTACCCGTCGGCGATGCGAAAAAAGATGCGTGGTTGAATACTAAGTACAAAAAAATAACCCTTTTCTACACCGTACTCCTGGTTCTGCTGGCAGTCCTGCCGATCAACAGCGGGGATTCGGCGTTGAATAATAATTATATCCTGTCGTTCAGGCTGGATTACCTGCTGCATTTTGCCGTGTTCATCCCCTGGGTGGTCCTGGTCTGGCTGGCCACCGGGGTGAGTTTCAGGAGTGAGCCGCTCAAAGCGTTCGGATGGATCGCGGCAGGGATCGTTCTGGCCGTATTAACTGAAGCGGTACAATATTTGCTTACCTACCGGTCGTTCAACATCAACGACCTGGTGGCAAATATCATAGGAATAATTTTAGGTGCGGTGGTTATGCTCCTGAGGAGACCAGCGAAAAGGGGGTAAAGGGGGTGAGGTTGTCAAATGAACTTGGAACTGATATACGATCCCGAAAAATTAACCGCTCTCGGCTGGTTATCGTTTGTGGCATCACATCCCGACGGGACGGTGTTCCAGTCGCCAGAGATGTATGAGCTTTTTGCCCGGACTTCGCGAATGACGCCGATGGTGGTGGGAGCTTTGGACCGGGTAACGGGAAAGCTGGCCGGCATCCTGGCCGGTGTGATCATCAGGGAAATGGATGGCCCGGCAGGATATTTCTCATCCCGGACCGTCATCTATGGCGGCCCGCTGATCGATCCTGTCATAGAAAACAAGCAGGAATTACTGGATCTGCTACTGCAAGGACTGATCAGTTGTGTAAAACACCGTTCCATCTTCATCCAGTTCCGGAATTTCTTCGACCTGTCGGAGCACCTGGATGTTTTCAACCGGCATGGATTTAAGATGCGCGACCGGCTGAATCTGCTTGTGGATACTTCGGATTATGAAACCGTGAAAAAGAATATGAGCACCTCGCGGATGAGGCAGGTCAGGAAGGGACTGGAGCTGGGGGCGAGGATCATTGAACCGGCCTCGGTTGAACAGGTCGGTTCTTTTTACGAGATATTGCTTGATCTTTACCGGAATAAGGTGAAAAAGCCGCTCCCCGACCGGGATTTCTTTGAACAGTTTTATTACAATTCAAAAGCCGGGCAGGTGGGGATCATCCGGCTTGTCGAGTACCGGGGAAAGATCATCGGCGGCATCCTGTCGCCGGTCACGGCGGGAAAGACCATTTACGAGTGGTATGTCTGCGGGCTGGACCAGCAGTACAGGGAGGTCTTTCCCAGCGTGCTGGCCACCTGGGCCGCCATCGATTATGCGCTCCAAAACGATATCCCCCGCTTTGATTTCATGGGAGTGGGCATTCCCGAACGGGAATACGGGGTACGTGATTTCAAGGCCCGGTTCGGGGGTGAAATGGTGAACTACGGGCGGTTTGCGCGGATCAACAACCGGTTTATCTACTTAATCTCGGAATTGGGATATAATTTATTGTCGTTACTTCGAAAAATCTGAGTGGATAAATGATAAATTTGACCTCCCAAATTAACAGCAAATGAATCGCCGCCGCACGTTTATCTACCTGTTAATTGATATTTTTGTTGTAACCGCATCATTCCTGATATTCATCTGGATAAAGCCGGCTTCCAAACGAATATATCTGCCGGAGTATTTCCCGCAATTTCTATTTTTCCTGTCACTCTGGTTGCTGGTATCCGTTTCCATTGATAAATACCGGCTGCATAAGAAGGAAACATTGCACGACCTGCTGTTTCCCGTTGTCACGGGCAACACCATTATTTTGTCCGCGATCTTTTTCCTGATGCTGCTGTTCCAGTATTTCGAGTTTTCGCGGATGATCGTTTTCGGGACGTTGGGGCTTTCTTTCTTATCCGAAGTCGTTCTGGTTTACGTTTATTATTACAACCGCAAACTGAGCCGTGATGCAGAGCATTTCGACACCTTTCAGCAGGCCCTGATCAAGGTGAAGGCCGGGCTGGTCAGCCGGGATGAAGCAGAGAAGATACTGTCTGAAAGTCCTGATAAGGGTGTTATTCCGCTGAACCGCGACCTGGTGATCAATGAA
>Ga0116143_10006664_pt1 | contig 9989 bp, 11 predicted proteins | sample AD_UKC034_MetaG_FD_89745 | JGI IMG/M metagenome (GOLD analysis project Ga0116143, IMG submission 89745) | Active sludge microbial communities of municipal wastewater-treating anaerobic digesters from USA - AD_UKC034_MetaG | ecosystem: Engineered > Bioreactor > Anaerobic > Digestate | place: USA...
ATCAAGGAGGCGGCGCTGACGGTGAACGCTGAACTGGATAAGACGGACGGCCCTACCAAATCCCTGCGGACCCAACTGCGGGAGGCGCGGGAGGAATTGGACGCCATGGTCGAGGCGAGCGATGGGAACCTGACGCCTGAACTGATCGCGGCAGCAAAGCGGGCCGGTGAACTTCAGGACCGTTTCGGTGACCTCAATGCCACGATCGAGGCGTTCAACCCGGACACCAAGTTCAAGGCGGTGCTCGGGGTGCTGGGGAACGTGGCGGGTGGAGCGCAGGCGGCAAGTGCTGCATTCGGATTACTCGGGACGGAGAGCGATGAACTGAACGAGGCGCTGGTGAAGGTCCAGCAGACAACAGCCTTCTTCCAAGGTTTCCAGGCCCTCGTGGGTGGGCTTGCGGACAACTGGAAGAACCTCCGGACGGTTATAGCGGCGTCCACGCTGGCGACCAACGCGGACACGGCTGCGAAGGCAGCGAACACGGCAGGCACGGCGGCGATGGGCACGGCGAACACGGCGGCCGCTGGCGCCACGGGTGTGCTCACGGGCGCCCTGAACGGGCTGAAGGCGGCGCTCCTGAGCAACCCGATCACGGCTATCGCGGTTGCGGTGCTGGCGGTGGGTGCTGCCTTCCTGAAGGCCACCAGCGACACGCGGGACTATAACGCGGAGCTGGATGAGACGATCGACGGCTTGGAGCGCCTGACGTCCATCCGTACCGAGCAGATCCAGGCGAAGCTCCGGCTGGAGAACATCGCCGCAGAGCGTAGGGCACTAGAGGCAGGAGAGACGGACGCTGCGAAACGCCGTAGGACCGAGGAGGAATACTTGGCGAAGCGGGCGGCGTTGGTAGCGCAGCAGTTTGAGTTCGAGGCCAACATGCTCAACCTGATCAACGAACTGGAATCGCTACGGGGTAAGAACACGGACAGCGCGATCGAGGCGCGTCAGCGGGCTATCCAGAAGCTCGAAGAGTACACCCGCGCCTTTGAGCAGACCGGTCAGGAGATCAAGGAGCTGGAAGAGCAGAACAAGAACGACATCATTCGCTCTACCAACGAGACCGTGACCGCCCGCAGGGAGGCAGCACGTCGCCGTATCGAGATCCAGCAGCGCATGGCCGATGAGATCCTGCGCATCGAGCAGGACCTGGCTAAGAAGGTGGAGCAGGCGAACCTTCAGGGGGCAGACCCTGGCCGTCGCTTGGAACTTCAACGGGAGGCTGGTCTGGCAGAGGTCCGCGAGATCCAGAACACCCTTCAGCAGAAGATCGCCCTTGCCGAAGTAGAGCGCCGCACGAACGCGGCCACGTATGAGCAACTGACCGAGGCCCAAAAGGAGGCGCGGGCACAGGCGCTCATTGATTCGGGCGAGATCAGCCTGACCGTTCAGCAGCAGGAGCAGATCGCGGCCTTGGAGATCGCCGTATGGGAACAGTACTGGAAGGACCGGGTTGAGTTGGATACCGAGAGCCGCAGGACACTGCTTGAACTTCAGGCGGACGGCATCGAAAAGGAGCGGGCAGCGTTCGACCTTGAACTTGATGAGCGGGTCAAGAAGCTCGAACAAGCCGGGGCTACGTCCATCGAGATCGAGAAGTTCGTGCAGGCGCAGCGCGATCAGTTCCGGGTAGGTCAGGTCCAGAAGGCGATCGACCTTGAAGAGCAGACCGCCCTTGCGAAGCTGGACGCCCAACAACGGGGGGCGGAGAGTGAGTTCGCGTTCCAGCAGCGCATCGAACTGGAGCGGCTGTCCATTCAGGAGACGGCGGCGAAGCAACGCCTTGACGCCATCAAGGAGGATACCTCGGACGAGGCTAACCTTATCCGTGCGCAGCTCGAAGGGGTCCTGTCCGACATCGACCGAAAGCGCGAGGAACTGGCGGGGCAGCGACCGGACTTCAACCTGTTCAAGTTGCTCGGCGTGGAGGTCACGGAAGAGCAAAAGGCCCAGCTACTCGAAAGTCTGCGTGTGATCGGGTCCGCCGTGTTCGACGCCGTTCAACAGAACATCGCCCTTCAGCAGCAGCAGGTCCAGTCACAGATAGACGCTACTGACCAGATCATCGAGGACCAGCAGCGGCGCCGCGATGAACTTCAGGCACAACTAGAACAGGAACTAGCCGACAAGGAGGCCGGATATGCCAACGATTCGGACGCCATCCGCGCCCAGATCGAGCAGACCACGGTAGCCGAGCAGCAGGCGCAGGAGGAAAAGCGCAGGCTGATCCAGGAGCAGAAACGCCTCGCCAAACAACAGGTGTTGATCGACGCATCCACGCAGGCGTCCGCCATCGCAGCATCTATCGCCAACCTTGTGAAGTCATGGAGCACGATCCCGTTCGGTATCGGCTTGGTGAGCGCCTTTGCACAGGCGGCGTTGATCGTCTCCACGTTCTCGTCCATCAAGTCGCGGATCAAGAGCGCCACGGCGGACGTGCCTCAGTTCTACAAAGGGACGACCTACGTGGACAAGGAGGGCGCCTATCCGCGCACCCGTGACAGCGTACCGGCGATGCTGGACTACGGGGAGGCTGTGGTGCCGCGCAAGCACAATAAGCGGTGGAAGGGCCTTGTGGAGGGCATCGTGGAGGGTGACTTTGCGCGGGTGCAGCACGAGGCGCTGAAGGAATTGCTCGGGACGAATATCCGCTTGGAGCCGGAGGAGGTGGTGAAGGTCGTGAGGCTAAAAGAGCGAGAACAGACCTTCATCCGGGACACCAGCACGGACAACACCGACGCTCTGCGTAAGGAGGTCCGCGCCTTGCGGGAAGAGCTACGCGAGTTCCGGGAGCAGGAGCGGGACCGTCCACAGGAGCGCGACGGGGTGATCAAGACACCATCACGAACGGTCAGGAAGCGATGAACAAGCGGTGGCAGGTATCGACCGACCAGATGACGTGGGACCGCGAGGTGGTGCCTTTGAACGCCTCGAAGCTCAAGATCACCGAATCCAGGGACCTCGATAGCGGGCAGATCTTCTTCCGGAAGAAACTGAGCACGGCTATCCAGTTCTGGGGGCGGTCTCCGAACAACGACTACGGCTACTTCCGTACCTTCGAGCGTTCGGAGAGCAGGCGGTGTCAGCCCATCTACATCCGGCTTCAACTGTACTGCAACGGGTCGTGGAGCACCTTCTGGACCGGGGTGTTCAGCACAGGCGCTGGGAAGTGGGATCTTGACCAATGCACCTTCGAGGTCAAGCCCGAGACGGTGGATCGGTATACGTGCATCCTTCAGCACTTGAAGGACCAGAAGAACATATTGGACGCTCCCGCCTACCTGACCATGGTGCATAGTGGTCCGGGATTGGAGTTCTACGCCTGTTCGTATGAGTTCGTGGACGAGGTGGGTCCGCTTTGTACCAATCCAACAGGAACAGGGTGGACGTACATGGACGCCTATGTGATCGACATGACGCCGCTCTACCTGGCCCCGACATGGGTTAGAAAGAGGGCCAAGACGATATGCCAAGGCGGTTCACCAAGCCCTCCGGATGATAGTGGGTGGACGCTGTTGTCAAACGACTGCGCAACGGACGGAACTGCCACCTATGTGAAGGGGCTGACCTCGGAAGAACTTGGAGAGCTTATCGTCGATGGTAGCATCTTCCCAGACCTGCAACCGGGCACTTGCGTGGGCGGGGTGTCATATCCGCCAACAGAGGCATACGGTCAGCCGTTCAACGAATTCTCCCGTATCGAACTGTTCGACTGCACCCACCCCATCCATCCGTCCATGTGGCTGTTCATCAGCTTCAGGAGGGTTGACACCGATATTATCGGAAGCGGAGCGTCACGCACCGGAAGGCGCCTTCGTGACGTAGCTGACCTGCTTCTTTCGGATTGCTTCGAGGCCGGGAGTGTGGTGTCTGACTTCTTCGGCATCAACCCGGCGGGGGATGCCGATGGATACGTGGCTGGAGAGAACTACGTGACCAGGCTTGCCACCACGACCGAGGACATTGTGATATGCCAGAAGTCGGACGTGGTATCACTTGGTTCCAGTAACGCAGCAACGAAAGGAGTGATGAGCATGGAAGAGCTGCTTACCGCCTTGTTTGCGATGTTCAGAATCGCGTGGGACATAGACGACGATGGCAACTTCCGTATCGAGCACATTTCATACTGGACACGTCAGCAAGGTATTGAACTGTCCGACCTTACTCGGGTGAATGAGTACCTGCTCTATGAGCACGGAGCCACTGACGTCCCGCGCATCGAGCGCCTGAAGTTCATGGAGCAGTCAGGAGAGGATTTCCAAGGTGAGGACATCCTTTATGATTCGCAGTGCGCATCTGAAAAGGTCGAGGAGATCTCGCCAGGGAAGGTCACTACGGACGTTGGTTTGATACTGTCCGACCCAGAGGCTGTTTCAAAGGATGGCTTCGTGTTCCTTTCCGCCAGCTACGGTTCGGGCATATATAGCACCGTGACCGGAACAGGGGTCCTTTCCGGGGATGTCATCTGGAACGCTCCGTTCGCGAAGGCAAACCTTCAGGATGCGTTCTGGCGTCACGACCGATACCTACCGTCAGGCAATATGAACGGCGAGGATGTGGACTTTGACGGGTCCAAGGATTCCATCACGCAGGAGACAACGCGGGCATCTTTCTGCTGCGTAGCGAAGTCCATAGACGCCAAGAAGTCCATCGGCACTGCGCTAGGAACAGCCATTGGCGTTCGCGCCACGGTCGTATCCATCACATACGACCTCAGCGTTGACCGTGTGGAGTTCGAGTTCAGCTACCCCTACTGACCACGCAAATGAGCACCCGCACGTTCTTGATGCAGCGCCCCCTTGATTTCGAAGATCAAGAACCCGGCACCAGCTCCGATAGCCATGCCGGTGGCAAGCTGCTTGGAGTCGGGGTCCTGCTGGATAAGACCGTAAAGGCTTCCGCATACAACACCAACGAGGGCGCCGTGCAACCTATCTCGACCCGCCTTCTCCAGTTGCTCCCCCGCCATTTCGAGCCTCAGGTCGATCTTCTCGGAGGGGGCCTCAGGAAGTCCCTGACCAAAGGCAGACGCGCTCAGGGATGCGGCAATAGCAAGGACGAACAGGTGTTTCATACCCCCAAAAGTACGAAATGAGCTTCCCCCACATCAACAAGCAGGTCAAGGCGGCTTTCCGCTGGTACGACGACGAGGGACTGCGCACCCGCCACACCAAGGCTTGCAAGGACGAATCAGCGGACTGCCCATTCGCCCTGCGCATGTCCAACGAGGAGATCCTGCCGTTCCAGTTCGTAGCGGCCTTCACCAACGACCCGACCCGCTTCGTAGACTACGCGGAGAACGTCCCTACGGCGTGGTCTATCCGCGATCTTGACGGGAACCAGGTGGCGAACCTCACGGAGTTCATCTACGCCCTGAGGATAGATGAGTTCCTGAACCCATCCCGCGTCTACATCACCTTGGAGGAGCCTTTGGAGCATGGCCTGGACCTTGATGATGGGTTGTATGAGATGCGGATGACCCTTGCTGATGGGTCATTCCGTTACAGCGAAACGTTCCGGATATGCGGGACGAAGGAAGAGCTTGAGGATTGCTGCTACACACTGACGTGGCGATCCTGCGGGGATGTGGGTACCCAGCGGTATGCCCACAATGACTTCCGGAATATGATCTACCTGGAGGCCAGTAAGCTCGCCTACGTGGGCAAGGCGGTGGCCGTGTACGGAGAAGAGCAGGAGGACGACAAGGAAGGGGCGCCAGTTACCGCACGGGTGCGCAAGGACGTCCGCTGGAACGTGGAGATGCCGGGCCTGCCGTGGTTCCTGATCGACGCCTTAACGGAGATCCCGGCGCACGATGACGTTCAGCTCATGGTGCCAGCCGGAAGCGGGTTCGACGTGATCGAGCAGGTACAGATGTCGGTATCGTGGGCGGCCGGGGAGACATGCACGGGGACCGTGGCGTGGTCGTTCGTCACCGACGAGAGCACGGTGGTGAACGGGTGCTGCGAGGAATACGAGCCTGCCTGCATCGAGACGTGCGGGGAGTTCGACGGCATCCTTGGCATCCATGAGCCGGAACTGGATGACGTGTTCCTCATGGACCGCAAGAACTACCGCACCTTCGTGGGGATAGGAACCCCGGACGACAGGCAGGAGGGCTTCGGGTTCCTCACGGCATGTCCAACGGGGCTGGCGACCACTACGCAGGAGGGATACGAGTACGTCTATTGGGATGGATCGGATTGGGTGCCAGCCGTGGTGCTCACGACCGTAGTGGGTAACGGCTGCGAGGAAGGCACCTTCACGTTCACGGGGACGAGCATGGGCCAGTTCCTTGTCCAGATCCAGTACTCGGTGGATGAGGGGGTGTGGATCGACGTAGGCGAGCCGGTGCCTTCGAGCAACTTCGTGGAAGGGGTGACGCTGGAACTGGACGTGCAGCCCGACGAGTTCCGGGCGCGTATCGTGGGTAGCGACTGCGTGATCGCCAATTCAACGCCGGTGGAGGCCCCCTATGTAGGTATCGAGGGCCTTTGGGTGAATGATGCGGACCGGGCGGATGCGAACGGCTCCTACCATGTGTATGGCACTTTCAACGGTCGCACGCAATACCAGAACGCCCATGGTTACCTGGTGCAGTGGATCGTGGATAGCGAAACCGAGCCAGGTACCATCTACGCGTACTGGCGTATCAATGATCCGGCGGACGATGCTGGCTGCTATGGCTACCAGTATACTGATCCCGGACCGGAGGATGGCGCGAGCCCGCTGGACAACCCGTTCTGGAACGGGGGGGATTGGGGCGATGACGTGTACCTGACCACCTGCAGCTGAGCCATGGAGGACGCGATGGACGCCTTTGTTGCCGAGGAGCTGCAGGCCTTCGCGCAATACCTGCTGGAGCAGGCGAAGGAGCGGCTATTGCGGCGCAACATCGTGGCGGACCGCGACCTGCTGAACAGCCTGGCCACGCAGGCGGCGGAGAAGGAGCTGCGCCTGTGGTTCGCCGACCATGGCCGGATGCATGACATGGGTGCGGGCAAGGGCTACGAGAAGGGGAAGTTCATGGGCGTGGAGGAGCGCGGGGAGATCCTGAAGGGCCGCACGCCGAGCAAGTGGTACAGCCGCATGGCCTGGGGCAGCGTGTACGGTACGCTGGTGAACAACCTGGCGAACAAGTATGTGCAGGAGGTGCCGGGCCTGATCACGGGGGCGGTGGAACTGGACAGCGCACTGACCGCGTGCGAAGCGCTGGCCGCAGCCCTGGCGGCCGAAGTGGATAGAGCCCGGAGGCCAGCTGGCGCCGCGTTAGCTGACGGCGGCGACCAGGCCTACCCGACCCACAACGACCGCGAACGAGGTGCCGTGGATACTGGTATGGGTCACAACCTCGTGGCAATTCAAGGGGGCCGATGGGAAAGGCATCTATTACAGTACGGACGATGTGGCAACGCCAGACCTATGCACCACATGGGTGGCGTTCACGGGCGAAAACCCGCTTCCGACAGTAGACGAGCTTCAATGTGTAGAGTGCGACTAGTTCGGGGGCGAACATTGAAGTTCGACGAACGGACCTGCCTTCGATACGTGCCGTGTTTCGCCTTAGAAACAACACGGCACCATGTCGATCAACGCATTCACCTGTCCTACCTGCGACGATCAGTTGCAGGAGATGTCCTTCAATGATTGCGCCCCGGAGTTGCTGGACAACGGTATCCTGTACCTGTTGCTCGCACGTCCGGACCAGCCTTTCAGCAACATCGAGGACCCCGCTGAACACAGCGAGCGAACCAGCAACACCAGTTCCGCCTCCAACGCTGTGCGCCGCCTGAAGGGGGTGGGCAGCTACTCGCACGAGTTCGGCGATAGCTACACGATCGGGCGCGACACGTATTACAACAAGAACACCGGCACCCTGGTGTTCAAGATCTACGACAACAACGCGACGAACTACGAGTTCATGCGTTCGCTCGGCTGCAACACGCAATACCTAGCGTGGCCCATCGACAGCCAGGGCAACATCTACGGCGGGAACGATGGCATCAAGGTGGTCCTTCAGGGCCGCGAGAACATCACCGAGAGCGTGGACGAGAAGAAGTTCATCGAGGTGCAGGGCCAGCACAAGTACAAGAACGCCCCTCCGCGTGACACCTACGCGCTGGCCGGTGACATCGACCTGGACGGAAACGTGTAACAACGAGCGACAATGGCAGCAGGAGATCCTTACTTGGAATGTGACGCAACGGGGAAAAGGTTGCTCACCGACGCCTCCGGGCTTGTTGAAATGCTGAACGCCTTACTGGTCGTTACCGACACGGGCAAGGTCGGGCTGCGTACCGTGACCGTCAGCGCCGCCGCTGAGGACATCTCGCAGGCGGTGACCTGCTCTGAGAGCCTGATGGACCTGGAGCAGTTGCTGCGGAAGATGATCGTGGAGAGCCCGGACGGGAAGCCTGCCATCGGGCTGATCGAGGAGTCTTGATCCACTGACCAACAACAGCGAGAGGCCGTGTAACAGCGGCCTTTCGCATAACAGGAAAGGCCATGGCAGACGCATTGACGTGTACGGATGCACAGCGCGGCACGGAGACGCTGGTGAAGGAGTTGTTCGTGAAGATGGACGATGGTAGCTATGCCGTGAAGGTCACGACCGTGACGGGTGGCGACGCGGTGGACTGCGACCTGACGGAGGTGCCTACGCTGAACATGCTTCAGGGGGCCATGGTCCGCATTGATGACGTGCTGGTGTTACAGATCCAAGAGGTGAGCTGATGGCATACACCGAACTCACATGCGACGAGGCGGCTCTTCCATTGGAGGAATTGCTGCGCGGTGCGATGAAGTTGCATGAGGATGGGACGTATTCGTTACAGGTGGTGAACATCACGGACGGGGTCACGTCCTTCACGCTCACGAGCGGGTCGGTGACGGATACCTATACGTACGACTTCGACTCCGAGGGTCGTCCGGCGTTCGTACGCCAAGGCTTTGAGGATGATGCGGACGAGGGTAACCCTGTATGGACCGTTATCTGGACCGATGGCGGTGGTTTCGGGTTCGGGTGGCACATCTCCAATGAAATCGCCGAAGTCCTCTATTACAGCCTCGACGATGTAGCGACCCCTGACCTGTGTACTACATGGGTTGCGGTGGCAGGAAGTAACCCATTGCCGGTGTTCACATGAGCGCAGACGACAAGCAGAGGATGGCTGACGCGGTAACATGGATTATGCGGATCCTCACAGGAATTGGAGCCTTCTTCCTCATCAAGACCTACGGGGTGATGAGCGACACCAACACCATGTTGCAGGAGCACCTACGCCAGTACGCCAGCGATAGGGTAGAGGTGCAGGTGCGCCTTGGCATCGCAGAGAAGGAACTGGAGCGCGTCCGCAACGAAAGGGAGGCGCGGTACAACAGGCAATACAACAACAACGACCACCAATGATAAACAACCTCATCACCGGAGCCGTAGTGCTCTACGCCGTAGCCGTGGGATACCACATGTACAAGGGCAAGTCATTCAGTGCTGCCCTGTTCTGGGTGTTCACCTGGTTCCGTGGCCTGTTCAGCGCACCCGTTCAGCAGGATCCGCCAGCAGAGGCGCCGAAAGCGAAGCGCAAATGAGCAACGCACCCGAAGCCACGAAGGGCCAGAAATGGGCCGCGATCGCTACGCTGGTGGTCCTTGCTGGAGCCTTGGTCTACGCCCTGAACAGTGAGGCGTTCCGGCTGCTCCTGTCGGTGGACTGGCCGAAGCTAGTGATCGGCACGGCGGCGGGTATCCTCTCCGGCCTTGGATTCGGGTACGGCCATGCCGTGTACGATGTGCTGCTCCGCGACCCTTGGCGCAACCTGCTATCCAAGTGGACGCGAAAGCGATCATAACTGCTGGCCTTGCCGGGGTGGTCCGCTGGGCCATCATGCGGGTACTTCCCCGCGCGATGGTGGGCACCGTAGCCGCTGGCGCTGGGGTGGACTTTGAAAGCTCCGTGATCGACTTGTCGCAAACTGCGCAGGAGGTGC
>Ga0116143_10006668_pt1 | contig 9984 bp, 14 predicted proteins | sample AD_UKC034_MetaG_FD_89745 | JGI IMG/M metagenome (GOLD analysis project Ga0116143, IMG submission 89745) | Active sludge microbial communities of municipal wastewater-treating anaerobic digesters from USA - AD_UKC034_MetaG | ecosystem: Engineered > Bioreactor > Anaerobic > Digestate | place: USA...
TAACATCTTCACACCTTAAAGTAGCTTTTTGCAACATTCTGCACAAAAGGACCACCCACAGTTCCCACAATCTTCATCAGTATCATAATCTACTTTTTTTTCTTTTTTTGGTAAATAGGTCCCACTTGTTAAATACTTAGTTCTAGCTAACTTTCTTGCCTGTTTTTTATAAACAGCCAAGGCAAAAGGTGAATCAAAGGTTGCCCTACTCATATTAAAAAATTAGTGACTATTATGTGCCTTATTATTGCACCCATTGCCACCTTTCACTTGCCCACACAACCAGCACCAAGGAATATTGCAGGGAATCTTTATGTGGCCATAATTATTACTGCATATTACGTAATTGCAGCTTGCATCCTTTTCTCTCAAGCATCCACAGCTAGGGCACTGTTTTAAATTAAGTGTTGGCGCCTTATCCATGAAAAAAAATTTAAAAAAAAAAAAAAAAAAAAGAAATTTTTATAATTTGTTCTTTATCCACACACAACTTTGTAAGCTTGTATTTCTTGGTCTCCTGTTGCTCTACGACGCTTAGCAATAAAACATCTTTTTCCTTCTCGTTGAAGATTCTCCACGAGCTCTTCTGCTTCCCATAAACTTGTTACATGATAGATTACCTCCCATCCTTTCTGATTAAGAACGTCCTTAATCTCCAGCTTATTCTCTCCCTTTTTGACGCAACAAGCGAAAGGTCTCCAGTCAAAATCAGTCAAGGAAAAGTTTTCCACAGCAAAAAAATTAAGTTTGGGCTTTTTCGTTAGCATTTCGGCAGCTTCTTCAACTTCAAACGCAAGGACACTCTCCAAATCCTTTGTATGCTCAGGCAGTTCTGCTTCTCTTGGTTGTTTTCTTCTAACACCTTTTTTTTCTTTTGCTTTTTTCAAAATCTTTTTTTCCACAGGTTCTCCTCGTTCGCGCGCGCAAACATCAACAGTATTATAAAACTTGTAATATCTCTTGATAGCTTCACAAGCTTGCAAGTAGGTAAGTTCAGTAGTTTGTTTGATATTAACTACTTGGCTTATCGCGTCGTATAAGAGGTTATTGTTCTCGTATAAGAATGAAAGCACACTATCTCTTGTAAGTTCTTCCTTGCTGTTAACATAATACAACTCTAAGTAGGTTTCGCTATCAAATTGATTTATGTATTCCAAGAGTTCATGCAGTGATAAGCACGAAAGTTCTCCCGCCAAAACAATCGAACTTATCACATGTGGTGCCGCCATTGTAGATTAAAAAATTTTCAATTTTTTTTTCTAGATGAGGGCTGCATTTAGCGAAACGCGAGATCGCAAACCGGATATCCGACAAGGCGGAGGCGATTTGGCGCGCAAATATGCAGTTGGAAAGGACCCACTAGAAAAAGAAGAAAGCATTCCTCGTATTCAACCTTTAAATCCTAATGAGTATCGAAGGATAAATAAGCTTTTGAAACGGTTAATCAAACGCACAACAGATCCAGCTGAGAGAGCAGGATTGTTATTGCATAAAGCTCAACTCAAAGCTGAACAGATCAAAGGAGTAGTTCATCAAGAGTTTCTAAGAGATTTTTGGGCATGGTTAATGGGAACAGGAAAGCAGATGGATCACGATAAAACTTTCTGGGGACGACAGCGCTTAACTGATGATCCTGAAGTGAAAGCTTATTGTTCTGCGTTTGTGACAAAAATGTGGGATTTTCGAGTAAAACTTACTTTACTCGCAACTAGGAGACCTGTTGGGATAAATGAGTGTTTACTCTATTTCAAATATATTGTTCGAGGAGAAAAACCTGATTCAAGTCATTTCTTGGATGATTGGAGTCTTTTTATGCAAGAATACACAATGGCCAGAGAAGCAGGACAAGACTGGAGAGACCCAGAACAATATATTTATCCGCACGAAACAGCTCCTTACGGTGATGAACGAAAAAAGATTGCTAACGAGAAGGAACACAAAGATTGCATCGAAGCTCCACGAATTGATAGCGATGACGACACTTCTTGTGATGACAATGGAGGCAAACGTCCGCCGCCAGGTGCTCCTAAAGGTAATCAGCCCGGAGGAAAACGAGGTGGCGGAAGCACTGACGATGATGATGACGACGATGACGATGGTGGTCCTCAGCCAAGACCAGACGACATAAGTTTTGACGATGACGAGGATGATGATCCAAAGCCTCCATATGATTATGATCAATTAGCTGATGCAGTTGCCAAAGCTTTGCAACCTCTTATTGAAGAAATACGAGGAAATCCGCCGCCTCCATCACCGGGAGGCTTTGTCGATGTTATTCGCGAAGAACCACCAACCAATCCGCCTCAGGAAAATCTGCCTTCCGATAATCAACCACCTCCACCGCCTGACAGAGCAGCAGTTGATGAACTCATTAGGGAAAATAATTTTCGAGCAGCTGAGCGAAAATTGGAAGAGCAACAAGCTCTTTACACAGAACGTCTGCAACAGTTAGATGCAAGAATAGAAGAACTCAAAAAAACCAAAGAAAATCCGAGTGTTCCTTCCGCCGAAGTTGAGCAAACGCTGAAAAATATTGAGCAACAACAGGAAACTATTCAAGACTATCTTAAAACTGTCGCTGATGAAACAAAACAACTCACGCAACAAAGATTGGAAGAAGAACAGAGGCAAACAGAATTATTGCAAAGAGTTGTAGGACAGTTAGAACAACGAAATCGAGCAGACCACGAACTTAGAGTTGCTCTCGAACGGCAAAGTAATGCATTGCAAAATCTATCACGAAACTTTGAAAACGGCATTACAATCGAAGCAGAGGTTGGACCAGTAGTTGATCGAATTAATCAATTGGAAGCTACGCTAAGTAATGCTAGTGCAAGCAATCCTTCTTACGAAAATCTTCTAAGAACTGTTGAAGTTCGTCAACAAGTGATCGAAGGAAACGTCCTAAAAGCAATGAATCAAAATCAATCAGTGCAAGAAAATCTCGTTCGTTTTCAACAGGAATCTGAAGTAAGAGCAGAACAACAGCGAAAAAAAGATGAAGAATTCATGGCAAATGTTGTACGACATTTAGAGGAAAGCAATCAAAAAGCACTTCAAGGACATGCTGTAAGTTCTGCAAAACAAATTGCTGAAGCAGTCAAAGAATTGAAAGGTTTGAATAGCGATCAAATGAGTGCAGTAATTGATGAGCTGAAGCACGTTGCAAAACTTGCTAATCACAATGGACCAACCTTGGCGAGGATAGAACCAACTGCAACAGATTCTCCTGTTGTGCAAAGTGTTCTTAAAGAACTTGCTGGAGAAAGGGAAAAAACAAAAGATTTGACAAAGCAGGTGAATCAACAAGCTCAGGAAATTTTGCAAACAAACACGGAACTCAGTAGATTGCAACAGACTCTCCGGGAAAATGAAAAAGCGAAGGCTTTGTTATCACGACAAGCAAAAAAGAAGTCAGAAGAGGATAAAAAGGCGATGCAAAACTTAGAAAGCAAGATTGCTGTGTTAGAAAGAGAAGTTTCTCACAGAAAAGACACTTTATTTTCTACTGGAATGGATCACAGACAAAATAAGCAAGATTTGGCAGAGCAAGTTCAACTTGCAAAACCGGAAATTAAGCAAGTTTTTGATGCAGCTAAGGAAAATCTTGATTCTGTTGTGATTCAAACTGACAATATTGTGAAGCAAGTTAAAATAGCACCTTATCCGACACCAGAACAAGGTGTAAGAAAAGCACAACGAGCTGAGGTTGCACGAATTGCTAGGCAATTGCAAGATGAAGAGTTTGAAGAACAAGAAAAGCGCGAACTTGTTCAAAAACTTAAAGACGAGGAATTTATGGAAAAACTAAAACAAGCACGAGCAGAAAGACGAGCAAACAAAGAAAGATTGAGCAAAATAGCAGGACCTATTTCTCAAGAAAAAGCTGTCTTAAAGCATCAGAAGGCAGCACAGGATATTGAAAATAGAAATAAGGAAGAAGAGAAATTTAAAGCAGAAAGACGCAAAGAAAAGGAAGCTGAAGCACAGGGACAAAAAATGCAAGCAGAAGCAGCACAGGCACGACGAGAAAGACGTGCAAGAATAGAGCAACAAGAACAAGAAGAAGCTCAAAAAATCGAACAAGCAAAAGTTGCTGAGCATCAAACTATCATGGTTGAATCTGAACGTGAACTGATGATGCAGATTGCTGAAGATTTGCAGGAAGAAATTGAGCATTATAATGGTTTAGAAGAAATTCGCCGGCAGGAAGAAGAAGAAGAAGCAGAAAAATATTCAGCTTTGGAACAAGAAGAAGTAGAAAAAGGACAGGCTTTGATTGATCAAGAAATATCTTACTTGACTTCTATTTTGGATTCCATGGAACAAGCTGAACAACAGGAAACAGTGCAGGAAATTCAAACTTTGCAACAAGTTAGAAGAAATCCTGCAAGAGCAAAACGTTTTGCTGGGAAGTATCAAAAAGTTCAAGGAAAATCTGAAAAGGGTTCAGCAAGGACTAAAAACGCTATCAAACCTTGGACTCCGGGAGGTGGAGGAGGCACAAGAGGTCCATCCGGAAAAGCCAAAGGTCGCAATGCTCCTCGACAAAAAAAGAAACCAAGTCCTGCTCAAACCGACGAGGAAGAAGAAGAGGCAACACCAATGAAAACAGCGGAGTCAAAAAGAACAAGAGAAGTTCGAGAAGAACAAGAAATCGAGGCACCTGTTGTTGAAGAACAAGAACAAGAAGAAGTTCCAGTTGAAGAACAGCAAGAACTTCTGACCACAGACTCTGGTGTTGAAATTGTCACATTTCTGCAGGAGTTAAATGCAGAAATGAATGCAATGGATGAAGAAGAATACACGGAAGAAGAGGAACAACTAGAACCTCTGCTGCAAGAGATCGCGGCATTAGCAACGAAAAATAATATTCCAGTAGATTTTATCCCAAATGTTGCAACAAGAGAGAATATAATCAGAGCTTCTTACAAATTGGCTTCTAGAGTATTAGAAGAAAAAAATAATCTTAACAAAAAAAGAAAAAAAGATGAATAAATTGAAATTTTCACAAATGAGTGAAGGTGCTTGGCAAGCTGTGAAGTCCGCCGTCGCGGGAATAGCAATAGGAACAACCACAGGAGTTGTAGGAGATGCAGTGTTTCAAAAATTGGTCATGCCCATTCTCAAACCTCCAGTCACACCTAACAGCGGAGGCGGAGCTCTAGCCCAGATGGCTCTTTCGGCGATGGTGACAGGTGCAACGGGAGGTTTGATTGTGTATGGAGGAAATCAAGTGTTTGAGATGGTCGCCGGCAATGACTTCTTTGGTCATCTTGTGTTTTATCAGTCTTGTTTTTTCACAAGCGCCACAATCCAAGGGTCTGCTTTGCAAATCAAAGCAATACTCAATGCTATTGTAAGAATGAATCAAACAATCACAAACAATCCACCATCAGCACCTCAAGCTCCAGTTCCGCCTCCTTCAAGTGCGCCTTCTGGGGAGAACTCGAGCGAATTGTTTGTGAACAGACCCGGACAACTGGGGTGCCTAAAAAACAGTGGTTGCATGGGTAATTTCAATTATTAAAATGCAGCAAGTTGTTGTTGTTAGAGGAAAACAGTATTTTGTTTGTGATTACACTGGAGCTTTTCTTGAGAAGGCCTTTTACCTGCCAAAAGGAAATAACAAAGAAGGGTGCTTTGCTACTCTTCCTATTCTTTTGAGATATTACTGTGATAAGTTTGGCGGAGATATGGATAGCAAAGAATTTATTGAAGTGAAGCAAACAGTGTTAGAATTCTTTAATCAACCTGATATTCCTATTGCTCCAGTTTTGAAGGAAACACCTCTCTCACAAAACCAATTAGATGGTTATGTCAATCTCTTAGAACTTGGTTCTTCTTGGTATCTTGTGCCGCAAGCACTTTACGCAGATTCAATGAAGAGACCAAAAAAAAGAAAAAAAGAAAAAAAATAAAAATTTATTTTTTACGCGCCATCATTTCATCAACGTGTTTTTTTGCACAAACCTTGCAATAATCTCGGTTCATTTTGTATGTGACAAGATAAATTTCAGTCATCACAACTTCATCACAATCTTGGCACCTTGCAACATTATATTTTGGCCATTTTGGCCATTGTAGATAAGCATCGACACCGTACATCGTCAGGCATTTTTTATGGATGTATTTAAGATTGAGACAAGTTTTTTTCTTTGTGTGTTCTGTTTCTTCTTCACAGTTTTTGCATTTTTTCATAAATGTAGGACCCTGTTTATCAAAACTAATAGTCCCATCTTGTTCAACTGGGTGATCTTCCAGCAACTCTCCGTATGTAACAGGCTCCATTAAACAAATTTATTTTGCAAACTTTTTCTTATTTCTTGCTTTTTTGTAGTAAGCGTCTTCCCAGCCCATTGGCTTGATAGGAAAGATTCCCGGCATTGCGTCTTTAAATTCCTCTGGTCTCTTCGCAAAAACAATAAAAGCCATATCTGGCACAAGAGGCTTCTTGGAACCCGGAAGTTTGATCGGACAAGTAAATATTCTTACTTCCGCTGCAAAAGGATAAACATAATCACGCCAGTAATTACTTTTAAAGACTACTGGAAGAAAAAGAACAGCTCCCTTCCCTTCTACCTTCTGAGTCTCATTAGCCGCTTTTTCACACCACAAAGACGCTTCGTCGTGTGGAGGATGAGCAAAAACAAAATTACTCCACTCTTCCACTAAAGGCTTCTTGGACACATCTTCTGTAATTTCAAACTCTCGATAAGCAAAGTTTTTCACCCATCCCGGTGTGTGCTCGTCGTCCTCAAAAGTCACTTCTTCTAATTCGCGCTTCTCCATCGTGAAAAGATTTTTCGACGAAAGGGAGAGAAAATATGACCAATTACCTAAAATATGGTCAAACTAACCAAAAGCAAGTGGATGAGTTTTTTAAGCAAAAAAAGAAAAAAGATGAAGGTGCAGATGCCGAACAAGAATGTGCTCCCGCAGAAACTCCGACAGAGGTATTGGGACCTGCTTTCGCTATTGTCGAGCCTATTGATACGATAGTGGGACCATTAGGTAAGTTTCAAATCAAAGAAGAAAACTTTCCATGGCACTGTGCTCTTGGTTTGTTCGGAAAAAGAAGAACAGGCAAAACTTTTAGTCTTCGTTGGTTGTTGTATAATGCTTTTAGACGTTGCCCTTTTGGGGTTGTTTTTACTAACACAAAGATTAATGGTTTTTGGCAAGTAAGTATTTTTATTTTTTGTGAAGCGTGAAGTCACAGGGAGGCTGCAATCCACATCGACATTTTTTAACTTTTTTTTTGACAGAAATACGTGCCTGAATCGTTTGTTTTTGACGGTCTTCCTATCCATCAAATGCAAAGACTCATTAAGAGACAGAAAAGAAAAATCGCAGAATGGAAAGAAAACCATCAAGCTGAAACCCACAAAAATCCTGATGCTTACAAAACTGCACCAGAACTTGCAGCATTTTGTATTTTTGATGATGTGATCGCTGATAGAGTTGCCATGCAGTGGAATGCTCAGATTTCAACCTTTTTTGTTGAGGGAAGACATTTGTGCATTAGCGTCTTTATTACTACTCAGCACGTAAAGGGTATTGGGCCAATGCTTCGAGGTTACTTTATTAAATCTTTGTTTACTAACTAATGATTATTTTAGGTAATTTAGATATTGCTGTTCTTCAACCTATTTTTCAGGCGGAAGCGAGAGACACGATTGCCGACCTCTATGCCGGATTTATGGACAAAAAGGTCTTTCTTTGCCTCATGGATCAGGTTGTGCAAGATGTTAATTTAGAGGGCTCAACACCTAAAGAACCGAAAAAATATGTGCGCACAATGATAGTGAACGACTTTGAGAACACAATCAATCCACAAGTGAAGTTTCATTGGTCAGATGCCGAAAATCCTGATGATTTTGATCCAAACTGGAGATTATTAGCTGATGAATACTGGGAAGCAGAAAAAAATAAGCTTTTTAAGCCTGTTCAAGAGGACACTGGAGAGAAAAGAAAAAAAATTATTGATGAATTAGACAATCTTAGAAGATTTTATTAAAGGTCTTTCAAATCACTTTCAGTATCTTTTGAAACTTGTGTTCTTGCTGCTTTTTGAACATCAAGATTTCCTTCCTTTGCACTGTTAAATCTATGTATTCCTGCAACAAGATTGACACACATCATGACAAAGCGAACTTCAACAGATGCAGCAAAAAATTTGCTGTATTTGATGCTCAACTCAGCAAGAATGGGTTCAGCCGGACCATGCACTACTTGTCCTGTTGGAAGTTGTCTGGCCATAGTAGACATCTGTGCAGCTTCTCCAAGGCCTTGCAACTTAAGCCCTAGTTTCTCATCTTTGTTAAAATCTTCAAAAAGTTTGGCGCCTTCAACAAAACCACTGGTAACCATCCTCAGGCCGTCTCCTTTGTTGAACTCATTTTGAATCTCCATTCTCCACATTTTTATGTCCTCCAAGCTGTTCTGCTGCCCAAATTTCTTAGGACAACGAATACTATCCAACTTCTGAGGCATATACTCTTGCATTAGTTTGTAGTAATCTTGTAAAAGAGTAAGTTCTTCAAACTTTGTCTTGGCTTGGTCGCTTTCAATCACTTTCTCTGTGAGTTCCTTAGCCATATCCATCTTTTTACTTTGCAGCTTCACTCTCTCTGCTTTTTGTTTTTCTCTTTCTTTTCGCGCCTTTTCTGCAATGGCGGGATCAGGCGCATTGAACGTTTCAAAATCATCTTGAACCGTTTTATCCATCGATATCTTTTAATATGTTTGTAAACACCTGCAAGAACTGCACCCCCTTGTTGTGAATTTCTTCAGGAATCGAAACATTTTTCATATTATCAGGTAATAACAATGAAAAAAAGCTAACTTTTTTCCCCGTTTCTTCGAACTTTTTCAAATCTTCAATCATGTCCTTTATGACAGGAACATAGAGGATAGGATCGTATTCCATCTTTTTCAAAGTTGCTTCGAGAAACTCTTCGTTGGCGCCAATTTCATGCAAACTTTTGGCAACAAAAGCTTTTAACTTAAACACCCAAACGTCGAGTGCTTGCAAACCAGTTAATTGTGTAGGATTGCTCATAAAAAATAAAGCCCACCTTTGGTATTTTAATTTTAAATCAAAACTCCAAAAAGCACAGCTGGAAACGCCACCACCATCCATGCAGGGACCCACGTTGAATCTGAACTATCAGGATTAGTTAGTTTCCACACTTTGGCATTTCCATTCTCGTCAAAAGCAAAACCCGGTTTCAACCCATAAGCAACACCATAACCTAATGCAGCTCCTACTCCAGCTCTCATCAACGGAGCTGCTTCTCCTTGCATCATGCCAACTGAATCAAAAAGGTTTTCAAGTGGTTCGTAAATAGCATCTGTTAGACTACTCATGCTAACCCTTTTATTTATTATAAATTTACGGATTATTGACCACCAAAAACTGCTGCAGCTGCAGCACCCGGTGGGGCTGCTGTTCCTGGTCCATTAACAACATTTGCGATAGCGTTCCTCAAAAACATAGGATATTGGTTGACACTTGGAACAGGACCTCCATAAAATGGTTGCTTTGGAAGCTGTCCTTGTGCCAGTGTTTGAGGTGCAAAAGGATTGACACTTGATCCTTCAAGAGCATCCAAGCTACCTCTTGGATAACTATTAGCATTTTGAGATCGTTGAGCATCCGAGTAGTAGCGAGGAGCAGCTACCATGCTTAAAGTGAATCGCCTTTGTTCTTCAGCTTGGTCGGGTTTTTGTTCTGCTGGTCCAATTTTGTCCCAGTCTCGATCCAAAGGAATTTGTCCGGTTTGCAGTCCGTACATCAAGATGAGGTCATCTTCGTCTCCGGGGCCAAACATTTGAATCAAGCGAACCTGCAAAGCAAATTTAGCACGTCTTACCATTTCATCTTCCCTGTCCTTGTAATACTTTGGATAGACAGCTAAAATAATAATTAAAAAAAAAAAAAAAAAAAAAAAAAAAAAAATTTACAAAAATTTCCCTACA
>Ga0116143_10006670_pt1 | contig 9983 bp, 10 predicted proteins | sample AD_UKC034_MetaG_FD_89745 | JGI IMG/M metagenome (GOLD analysis project Ga0116143, IMG submission 89745) | Active sludge microbial communities of municipal wastewater-treating anaerobic digesters from USA - AD_UKC034_MetaG | ecosystem: Engineered > Bioreactor > Anaerobic > Digestate | place: USA...
AGGTCTTTTACCATCGGTAAAGTGCACAAAATGTGATCTTCTCGCTTCAAAATTTGAAGGCTTGTCAAGGTTGAACATGCGAGGAATTACCCTTCCATATCCACTTGCATCAACAATGAAACGCCTTCAAATTTTGAAGCGAGAAGATCACATTTTGTGCACTTTACCGATAGTAAAAGACCGGGAGGTATTGATGGAAATCGAATCACCGTTATTGTTCATGAAAAACGTACCTGGATATGGATAATCCCATTCTCAAATGGCACGACATCCGTCGGCTATGTCGGAGATCCTCAGTTTTATAATTCTCTCCCGAAAGATCCGGTTGAATTGATGCGCAAATTGTGTGACTTGAATGAGAATACCTCAGAGCGATTTAAAGATGAGGAAATGGTGATGGAACCAAGAAGCATCGAAGGTTACGCAATTTCTACAAAGAAATTGTATGGAGATGGATTTGTACTCTGTGGCAATGCTACTGAGTTTTTGGATCCTGTATTCTCCTCAGGCGTCACTTTTGCTATGGAATCGGGTAACAGGGCTGCTAAACTGGTTACTGCATTTTTGAATGATAAATCTGTTGATTGGGAGAGGGACTACACACAATATATGCTACAAGGGATAAATACATTCAGATCATATGTTACAGGATGGTATGATGGAAGTTTGCATGATATATTCTTCTCTAAAACAACGAATCCAGAGATAAAACAACAAATATGTTCAGTCCTTGCCGGATATGTGTGGGATCTGGATAATCCATTCGTGAAAAAGCATGAGCAACTGCTTCAAACTTTGTCAAAAGTAATCAGGATCGAAAGTACAATTGAATAAGAATGATTGATCAGTACTGTATAGAAGCATTTGCAGGGATTAGTAAGGGGAGAATTATCAGGAATGGTGAATCACTTCCGGATTTGGTTGCAGGATCATTCGATGAATTGATGGATGTAGCATATGCTTCCTTAAGCCCGGGATACCCTAAGTTTCATAAAATGGACTCTTTATCTAAACTGGGATTTATGACCTCTGAATACTTGTTTCAGAATACAAATGCCTTAGAATCGATTGATAAAACAAAAGTTGGACTAGTTATTTCAAATAAAAGCTCAAGTTTGGACACAGATATTAAATTTCAAAACATGCTGATGAAGGGTGTAGCCAGTCCTTCAGTGTTTGTTTATACTTTACCCAATATCCTGATCGGAGAAATTTGCATTCGCAATAAGTTTAAGGGTGAATCTGTGTTTTTTATTTCAGAAAGCTATAATATTTCTAATCAAGTCAACTATATTAGTTTATTATTGAAGAATGGAATTGTTGATGCCTGTATCGGTGGCTGGGTTGAGCTTATGAAAGATTCATACAAATCTTTTCTTTACCTTGTCACTAAATGTGCTAAAGGCAAAGAGGGCGATTTCAAAGAGGAAAATTTATCAAACATATTCAATAAAATATAAATACTCATGCAGGAATTAATGCAAAATTTAAAAGTTCAAATCGTTGACCAGCTTAATTTGAAAGATGTAAAGCCGGAAGATATTGGTGACGACCAGCCTCTCTTTGTTGAAGGTCTGGGTCTTGATTCCATCGATGCCCTGGAATTGATCGTTTTGTTGCAGCAGCATTATGGAATCAAACTTGCCAAAGCAGAAGATGGGCCGGAAGTTTTTCGCTCAGTGAATTCTATGGCCAGGTATATCACTGAACATAAGAAATAGTTGGATGACAGATACTGTACTCCTCACCGGCTTGGGTATAATTTCTGCCATTGGAACCAATGTCCCGGAATCCATTGATTCATTCAGAAAGCATAGATCCGGTATAGGACCTTGTCGTTATTTAGGAACAATTCACAAAAACATTTTCCCTCTGGGGGAAGTGAAGCTAAGCAACAAGGAACTTGCAGTAATGCATGATATTGATCCCGGCCTAAGCAGGACCATCTTGTTGAGTTACCATGCAGCCAAAGCTGCTTTCGACACTATTCCTGATCTTGCCGGGCTTGACTACAAAAAAGGTTTCATTTCAGGAAGTAGTGTTGGTGGTATGGACAGGACTGAATTATTTTTTGAGGATTTCACCAAGGATAAATTCAGTGGAGATTTACATGATGTAATGAATCATGATTGTGGTAAGCCAACGGATTTTGTTGCAGAGAAGTTGGGCTTTACTGATTTTGTCAGCACCCTTAGTACTGCTTGTTCATCTTCGGCCAATTCAATTATGCTCGGCTCTAGATTGATCAAAGCCGGGAAATTGGATATCGTCATAGCCGGAGGCGTAGATTCTTTAACCAAATTCACTTTAAACGGTTTCAATAGTTTAATGATCGTAGATAAAGAGCAGTGCCGTCCACTGGATGAAAGTCGGGTTGGACTAAATTTAGGAGAGGGAGCAGCATATGTCGTTTTAATGAGTGACAAAGTTGCAGGAGATCTGGCTGTTAGTCCATACTGTTCACTTTCAGGATATGCAAATAGCAATGATTCATTTCATCAAACGGCTTTATCAAACGAAGGCAATGGTCCTTTTTTAGCAATGGAAGCAGCTCTAAGAATGAGTAAACTAACACCCGGGCAAATAGATTACATTAATATGCACGGTACCGGAACACAGAATAATGACATGGCAGAGGGTAAAGCTGTAGAAAGAATATTTCATCCTGATTATCCAAAACTGAGCTCAACAAAATCATTTACCGGTCATACCTTGGGTGCAAGTGGTGCAGTGGAAGCAGTATTTTCTGCCATCGCAATAAAAGATGGAGTAGTTTTTCCAAATTTCAAGTATGAAAACCAGATGTCGGATTTGAATATAGTTCCTGTGACTAAGTTTACAGAAAATCTAAAAATTGAAAATGTGCTATCTAATTCCTTTGGCTTTGGGGGCAATTGCACATCGTTAATATTTTCGAAGGTAAACTGAGATGGCTGTATATATTAATGGTCTAGGTATAATTTCGCCTTCCGGTTTCTCGGGATCCGAAACTTTTTCTGATTGGGAAATACCACAGGTAGATTCTCGCATGAAGTGTATTGAACCTGAGTATGGTTCATTCATTGAAGTGAAAGCCATCCGCCGAATGAGCAGGATAATAAAAATGGGAGTTAGCTCCTCACTGATGGCATTGAAGGAAGCAAAAGTTGAAAGCCCTGAAGCAGTGATAGTAGGGACAGCCCTCGGTTGCCTGGAAGATACCGTATCATTTTTAAACAAACTTGTTATTAATAAGGAAGAACTTCTAAATCCAACTGCGTTTATCCATTCAACTCATAATACAATTGCCTCGCAAATTGCATTGAACGTAAAATGCATGGGTTATAATAGCACTTATGTACATCGGAATATTTCTTTCGAGACTGCATTATTGGATGCTTTCTTAATGTTGAATGAAAAATCTGTTGGAACAGTTCTTGTAGGTGGGATTGATGAACTTACTGATGAAAGTTTCGTCATCTTGCAAAGATTAGGCTACTATGCGAATAAATTGAACTCCGGCAATAGAGATGATGACAGATCAATGACTGCAGGAGAAGGCTCTGCATTCTTTTTCCTGAGTAACGAAATTATGGAAACAAGTTATGCAAGGCTTGCAGATGTTTGTTCGGTTTCGTTCAGTTCAAAAGAAAAAGTACTGGAGACAGCGAAAAGAATGTTAAATGAAAATGGTTTGGACAAGGTTGATTTAGTCCTGAGTGGGAGCCCGGGTTCTACGGACCCATATGGTATTGCATCAGCCTTCTCAAAAGCACAAGCTGCCATACATTTCAAGGAGTTTTGTGGTGAATACCCGACTGCAGGAGCCTTTGGGATGTATGTCGGTGCATCCATTCTTCAACAAAAGAAACTACCGGCAAATTTAAACGCAGTTATATCCATGCCGGCTGAACCAAGACATATACTGATTCATAATAATTTCAGAGAAGTTCATCATTCTCTAATACTACTTTCTGCATGTTAGGTTTTAAGTTATCTACAGGTCTATTTATTTCTGCAATTCTGATCCTTGTTTTGCTGGATATACAATTGGATATTTCTCTATGGATATACCTAATACCCGTTTTAGTGTTTGTGAGTATGCTGATAATTGGATCTGCTAAGATCAGTTCTGGTTTTTTTCTTCCCGTTACTTGTCATGGTTCAAAAGAATCAAAAAACATAGCCATTACTTTCGACGATGGCCCACTCGAAAAATTTACACCAGAAATTCTGGAGATCCTTAAACAAAGCAATGCACCTGCTACTTTTTTTTGTATTGGCAAGAATATCAGGGAACAACCTGATTTGATAAAAAAAATGGATAGAGAAGGACATTTAGTCGGAAATCATAGTTATTCTCACAGTATATTCTTTGATTTTTTTTCTATACGTAAGATCTCAAAAGAATTAAATGAAGTCAATGAACTTGTTCAAACAATTATCCAAAAGGAATTAAAATATTTTCGTCCTCCTTATGGCGTAACCACTCCTAATATTGCCAAGGCTGTGGATGCAGGTGGATTTACGGCAATTGGATGGACAGTTCGTTCACTTGATACTCTTAAGCAAAATAGGGAACTGCTTTTAAAAAGGACATTGGAAAAGATTAACTCAGGTGATATTATTCTCTTTCATGATACCGAGGAAAATACTTTGAGTATTCTACAGGAATTTATCGACAAAGTGCGTCAAAGAGGATTTCACATAGTACGACTCGATCAATTAATAAATTTACCCGCATATGCTTAGAACTAATTTATTCGTAGCCCTGCTGCTCTTGCCACTTGTTACATTTTCTCAAAAGAATACATTTCAACCTGTAAAGGACGAAGCATCTTTTAGAATGAAATTTTCAGAAGCGGCTGCTAAGATCAACACTATTCAGGCTGATTTTCTGCAGGAGAAGAACTTGACTGTCCTTGATGAGAAAATTGTGTCAAAGGGAAAATTTTGGTTCAAGAAACTAAATATGGTGCGGATGGAATATACAAATCCATATAAATACCTCATGGTCATTAATCAGGATAAGATGACAATTAAAGATGATGCCAAAACCACCACTATGTCTTCACGGAGCAATAAATTGCTCGAATACGTGAATAAAATAATAATCGATTGTGTGCAAGGTACCGCCATAGACAGTAAGGATTTTGCAGTAAAAGTGCTTGAAAGTGAGAAACAGTATTTATTGGAGTTAGCACCTGTAAAGAAAGAATTGAGAGAGTTTTTTTCTGCGATCAACCTGTTTATTGACAAGTCTGATAATTCCGTACAAAGAATGGAAATGAAAGAGCCCAATGGCGATAGTACTCTATTCACATTTATGAACAAGATATTTAATGAGAGCATTCCGGATCCGTTTTTTGTTGTTCGCTAGTTTGTTGCTATTTGGTGCATCTTGCAGTAATTCCCCTTATGCTTTTTTGCAAAAGACGGAGATGAACAAAGAATGCCTGAGAAGCCTTAAGCCTGTTTACACCAGCGTTTTATATAAGACAAGCGTAGACGTGGTCGGGAAGCACCTGAGTGGTTTGTTGATCGTAAAAAAGATGGAAGACGGATCATCACGCATAGTTTTCTCAAATGAAATGGGCCTCACATTTTTTGATTTTGAGTTTTTTGAAAATGAATTCAGAGTGTTGTATTGTATCAAAAAGTTAAATCGTACTGTCGTGCTTAGAGCATTGCAAAAAGATCTGAGCATGCTTATTCAATCCGGGTATAACTATAGAGACCTTCAGACTTACCGCTCTGATTCTTTTCTTTATTATGCATATCTGGATGGCAATGAAACAACATACCTCATTACTGATACTAATTGTACAGAGTTGCAAAGGATCGAGCATGCGACTAAAAGAAAGAGAAAGGTAATTGTGAATTTAACTGATGCCGGCCGGGGATTGCCGGATTCTGTTTATATTGCGCATCAGGGTTTTGAATTTAATATCGCCTTGAAAAAGATTGAAAGATAAGATGTTACGCGATCAATTCTATAAGGTAATTTCAGTTCGAAAAGAGGGTCAAAGTACAGTGAATGTAGATATTTCACTGAATCCTTCCGATCCTATATTTGCTGGTCATTTCCCATCTGTTCCTGTCGTTCCCGGAGTTTGTATGCTCCAAATGATAAAGGAAACTCTGGAAGGAGAATTAAAGAATTCTCTTCAGTTATCGTCAGCAGCCGGACTTAAATTTCTATCTGTTATTAATCCTTTAGAGCACCGGAATCTTACGATCAGAGTTGAGTATAAGCCGGTCTCAGAAGACACTTTCACTGCGGAAGGATCAATTAATGCAGGCGACAAAGCATTTTTTAAATTGGTGAAGGCCGTGTATATCAGAAAGCATGGAAAGGCCTGAGAACATCATTGCTAGGTTGAAGGAATTAAAGATTTGTGTCATTATTCCAACATATAACAATTCGGGTACTCTGGCGAAGGTTATCGAAGATGTTTCAGGATATTGCCATGATATCATCATCGTCAATGATGGTTCCACAGATCGCACAGAAGATATCATCCAAAAATCCGGCTTCCATGTTTTGTCTTACAGTCCAAATGTAGGTAAGGGCTGGGCTTTGCGAAGGGGATTTGAATATGCTTATAATTTAGGATATAAGTATGCAATTACGATCGATTCTGATGGACAACACTTTGCCGAGGACATTCCCGCATTCGTAAAAAAGCTGGAAGAAATTGGTCCTTCAATTATACTTGGAGCAAGGAATATGGATCATGAAAGTGTGCCGGGGAAAAGCAGTTTCGGTCATAAGTTCTCAAACTTTTGGTTTTGGGTGGAGACAGGTGTCAAGGCACCGGATACCCAGACCGGTTTCCGGCTATATCCTGTCAGTTTGCTGAAAGGGATGAGGTTTTTTACAAAAAAGTATGAGTTTGAGATAGAGGTATTGGTCAGATCTTCCTGGAAAGAAATTAAAATAGACTCTGTGCCTGTCAAAGTATTTTATTCGCCGAAGGAAAGCAGGATTTCGCATTTCCGCCCATTCAAAGATTTTACAAGAATCTCTATACTCAATACTGTATTAGTCATTCTCACTGTAGCTTACATCATTCCGAGAAATTTTCTACGAACAGTTTTCAGAAGATCTACCTACACTAAAATTAAAGATAAGATCATAGAGACGAAGGGATCAAAACGCAATTCTGCAATCTCTCTAGCCTTTGGGGTCTTCATGGGAATTATCCCAATTTGGGGATTTCAAATGATTATTGCGATACTTTTATCTGTCGTCTTCAAGCTGAATAAATTGCTGGTCATTCTAAGTGCAAATATCAGCATTCCACCTATGATCCCGATCATTGTCTTCTTCAGCTACAAGCTTGGTGGATTCTTACTTGGTGACGAAGCCCATGAATCTCTTGCTTTCAGTAATTCTATCAATCTTGAAACTGTGAGAGATGGATTTCTGCAGTATGTATATGGCAGTATATTACTGGCGTTTATAGCATCATTTGTGACCGGAATCGTGAGTTATATTTTATTGAGTCTTGTACGGAAGGAAAGAGTCTGATATCTATGAGTAATTTCTTCTTAAGTATTTTTCTGTTTTTTCAAAAACGCATGAAATTATTTTATGCAGTTCTTTTTGGTGTATTTGCCCTCCTCATATTTTTTGCAGCAAAAGTAAAGCTTGAGGAGAGTATTGTGCAAATGCTTCCACAGGATAAGTCAACCGAGAAGCTGAACAATTTCTATCAAAATTCAAAGATTTCAGATCGAATACTTTTCAGAATTTCATCTTTGGACACAACAGCAAAGGATCCTGATAGCCTGATCGGACTGTGTGATCGGTTAGTTTCCGGGATTAATTTAAAAGCTTCAGATTATGTCGACACTATAGAGTACAGGACCGATGAAAATGCAATGATAAATGTATTTTCGGCCATCGATGAAAACCTGCCATATTTTTTAGAAGAGGAAGATTACAAAACATTGGACTCTCTGACCAATGCTGATGTCATTGCAAAAATAGTTGAGTCCAATTATATGACATTAACAGGTCCTGCCGGAATTACCATGGGGAGATACATCGTTAATGACCCTCTTGGTTTGAATTTTATTGCTTATAAAAAGTTGAAAAATCTTCAAGCCAGTGAGGAGATTAATTTATTTGGAGGGTATTTTTTCTCAAAGGATAATAGCAGTCTGCTTTTTTTCTTGAGTCCAAAATTTTCAAGTTCGGAAACTTCCCGTAACAAAGAATTTTCTGATTTGCTAGAGATAATTGTGAAGGAAAACACAGATGGAAGCAATTTCAAAGTAACTTATTTTGGTGCGCCACTTGTTGCAGCCGGTAATGCTGCCCAGATCAGAAAAGACATTATACTCACAAGCAGCCTTACTATTGTTTTATTAATCCTGATGGTTGCATGGTTCTTCAAGAGGATCAGATATTCGTTGCTGATGATTTTTCCCGTTGTATTTGGAGCAGCCTTCGCATTGGCCTCAATCTTCATACTCAAAGGCTCCGTTTCTGTAATTGCTATTGGAGCGGGATCGGTAGTCTTAGGTATCGCCGTGAACTACTCACTTCACTTTTTAATGCACAAACGCTATCATGGAAATGTAAAAGAAGCTATCAAAGAGCTTGCCTTTCCTATGACTGTTGGGAGTCTCACAACTATTGGGGGCTTTTTAAGTTTGCAATTTGTCAAGGCGCCGGTCTTGCAAGATTTAGGTCTGTTTGCTGCCTTGTGTCTGGTTGGTGCGGCGATTTCATCCTTGATTTTTCTTCCCCATTTTATTTCTAAAGATACGGTAGTTTCCGGGAGTACCGAAGATGAACTGTCATCCTATGAAAAACTGATGGGCAGATTGAGAAAGAAAAAGCGGCTGGGATTTGTATTTATCTTTTTGACACCGATCCTGTTCTATTTCGCTAAAGATGTAAGTTTTGAGGATGATATGAATAAGATCAACTACATGTCAGCAGAACTCAAAGAAGCAGAAACTGAAATGAACAGGCTTAGTTCCTATTACCATAAATCTGTATTTGTTGTTGCATCAGGTAGTAGTATGAATGAGGCGCTTTTGAGGAGTGAGGCTGCGATGCCTGAGATCAGGAAAATGAAGAATACAGGGTTGATCAATTCATTAACCGGTGTTTCTTCATTTATCATCTCTGATAAGGAGCAAGCCACCAGATTGAAAAGATGGAAGAATTTCTGGTCGGACGAAAAGAAGGAATTTGTTGTCGGGAAGCTTGTAGAGGAAGGCAGTAAATGGAAGTTCAAAAGTTCAGCATTTGACGGTTTTGAACGGGTTATAAATAAAAATTTCGTTGCTCTTCCTAATTTTGGAATTGACGTACTCGGACCTGGTATTGTGTCCAATTTTGTTGAGGAAAACAATGGTGAGGTTCATGTGATCACTATGCTAAAACCTGATAGCGGAAAAATAGATCAGGTATATTCCGGTCTTGAGGTATTTAATGATCTTACTGTTTTTGACAGGCAGTTTATTGTTGATAATCTGGTAAGAATTGTAGGTGAAGACTTCAATTTCATTGCCATATTTTCTTCAATTCTGGTCTTTCTTGCATTACTAATTTCTTATGGAAGAATTGAGTTAGCGCTCATCTCATTTATTCCAATGGTCATTGCATGGATTTGGATACTGGGAGTCATGTCCTTGTTAGGGATCAAATTCAATATTATCAATATTATTTTATCCACTTTGGTATTTGCTTTAGGTGACGACTACTGTATTTTTACCATGGATGGATTAAAGCAGGAGTATGCCAGACGTACTAAGAGCTTGATTTCAGTACGTGCATCAATCTTGTTTTCTGTCGCAACAACCATTGTCGGTTTGGGTATTCTCGTCTTTGCGAAGCATCCTGCACTAAAGTCAATTGCTTTTGTTTCCATAATTGGACTGGTTTCGGTTTGGATAGTATCTCAAACTTTGCAACCTATGCTTTTTGCTGCGCTAATAAGTAGTCCGACAAAAAAAGGTAACCCTCCATATACTCTCTGGGG
>Ga0116143_10006674_pt1 | contig 9976 bp, 10 predicted proteins | sample AD_UKC034_MetaG_FD_89745 | JGI IMG/M metagenome (GOLD analysis project Ga0116143, IMG submission 89745) | Active sludge microbial communities of municipal wastewater-treating anaerobic digesters from USA - AD_UKC034_MetaG | ecosystem: Engineered > Bioreactor > Anaerobic > Digestate | place: USA...
GCGATTCTGAGATAAAAGTTCCTTTCGATCAGTCGTGCAAAACCTGGGAATGCTCAGTCCGGTTAACAGGAGATAACCTGCTGGGTCTGCATCTGGGCGAAACCAGTACCATGTCAGTTCTGGGTATTGTCGGAAACCTGATGCAGAGTAGCCCGGATTTACTCTCAGCGTTTGAGAAAATGACAAATTATATTTCGGTAGCCACGGATATGATTCATTTTGGCGTTAAACAAAATGCGCATGAGATTACGCTTACGTGTAAACCAGTTTCATTATTTACTAAAACATCACCGGTGGGTGCACGCCATGCGATAGAGCAATCCTTGACGGGTACACTTAACGTTTTTTCGTTGCTTACCGGAAAAAAGATAAAACCATTACGTACCACCTTCAAACACAGACGTGGTGGAGATATTGCAGAGTATCAGCGTGTTTTTGGTGCCGAGGTCTTATTTAATGGAGCCGGCAATCATCTTGTTTTTAAAAGAGAAGATCTTCTTACCCCAATTGTAAGTCGTGACCGCACGTTGTTCGCTTTTTTTGAGAAAATGTTGAAGGAAAAGAAGTCGACCAAAAAGAAGTCGTTATCGGAACAAATCAAACAATTACTGCGTACTGATTTTCAGGGACAAATTCCTTCGCTTGAAGCGGTTGCATCGCGTATGAACACTACACCCCGCACCCTGCAACGAAGACTGGCAAGTGAAGGAGTAGCGTTTCGTTTATTGGTAACAAGTGTACAAAAAGATTTGGCGCAGGAGTTATTGAGATTGAACGGCAGCGTATCGCAGGTGTCGGGTTTGTTAGGTTATTCTGATCCCAGTGCTTTTCGCAGGGCATCTAAAAAATGGAACCTTAAATAGATATTTGTATTGCGTTACAATTGTTATAGGCTTATCTCAAAATTCTTTCCCACCGCTTTCAAATCTTCTACTACTTTCTCCACCAACGGAATGCCTTCTTTCATTCGGATGGCTTCAAACTCTCTTTCCGGGTCGCCCGGTATCACTAAGTGATCATAACCTTCGGCAGTTTTAGCACTGCGGAAACGGGTAATCCAGTTGTCCATGTGACTTTTAAATTCATCCGCAGGGCGGAAAGCATCTACCCGCATGGCGCCAAAGAAATGACCAATACCTTCACCCACTGGGTCGGCAGGTGGTGCAAGAAAACTTACAAAAGGCGGAACCCACGGGCCGTAGTTTGCTCCGCTCAGTACGGCTGAAAAAATATCTACCCATGCACCCAAACAAAAACCTTTATGGCTTCCATGTTCACGGTCGCTGCCCAGCGGCACCAGCGCACCGCCATCTTTTAACTCGTGCGGATTAGTAGAAGAACTGCCGTCTTTTTTCTGAATCCATCCTTCAGGCGCTTCTTTATTTTTGCGTTGCAGAATTTCCAGTTTGCCATTGGCTGCGGTGGTGGTAGCAAAGTCGGCCACGAAAGCAGGTTGTTTACCGGCTGGTATGGCTACACAAATCGGGTTGGTGCCCAGCAACCGTTCAACAGAAAAAGTTGGCGCTACCAATGGGCTCGCGTTAGTCATGGCCATACCAATCATATCTTTTTGCAGGGCCATCATGGCATGATACCCGGCAATGCCAAAATGGTTAGAGCCCTTTACGGCTACCCAACCCGTTCCGGCAACAGCTGCTTTTTGCATGGCTATTTCCATGGCTTTGGGCGCAACCACAAGTCCCAGACCACCGTCACCATCTACTACAGCCGTGCTGGGTGTTTCGTGTACAACTTTTATGTTGGGCTGGCTGTTAATGCGTTTGGCTTCCCACAAGCGCACGTAGCCTGAAAGACGCGCTACCCCGTGCGAATCGATGCCCCGCAAATCCGCGCTAAGCAACACATTGGCTGCCAGTTGGGCATCAGCCTCAGGGCAATTCATTTTTTTGAAAATATCTACGGCAAATTGCCGCAATTGTGTGTAGGGTAGCGTTATTTCATTCATGGCGCAAAAGTTGCTTGATTCATATCGGATTTCAAGATATTGTTAAAAATTATAATAGTTGTTATGGAAAATCACATCGCACTTCATCCTATTGTCAAAATTCTAAAAATCATGACAAATCAACTTTTAACATCGGCTTTAGTGGTTAGTTCGCTGGTTGCAGCGGCCCAACCTGATAAACCGGTAGATTCGAAAATTACGGATGTTACTGTATTTCTAAACAAGGCCCAGGTTTCGCGTACTGTTAAAACAAAAGTAGAAACCGGAAAAACCAACCTGATTGTTACCGGGCTTTCTTCTCAGCTCGATCCGCAAAGTGTGCAGGTTTCTGGCAAGGGGAGTATTGTGATATTGGGTACATCGCACCGGCAAAATTATTTGAATGAGTTCAATTTACCCAAGCCCTTGCGCATGTTGAAAGATTCGGTAGAAACATTGCAACGCCAACTTATTTTGGAGCAAAGCCAGAAAGAAATTCTGAACAAGGAAGAACAGATGTTGCTGAGCAATCAGAAAATAGGAGGAACCAATCAGAATTTAACGGTAGCTGAGCTAAAGGCTATGGCCGATTTTTATCGCACCCGTTTAAGTGATATTGTTTCATCGCGCATGAAGCAGGACGAGAAAATGAAAAAGCTGAACGAACGTATTGCCAGACTGAATGCGCAGATCAACAGCCAGAATGAATTGTATCGCAGAAACACCAGCGAGCTGGTAGTAAGTGTTTCGGCAGAAGCAGCTACTAACGTGGAGTTGCAGGTGCGCTATGTGGTAGCCAATGCCGGTTGGAGTCCGGTTTATGATTTACGTGCAATTGATACCAAAAATCCGGTGCAGTTGAGTTATAAAGCCAATGTGTTTCAAAGTACAGGTGAGGAATGGAATAATGTAAAACTGAAACTATCAACCGCTAATCCAAACCTGAGCGGACAAAAGCCTGAGTTATATTCGTGGTATCTGGATTTTTATTATCCACAGGTTTATGATATGGCCAAACGCAAATCGATGGCTGCTGCTCCGGCAGCAGTCTATAGAGCAGAAGCTAAAGTGGCGGATGAAGAACTTGCTGAGGCAATAACGGTAGCGGATTATGTTACAACAATCCAGACTTCTTTAAACACTGAGTTTGATATTGCATTGCCCTACACCGTTGCATCATCGGCTAAGCCAGTGGTGGTTGACATTCGCAGTTACGATATGAAAGCGGATTACATTTATTCAGTTGCACCTAAGTTGGATATGGATGCATTTCTGATGGCCCGTGCCACCGGTTGGGAAGAGTTTAACCTGTTGCCTGGCGAGGCTAACATTTTCTTTGAAGGAACTTTTGTGGGTAAATCGTTTATCGATCCGAATAATATCAAGGATACGCTTGCTGTTTCTTTGGGCCGTGATAAGCGGATTGTGGTGAAACGTGAAAAACTGAAAGACCTTACTTCGAAAAATTTTATCGGCTCATCGCGCAAAGAGAGTTACACATGGGAGATTTCGGTGCGCAATACTAAAGCTGATGCGGTAAAGATCATAATTGAAGATCAGGTACCGGTGTCGCAGAATACACAGATTGAAGTTACTACGCTTGACCTGGGTGGAGCAAAGTATACTAAGGATACGGGTAAACTTATGTGGGAGCTTGAACTGAAACCGAACGAAACCCGCAAGCTGGTGTACAAGTTTGATGTGAAGTATCCGAAGGATAAACAGGTTACGGGACTCTAGGTGTAAATTAACAATAGAGGGTTGATTGGGCAACCCTCTATTTTTTAGAATTGTGTATATTTGGTTTATGGAAAACAAAGGACATTTGAAATCGGAGTTGGTAGAGATGATTGAGCAGGAGACAGATACTCATGTATTAGAGGCTATCTACACTTTGTTAAGCAGAACTTCTCTGAACCCTTTGCTCAGGGAAAAGTTTACTATACGTGCATTGAAGGCTGAAGAAGATATTAAAAGCGGAAGACTTTTTTCATCAGACGAGATTAAAGCACGAATCAATAAATCGTGAAACTTCTTTATACGGAACAGGCATTAGATTCATTACAAGAATGTCTGGATTTTTTGTCAGCCGGTGTTCCGCCCGGGAAAATACAGGAAATAAGAGATCGAATAATAGCCAAGGCTGATAAACTTTTAGAGAGTCCGTTTACTGGACAGCGTGACGAGTACCTTGCTCATTTGGGGCTTGAACACAGAAGAATTATCGAGGGAAACTATAAGATTATTTATCGGGTGACAGGTGAAATAATATACATTACCGATATATTCGACACCCGTCAGGATCCTTCGGAAATGAAGCCTTGATTAAATAAGCATTGCCAAAACTCCTTCCTTTAATGAATAAGACGAAACCCGGATGTCCGCGAACCGATACGCATTAAGCAAGTACCGGATCAGGCAACAAGCCACTACAATCATATCCACGCGCATTTCAATCATACCCGGTATCTGCATACGCGCGGTGCGGTCTTTAATCAGAAGCTCTTCATAAATTTCATCAAATGCCTTAATTGAAAAAGGTGTTTCGGGCGCCTCCGTTACCGGGATGTTGTTACGAAAACAATAGATATCACTGAGTGTATCAAACGTGCCACTTGATCCAACAAGCGTTTCAGGTTTATGTTTGTGTAATTGATCAAATAGTAGTTTTAATTCTTCGTCAAAAAAACTGAATATAGCCTTAATTTCTTCCGGACGGATAGGATCACTTTTCTGAAACCGTTCCAGCAGTCGCTGGCCGCCAATTTCAAAACTGTAGCTCCAGAAAATTTCAGTAGCGTTGGCGATAATGAACTCCACACTACCACCGCCAATATCCATAATCAGATGTTTTTTATCGCCCATGGCAATGGCAGCACGCGCTCCGAAACAAATGTATTCAGCCTCTTGCACGCCCCGAATGATATTGGTTTTAATACCGGTTTCAACTTCAATTAGATTGGTTACATCTTTTCCATTGGTAGCGTTGCGCAATGCACTGGTACCAAAAGCCAATATCTTGCTTACGCCTGCTTCAACAAGCGTTTCTTTAAATGCCTTCATGGTTTTTAACGCCCGGGCAATAGCATCATCCGTAATTAGGTTGCGATTAATGCCGCCCACCCCAATTTTTACGGGTACCTTTTCGCGATGTGCGATGTAAAAATGCCCGCCTTCCACCGTAGCTATCAGCAGGTGAAAGGTATTGGTGCCCATATCGATAATCGCTATTTTATTCATTCGAATTCAGGTAGCCAAGATACGCATCTGGTGCTAACTATTTCTATCTTTGAGTGAAGCACAATCAGCTATGACTAAACGAAAAATAAAATCCGAGACTCTTCAACCTAAGTTTGATGAACTGGAACGCAAAAATCTGGAATCACTTTTAGGGGGAGGAGAAAAGCGAATAGAACAACAACATAAACGGGGTAAGCTTACGGCCCGCGAACGCATTCACTTATTATTAGACGAAGGTTCGTTTGAAGAGTTGGGAAAATTTGTAATGCACCGGGCTAAAGATTTTGGGTTGGATAAAGAGCATTACCTGGGCGATGGTGTGATTACCGGCTATGGGACGATACAGGGTAGGTTGGTGTATGTGTTTTCGCAGGACTTCACTGTGTTTGGTGGCTCTCTTTCCGAAACCCATGCCGAAAAGATTGTAAAGATTATGGAACTAGCCATGAAGAATGGTGCTCCAGTTATCGGGCTGAACGATTCGGGCGGAGCACGTATTCAGGAAGGAGTAGTTTCGCTGGGCGGCTATGCCGATATATTTTATCGCAATGTAATGGCATCGGGTGTGGTGCCGCAGATCTCGGCTATTATGGGACCGTGTGCAGGGGGTGCCGTGTATTCGCCTGCTATTACCGATTTTATTTTCATGGTAGAAAATACTTCGTTTATGTTTGTAACAGGTCCCAATGTAGTAAAGACCGTTACACACGAAAACGTAACAGCCGAAGAGTTAGGGGGAGCATCGGCACACAGTACAAAAAGTGGTGTAACGCATTTTGCCAGCGCTAATGAGGCAGAGTGTATTGCACAGATTAAACAGCTGTTCAGTTACATTCCACAAAATTGTGAAGACACAGTTCCGAATTTACCTTACACATCGGGCAATGAAAATCGGCCAGCGTTGAATGAAATTATTCCGGCCAATCCCAATCAACCCTACGATATGCGCGAGGTGATTGCCGGAGTAGTGGACGAGAGTTCGTTCTTTGAGGTGCATAAAAATTTTGCAGAAAATATTGTTGTTGGCTTTGCACGCCTGGGCGGAAGAAGTATTGGTATTGTGGGAAATCAACCGGCTGCGTTGGCGGGCGTGTTGGATATTGATGCGAGTGTAAAGGGCGCCAGGTTTGTTCGCTTCTGCGATTGCTTTAATATTCCATTGCTGATACTGGAAGATGTGCCGGGATTTTTACCGGGCACCGATCAGGAATGGAATGCGATAATTACCAACGGAGCAAAGTTGCTGTATGCTTTTTCAGAAGCAACCGTGCCGCGCGTTACCGTAATTACACGTAAGGCATATGGTGGTGCGTATGATGTGATGAATTCCAAACATATTGGGGCCGATTTGAACTATGCCTGGCCCACAGCCGAGATTGCCGTAATGGGGGCAAAAGGCGCGGCTGAAATTATTTTCAAAAAAGAAATTTCAGAAGCAGAAGATCCAACTTCTAAACTAAACGAGAAGGTAGATGAGTACACCAGGAAGTTTGCAAACCCGTATCGGGCTGCACACAGAGGGTATATAGATGAAGTGATTTATCCGGATCAGACCCGTGAAAAATTAATGCGAGCTTTTGCGATGTTGGAGAATAAAGCCGCGACACTGCCCAGAAAGAAGCATGGGAATATTCCATTGTAACCGGTTTTGTGCTGTGTTTTTACCCTGATTTATTTTTATCTTTAGTACCTAATTAAATGCAGTATGGAAAGAATTGTGATTCAAGTGGATGACAGCGCAGGTAAGATTTACCGGCAGTTAAGCGCAGATAAACAGTTACTGATTTCTGATGCACTTAGTTTGGTTTTGAAAAAGGCCGGAAATGATTCTTCTGATGTGGAATACAGGAAACTTCTGGATGAATTCGGCCAACAGGCTATTGCAAACGGACTGACTCCTGAAATATTGGAAGATCTGTTAAAAAAAGATGATTAGTCTTTTTGTAATAGATACCAGTACGCTTATTAGCGCTCATTTATTACCTGCTTCTATTCCCCGACAGGCCTACGATTTAGCATCACGCAAGGGTATAGCTGTGTTTTCGAAAACCACTTTTCACGAATTCGCAACAACCTTTACACGTGAAAAATTTGAACGTTATCAATCTCTTGAAAACAGATTAAGGATGATTAAGCTGGTTGAGCAGAAGGGGCATTTTAAAGAAGTTTCGATACAGTTAAAAGTTTGTCGTGACCCAAGAGATGATATGTTTTTGGAACTAGCCGTAAGTTGTGATGCTTCTGCAATAATTACGAGCGATCCGGATTTACAGATTCTGCATCCTTTTCGGCATATCCCCATTGTTTCACCATCAGATTTTTTGAGGAAGCCTTAAGTTTTAAAATTTTTCTAAAAATGACTTTGCAAAACGCCCAGCAACAAGTTGACGAATGGATTAAAACACATGGCGTACGCTACTTTAGTGAACTTACAAACATGGCCATTCTTACCGAAGAAGTAGGTGAAGTAGCCCGCATTATGGCCCGCAGGTATGGCGATCAATCCGAAAAGGAATCAGATAAAAGTAAAGAACTAGGCGATGAGATGGCTGATGTATTGTGGGTGTTGATTTGTCTGGCTAATCAAACAGGCGTAAATCTTACGGAAGCCTTTCAAAAAAACATCGAAAAGAAAACCATCCGCGATAGAGATCGCCACCATCAAAATTCAAAATTGAAATGAAAAATTTTCTGATTGTTATTCTGTTTGCCGGCCTTGCAGCCTGTAAGTCCAAACCAGCAGCCAATCAGGTTGTGTTTGGTAAAGTCTGGACAGGAAATGAAAAATCGGCATGGGCCGAAGGGTTTGCTATAACGGGTGATTCGCTTGTGGCCGTTGGCTCGCGTAATGAAATTGAAACCTGGATAGGACCAGAGACGAAGGTGACTGAAACCAGCAAGGAAAACCTGATTGTGCCCGGTTTTATCGATTGCCATACGCACTTTATGGAAGGTGGTTTTGCGTTGGCATCTGTTCAACTACGCGATGCGAAAACGAAAGAAGAGTTTATAAACCGGATAAAAGCATTTGCATTAACTCAGCCAAAAGGCGCATGGATTACCAGTGGTGATTGGGATCATGAAAACTGGGGCGGTGAATTGCCTACGCGCGATTGGATTGATTCTGTTACCCGCGATAATCCGGTATGGATAAATCGACTGGACGGACACATGAATCTGGCCAATACAGCAACATTAAAACTGGCAGGCGTGGATGATAACGCAAAGGAGGTAACAGGAGGTGCTATTGTGCGCGACAAGAAGGGTAGGATTACGGGTGTATTCAAAGACAATGCAACCTCCCTTATTGATCCGGTTGTGCCCGATCCTTCAGATGAGCAAAAGGACATGGCATTACATGCTGCTATGAATTATGTAGCCAGTTTTGGGGTTACCTCCATCCATAATATGGATGGTTATATGGATGTATTTGAGCGGGCAAGAAAATCAGACGCACTGATAACAAGAATTTATGCCGGCATGTCGCTAAGAAAGTGGCGAGAGTTAAATGAAAAGATTCAGCAACAAGGACGGGGCGATAAGTGGTTACGAATAGGATCATTAAAAGCATTTGTAGATGGTTCGCTGGGTTCGCATACGGCCGCCTTCTTTAAACCCTTTGAAGATACACCAATCGACTCCGGTTTTTTTGTAGTTACCGAGGCGGAACTTTATAAGAGAATAAAATCGGCAGATAGTGCCGGCTTGCATGTAATGACACACGCCATTGGCGACAAAGCGGTTAATACGCTATTAAATATTTATGAGCGTGTGATAAAAGAGAATGGAGAACGCGACAGGCGTTTTAGAATGGAACACTCGCAGCATCCCAAACAGGAAGACTTTAGAAGATTCGCTGAACTTCAGGTAATACCCAGTATGCAACCCTACCATGCTATTGATGATGGCCGGTGGGCCGAGAAGTTTATTGGCGAACGGATAAAAACCACCTATGCATTCAGATCTTTTTTGAATGCTCAGGCCAATCTTGTTTTTGGCAGCGATTGGTTTGTTGCGCCACCCATTCCGCTTGAAGGAATTTACGCGGCTGTTACCCGGCAAACTATTGATGGTAAGAACCCGGATGGTTGGGTACCCGAACAAAAAATTTCGGTAGAAGAAGCGCTGAAGTCATACACAATTCGTGCGGCCTATGCTTCGTTTGAAGAAGACATAAAAGGCTCCATCGCTACGGGTAAGCTTGCTGATTTTGTTATACTCGAACGAGACATTACACAAATTGATCCCGTAGGAATACGCGAGGTTAAGGTATTGAAAACTGTAGTGGGTGGAAAGACGGTGTACGAACGCCAGTAATCAACAAACCAGTTCGCCACGCACTAACTTAGGAATTACCGTGTATTGATCGGGCGTTAAACAGAATTCGATGTCTTTCTGAATGTTTAATCGCTGTAAGCGCTTAACATGCGAAGAGGCACTCAGAAATTCAACCATGTTGCCTTTAGCCTGATTGTATAAACGTTGCGCGGCAAGCGGGGCATCGCAATCAGGTTCAATATGATTTTTCAATTTCTCTACCAGCGCACCTGCAAAAAGTGTGTCTTCCAGATTTACTTTACCTTTCCAGCCTGCACATACAATCAGTATGTTGTTGTGACTGAATAAAAGGTATTTTGTTATTGAACTAAGATTGAGAAAGCTACCGATAATAATTTCTCTGGCTGCTTTTGATTTTTCTATTGCCTGGGTGCCGTTAGTTGTAGTGAAGGCAATTTTCTTTCCGGCTACCTGATCGCCCATGTATTCGAAGGGTGAGTTTCCCTTATCAAA
>Ga0116143_10006676_pt1 | contig 9976 bp, 7 predicted proteins | sample AD_UKC034_MetaG_FD_89745 | JGI IMG/M metagenome (GOLD analysis project Ga0116143, IMG submission 89745) | Active sludge microbial communities of municipal wastewater-treating anaerobic digesters from USA - AD_UKC034_MetaG | ecosystem: Engineered > Bioreactor > Anaerobic > Digestate | place: USA...
CTCCTTACTCCTGACTCTTTACTCCTCACTCCGGCTGCAGTTCGACCACCGTCACGCCTGCTCCACCTTCCAGCGGCGGGGCAAAGACGAAACCAGCTATTGCCGGATGCTCCGCTAGATGCTGATGCACAGCCTGCTGCAACCTTCCGGTTCCGAATCCGTGAATAATCCGTAACTCTTTTTGGCCGCTGAGCAAGGAGTCATCCAGAGCCTTATCGATCATTGAAAGTGCCTGGTCGACCCTCATACCGACAACGTTGAGCGGCAGGACCAGAGGTCGCGCATGCTCGGTTGACCACTGAAACGGAGCTGCCGGCCGACCGGATTCCTTGGTTGCTCCACGTATCTTGGAAAGATCGTCCTTGCGGGCCTTAATGCGAACGCCTCCCACCTGGATCTCAACCGTGTGAGTGTGGTCATCAATATCGATGACCTGGCCCTTCTGATCTCCGCCGCCGAAAGCGATGCGATCACCTTCGTGCAGCTCGCCGAGTTCCGTCATCTCCGGTTCGCTGGGTGTGAACTCCGCCTGAAGGTGTTGTTTCAGCTCGCTGAGGCGCTGTTTCATTGCACCAAGATCGTCTGCGGCTGGCCGAGCCGATTTCTTCTTGGCTGCTTTGAGCAGGCGCTCAACTTCTCGGAGGATTTCTTTTGCCTTGCGGTCGGTCTGGGCCAGGAGACTGGCCCGACGATCCTTGAGAATAACAAGCAGCTGGGAAAGAGAAGCCTCGAGGCCGGCTGCGGATCGGAGGAGACTTTCAAGGTCATGATATGTCCGCACGACTGCATCGACTTTTTCTCTCATCGCTTCCACAAGTTGCAGATTCTGGTGTTCTGCGTCACCGAGGTAGGCAGCAGCCTTCTGTAGTATTGCCGGGTTCATCCCGAGACGGGCGGCAGTTTCAAAGGCCTTGCTGCTGCCCGGAACACCATAGATAAGACGATAGGATGGCTGGAGAGTATCAGAGTCGAACGCGACCGAGATGTTCATCACATCACTGGTAGTGATGGCGTATGACTTGAGGAGATTGAGATGACTCGTCACCACCACTTTTGCCTTGCGGAGGCGAAGCTCATCAATAACGGCCAGAGCGAGGGCACCGCCTTCCTGAGGATCAGTTCCTGTTCCCACCTCGTCGAGAAGCACAAGACTGGATGGTTGAGCTCGATCGAGGATTGAGGTGAGAAAATTCAGGTGGGATGAAAACGTACTCACATGCTGCTCGAGATCCTGTTCATCGCCGATATCCGCGAACACTGCTTTCCACAGCGAAATGGTGCTGCCTTCAGACACCGGGATGTGCATTCCAGCCTGTACCATGAGGGTAAGCAAACCGAGAGTCTTAAGCGCGGCAGTTTTGCCGCCCATGTTTGCGCCGGTTATAATCGAAACCATGTACTCGACAGGGAACTCCAGATCGATAGGGACGACGTCAGGATTCGTAAATAGAGGCAAAGACCCCGGCCCTTGATCGCTTGCGGCCACATAAGCGAGCAGAGGATGCCGCGCAGCCCGAAGCCTGATTTCTCCGCTGTCGACAACCTGCGGCGAGCAGGCGTCAAGTGCAGTGCTGAATCGAGCCTTTGCCTGGATAGCGTCAAGCAACGCGAGGCAGCGTTGATTTCTGAATAGAGATTCCCTGCTTTCACGGACCATGTCGGTAATATTCTTGAGTATCAGGATTTCCTCATCACGTTCCTCTTCCTTAAGGAGGTGCAAGCTGTTGTTCAGTTCCACCACGGAAAAAGGTTCGACAAAGCAGGTAGCCTGGTGTCGGGACTGATCGTGAACTACGCCGGGTACCTGTTTGCGGAAATCCGAGCGCACCGGAATAACGTAACGATCATTCCGAATAGTGATATACCGCTCCTGCAGCCCGCTGGTGCTGTGGCTGTTCAGGATATCATCAAGAAGGGAGCGCACCCTCATCTTGGTCTGGGTTATCGAGACCCTGATGCGTTGCAGGGCGGGACTCGCACTGTCGCGTATCTCGGCATCAGAGGTTATTGCTTCATTAATCATGCTTTCAAGAGGGGCAAGCACCTTGAGACGTGAGGCAATCGATCTAAGGAGAGGGTATCGTTCCCGGATGGATTCAAACAGGGCTTGTGTGAGGCGTGCGGATACAATAGTCTTCTGGATCGCGAGGAGCTCTTGCGGCAGCAGAAACGATTCTTGCGGCGCAGCCTTGGCAAGCAGATCGGTACTATCGACGAGTCCGGTCAGGGGCAGCAAGTCATGTTCGGCATTGAGCGCCTTCATTTCGCTTACCTCTTCAAGACGCTGCCGGATGCTGCTGAAATCAGTAAGGGGTGCTAAACGGCTGCTGGCCTGTCTACCGATGGCGGAGGTAGCAAACTGAGAAACGAAAGCGATAATCTTATCAAACTCGAGGACCGTTCGGGTATGGGAATCCATGCATGTATACCATCTTTTGCTATGGATCTTCGAGTACGCAGGTGGAGGAGCTGAGGGTGAAGGGCTCAAGGTTCAAGGTTGATAAGGTAAGTACACGATCTGCGTGACGGGATATGCGTGATGGAATATACACACAAGATTGAGCACCAAGCCAGCTCGCATTTCTCACATACCACGTCGCATTTCCTTATCTCACATGCATATCGCATATCCTGTTTTTCAACCTTGAACATGCAACCTGGAACCTTTTGTTGCCCCGCTAGTCGTCAGGAGACTTGAAATAGAACTGCAAGCTTATTCCCGCAATCTCGATCATATCACCATCTTTGAGCTTGAACTGGCCTTTCTTAACGCTCACGCCATTTACTTTCGGCACCGCACGTCCTTCGGAGTGAGAGAGAAAATATCCCGACGTCCGACGGCTAATTACAGCTGACGTCTTGGGCAGAAGGAATCCTCGTATCCGTATGTCGGAATCCTCTCCTTTGCCGATCAACGTTATTCGCTTAGACAGCTCAATATCGCTCTGGCTGTCCCCGCCAGATATAAATGTCAACACACCTACGGAATCTACGCCCTTCTCGGGAGGCCTAGTAGCGGCGACTTCCTCCAGGAGCTGCTGTTTGGTCTGGATGTCGAGCATGACAGTTCCTTCGGGAGCCTTCATGTCATGAGTGCCTGTCAATCCCGGTTTTTTGGGTGCCTGCTCGTCCTGAAAGACAACAGTATGCTTGCCGATAGTAATGAGGTCGTTGCTTTTGAGAATCCACTTGGAAACCTTATGTCCGTTGACAAAGGTTCCGTTGAGGCTGTTGAGGTCGAAGAGTACAAAGTCGCCGTTTTCACGCACCAGCTTCGCGTGGTGTCCTGATACAGCGAGATTCTCGATAGCGATATCGTTGTCGTCGGCTCTGCCGATGGTAAGAGAAGCTTTGTCGATGTTGTATTCCTTAAGAAGAGCTTCCTTGAATTTCAGAGTGAGCTTTGGCATAACCTAAAACCTCCGACTCGTTGACCATCGTTCATATGTGAATTAATAATTCGGTTTCGGCCATAAGTCAATTATTTTTCGGCACGTTCGGGCAAAACCAGTGTTGCGGGCGGCCTGTGCAAGGAAGTCGAAACAGTGGCCGAAAACGCGGGCATTCTGAGTGAAGGTGACGAGAATGGCAGTTATATTGTCTTTGCCTCCGTGTTCCTTCGCTTTGTCAATAACAGCCTGACATCCTTTGTCAAGCGATGTGCGATGATGCCATATCAGCTCCAGTATTTCTTCGTCGCTCAGCATATCGGTGAGTCCGTCGGAGCAGAGGAGGAATATATCATTTTCTCTGGGTACTAGTTCATCAACTGCGGGATTGATGCTCGTATCGGCGCCGAGTGCCTGAGTGATGATGTTTTTCATCTCGGAACGGCGAGCTTCATCTTCGCTGATGAGACCGCGCTTCAGCTGCTCCATGACCAGGGAGTGGTCCTCGGTGAGGAGTTCGATGCCGTTATCCCGAATGAGATAGATGCGGCTGTCGCCGACGTGGGCGATAGCGAGGCTCGACTCGCCTACGAGCAGCGTTGCAGCGGTAGTACCCATACCGTGATAGTGTGTTTGGGATTGAGCTGCTTCAAAGATGACACTGTTTGCTTCCATCAGGCTGTCGAGGAGAATATTTGCCTCTCGTGAAAGGCCATCGTTAGAGGCAAAGAACACTCCGTGATGACCATCATCAAGGCGGCGGGCCACATGGGCTTTAATTGTGCAGAGCCCGAGATTACTAGCTACCTCACCGGCTTGATGACCTCCTATTCCGTCAAGAACGATGAAGAGCCCCATGCGTTCATCAGCATAGTAGCAGTCTTCATTGATCTTTCTCTTTAATCCCAGATCTGTTCCCGATGCGGAGGAAATCGTGAATGGTCGCTTCATGTCACCACGAAATTTAAAGGATTACCGGATCAGCGCGATGCATGAGTCCGGGATAGACGACAATCATGTGCGAACTGCCTATCTCTCGCACGTCTCAGGGCCAGACTGGCATTCTTTGCGAATCATGAATGCTGCAGCAAACTCAGCCCCTCAGAAGAAGCGTTGGCGGTCGGCCCCTTTAATTGCCACCAGTGATTCGCTGCGATTCGTGACTATCTCCATGGTGATATATCGTCATACGAGCCCGATGACTTAAGACGAGGGCTGCAGACATCAGGTCCCTCAAGGGCTACACCGGATAATGCCTGCGGGAAAACAGATCCGGCAGATACTCGCCATCACCGCGGAGCTCCTCACCAACCGGTTGCCGATCTTCACGAGCCGCTTTTTTTCCGAAGCATCAGAGCTGCAATGATTCTCGTTGCTTAAACAGACTCGGAGAGAATCCAGCATCCAACGTACGGCTAAAATGGATAGATCTTCTTTTTACCAGTATAATATGTGTATAACAGTGTGACAAAATCCTCTTCCAAAAAAATACTCAGATTGAACGCATACCCGTCATTCCGGTCAGCCGGTGTCTCATGTAAAATTAAAATTTTGTTTTAGCTGATCAGTTTGATATAAAGATAATAGCAGAATATACCGATCATATAGGTAATCGATGATAGATGCCGCACATTGTGTGCCGCTCACCGCGTACAGACCATTTTATTTAGCAGAAACCATCTTCGCGTAACGGATCTGGCTCAGTGAAACTCTTTGGTTTTCTCACTCGAAAAAAAAAGGGTGCCAAGACACTCGACGACTATCTTCAGCTGGCCAAGAGCGAACCCGATAATCCGGGGGTCCACATGAAGATCGCGGACCTCTATATGAAGAGCAATAGGAAGGACAGTGCAGTTAATGAATATATCTGCGCAGCGGAAGGGTATGGCAAGGAAGAGCTGTATCAGTTAGCGATGTCGATCTACAAGACTGTGCTCACCATCGATCCGACGCTGATTCCAGTCTATATTACACTTGCAGAACTTTACGAACGACAGGGATTTATTGGCGATGCTGCGGTAACCTACGAGAAACTAGCCCACTATTATCTCAAGGATGACAATACGCAAGGCGTCAAAGATGTTGTGGCGCGGATGAAGAAGCTCGATGCCGGAAACGGTGCGATCCGGTCAAGGGCTTTGCGTTTTCTTGGCTCCGTAGAAAAAGCTGAGGCCGAGGCCCGGTCCCAATCGACCCGGGAGATGCCGGTAACGGAGGAAGACCTGCTGACTGTTGAAGCACATAGCCAGGACACAGGACATGTACGAGCGGCAGCTGTAGAAGCGGCCCCAGAAAACGGTGATTTCTTCGATCTGGGTGCGCATCTCGATACCGGCAATGAACTTGTACTTTCTGAAGAGGCGATCGCCTCATCTGCTGATGCATCTTCACTGGAAGTTGATACGGTATTCCAAGGAATACGGAAAAACATCGAGCAGAGTGATAAGGAGGAAGGCTATCGCCTGCACTATGAACTCGGTATCGCTTACCAGCAGATGGATCGCTTTGATGATGCCATCGAGGAATTCAAGAAGGCATTGTCCGACGCAGACGTTAAGAATGATTGCTTCCTGAGACTGTGTGCATGTTTTCGGGAGAAAGAAATGTTCAAGCACGCGATCAATGCTGCGAAGAGTGGTCTGAAGAGTCGGTTTATTTCCCAAAGTGAGTTCCTCGGCCTGAATTATGAACTGGGCCTTACCTATGCTGAAATGGGTGATGAAAAGAAAGCATTAGGATCATTTCTCGAGATCGCTAAGATTGATGCGAACTATCGCGATACGCGGAAAATCATCGACGCAATGAAAGGGCAGAATTAATGGTAGTCTTTAACCCCAGCAAGAGAGAAATTGGGGCCAAGATCGTCTATTATGGTCCTGCTGCCTGTGGTAAGACCACGAATCTTCAATACGTGCACAAGAAGCTTAATCCTACTCAGCGTGGAGAGCTGGTATCGTTAGCGACTAAAGACGATCGAACTCTGTTTTTTGATTTTCTCCCCCTCGAGCTGGGCTCGGTACGAGGATTCAAGACCCGCTTTCATCTGTATACGGTACCAGGACAAGTTTATTACGTTTCAACACGTCGTGCGGTGCTCACCGGAGTTGATGGTGTTATCTTTGTAGCTGACTCCCAGGAAGCCAAGTTGGCCGAGAATATTGAGAGCCTTGAGGACCTGGAGAAAAACCTCTCGTATTATGGAAAAAAGATTGAAGAAGTCCCCATGCTTCTGCAGTATAACAAACGGGACATGAAGAATCTCAGTGCCATCGAAGTGCTCAACGAAAAGCTGAACAAAAGAAAACTCCCTTTTGTTGAAGCAAGTGCCTACAATGGTCGGGGAGTGATGGAAACACTGACGATGATTACCAAGGCAGTGTTGGAAAATCTGGAAGATTCTTCGCGGAAGCCGAAGGTGCCGCTTCGACGCCGGGTGGGAGGACCTTCTCATGATGAGGATTCCGCAGGGAAGCTGCCGCCTCCCTTGCCTCCCCGTGTCACCCCGGAGCCCGCGACCATCGCGTCTCCTCTCGCAGCGGAGAAGAATCCTCCTCTCCTTAGTGCTGCGGCGAAGGAGCAAGTCGGAACTATAGGTGAAGAAGGGCCAAAGGTTTCTTCACTGGCAGGAAGCATGGAAAATGAAACGATTGCTGAAGAGGATGCTCCCGCGTTTGGATTGGACACGTTTAACGAAATGGAATTCGAAGATGAGCCAGAGATTTCCGACAGTCTTCTCGAATTCGGAGATGATGAGGAAACGGTCACTGCTGAAGAGGATGAGGGTCTCGAACTATCAGAATATCGAAATGAGGATTCAGGTGTAATCGAGCAGCCGCTTGAGTTCGATGAAGATGCAGTCGAAGCTCAGGGGCCTCTTGACCTTGATTCTGACAATCGTGCTTTTCAACAGAGTCGTGAGGTTCTTGAGCTTGATGAATTTAAAGTAACTCAGGCCCCGGGAGCAGCGGAGAATTTCCTGACTGAAAGCGAAAAGGCTCCTCTGGAGATTGAGCTTCCTGCCGACGAGCTGACTCTGGAATCAGAACCAGCTGTCTACCACGAGGAGGAGCTTGACCTGACAATACGTCCACTGTCTGAGAATGAGACAAATGAATCTGAAGAGCTTTTTGAAGAGGACCTGCTTGAGCTTGAAGAGCCTGCTCTCCCCGGGTTCGCAGCGTCAGAAGAGTCTGGAGAAGACAGCATTGAAATCATCCACTGCGGTGAGGCTCAAAAGCTTTCCCGCAGTGCGGTACAAATACCGCTGGTACTGAAGCTTAACCGGAATAATGACCGTGTGAGCTTCACCTTAACAGTTCAACTTGCCGAGTTACTGAAACGAAACGGCTAGGATGCCTGCCGTTCGTTCCAATTACCTGCATATCTTTTTTGCCCCACATCCTGGAGTTGTACATTACGAGGTATGAGGAGACTCTTTTACTGTATATGCCTGCGTATAGTGATGATCCTGGCCTCGAGTGTCGTGGAGGTGCGAGGCGAGGAGGCTGTTCTCTTTTCTGATACCCGGGCGGATCAGGAAGGGAGCCCACCCGCTGCTGCTGTTCCCCTGCCTCAGAATTACCTGGCGATGCCGGAAAGTGAGCGGAACTATTCGGAGAGTGCGTATGCGGCTGTCGGCTCCTATTTCGGCACAGTACTGAATGCCGGCTCTCCCCGGTCTGCTCTCATTGCAGAGAAGACTCTCACCGATATCTACCAGCACCAACTGGATAATGGAATTCAGAACTTCACGACACTTGCATCGCTCCTGATTGCACGCTCTGTTCTGGCAATCGACGCTGGCAATCCTCAGGAGGCGGTGCGGTTAGCCACCTTAAGCCGGAGATCGGCTCCGTTCTTCCCTCAATCTCACTGGGCATTGGCACGGGCATACTGGGCGGAAAATAAATTTCGTCCTTTCCGTGCCGTACGTGAATGGGTTAAGGGATGGTGTGTTGGTATACGGAACTTCCCTACAATGGTTGTACTCATATGCAATCTTCTTGTTCTAACCCTGATCGCGTTCTCGTTTGCTGTTTTCGTTTTCGCCCTCATCATCGTCGGGAAAAACTATCGGCTCTTTGCATATGATATAGGGGGCATGATTTCCGTGCAGCGATCGCTGCTGATAGAACATGTCTGGGCAGTAAGCGTACTGGTATTTCCGCTCCTGATCGGATTTGGACCGATGCTTACTGCACTTTTCTGGCTTATGGTTTTCTCGTGGTATCTGACAAAGCGGGAAAAGCAGGTTGTCTTGACGATTTTCCTGCTGCTGCTGGTGCTGCCGTGGAGCTTTCGCAACGGTGCATCACTAATGCTCGCTCAGAAGCCCGGTATTACAACAGCGCTCTACCGCGCCAATTATGAAGACTGGCTCGGCGATACTGAGTCCCGTCTGGATTCCTGGCTGATTAATCGTTCTCAGGATAGGGATGTTATCTTTAGTCTGGGATTGCTGAATAAGAAACAGCAGAACTATAATGATGCGGAACGTTACTACACACGACTGCTCGCCTTGAATCCTGGTCATGGACCGACACTGAATAATGTCTCTAACGTATATCTGGGAAAAGGACGATTGAAAAAGGCCGAGGAAACGTATCAAAAGGCTATCAAGGCTGATTGCCAGGTCGCTTCTTTCCATTACAACTTATATCGAACCTACCTGGAACTCTATAAGTTCCTCAAGGCACAGCAGGAACAAGAACTCGGGATCGCTCGCAGCCTGGATCCTGAGCTTATGGATTATCAAGAAAGAATATTCCACCACGGCGTGGTTAATCGCGTTGTGATTGATGAAACCCTCCCGTTCAGTGCTTTCTGGAAAATGGCTCTAGTGCCCAGCGAAGATCGCGAACGGTTGGCGGAGTCGCTTTGGAACGTCGTCTTGGCTCCTTTGCCACTTCGATATGGGCTCGTCACGTTCATTATCCTCAGCGCCGGAATATCATTCCTTTTCTTCCGTGGCTCGGCGAGCCGGATTTCAGTTCGCTGCGATAAGTGCGGTCGCCCACTCTCCCGAATGCATTCAGCTTCGATGGATGTGCCGAATCTCTGCGCAAATTGTGTCACGCTGTTTGTCAAATTTAAGAGAGTTGACCTTGCAACAAAGGTTAAAAAGGAACGTCAGATTATACACTATGAGCGGATGCAAAAAGCGGTATGGACTGCTTTGACGTATGGATTACCGGGGGGCGGTTTGATTTGGACGGGTGCACCTTGGCTCGGTTTCGGCTGTCTGTTGCTGTTATTTATGTTCGTGGGAAAAATGTTTTTCTGGTATGGAGTGTTTCCGGATCCGTATGTTCTGAAAGATTCGTTTTCGTGGACAAGGGTCATTATATTCGGAGCTTGCTTTGTAGCCCTGTATGCCGCATCGATTAAGCTCAGTTGCTGGCAGCGAGCGGCGATTCCGGATTCGATTCAAAAATACCGAGCCTTGCGCGGCAAGGACGATGAAGAGACGATGCTCGAGAAAAGCGAACCGATGTCTACCTGATAAAGAAAGGGAGCTGGCTGGTGGAACTGAAGGGTAACATTGACGAGTATGGAGTTGCCGATATTTTTCAGCTTATCGGCCAACA
>Ga0116143_10006678_pt1 | contig 9974 bp, 7 predicted proteins | sample AD_UKC034_MetaG_FD_89745 | JGI IMG/M metagenome (GOLD analysis project Ga0116143, IMG submission 89745) | Active sludge microbial communities of municipal wastewater-treating anaerobic digesters from USA - AD_UKC034_MetaG | ecosystem: Engineered > Bioreactor > Anaerobic > Digestate | place: USA...
CTTCTTCCGGGGTAAAGGTCTCCCTGAGTTCTTTTAGAACGCCAAGTGAGCTCCGCGCAATCGTACAATCATCAATTAAATAGTCCTCGCGGTCGTCCGGATCATAATGCCTGAATTCACGCGCAACTCTTGGCACATCGTTCCAAAAGTCGAACAATCCATCCAGAAAAAGCGTTACTCTATCAGACACTTCTCAACACCCGACCAAAGGTTGAAATCACCCGGATTGTATCAGCACCCAAACCCGAATACACCTCAAATTCAGTCCAACAATAACAAATCATAACGCACAAACCTTTGGCATCCGGAAATAATCGTCATTTATAGGCCGCCCTACTTTTAGCAGAGTAGGGCGGCCTACTAGGGCGCCCTAATAGGCCGCCCTATATTTGGGTATCTCAGAAAACATAGGACGCCCTATAATTCAACAGGAAGCCCGCTAAGCCGTCCATTTTTCCCAGGGTATATAAAAGCTCACCTCGAGCCAAAAATTCGCTTCTGGCGGCTGGCAGCGCTCAAAATTGCCCCATAAAAACGCCGTCCGCAACGTCCCCCCGATTTCAACCCCCGGCACACCCGCACACTGGATGATTAAACCGGCTCGACCGCCATTTCACCAAAAGACAACGGATGGTGTGAAAAATCGAATGATTCTGAGGGGGGCAAAAAAGCGATTCGGATACCTTAATACGATTTTGACCCCCAAAAAGGCAGCCGATTCGCCTCAAAAAAAGCAAATTGGGCACTATTTGGGCGCTTCTATGAGCCAATTGGAGTACTTGCCCTGTTTTTGAGGGCAAAAAAGGGGTAAAAACCCCCGAAAAAAGGCGTTTTAAGGCTTAAAAAAGGCCATTTTGCGTGAAGTTAAACAATAGGTTCTATTCTACCCATTTGCTTGCTGCTCCTGCAAACCGCCATCCAAAAGCAAACCCGCAAACAGTGCCCTGATTTCCCGTTGCCGCGTGCCCTAAGCAAACCGGCCGGCATTCTCAGCCGGCCAGCCAATTGCATTCCCATCAATCGCCTACCGCAGCACCGCCGGCAGGAAAACGCGGCTCGCGCCACTGAGCACCGCAAACTCGCTCAAATGGCAGATCTCCAGCGAAAACATATTGCCCTCCAGGTCGCGAGTGTATTCCCCAACCGGGTCGCAGGTTGTCGCCGCGTCCAACCAGGCGCTGGCCGCGCCCTCCCAGTAATACAGCTTGAGCGATACCTCGGGCAGCCCCAGCGCGGCCTCATCGTAGCGGATGATCACCATAACCGGTTGCGCAAAGGTCGTCACCGGATTGCCCAGGCCATCCACCGCTGTTAGCAGAAAGCTGTTATTCGCAAAGGTCAGCTTGCCCGTGCTGAAGTTGGGGCGCGGCTGAGGCGTAAAAGTGAAAGTGGTATGATCGCCCACCGCGCCGGGCGGCACAACCACGGTAACCGCGCCATCCAGCGAGGTCATTTCCCCGCCGCCGCTGCCAATCACCACCGCAAGCGCCTGCCGCAAATGCCAGTCCGGATCTTTGCCCAGGAGGAACTCTTGAAGCGGATTACCCGCAACGGGGTATCCCGCTGGAACAGTCAGCGCATTATAGTCCAGGTCCAGGCCGTAAATGCCATCGGATGGATTGGCGTACAAATCAGTCAGATTAATAAAGCTCTCTGGCACCGCGCCGCTCAACTGGTTGTTATTCAACCGCAGGAATTGCAAATCCCCCAGATTGCCCAGCTCAGCCGGAATATCTCCGCTGAGTTGATTGTCATCCAAATACAAAGAGTTCAAATAACTCAAATTACCCAATGTGGATGGGATGCTGCCGCTGAGTTGGTTGTCATTCAGATACAGGTAATTCAAATTCGTCGCATCGCCCAATGTGGCCGGGATGCTGCCGCTCAGTTGATTGTCATTCAGGTACAGGTACTGCATCGTACTGATATCGCCCAGCGTGGATGGGATACTGCCGCTGAGCTGGTTCCCATCCAGGTACAGCCATTGCACGCGCAAATTACCCAGTTCAGGTGGGATACTACCGCTCAATTGGTTGTTGGAAAGGCGCAGGTCACGCAAGAAGCTGACACCGCCCAACTCGGGTGGAATGCTGCCGCTCAGTTGATTGTCATTCAGATACAGATATTCAAAAATCTTGTGATTGCACAGCGCTGGCGGAATGCTGCCGCTCAGTTGGTTGTGATCAAGGTACAGGGTCTGCAATAACGTCATATTAGCCAATTCAAGCGGGATGCTGCCGCTTAATTGATTGTTGCTAAGCTTCAGGCTATACACCTTGTCCAAATTTTCCAGCGCCGGCGGGATACTGCCGGTGAGCCTGTTGTTCTGGATGGATAGTAACCGCATATTGCTCAAATTGCCCAACTCAGGTGGAATAGCGCCGCTGAGTTGATTATGACTAAGTAACAGGCCTTCCAAATTGCTCAAATTGCCCAGCTCAGGCGGGATGCTGCCGCTGAGTTGATTGCTTTCCAGAAACAGGGTCTTCAAATTGCTCAAATTGCCCAGTTCTGGCGGAATGGGACCGCTCAGTTGGTTATACCCGAGGTACAGGGTGTTCAAGCTGCTCAAATTACCCAGCTCAGGTGGGATGGGACCGCTCAGTTGGTTATAACTCAGCTTCAGGTCGTTCAAACTACTCAAACTACCCAACTCTACCGGAATACTGCCGCTCAATTGATTGCAAAAGAGATCCAGGGTCAGCAAACCGCTCAAGCTGCCCAGTGATGCCGGGATACTGCCGGTCAACCGGTTATCATAAAGCCGCAGATAATATAAATGGCTCAAATTACCCAACTCGGACGGTATGCTGCCGGTTAAATAATCGTTGCTGTAGATAGACAGGTACTCTAACCTGCTCAAATTGCCCAACTCGGGCGGCAGGGTGCCAACCAGCCCATTGTTCCATCCGAGGTTAAGAACGGTGACATGCCCGCCAGAGACGGTCACCCCGTACCAGTTACTGGGGGTGTTGGTCACCAGCCAATTGGTGCTGTTCGTCCATCCACCCCCGTTGGTGCTGGCATGAAGCGCCACCAGCGCCTCGCACTCCAGTTGTGGGATTTCCGTAACATCCGTACAGGAAAAGGCCGTTTGCGCCTTCGCAGGAGGGGCGCTTGTTGAGGATAACAACCCCAGCAACAAAGCCGCCAGGATCAGAAAACGCAAAACCTTGTTCATCGTTGACCTCCGGAATGTTGAGTAGGATTCAGGGCGAGGGCTGGCTCTGCCTTCAAACTTCCCCTTGAAAGAACTATTATGGTGCTTAATCAATTGAAAGTCAAGTTGGTGGTTTAAAAATTGAGATAGAGCGCTCGAACGCGCACAAGGCGAACAACCGGCAATGGGAACGGATTTCCACTTGCCGGCATCGGAAAGTCATAGCTGCCAACTTTTGGCGGTGTGGGGCGGCCTACTAGGCCGCCCTATCGTTTTGCGCCTGGAGAAGCATAGGCCGTCCTATGGTTTTTAACCCCGGAAAAATATAGGACGCCCTATAATTCAACAGGAAGCCCGCTAATCCGCCTGTTTGACTCAGGACATACAAAATATCACCTCGGACAAGAATCGTGCCTTCTGGCGGTTGTTAGCCTGTAAATTCGCCGGTTTAAAAAACAGTGTCATCGTTCCCCGGCCGGTTTTGGCATTGGAAAGCTGCATCAGTCTGGTCCATCTTCTTACCGAAAAAACGCAGCCTGTAACCCGCCTTTGGTCGGTTACCCTGCCCAAAAATGGATCCAATCTCGTAGTTCTGCCGCCTGAGAGGCCTGTTCCCTGCCGCGCTGAATAACAAGAGACAGGTCCATCCAGCCGATTCTGATCCTGTTCCACAAAATGATGACTGGCGACACACAAAAAAGTGTGCCCATTTCAGGGGGTCAAAAAATGGTAGTGTTCCCATAATCACGAGATTCTCACCAAAAAACGAGACATATGCGGGCCTGAAATCCGCAAGTGTCCCTGTTTTTTGGGGGTATTATTCGTAAGTGTATCCGTTTACCCGGTTTTGGGGGGTAAAACAAGCCCGAAACAGGGCAAAAAGAGCCATTTTAGGGCTTAAAAAGACCCTGCGAAGGTGAAGTTAATACTTAGGACTCAACTCTACATTTTTCGCACGACTTTTGGGGTCTGCAACCCCAAAGAAAACCTGTAAGCATAGTATCCCCTTGCCCTGTAAATTTTGTCCGAGCCAGCAAAGAGTGCCCCCATGCGCACAACTCCCCTGCAAGCCGGGAAGCGCTGGCTAAATCGTGTGCCAACCGGCGCGCAGTCAGCCAGCGAGCCGGTAAAAGCAACCAACACTCACAAAAAACCATGCTATAATTAATTTGTAAGTACAACTGAAAAAGGCCATACCAATTTTGCCTCCGGTGGTTCGTAGTATGCCGGAACGCATCCAATCGGCCGAACAATCGAGTCTGCGCAAGGAAAAAAGGCGCGGCGATTGTTCGGCTTTTTTGTTTTTCCCCCAGGTGCGGGGTAGCGTAATCCAAAATAACAGAGAAAGGACAGATGCGAATGCAATATTTAGACAGGTCTGGCACATGGCCGGCGACAAATTTGAACCCAATCCCTGGCGAGGTGTCACATGCCGCCTAAATATTCTCGGGTTCCAGAGGCGGCGTTTCCTGACTGGCGCATAAGCTCTTCTGCGCTCCGCGTGTTGGGCATCCTGTGTCGATACACCGACAAAAATGGTTACTGCTTTCCATCCCAATCCACGATCGCAAAAAGGCTAGGCCTTGCCCGGTCAACCATAAATTATCACATCAAAAAATTGCGCCAATTAGGCTATCTTCAAAGTGAACGGCGCACCACTAGTAGCGGCGGAGAAACAAGCTGTCTGTACCGAATCACAACTCCTCCGGAAGCGGACTCCCCTGACGATCTACAGATTGACACACCTGACAATCCTAATCTCGACACACCTGCCAATGCTAACATCAGCACCCATGCCGATGCAGGCATCAACACCGCCTGCCAACCCAGGTGTTCGACACAAACGGTTAATAGAACGTCCCAATTAACGGATTCAGAGAATAATAAGCAAGAAGAAGTTAACTTACTACGCGCGCAAGAAGACCTTGCTGCTCCTGACTTTTCTGATGATCTTCCTGATGACCCTTTTGGCGATTCTCTTTGGACCACTCCCCCGGATGCTCCTGAAACCCCGGAGGAAGTAGACTGCCAGGCCATTTTGCCTGGCAAGTTACTTCCCCAGGTGCAATACCCTGAAACGTTAGCCGAGGCGCGCAATCATCCCGACATCCAAATTTACAGGCGCGTGACAGGCGTTCCCCCCCTACCGGGTGATTACAAGGCCGTTGTCGATGCTGTTCAATTTTTGCGAGAGTCCTGTCCAACAGACGATTCGCTGGTTGAGTATCTCACCCCATTCTGGCAGAAGTGGAAGTCATCTAAACGCAAAGATGGCAAGCCGTACAACCCCAACAAACCTGCCTGGCTAACTGACTGGGCAGTAACCTCAGCCAATGCCGATCCGATAAGCCAGGAAAGCGATGATGGGCACTATTTTAGCTGTTCAGTCACAAGCAACCCAACCCCGGCCCAACTTGCGCGGGCGGTTTATCCTATTTTTTGAATGAGTGATTATGAATGGACAGGTGTTTGATTCCAAGCACATTGTGTCAGTCTCGGCGCAGGTGCCTGTGCTGCAAGCTGCTTCACGGCTATCCTCCCAGTCCGTTAAAAATCTTTACCAGGTTGAAGAACAACCGGGACTAAAAATCAGGAGATGCTGGTAACCTTGCCCGAACAATTAGACCCACCCCGAATAAAAATTCCCCATGCCGTCATTGTGCGCGCTCCTGGCCTGCTCCCAATGCTGTATAAAGTTTCAGAACTGGCTGATGACTTGAATGTTCCCGAACGCACCCTGCGCGATTGGCTGGCAAAATTTGGCGCACCCCATCAGCGAGACCGCAACGGCCATATTTGGGTCAATGGCATTGAGTTTGCCGCCTGGGTTAATGCCATGCGTCAGCAGAAAAAGAAAATTACCCTCCAACCTGATCAGGCTTATTGTCTGCGATGCAAACAACCCGTTACGCTTGTCAACCCCGAGACGGTTGAAACCACGGGCGGTCCCAGGCTGCTCAGAGCCATTTGCCCGCAGTGCAGCGGGCACGTTTATCGCGGAGCTTCTTATGATCTTGCGCAATAACTACCTGCTTATCAAGCGTTTTCTGGACTTTTTGGACACCAGCCGGAAGCTAAGTCCCGATTCTAAAGATCGTTATTGGTTTTATGCGCGCCACTTGCTTTTATGGGCCGACCAAACGCCTTTCTCCGATGCCCCCGCCATCACCCCAACTTTTCCTGCTTATGTTGAAAAATTACCCTCTCCACGCGGCACAGGCAGCTTGTCGGCAGAAAGCCAGAAAAAAATTGTTGCCCTGGCGCGCCAATTTTTCGATTGGGCCAAATTAGATAACCCGCAAAATTTCCGCCGCATATCCCCCTTGTGGGCGCAAACTTTGCGGTCGGCTCGATTGCCTGAACCAGCGAAAATAACAGATCACCAATATGTCACGCTTGATTATGCGATCCGTTTGGCCACATATCCTATAGATCGCGCCAACCTTGCCTTATGGGCTGTCCAGGCTGCTGCGGCAATGTTGTTCTTGTCCGGAATGCGCGCCGGCGCATTTGTCACTATGCCCATCATGGCCGTAGACTTGAATAAAATGAGCATCACACAAAGCCCTCAATTAGGCGTCCATACCAAAAATGGGAAATCCGAAACGACCTACATCCTCCCGATTCCAGAACTTTTGAAAGTGGTCAGCGAGTGGGACGAATACGTCCGCAGCGTCTTATCCCCAAAGTCACCCTGGTATGCTCCGGTGACCAATCACTGGTCTGAAATGCACCTTGAAGAAAAACAACCCGGCAAGAACCGCCAACATACACTGATCCGGCGGTTAGAGCGGCTGTGTCAAATTGTTGGATTGCCTTACATGAACCCCCACCTATTCCGACACGGCCATGCTGTTTATGGCTTGCAGCATGCAAATGGAATTTCAGAATACCAGGCTGTTTCTCGAAACTTAATGCACAGTAATGTGCAGATCACCGATGGCGTCTATGGCGGGCTCGAATCTAAGGAGCGGGCGCGCATCATCGCCGGGTTTGCTAATCAGCCATCTTCCCAGTCTCAGGATGATCTGAGCAGCTTTCTGAACCAGCTTTTACCCGGCGATGTACCTCGCGCCTTAAAAATTCTCGTTGAAAGGCTGGGCTGATATGTTTTTACAGGTGCCAGTTATCGGCTGGGCTTGCCTTCTGGTGTACGCGTTCTGCGTCTATCTCTGCAACTTTGGCATAAATTTGTACCATCTCCAGCGAACTGTGTCCCAGCAATCGCTGCAAAGTGAACAAATCACCGCCGGCCCGCAAGTAAGAGGTTGCAAAGGTATGCCTGAAGCGGTGGGGGTGTGCATTTTTCACACCGGCCTTCTCACCAAGCGCGCCGATCAACTGCCTCAGGGAATCGCGGCTCATCGGATACCCAAATCGCCCCACAAACAAAGGCGCATCGGGGTCCTCCCCATCTTCCCGACTGGCAAGATATCGCCACAATGTTCGGCGGGCGGCTTTGCCCAGGTACACAAACCGTCCTTTGCTCCCTTTAGCATGGCCCTCGCTGCCATGTCGCACCGTCACCTTGCCCGTTTTGGAATCCACATCACCCACTCTCAGCCCGGTCAACTCCGAAGCGCGCAGCCCGGTATCGACCAACATCATGATAATGGCCCGGTCTCGCAGCCCGGTAGAACGCTGCATACTGAACTTGTGCCGGCGGTCCGTCTGAGCTTCTTTGCAGGTGTCACAGGCCTTGATCATCGCCTCAACTTCCTCGCGGGTGAAAGGCTCAATGGGTTTATTTGTGAACCTGGGTGCTGGCACCTGTTTCATCGGATTAGGGATGTTGAATTCATCCGAAGCCCAGCGAAAAAAAGCACACAGCGAAATCCAAATATTGCGCACCGTTTTGGGCGAGAGCTTGGTATCGTTGTTGCCGGTAATTCGGCGGGGGGTGTACTCCGTCAGCATGTAAGTGATATATGCGCGCAATTGCTGCGTCGTCACCTTGCTGACTTCCTGTTCCCCGGTATGTTGCTCCCAGAGTTCCAGGTCGCGCCGATAACTCTCGATGGTTCGAGGGCTCAATCCCTCCGCGGTCTTGTACTGAAGGAAGCCTTCAATGGCTTTGGCGGTTTTTAGGCCCGGCGGTCTTCGGTTCATCAAAAATCCTCCTTGTGGGCCGGATTTGTTAACCAAAGACCGCCGGGCTAGTCATTTTTGACTAGCCCGGCGGTTGACAGTAGCGGGGGTTGGATTCGAACCAACGACCTCCGGGTTATGAGCCCGACGAGCTGCCTCTGCTCTACCCCGCAACGAGACCTGAATTATACTACGCCGCCCCCACCCCGTCAAGCCATTAGTGTTCGCGCGCCCGCAGCACAATCCGGATGGGCGTGCCGATGAAAGGATACTCAGCCCGCAGTTGGTTCTCAATGAATCGCAAATAGGTAAAGTGGGCCAGTTTCGGGTTATTGACGTAAATCAAGAAGGTGGGCGGGTCGCTGCGCACCTGGGTGGCATAATACAGCCGCAGGTGTTGCCCCGTCCGTGAGGATGGCGAGTGCAGGTCTTGTGCCGCCTGCAAAATGCGATTCAGGCTGCCCGTCGTCACCCGCGCCAGACGTTCCTCCTGCACCCGCAGCGCCAGCGGCAGCACCTGATCCACGCGCTGCCCGGTTTTTGCAGATATGAATAAAATCGGCACGTAATCCATGAAATTCAGATCTTTACGCACTTTTGCAGTGAACTGATTCATCGTGTCGTTATCTTTTTCCACTACATCCCATTTATTAACCAGTACCACTGCGCTTTTCCAGGCTTCCAGAATGAACCCGGCAATATGCGCGTCCTGCGCGCTGAGCCCTTGCTGGGCATCAATCATTAACAGGGCCACGTCTGCGCGTTCAATAGCCCGCATTGAGCGAATGACACTGTACTTTTCCACGCCGGGTTCCACCTTGCCGCGTCGCCGGATGCCCGCCGTATCAATCAGCGTGACTGGCAGATCATTAAACTCCATCCGGGTATCAATCGCGTCGCGTGTTGTTCCCGGAATATCACTGACAATGGCGCGCTCTGCGCCCGACAGCCGGTTGAGCAAACTGGATTTTCCAACATTCGGCTTGCCGACCAGTGCGATTTTGACCGAGTTATCTTCTTCCTCTTCCTCCTGCTCCGGAAATGCCGCCACCAGCGCGTCCAGCAGGTCGCCTGTGCCCGTCCCATGCACCGCCGAGATCGGGTAAGGCTCTCCCATGCCCAGTTCATAAAACTCAGGAGCGCCGCTGCGGAGATTAGAACTATCCGCTTTGTTGACCACCAGCAGCACCGGCGGGAAAGGTTCGCCGTCTTTCACCTTCTGGCTGCGGCGCAGGATCTGCGCCACCTCCTGGTCCGCAGGTGTGACCCCGCTGATGGCATCTGTGATGAACAGAACCACATCCGCTTCCTCAATGGCAACCTGGGCCTGGGTGCGGATTTCCTTGATGAAATCCGCCGAACCAATCGAGAGCGGCTTTTTGCCGCCCGTGCTGGGGTCAATCCCACCCGTATCCACAATATGGAAGGGTATGCCATTCCACTCCGACTCGGAAAGCAGCCGGTCCCGGGTTGTTCCGGGGGTATCATCAACAATTGCCAGCGGCTCCCCTGCCAGGCGGTTAAATAACGTGCTTTTGCCAACATTCGGCCGCCCAACCAGGGCTACCACAGGTTTACGCATCACAAAACTCCTTATCGTTTGCGGGGTGTGGGTGTGGGGCTCAGCGCACTGCTGATCACCACTTCCACGGTCTCTGGAAGTATCGATTCTACCCGCAAATTCTGAATCGCGATTTCCACATTGGGGGTTAATTGGTAAGTTCCA